>Ga0307987_1001850_pt1 | contig 11387 bp, 10 predicted proteins | sample EllFjometagen181_FD_203157 | JGI IMG/M metagenome (GOLD analysis project Ga0307987, IMG submission 203157) | Marine microbial communities from Ellis Fjord, Antarctic Ocean - #181 | ecosystem: Environmental > Aquatic > Marine > Unclassified | place: Southern Ocean | collected 2014-10-08 | reverse complement strand
CTGCGACGGCGCGCTGTCCGCCGCCGAGGCCGACGCCGACGGCGATGGCTACGACCTGTGCGGTGACCAGGACTGCGACGACGGCGACGCCGCCGTGGGCCCCGACGGCGACAGCGACGGCGACGGCGGCGTGGACTGTTGGGACGAAGATGACGATGGCGACGGCGTGTACGACACCGACGAGCTGGACGGCTCCTTCTCGGGCTTCGTGACAGACCCCCTGGACGCCGACACCGACGGCGACGGCACCGACGATGGCGATGACCCCGCCCCCCTGACCGACGCCTGCGCGTCCACCCTGTACTTCTACGACGACTTCACCGGCGATCCCAGCGCCACCTGGACCGACATCTCCGGGGCCTGGTCCTGGGACGGCAGCGATGTCCTCGCCTGCACCGACACCACCGCCGGTGCCAACACCTGGATCGGGTCCGAGAGCTGGTCGGACTATGTGGTCGAGGTGGTGATGCGGCCCGACAGTGGCTCGAACGACCCCGGTGTGATGACCCGCGCCCAGTCCGTGAGCGCCAGTAACGATGGCGGGTACAGCTACTACGTGGGCCTGTACCCTGACAGCGATAGCGTGGTGCTGGGCTACCAGAACGGCGGCTGGAACGTGGTGGATTCAGCGGGCGCCACCATCAACAGCGGAACCTGGTACACCCTGCAGCACCGCATGAGCGGCAGCGCCCACGAGGTCTGGCTGGACGGCAGCCTGCTCATCAGCGCCAACGATAGCACCTACAGCTGGGGCTCGGTGGGCTTCAGGACCTATCGGTCCCCCGCCAGCTACGACTACGTGCTGGTGTGTGACTGACGGGGACCGGACAGCTCTGAGCCGTGCTACGATCAGCCATGCGCACCGAGGAACCCCGCTCGGACCGTGGAGGATGGAATGACGCTTCGTTGGTTGGCCCTGTGCACGATGCTCGTAGTGATGATCTCCTGCGGAGACGAAAAGGACGACACCGATCAGCCGATCTGGGAGGGCATGAACTCCGGTGAGTGCGACGACCAGGCCGACAATGACGGAGACGGGCTGTTCGACTGCAACGACCCCGACTGCGCCGGAGCGCCCAACTGCGAAGAGTCCGACACCGACACAGACACCGACGCCGACACCGACGCCGACACCGACGCTGACGCCGATGCTGACGCCGATGCTGACGCCGACGCCGATGCCGATGCCGACGCCGACGCCGACGCCGACGCCGACGCCGACGCCGATGCCGATGCCGATGCCGACGCTGATGCCGATGCCGACGCGGACGCGGACGCCGACGCCGACGCCGATGCCGACGCCGACGCCGATGCCGACGCCGACGCCGACGCCGACGCTGATGCCGATGCCGATGCCGATGCCGATGCCGACGCCGACGCCGACGCCGATGCCGATGCCGATGCCGACGCCGACGCCGACGCGGATGCCGACACGGACACCGGCTTCATCTCGGGTACGGAGTTGACCTTCGAGATCGACGGCGACTACGCCGGCACTGTGCTCGAGCTCTACCTGCTCGACATCACAGCGGGCCCGGACACCGCGTCTTTGTTTCACACCGAGGCGGTGACCTCAGGCACCATGACCATCGAGGTCCCCGACCCCGACAGCGCCGATCTGAGCGAGGTCACCAGCGGCATGTACGCGGCCTACTACCTGCCGCTGCTCTTCGATGACGTCGATGGCGACGGCACCCACGACAGCAGCGAGGCCTACGTGGGCATCGGCTGGCACCTGCCCATGTTCATCTCCGGAACGGTGGGCGGTAGCTACACGTCCATGGGCGCGACCCTGGGCTGGAACACCATGGAGATCGACTCCCAGCGCTTCACCGAGGACGCCATCGGTGACATCACCGCGATGGAGCTCGAGTCCGACCTGTGGACCACAGACTCCCTCACGGTGGGCGGTAGCTACTCCGGCTCCGTGAGCATGGGCTCTGTCGAGCTGGGTGTGCTCAACAAGTTGGTGCTCGAGGGCACCTCCTCGGTGGCCGCGCACATCGTGGACGAGGCCATGAGCGACCCCTGGGAGTTCACAGTCTCGGGCGATCCCGACAGTGACCACCAGGACGTGGATGCGGGTACCGGCATCGCTTCCGCCGGTGAGTACATCCTGGGCTACACCGACGACGACAGCTCTGGCGGCTACGACATCAGCGACACCGAGCTGTACTCGGGCTGCTTCGGTGCCGAGACCGCATGGCTGGCGTGGTTCAGCACCCCCACCGACCCTGTGACCGCCTACCTCTTCGAGGCCGATGGCACCCGGGGCTACGGCGTGCCGGGCTGGTGCGTCCTGACCGTGGACAGCTCGGACAGCTCGGACCGTCCCAGCGTCCTGGACGCCGCGGACCTGCTCAGCCTGGACGTCAACGACGGCTGCATCTTCTGGTAGCGAGCCGCAGGGCAGCTACTCGCTCAGCCCCTTGGCCAGGTCGGAGGCCTTGACGCCGGTGCGGCCGGCGTCGTGCAGCAGGCCGATGACCAGCTCGTAGACCGCCTCGATGCAGTGGTCCATGTTGTTGTACCAGAAGGTGCCTGTGCGGCCGGCCATGCGCAGGTTCTCGAAGCCTGCGAAGGCCTTCTGGGCCTTGTCGAGGTCCTTCGGGTATTCGCGATGGTAGATGGGGTAGGAATGGGGGATGCGCTCGAGGCGCACGTCGTGGACCACCGAGCGGTCGGGGATGAGGTCGGTCTTGATGAGATCGTCCACCACCCAGTCGGTGAGGCGCTCGCCGTGCTGCCAGCGCTCGTCGCCCTGCTGGCAGGTGAGCTCTACGCACAGCCCCGTGGTGCCCGCAGGGCAGGTGGTGGCGTCGAAGAAGCGCGGGATGCTGACCCGCAGGAAGCTGATCTCCCGCTCACCGTAGTAGCACCACTGGAACGGGTGCTGGACGTCGTGTTCGACCATGACGTTGTACAGCAGCAGGGAGCGGTAATCGAGCTGGAAGGGCTCGAGCCCCAGGCCGGTGGCTGCCTGGTTGATGGGTCCGGTCCAGATCACCAGGCCAGGCTCGATGCGCTCGTCGCCGATCTGTACGGCCACCACGCGATCGCCCTTGGACTCCATGGTGGCCTGGACCCCCGTGAGCACCCGGGCGCCGATGGCCTCGAGCCGCGCCGCCACCAGATCCCACATCGTGGACATGCCCCGTGCCGGGTAGATGAAGTCGATGGACGAGGTCTTCTTGAGCTGCATCAGGGTGGACTTGGCGAGCTGGGAGATGTTCTGCATCTGCAGCTCGTCGTCGATGATGGCGCGGTTGATGCCGGCCTTGGCCCAGTCGGGATGAGTCTCCGTGGGGGCTCGACCCAGGAAGTCCTCGGTGTAGTCCCGGAAGAAATGGCCGTACAAGGTGGGCCCGTACTGCCGCAGGACGTAGTTCTCGAAGCTGTCGTCATCGTAGTCCCGCAGGCCGTTGATGAGCAGGTCGAAGCCAGACTTGAGCGCCATTTTGGGCGGCAGCTGAGGGAGCTGCTGGGGCTTGAGGGGCCACAGGTAGTACTTGCCCGCGAAGTAGACCTCGCTGCGCCGGGGGAAGAGCACCTGATGCTCGCCCAGGAGCCGCTCGACATAGGCGGAGACGTCCGGGTTGGCGCTGTGGAAGCGGTGGGGGCCCACGTCGAAGACGAAGCCATCGTACTCGAAAGATCGCGCAAGCCCGCCCAGGGTGTCGAGCTTCTCGACGACGATGACCTCGGCGCCGGCTTCGGCCAAGAGCTGTGCGGTGACCAAGCCGGTGACGCCGGCGCCCACGATGACGACGGGGCCGTCGTGGATGGTGGTGCGTGCGCGCTCTGTCATGGGAGCCTCGATGGGTCTGTTGGAGGGAGAACCTTAACCCAGGTTGTGAGGACTCACGCTGGTTCGTGCGCCGACCAGTGCGACCAGCCACGCTAGCCGGATAGGCTCATCGTGTCCGCTCGCCCCAGGTCCACGCCGTGAACCCACGCCTCGAAAGCCTTGCCCACGCCGCCCAGCCCCAGGGCCCACGCATCGCCTTGGTCTCCCTATACGACGTGGAGAACAACGCCGTGCGGCTGCTGGCGGCCCTGCTACGCCAAGCGGGTTTCCACGTGGTGGAGCTGTACTTCAAGGACTGGATCTCCAACCACCTGGCCCCCGCCAGTGAAGTGGAGCTGCGCAACTTCGTCCGTGTGCTGCGGCGGGAGCAGGTGCAGCTGGTGGCCCTGTCCGTGCGTGCATCGCCCTACTTCAACGTCGCGCGCACCCTCACCGAGCGGGTCTGGCGAGATCTGTCACTGCCGGTGATGTGGGGCGGTAACCACCCCACCTTGGTGCCTGAAGAGTGCATCGCCCACGCCGACCTGCTGCTGCGGGGCGAAGGCGAGGAAGCCCTGGTGGAGCTGGCCTGTGCCCTGCGCGACGGTCAGCCCTTCGACGGCATCGAGAATCTCTGGGTGCACGACACCGGCGGCGACCACGTCCGCAACGGGCTGCGCACCCTGCTGTGCGATCTCGATCAGCTCCCCTTCCGCGACTACCACAGCCACGACCAGAAGTACTTCGTCATGGGCCGCTCCTACCAGCAGGGCGACCCCATGCGCACCGACCCTGTCTTCCAGATGATGGCCAGCCGGGGCTGCATCTACAAGTGCTCCTATTGCTACAACTCCACCTACAAGAAGGAGATCTACGCGGGCCAGAAATGGTACAGGCACCGATCGGTAGATTCCGCCCTGGCGGAGATCGTACAGGCCCGCGAGCACCGCGACTTCAAGCGGGTGCGCTTCGACGATGAAGTCTTCATCTTCCGCAAGGCCTGGTTCAAGGAGTTCTGCGAGCGCTGGCCGGTGGAAGTCGGGCTGCCCTTCGAGATCTTCATGGAGCCCAAGCTGGTGACCGAAGAGCGCATCGCCGCATTGGCCAAGATCGGGCTCACCGGCGTGTACATGGGCGTGCAGGCCTCCGCCCGGGTCAACGCTGACCTGTACGACCGCTTCGCCGACGACGACAACATCGTCGAGAAGGCCCAGATCTTCCACCGACACGGCGTCTACCCGCACTTCCAGCTGATCTTCGACGACCCCGAGTCCACCGAGCACGACTTCAGGGCCATGTTCGACATGGTGGCCAGCTTCCCGCACCCCTTCGATCTCTACCTGTTCAGCATCACCTACTTCCCAGGCCACGAGATCTCGAAGAAGCTCTTGGCCGATGGGCGCATCTCATCCTACGAGATCGAGGGCGCGGACAACGCCCGGACCTTCTACCAGCACCGGGTCAACCTGCAGTACCCCCGCGCGGTGGAAGAGACCTTCTGGATCAGCCTCATCCAGTTGTTGTCCAAGTCCTTCGTGCCCCCCGCGCCCATCAAGGCGCTCACGCGGTCGCGCTTCCTGTCCCGCCACCCCTGGCCCCTCATCCAGATGGCCCACGGGGCCAACTACGTGAAGCTGGGTTCCACCGCGGTGAGCATGGTGGCCCGGGGCGAGATGACCACCACTCTGCTGCGGCGGTGGCTCAACTTCAACCGGGTGATCACCAGCTAGCGCGTTCTCTGTGGGGCTTCAGCCAGCCTTGGGCTTCAGGAAGCGGCTGTAGGGGAGCTCGGTGAACAACACCTTGAGGTGGTCCTTGCCCACGGGCCAGGACAGGCACTTGGACTCGCCGCCCGCGCGGGGGAGCTCCTGGGTGGGCAGCTCGACGATGGGCCAGCCACGGGCCATGCACCGCAGAGAGGTCTGGTACTCGATGGGGAAGCGCTTGACCGTGGTGTCGAGCTCGAGCAGATCCACCTTGTGGAAGGCGCGGAAGCCGTTGATGGTGTCGTACACCCAGGGGCCGGTGTTGAACAGTCTGTTGGCCAGCCAGGTCAGCGCCTGGTTGACCCGGGCCCGGGCGCGGATCAGCTCGTCGTCTTCCTCGTTGCGGGCGCCGGGGCCGAAGCGGGCGGCGATGGCGAGCCGGGCACCGCCCAGCAGCAGGTCGTCGAGCTTGCTGATGTCGGCTGGATCTTCGTTTCCGTCGGGGCTGTAGAAGATCAGGCGGCTGCCCTTGGCCACGTCGGCGGCCACGCGGAAGGCCACGCCTCGGCCAGCGATGGGCTGGTCGAACACGGGGATGCCGCGCTCGTGCAGGAACTCGCGGCTGCCGTCGGTGCTGCCGCCGTCGATGCAGATGGTCTCCACGAACTGGTCGATGGGGATCTGGTCCCACAGCTGCTGCAGGCCGTCGATCTCATCGTAGACCAGCAGCACGATTGTGGCGTCACGGGGGGCGGGGGTGCTCATGGCAGGAGCTCCTGTTCGGTCAGGAATCGGACGACGTGCTGTGCGATCACGGCGTGTCCCGCGGCATTGGCGTGCCCCGGGTCCTTTGGGAAGTAGAGGGTGTCCTCGGTGCTGGCGCGCTCCATCTCGGCCTGGATGTCCAGGTGGCGTAGGCCGAGCTGTTCCGCGGCGATGCGCACCAGGCGACGGTGCTCGGCGGTGTAGCCCGAGCGCTCGAGGGGGAAGTCGAACAGGGCCAGTTCGGCGCCGTCGCTGTCCGTCATGTCTTGGAGGCCGCGGATGTTGGCCACATAGTCTTCTCGGCTGACCCGGTACACCCCATCATCGCCGCCATCCGCGCGTTCCTTGGTCCGGATGCGCTGGTTGTCGATGAGGGTGCGCAGCCCCAGGTACATGCGGCTTTGGTACAGCACGCTCTGCTTGAGCAGACGGTGGTCTTGCTGCAGCAGGGCCTGAGAGGCGTCGGAGTAGGCGGCCTTACGGGCGTCCTGGACCACGTAGCCGAAGAACACCAGATCGGGCTTGTAGGCCGAGGCGATGTTCTCGTACAGCCAGAGGCCCTGGAAGGAGGTGTGGCCGGGCTGGCCGCCGTTGATGACCTGGACGTTGTCGTGGCCCTGGGCGTGCAGGGTGGACTCCACCAGGGCCGGGTAGGTCAGTGCATTGCCGACGCCCCAGCCGAAGGTGGTGGAGCAACCCAGGAACAGGATGCGGAAGGGATCGTCAGCTCCGGGGTCGACGTTGTGCAGCGGGCTGCGCAGCCCCTGTTCATCGGTGCTGACGGCGAAGCTGCCGCCGGTCTCCCGGTGGGGGAAGGGCTGGTCGGTGAGGCTGGGATCGGTGACCCAGTACGGCTGGTTGTGCTCGAAGGGGAGGTCGTGGCGAGCTTCGGGCCAGCCCAGCACGCGCGCGCCGATCTCACCCCCGCCGACGATGACGACGAGGGGGATCAGGCTGAATGCGATCTTGCGGGACAGCTTCACGGGGACACCCTGGGAACCATCCGTGAGCGTATTGGGATGGGCCCAGGGAGGCTACCGAAGCGTGCCTGACGGGTATCTAGTAGTCGTCGGCAGGCGACACGGTGATGGCGGTGTGGTCGGTGATGGTGCCGTTGCTGCGCCACTCGTTGTCCCACGCCGTGATGTCGTTGATGGTGAAGCTGAACACGCCGTGCTCGGGGGCCTCGAAGAGCTTCGAGGTGCCGATGGGGAACACTGTCTCGATGCCCGAGTCGGTCACGAAGCGGCCGATGAGCATGCCCACGTAGCAGCCCTCGAAGTTGCAGGGCAGCGTGGGGTCGGTGGAGGGCTTGGTGAGGTCGCCCTCGGCGTTGATGTACTCGCCGTTCTGTTCGACCCGGTAGAAGTCGTTGACCGAGGCGGTGAACGTGGCGCGGTTGCCCTGGCACATGGGGATGTGTTCCTGCCAGCCCTTGCCCAGATCGAGGTACTGGATGAGCTGGTAGTCCAACGGGGTGTTGCACTCGCCGGCGGTGAGCAGGGCGGGCTGCGAAGCCAGCCAGGACGACCAGGAGGCGGTGTCGCCGTTGGCGGCCATGACCGGCTGGCACAGCTCGGCGTTCTTGGCGGCGACCGTCTCGATGGCTTCGGGGCGACCCAGCAGCACGGTGTCGAGGTCGTCGATCATGCTGGCGTCGAAGCTGACGACCTCGTCCTTTTGACCCAGCCACTGCTTCTTCATCTCTTCGAGGGTCTTCTGCCGGGCCATGCGCCGGTCGGTGATGAGCATGCTCTCGAAGTTGGGCGGGTAGTAGCACTCACCGCGCCAGCCCGGGTCCTTCTTGGTGGCTTCGACCGTGTGCCAGCCCACCGGGGGTGGGGCCTCTTCCTTCTTCCTTTTGCCTTCGGCGATGCCGACGATGAGGATGGAGAGAGCGAGCAGGCTCAGGGTGCGAGACATGGGTTCCTCCGGTTGACAGGGGCAGAGCGCCCAACGGGGACTGTCCTATGCGGAAACCATGGGCATTGCATCCTGTTCCAGACGCTCTGTAGGAGTGCTGCCAAGACGGCCTCGAGGTGATCCAGCACGAAGCGCGCCCCAAGGGGGCGCGCGATACGAACGGGTAGGTCTCGAGGACCGTCCGATCAGATCATCATGTAGGCGATGACCAGACCGAAGAGCACGAGGGACTCGGGGAACGCCAGGGCCAGGAGCATGGCGATCTGGATGCGCCCACCCGCCTGGGGGTTGCGCGCCATGCCTTCCATGGCGGAGCGGGCCAGCAGACCCTGTCCAAGACCGGCGCCCAGGATGGCGAGGCCCATGATGATGCCGGAGCCCAAGCCAACGGTGCCCGCGGTGACGAGCATGTAGGCGATGACCAGACCGAAGAGCACGAGGGACTCGGGGAACGCGAGGGCCAGGAGCATGGCGATCTGGATGCGACCACCCGCCTGGGGGTTGCGTGCCATGCCTTCCAAGGCGCTGCTGGCGAGCAGGCCCTGACCCAGGCCGGCGCCCAGGATGGCGAGGCCCATGGCCAGGCCGGCTCCGAGACCGATGAGTGCGCCACCTTCAGTGGCGACTTCGGCGACCTCTTGCCCATGGTCCTGGGCAAAGGCAGCGGCGGAGAACAGGGCAGTGGCGATCAACGTCGGCAGCATGAACCACTTCGACTTCATTGTTCCTCCAAGACGGCGGAGAGAGAGAGCTGGAAAAAGGGGGCGACTAGTGGTGGTCGAGATCGGCCACCGCGAGCGAGATGTAGACGGTGGTGAGCAACATGAAGACCAGGGCCTGGATGAAGGACACGAAGCCCCCCAAGCCCAGCAGGGCGGCCGGCAGCACCGCTGGTACCAGATCGGACATGATGTTGAAGACCGTATGGTCACCGAACATGTTGCCCGCGAGGCGCAGGGTGAGGGACACGGGCCGCACGACCAGCCCGATGGTCTCGATGAGGAAGAAGAACGGGATCATGACCAGGATGGGGCCGCCCAAGTGCTTGACGTAGGCGAAGCCATTGCGCATCAGCCCAGCCACGTTGAACGTGACGAAGACGATGGCGGCCAGGGCCAAGTTGGCGGAGACGCAGGAGGTGGCCGGCAGGAAGCCTGGCACCAATCCCATCAGGTTGCTGACCAGAATGTAGAAGAACAGCGCGCCGAGGAAGGGGAAGAAGACCTTGGCGTCTTTGCGTCCCATGGAGCTCTCGGCCAGGTCGAACAGGGCCTCGGTGATGATCTCGAGGATGTTGCGCGCGGTGAAGCCGGCGTCGGGCACCAGCGCTTCGGCGCCGCCGCGGGCACGGGCACGATCGATGCCACGCTTGCCCAGCCAGGCGATCAGCACCACCACGCCGCAGGCAAACCATGCGGCGAAGATGGTCCAGGTCTCGTCGCGCTGGAGCATCCCGGGAACCAGGGAGTCGTCGGCCACGCCGGGGATGAGGTGGTACCAGCTGAAGTGGCTGGCCATGGGATGGAGGACTCCACCGAGGTCGGGTAGACTCGGGAGGCCTCGAAGCAGCAGATGGGACAGCATCTCGATCACTGGCCGGCTCCAGCGGATGGATCGCGCAGCGCGCGCGAATACTCGAACAAGGCTTGTAGCGTAATCGAGGCGACTACGCAGCTAAGTCCGCCCACCACTGCCATGGGATGGGCGTACCTCAGTAGCGTCCACAGTAGGAAGAAGGTCAGCAGCCAGCGAATCGACCCCCCCATCATCGTTCTGGCGGTCAGGGCACCGTGGCTCGGGGCCTCGGGGTGCGCGAGCAGGGAAGCGTCACCTTTGATGCGGGTTGCCATCAGGAGAAAGTTGCCTCCGGCCAGGGCCGCTGCCAGCAACACGGCGACGCCCTGTCGGGGTCCAAGCACCACCGCGAAGGGGTAGGCCAGCACCAGCGCCACCAGCCCGGTGCGCAACAGAATGCTGCGGGTCTTCACGCGTCATCTCCGGGGGGGCGCCGCTCCAGCACGCGAATGATGCGGTACACGCCGCCCACCAGGCCCACGAAGGGAAGCACCGCCAGCAGGATGGGGGCCGTGCCCAGGCGGCCGTCGAGCCATGAGCCCAGCAGCAGGCCGCCGATGACGAGACCCGCCATTTCGAGGACCAGTCCCGAGGCGAGCATGGCTGTGGGGGGGATGCGGATCACGCCCTTGGTGGTATCGCAGGTGGAGGCTCGGGGCTTCACTGGCGGTGGCTACGTGCCGATGAGCGGTGTGCACCCCATCTCCGCGAGCCTGCATGCGCGCGATCCTCGAGTCCGTCTCCCCCACGCTCGTCCTGGCGCTGTTGCTCGCCGGCGTGGTGGGGCACAGCCCGGTGGCCTGGGCCGGCGATGCTGACGGGGACGGCCTGAGCGATGACTGGGAGCAGGGCTGGTTCGGATCCTCTGGCGCCTACGATGGCGACGACGATCCGGACTATGACGGGCTGGACAACAGCGGCGAGCAGGAGGCGGGCAGCGACCCGACCCACATGGACAGCGACGACGACGGCTTGTTGGACGGGGTGGAACATGCCCTGGGGACCGACCCTACCGATGCCGACAGTGACGGCGACGGCCTGGACGACCACGCCGAGGTGGTGGTGCGGGCCAGCGACCCCAACGACCCCGCGGACCCGCCCAGCGCTGGCTTCGACAGCGACGGCGACGGCCTGAGCGACGAGCTCGAGTGGATGCTGGGCACCGATCCGGACAACGTCGACAGCGACGGCGACTGGCTCGAGGACGGCCAGGAAGATGCCGACGGCGACGGGAGCGTGGGCGCGGACGAGACCGACCCCCGGCTGGCGGACAGCGATGGAGACGGCCTGCACGACGGCTGGGAGGTGGAGATATACGCCAGCGACCCCTGGGTCGCCGACAGCGACGGCGATGGCCTGGACGACGCTGGCGAGCACGCCTGGCGCTACGCCGGCTACCTCTGCCTGTCCCTGATGGAGGCCGACAGCGACGGTGACGGGATCAGCGACCTCGATGAGCTGGAGGGTGGCGCGGGGACCGACCCCTGCGCCATCGACAGCGACGGTGACGGCGTGCTGGATGCCGTGGAGCTGTCCGATGGGACCGGCGCCACCGATGCCGGGGATCACCTGTTGGACAGCGACAGCGACGGGCTCTCCGATGTCTTCGAGGCCGGCCTGGGCAGCGATAG
>Ga0307987_1001848_pt1 | contig 11392 bp, 8 predicted proteins | sample EllFjometagen181_FD_203157 | JGI IMG/M metagenome (GOLD analysis project Ga0307987, IMG submission 203157) | Marine microbial communities from Ellis Fjord, Antarctic Ocean - #181 | ecosystem: Environmental > Aquatic > Marine > Unclassified | place: Southern Ocean | collected 2014-10-08 | reverse complement strand
TATCCTGGGACACACACTCCAGGGTATGCAGATAGTTGGCAAACACCAGCACCTTGTGATTTCCGGCAACGGCATCCATCACATGCTCCATGAGAATCTCCCGTTTGGGAGAGATAATCACGTTGTCGCTTTTGACCTCGGGAATGGAGGCAATTTGGCGAAGCTCGTTCAATGCCTGGAAGATAAAGAACTGGGACTGTTTAAGTCCTTTGGTTTGGATCTGCTCCCGGATGGCGGTACGGTACATCTCTCTGCGCTGGTTGTAGAGCGCCTTTTGCGGTTCGGTCATCTCCACATAGAGGGTTTGCTCCATGCGTTCGGGCAGATCAGTTAACACATCCATTTTCAGTCGGCGTAGAATAAAGGGATATATTTTCCGTCGAAGCTCTTCGGTGACAGGTTTACTGTTATGCTTCTGGATGGGGATGAGATAATTTTTATTAAAATCAGCAAAAGAACCAAACATGGAGGGGTTCAGGAATCGGAACAGGGCATAAAGTTCACTGATGTTGTTTTCAATGGGGGTTCCGCTTAGAGCCAGACGATGGTCGGCGTTGAGCAGCACCGATGCCTTGGAAGTTTTTGACAGGATATTTTTGATGTTCTGGGATTCATCCAGGACTATGAGATGAAAGGCTTTTTCCTTAAGCATCTCAATGTCGTTTCGGATGATGGCATAAGTGGTGAGAATCAGCTGGTGTTTTAAGGCCTTGTCAAGATCTCTATCCGTCCCGTGGTATTGACAAAACGTCAGTTTGGGGGCAAATTTTTCCAGCTCACTCGCCCAGTTGAAGAGCAGGGTTTTGGGCATGACAATGAGGGACGGTTTTTTCTCCTTGGGGTAAATGGATGCCAGAAGGGCAATGGTCTGAATGGTTTTCCCCAGTCCCATGTCATCGGCAAGGCAGCCGCCAAGGCCATGTTTCCGGAGATAAGACAACCATTTAAATCCCTGTTTCTGGTAGCTTCTGAGGGTGGCATTGATCTTGGGCAGTCTGGGTTTGCTGCGGCTGATCTCATTGAATCCCAGGAAAATTTCCCTTGATTTTTGAAGCCCTTTATTTGCCACCTTTTCATCAATCAGCTCCTCCACAATGGGCAGGTCGAAAAAAGAGATTTGCACCCCGGATTCTTTTTTTTTAAAGAGCCGGGAGAGCTTGGCCATATACTCAGGGTTGATGATGGCGCTGGTGCCGTCGCCCAGTTTAATGTATGAATTTTTTTTAAACTGCTGCAAAACGTCATTTAATGAGAAGGTTTCCCCGGCAAGATCCAGGGTGGCTTCCCCTTCAAGAAAATCGATGCCGTGGGAGAGTTTTACGTTCAAGTTTGGCTGTACATGCCTGATTTTGTATGCTTTGAGTTTCTCCGCCCCCATGACAATGTAGCGGGCTAACAGCCCGGAGATTTCACAGGTGATGAACCGAGAGGCCAGTGCCGATTCAATGATGATGAAATTGTCCTGAACATAGATATCTTTATCTTTGTCCAGGGTTTTTGCATGTTTTTTCAGGGCGGTGTGGATCTCTTTAAAACAGGCGGTAATATCCCCATGGCTCAGTTTGCTGACAATGATTTTTTTTTCCATCTCATTGATCGTTGCCAGTTGGTCCATGTCAAATCGTTCAAAAAAACTGGGAGCGTAGCCGGGATAGGTGGTCGCCACTTTTAAATGCAGGGTGTTGTCCGGGGTGACGCTTTCAAAGATCACCGCCGGCTGGGTGCTTCCGGGGTCGCCTTTGACCACTTTATACCCGTCATAGACGATGTCGATGTGGGTCAGGCTGGAAAAGAGCATGGTCAGGTATTGCTCAAGAAAGGTGCTATCAAATGTGGTTTCAAAGAGGTTTGTTTTGTCGAAGTGTTCTCCCAGGGGGGTGATCCGGTAGATGGTGTGGTCGGAGAGCATATGATATTCGGTGACCGGGAAGGTCGGTTCAATTTTATTCTGGTCATGCCACAACTCAATTTTGCTTGACAGCATCACCCTATCTTCCGGGGTTCTATTTCCATCCTTAGTGGTCTTTTCCTTAGCGCTCTTTTTCTTTTTTTTGTTTGCAGGTACAGTTTCTTTTTTTTGAACCGGCTGAATAATGGCTTTCACTTGGCCCGTTCCCTGTGCAAGAGAGAGGGTCTCCCCCTTGGCATTCTGAAGTAGATCTGTTTCCAGCAGCATGGAGAAGAGGTGATCATTTCCATTGATATAAAATTTTTCTGTTGTTTCGGTGGCACCCCATTCAATGTGGAATGCATTCTGCTCGTTGATCCGGGAAATTTCCTTTAAAATATTTCGCTCCAGGCCGGAATAAAATTCATAGGCCGGATTCACTCGCTTTCCATTGCTGTTGACGGTTGTCAGGAAGAATCCCTTGTCATCCATATCCAGCTTAAAGAACACCGCAGCGGGTGCATCCACATTTCTGATCATGGGGCTGGTTTTTTTCAGGGCATTAAAGAGCGCTGCAAATTCCGGGTTTAATGGGTCGAGTTCATTCATATTTTAAAAGTCCAGTTCTACTTTTCTATTACTTTTGTCCGCAACTTTTAGGTTGAAGCCAAAATCGCTTGAATGTTTAAATCCTACTTTGTATTATCCATGTCCCCAGATGTCAAGAAAATCAGAACTGTTGCAAATTTATCTTAAAATAGTGTATTTATTAGGCCCACTCTTTACGAGGAAGGTATATGAAATTTGATCCCTTTGAAAACCGTCTCTGCAGGGACGTTAGAAATCACCTGGGCCATTGTTTGATCCAAGGCATCACAAATAGAGAGACCACCCGATTTGATCACGAGGCAAACGCCTATCTCTCCAATGAAACCCAAGATCATATCAAGGCGTATACCACCCATCGCAGCCAAGGTCTGAAAAAGGTGCTGGCCCGCATGGAGATGTTGAAGGTGGGGCCACGGGATTATTTATGCATCGCCATGATCCTTTGGAATCTTGAACTGTTCTTTGAATTCCATGAATGGCTGGAGCAAAAATGGCTCACCGCATCTGGAGACAACAGAAAAGCCATACAGGCCCTGATTCTCTCTGCCGTGGTCTACGAGCAGCTGACCTATGGCAGGACAGGCCCGGCCAAAAAAACAGCGTTAAAGGTCATTTCACTTTTGAATCAGTATGGCCATTTGATTTCAGATCGGTTGGATATCGATCTGTTGATTACCCCATTGAGCGTTCTTGATCCTGTTCCTCCTAAATTCAGCCTGCTGGATCAGCCCCTTCCTGGATAAAGCGCGTTCCTCCGGGTAAGTACATAAGCAAAATCAATCTGGTTTTGCCAGTTCCCTGAAGAGTTGCAACTGAATATAGCCCTTGGTCATTCACAGTTTCTTGTCCTGCAAATCTCCTTTTTTGAGTCGTTGATATACTTCAGGAGAGCTTGCAGCATTTGTGGAAAGTGGTGAGCGCTCAGGTTGTTTTGATATTATTGCAAAATGTAACCTTGAGCCAAGGCCTGGTAGTCTGCTACCTGGGAACTTATCCACCCTTGGTCGCGTTTCAGTTCGCGGGCCATAATAGCCGCCACCTCAGGAGCCATGGCCATGCTGACCCTGGCATCGAGGAGGAGTATCCTGATTCTTCGGGACAAAAAATCTTCCACTGTACGTGCCATTTCATTGCGGACTGCCCACACCACCTGGGCCCGGGTATACTCGTAATCTGGATGCAGCCGTTGACCCAGGTCCGGCTCAGCCTGGATCATGTCGTTGATGGCGGTTCGGTCAGAACCGTAAAAATAGCCAGGTGAATCAAAATTAATATTTTTTACATACCCGTGGATGGGCATGTCTTCGGTGACACACTTTCTTTCAGGCAGTCCGCCCACCATCCAGGCTTTGTTTACAGTATCTTCGGCCATCTTTCTGTAAGTGGTCCACTTGCCTCCGGTGATGGTAATCAGGCCGGACAGGGAGACCATAAGCTTATGGCTTCTGGAGATCTCTTTGGTGCTCTGGCTCTGGCTGTCCTGCTGGGCAGCCAGAGGCCTCAGTCCTGCAAATACGCTGAGGACATCTTCTTTTTGAGGATCTTTTTTCAGATACTGGGCAGCTGTTTTCAGAACAAACTCAATCTCTTCTTCCAGTGCCCTGGGCTCAAGACTTATATCTTCTGGTCCCAGGGGGGTATCAGTGGTCCCCACCACCACTTTCCCATGCCAAGGAACTGCAAACAGGACCCGGCCGTCCGATGTCTTTGGAATCATGATGGCTGAGTCACCCTGGAGGAAGGACTTGTCAAGGACAAAATGAATGCCCTGACTCGGCCTTACCAGGGCATTTGCATTTGGATCATCCATCAAAAGAATATCATCAACAAAAACACCTGTGGCATTTATGACCACCCGGGAACGGACCGTATGACTTTCTCCTGATTCAGTGTCCACCACTTGAGCACCATAAACAAGGTTGTTTTTGGCTTTCAGAAGGCCGGTCACCTGCGTGTAGTTGAGGACAACGGCCTCATTTTCCCTGGCGGTCTGTGCCAGATTGATGGCCAGCCTGCTGTCGTCAAACTGACCGTCATAATAGATGACGCCACCGTTAAGGTGATTTTCGTCCAGGTTGGGAATGGCCTTCAATGTCTCTTCTCTGGAGATATTTTCCGATGGCCCAAGCCCCAGCTTGCCTGCCATCATGTCATAGACCTTCATGCCAATATTGTAGAAAGGCCCCTCCCACCAGTCGTAGTTAGGGATGATAAAGGCCTGGTTTTTCACAAGATGGGGAGCGTTCCTGCGCAGCAAGCCACGCTCGTGCAATGCTTCCAGCACAAGGGAGATGTCTCCCTGGGCAAGGTAGCGAACACCGCCATGAACCAATTTGGTGCTCCGGCTGGATGTCCCTTTGGCAAAATCCGATTGTTCCAGAAGCACGGTTTCATATCCCCTTGATGCGGCATCAACGGCAATGCCAAGGCCCGTTGCTCCGCCTCCAATGACAAGAATGTCCCATTGTTTATGCGGGTTTTGTCTGATCTGGTTTATCTGAAAATCTCGTTGCATGCCTCTACCTCCATAAATTATGGTAAACAGCTGGTTTGGTGGGCCAGTTTATTTGAAACTAAAAAAAAGGATTGTTAGAAGTTACTGCAAACCGCATAAGTGCATGGACGAAATTTTTTTCCTGTTAAAATCTTGAACACACCTATCATCAAGGCCATTGTTTGATGCATCAAGGGGAAAAAATTATGTCTTGCTACTTAGTAAATATTATAGCAGTCGTTGTCGGTTTTTTTTTAGAGTGGCGCTGACAAAAATGTTGGATAAAAAAATTAAAAATCGGTTTCAATTAGATCCTTATTTTGAGCTTTTTCGGGAGGGCTGACCGGCAAAATAAAGGTAAACCGGCTTCCTTTATCTTTTCCTTCGCTTTCCACCCAGATTTTCCCGTTATGAAGTTCCACAAGCTTACGGCTCATTGCAAGCCCGAGCCCGGTTCCATTAAACAGTCTTTTTGAAGACATATCCACCTGTTCAAATATGAAAAAAATTCTGCTTTGGTCCTCCGTCTTTATGCCAAGACCGGTGTCAGATATGGTAATTTGAACGAGCTTTATTTCATCCTCCCATAATTGGCTAGGAAAACCGGGTTCTCCACCACCTGGAATCTGTAATTCAGAATCCGTGATTATCTTGGCAGTGAGAACCACGGAGCCGCCCGTGGGGGTGAATTTCACAGCATTGGTCAGAAGGTTCAATACAATTTGTTTAAATTTTTCCTGATCTACCTCTATCGTTTGCATATCGGGTTGAAGGTCCAATGTAAACATGATTTTTTTGCTGTGGGAAGATTCCAAGATCAGGTTTGCCGTGTCTTGCAACGCAGTTTTGATACTGAACACGGATACTTGTAATTCCATGTGATCTGTTTCAATTTTTGAAAGCGCAAGAATCCCATTTACCAATGTTAGAAGCTGTTGTCCGCTTTCCATAACATTTTCTGTATACCGGATCTGTTTTTCATTCAGTTCTCCATGGGTCTGGGTTTTCATCAGTTGAGAAAAACCAATAACCGCGTTGAGTGGGGTAAGAAATTCGTGGCTCATATTGGCAATAAATCGACTCTTGGCAATATTGGCTGCCTCTGCCTGTTCCTTTGCACGTTGAAGCGCAACAGCATTTTTTTTTCTTTCGGCGATTTCTTCAACACTGCGTTGAAGTTCTTGGTTGGATGCCTGAAAATTGTTTATCAGGTTGTTGAAAGACTTTGTGATTTCATGGAGTTCATCCGTATCTTCTTGTATTTTAAGGGCATACGGTCCCCCTTGTTCAGCTGTCTGCATGGCGGTTTGGAACATGAAAATCCGGTCAAAGATCTGTCTGAGAAGCATCATGCCACCCAGAATAACGCACAAGACTGCCAGGACAATTACAAGCTGCGTTATATCAATGGTGTCCGTCCTTTGGAAAAAAAGATAAACAACCGTGAGGACAGGGATAAGGAAGATTAGAGCTTCAATGACAGCCAGTTTTTTTCTTAGCAGGCTGTTTTTAATATGGGATTTTTTAATGTCTACGGTTTTCATGGGTTTTCTCCTATTCAGCAGCGGGTGTTAACCCCTTTAATACGAACAACACGTTTCACAGGGGGGCCTTGAACACCTTTATGGGTTGGGTCATTCCCTTTAACAGCTTTTCTCCGATGGGTTCGAAATGATACCGCTCCGGATGAATCGTTGTCAGCGTTGTTTCAGTAAAGAGCACCTGGAGCTTATCGGCAAGCCCACAAAGGCGAGCCGCAATATTGACCGTGTTTCCGATAACGGTATAGTCCCGGAAGAATTCATTGCCCAGACTGCCCAGATAAATATGGCCTGTATTAATACCGATCCCCACATTAAACATTTCGGATTCTCCTCCAGAGCCTGATTCTGATAACTCCTGGATGATCTCAAGCGCACATCCAAGGGCGTTGTCACCCATGTCTGGGCCATAAAATATCACCATGACCTCGTCCCCGTTGAGTTTTTCAATAATACCCTGATATTTTTCTATGATTTTGAGTTGTTTTCCAATATTGACATTGAGTTCGGCAAAGACATCTGAAGGGGCCATTCCTTCTGAAATCTGGGTGAATCCTCGAATATCTGAAAACAGGACGGTCACATAGGCATCTTGATCCAGAACTTCTGCCTGGGTGTGCTTAATTTTGTTTTCCACCATTTTCAGAGTGGTCAAAGAAACGTATCGAGACAGTTCAGCTTTTGTCTTTGCCAATTCGCTATAGAGGGTTTTAACACGTAGACAGGCTGCAATCCTTCCTAAAAATTCTCCTATTTCAAAGGGTTTGCGGATGTAATCATCTCCGCCCGTATCCAGACCCTCTATAACGTGTTTCTGCTCCAGCTCACTTGCCGTGATGTAGATGATGGGAATATAGGGTAAAGACGGGTTCTGTCGGATCCTGCGGCACACTTCATACCCATCCATTCCAGGCATCATGACATCCAGCAGGATCAAGTCCGGTGGGTCATTGAACACTTTATCAAGGGCTTCCTGCCCGTTTTCTGCAGACGTCACCTCATATCCTTTCGGGGTCAGGATATCTTTTAGCAACTCGATATTTAATGAGAAATCATCTACAACCAGTATTCTTACAGCCATATGGTTTATTTTATATCCTAATTTTTTGACGATGGTTAGGGACTTGGACGAAAATAAGCTACCAATTTAATTTTTTTTGCCATGCAATATCAACATATTAAACTGGGCATGGTGGTAGTCTATACTCGGGTAAGTCCCTTATATCGGGAAATGCCATGACTTCATATACATATGTAAAACAAGAGATGGCGTAATGTCAAGACCCGGTGCAATATTTCCACTGAATCTATTCCATCAAGGGGTCTTTAACTCTTGAGAGGATGGCATAGCATTTATTTTAAACTTCTCCGAATACCGCATATGGTATCGATAGATTTTCTATCCTCAGATTTAAAAATTAAATATATAGGAAAGATTAAAATCCCATGAATAAATTTTTCGGTAAATTTCATTGGAGATAAACTATTCCTCTAAAAATTCGGGCTTGATCATAACGTCGGTCACCTTGTGGTTTGAATTTAACATTTGGGAATAAATTTTGTTATTCCAATGTTTGAGATGGATAGGAATCTGTATCTCGTATAGTGGCCCATCTTATGATCAACCCCAAGAATTCAAACTTATGATAATATGCCTTAACTAATGATTTTACAAGCTCGCGTGTATTAAAATCAATCATTTCTTGACCCATCAATAAATTTTTGGTCAGGTATCCTGGGGGTTGAGCATATGCTGATGGGTTCACACTCAACTGGCCTGATCAATAAATGGCTGGCTGAACAGGGGGTGATCGTGTTGTTATGGGGCTCAATCCTGAAAACATGAAAGATCAGCATTTGATTGAATTCTTGTTGTGGATGTTTATGTTTTGAAAACGGGCATTAAGACCGGCATGACAATCCGGTCAATGGATGTGTTGGATTCAAAAAGAGTGTTTTTTACAAGAATTATTAAAAGAACGTGTAATTAAGGAGATGATACAATGAAGAAAATAGAGGTTTCTTTTGCATTGGCACTATTTCTTATATTGGTAACCGCTACCGCAGCACTTTGCAGTCAGTCCTATCAACCTGATGACGGTCACAATAAAGGCGAGGGCATGGCATTTAATCATCATTTCTCTGATCTGGACACGGATGGTGACGATCTCCTTAGTTTTAAAGAGTTCAAGATGGCTTTCCCGTCCACGGAGCAAAAGGCCTTTGATTTCATGGATAGTGACAAAGACGGGATGCTGAATCATGAGGAATGGCACAGCTTTAAGGAAATGCACAAGGGGATGGGAATGCATGCTAAGAAAGATTTCCATGCCACAGACCTGCCAGAGCCGTCAGTCTTCAATGCCCATTTCCCGGACATGGATAGTGATAAAGATGATCAGGTAAGCCCCATGGAATTCAACGCTCATTTTCCGGACGCGCCCGAAAAGACAAAGGCATTCAACGCAATTGATCTTGACGGGAGTGGTGCCCTGGACCACGATGAATGGCATGACTTCAAAAAAGCCCACGATATGAAGCATGTTGAATAACCTGGATTTTTGAGTCCCAAAGCTTGGGGTTCATGGTTAGACAAATTTGCTTAATTTTTGTGATTTGTGAACCATTGCAGTTACCCAAAGGCCCTGCAGAGTGCAGGGTCTTTGGGTCATCAATTTCAATCAGAGCTTGTCAGGTAGTTTCCACGCAATCAGCATGAAAGAAATCCCGATGACGGCGGCTATCAGCGTACCCGGGATAGAGGGTAATAGCGCCTGGAACTTGTCTGAGCCTGTGGCCAGCATCACTTTGCCGCCAGCGATCGTGTTAAATAACCAAGTTTTTTCGATGCTACCGTACACCAATGTATAGATTAGAGCACCTATCAAGCCGCCACCCACAAAAAATAGGGCATCTTTCCGACCGTCTGCCAGCGCCGCCAGACCTGTTCCGGGACAGTACCCGGCCACTGCGAATCCCAGCCCAAGTAACGCGCCACCCACAATCACGCCGATGTAGCTGCTTTTTACAGAGAGATGCCCGGCGTCGATGACGCCAATGCTCATCAACAGAAATAAAAGGGTGCTGCTGATGCCAATTGCAAAGAAGATGGCCTTCATCAGGTGCAGGTCCTTCAGGCGCATCATATTAATGATGTTTTGAGGATTGGTGGCCCCAACCCTCTGCAGGGCGAAACCAAATAGAATTCCAAGTATGATCGCAAGAAAGATAGTCATAAGGCTTCTCCTAATTTCTTTTGTAAACCAGCACAGCTGCTGGTATGCCTGCTGCAAAGGCACCAAAGGCGAACAGGTAACCGCTCAATGATGTCTGCATCATTCCGCTCATCATGTGTCCGCTGGTGCAGCCACCGGCCAGACGGGATCCAAAAAGTACGAGCACTCCGGCAAAAAACACTGTCACATAGCGAAATGTGGGATTCTGCCCGAAGCGCTGCCGCCAGACTTCAGGGGTGCTGCGGTCCAGTTCTGTGGGTTTGGGACCGCCTAAGCGAGAGGATAAAAACGCTCCTGCGACCATGGCAAGAACAAAAATAAAGCTGTAGTTAATCGGATTGGCCACGTTTTTAGCATATTTTCCGCCGCTCTTGTTCAGATATGCGTTGGGGCTGCTGTAGCCGGTTTTACTCCCAGGGTCTTTTTGAACCACAGTGTCTGTGAACAGGTTCCATGCAATGCCGTCGGCAATGACAAACTGAGTGGATACACCGATGGGTTTGACAAAAGCTACAGCGAAAAGAAAGGCTGCTCCCAGCAAAAGACCTCCTTTGAACCAGTTTACTTGTCCATTCATAACAGTTTCTCCTTATTGTTGGTGGGGGGTGCAATAGATTTGGTAAAGGGCCTCAATTACCTCTGAGACTGCCTGGCTTTTGAGGCGGTAATAGATCACCTGGCTTTCGCGCCGCGTGTCCACAAGGTCTGCCTTACGCAAACCAGCCAGATGCTGGGACAGGGCCGATTGACTTAGGGGAACGGCTTGATTGAGAACGCTGACCGGGCACTCCCCCTTCATCAGGTGGCACAGTACCATCAGTCGACTGGGGTGGCTCATACTTTTGAGCAGCTTTGCAGCCTTTTCAGCGTTTTCTTTAAGTTTTTCAGGATCAATTTGTTCCATAATTTGTCCATGGTTTTTATATTAGCATTTTGTAATTTACAATAAACTAATATATCATTTTGTCAAGACTGGATTAAAAAAAACAGATTCATAGATTTACATAAAAGGGATGGGAAGATTCCCTCAATCTATTTCTCCCAGGCAATAGTATTATATTTATTGATTTTTAAAGATGCATCTGGCAACTCGTTTGTTTCAAGAGATGCATTGAACACTATTTCACACGCTTCAAGTGTACCTGTTTATGGACTATGGAGTACCTATGTAGGGCATGGAATTATTGGTGGACATTTGTGTAGCTCTGATTTGCTTGGAAAAAATGTCAATAAAATGGTTGTTCGAATTTTAAATGGCGAAAGTCTGGATAAAGTCCTCCCCATATCATTGGGACCCAGTATCGATATGTTCGATTGGCGACAAATGAAGCGCTTTGGAATAAGTGAAAAGAGAATCCCTGCTAAAAACGTCATTTTATTTAAGACCCAAACGGTTTGGGACAAATACACAATTTATATTGTCGGCTTTTTTCTATTTGCACTCGCCGGATCGATACTCATTCTTATCTTAGGCATGAATATTAAAAAACGAAAAATAGCTGAAATCGATTTAGCATATAGCAATGATCGCTATAAAACTCTGTTCCAGGATTCACCAGTACCGTTATGGGAAGAAGATTTTAGTGAAATTTATGAATATTTTTCAAAACTCAGAGAAAAGGGG
>Ga0307987_1001844_pt1 | contig 11406 bp, 8 predicted proteins | sample EllFjometagen181_FD_203157 | JGI IMG/M metagenome (GOLD analysis project Ga0307987, IMG submission 203157) | Marine microbial communities from Ellis Fjord, Antarctic Ocean - #181 | ecosystem: Environmental > Aquatic > Marine > Unclassified | place: Southern Ocean | collected 2014-10-08 | reverse complement strand
GAAAGTCCGGTAGAATGTCGTTGACAGGACTAAAGGGGCTCGTACATTCCCTATAGTGTATAGTACGAAGACACCATAGCCCGCACGGGCATTCATGCACGTGTCGGGCATCAACGGAGACACAGGAGGCGAAGATGGCCCCAACGACCGACCACGTGCGCGCCGTCGTGGCGCGGCATGCGGAAGCCACGGCGGACAACCGCGTGTTCTTCCATCCCGACATCCCCGAGCATCGGCTGGCCTCGGCGCTGACCGCCTATCCCGGCATCGCGCCCGACGACGTGCTGGTTCTGCTCGACAACACCGAAACCGGCAGTGCCACCGAAGGCCTGCTGCTCACCGAGAACGCGATACACGTCCGCAATGGCTCCGGGCAAGCCCAACGGCTGGCTCTCAGCGACCTGCGGAGTGTGGAGCTCGCCCAACAGTCGAGCCACGTCCTGAAGATCAATGGCGTAGATGCCCAGACTGACATCCGCGTCCATCCCGAGACCATGGAGCGGCTCGTTGCGATGCTGCGAGAGGTCGCAGGCAGTACCAACGCGACATCTGCGGAGGAGACATTTGCCTCCGATCCCCTCGGCACATGGCTGGAGTCCATCGGCATGGGGCATCATGCGCGACTTTTCCGCGAGCAGCGTGTGGAGCTGTCCCATCTGCCAGGTCTTGGCGATGGCGACCTGCGCGACATGGGGGTTGATGCCCTCGGCGACCGCCGGACCGTCCTGGTCGGCATCGCCGCTCTGAAGCAGAGGGAGGGGAGGGCAACTGGATCCAGCGAAGAGAAGCTGAGACGGGACCATGCCCGCCGCTTCGACCGCCGGTGCTTCGGGGCCACAGTGGTCGTGACAGTCCTCTGCATGGGCCTGGGAGTGTACTCGGAAGAGCCGGACGGGCTGCTCGGGGGACTTATACTCGGCCCCCTCGTCTGCGTAGGCGCCTATGCCTACTCGCTGCCCGCCGCCATTGCCTTCCGCAAGGGGCACAGACACCGTTGGGCGATCCTGATCGCCAACTGGCTCCTCGGGTTGACCGGCGTCGCCTGGATCGTCCTGCTCTGCTATGCCATGGGCCTCTTCGGGGCCGCCCCCGCCGTCGTCCTCGGCTGTGCCGCCACCAGGCGCAAGTAGAGCCCGCAGGCATTCCATCCACACACCAACAGAACCGCTCGCACTCGCGGGCATGCACCCAAACCCAGACAAGAGGAACGCGACATGACCGAGAAGACCATCACCGAGTACTCCCAAGTCCCCTGGTTCCGCCGGAACTGGTTCGTGATCCTGGCCTGGCTCCTGTTCTGGCCCGTCGCCATCGGCATCCTCTGGACCGGCGATGTGCACTACATGAGGAAGGGCCAGCTCAAGACCTACGGCAAGGTCGCCAAGGTCATCCTCACCATCCTCGCCATCGTCTACACCATCCAGATCTTCGGCGCGATGGGGGGCGGCGTGGATCAGGGGCTGATCGAGGAATCCGCCGTGCCGATCATGACCGAGCTCCTCCAGGACGAGCTGGGCTCCGACGCCTCGGTCTGCAAGGCGGTCGAGATCGTGAAGGAGGTCAGCGAAGGGTTCTACAAGGCCAAGGCGACCCTCGCCAACGGCAACGATATCGACATCACCATCGAACTCCGGGGCGAAGACGAACTCTTCGTCCAAATCCCGCTGGACCAGTAGGGCTCCAGCCCCAAAGATCGGCCAACAACCATGCGCCCCGTCACCCCCCTGTTCGCCATCCGGCGACGGGCCGGTGGCGGGGCGTTACGTTGTGGCGTGTCTTCTTTTCCCTGCCTCGCCTTCCTGTGCCCGCGAAGCTGGCGAAACGCGCCAGGGCGCCATCCTCTCTCTGGGTTCCGGCAACTGGAGCATCAATGGGGCCGTGCTGGTTAGGCACGGAAAGGACGGCCTGAGGCGGACTGGTATGGGGATTCAAGAACAGAAGACAGCATGTAAGAGTAACGGCTGTTCGTCCGGACGAGACCTCCCCGCCTCGAACGCTGGACATCGGGTGTGGAGGGTCAGAGGAAAAGGGAAGGAGTGCTACGGTTGGCCGTAGGGGTAGTCGATCATGGCGTGGCGGGCGTGGTCCTCGAGGAGGCGGATGTCGGCCTTGGCGAGACCAAAGAGGCGGTAGACGCGGGTGTTGATCTCGGTCTCGATGGCGACCAGGCGAGCGGTGAAGTCGGCATGGCTGGTGCGCCAGACAGCCAGGGCGTTCTCCCAGTCGTCGCGCTCGGCCAGGGGGATCTTGGCCCCGAGGGACTTCTTGAGCTGTTTGCGGAAGCTGGGGAAGTCCAGTTTCCACCAGGTGGCCAGGGCCTGATTCGGCCCCTTGTCGCCCTTGCCCAAGTCGGTGAGGATGCGATGGGAGGTCTTTCCCTGGAGGGCATACCGCTCGCGCGCGATCTCCGTCGCCGCCTTCCCCAGCTCAGCAAGGCGTTTGCGGTCGTCCTCGCCGAGGTCTGGAATCCGGAGGCGCGTCATGAACTGACTGATGCAGCGGAATTGCCAGTGCCCGCCACGTAGCCGGAGCGCCGTCGAGATCTGGCTGATGCAGAACCACAGAACGCGAGACTGCAGAACTGGGAGAAGCCAAAGCGCTCCTGGCAGTATGTAGCCCGTGTTGCCAACGTAGCAGTTGGCTTCATCCCAGCAGAACCGGGGGAGCTTGGCGATGTCGGGCCAGAGGATCTTCGGCTCGTCGAAGGCCTCGTAGTAATCCACGGAGTCCTGAATCTCAAACCACTGGTAGGAGCCTCCCTTCCGTCCGGGCCACGTGCGCTTCCGCCCGTTCTCGTCACGGTCCATCCAGCCCGGCGGCTTTGGCTCAAGTTGCTCGCGGAACTGTTCCAGATGGGCCTTGACGGACGGGTAGCTGTCAATGTCGATGCCGCGCCTGGCAAAGATCAGCCACCGGTCCTCGTCCTGATAGTACCAGGGGCGCAGATCCTGCCCGCGGAGCATCTTGCGGATAACCGGCTCGCAAGCGGGATCGGCGGCGATCAGGAAGTCTCGCGTGGCCCGGTCGATGATAAAGGCGTCGTTGAGACCGGTCTTCACGCCATAGTAGATGCGCCCCTCGACCACTTCCTTCAGGGAGCGACCGACGGTCATGACCCGGTCGAAGAGAGCCGACACGGCAGCGGGCTGAAAGCGCCATTCACTGCGAGCAAGGACGGTCTCGTCGCAATCGAGCCCGTCAGTGACGACGGCGTCGGGAATCGAGTCGGGGATGCGCTCGCGCATGAAGTAGGTCCGGTAGGTGCCGGCACCGGGCTCCTTCTCCAGAATCGAGATGGTGGGGAAGACCATCTCGGCATCCGCAAAGGGCTGGTTCTCACCGAAGTTCACCACCCGCAGATAGCGCGCGACCGTGGGTAGCCAAGTGCGGAACGGGGCGGCGAAGTTGGCATTGACAAATGTGCCGGAGGTGATGAACCCCAGGTGGCCACCGGGACGAACGATTTCCAAGCCGCGCTCGAAGAAGTAGAGATAGGCGTCCGCCGTGCCGCTGAAGCAGGCAAACTCGCTCTGGAACGCCTCCTTGAAGGGAGACAGCCATTCCTGCCGGATGTAGGGGGGGTTGCCGACGACGCAATCGAAGCCGCCATCCGCGAACACGTCCGCGAACTGGGTCTGCCAATGGAATGCGTTCTCCGCAAGCTCGGGATCGAGATCAGGCGCGGGGGAGACCAGGGAGTTGCCGCACTTGATGTTCCCGTCCAAGTCGTTGAGTTGCTTGCTCGGGCGGGCAGTCTTGAGCCACAGGGAGAGTTTGGTAATCTCCACGGATTCGGAGCTGATATCCACGCCAAAGAGGTTCTGGGTGAGGATCTGTTTGTCAAGGTCAAAGAGTTCGGGCTGTCCGCCCCGCAACGCGGTTAGCCGGTCGTTCGTCCGCATGAACTCGGCGTGAAGGTAGTCGAAGGCGGCCACCAGGAATGCGCCGGAACCGCAAGCCGGATCGATAACCTTGATGTGTCGCAGAACATCCTGGTAGGCACGCCACATGGTGGTCTCGGCGGCGCGCTTCTTGTGCTTGCCTCGCACAGAGGCGGGACGGTGCTCGGCCTGGAGTTCGGCAAAGCGGTCGTCCAGCCACCTGCCAACCGTCTCCTCGACGATGTAGCGGGTGATGTACTCGGGCGTGTAGAAAACACCGGCGCGCTTCCGCTTGGTCTTCTTGGCATCGACCTTCTCGCCCCGGACCGTGGCACGGATTCTCTCAAGGTCAGTGATCGACTGCTCGAAGATGTGCCCCAGGATATTGACGTTTACGTCGGTGGCAAAGTCGTAGGCCGACAGACGGAGACAGCCATCCAAGGCGTCGTCAGCGATGGCCAAGGCATCCAGGGCCGGATCGGCACGGAACAGCCCACCATTGTAGCCGTTGATCTTGGCGGGTGGGTTGCCCTTGTCAACAGCCTGGAACAACCCACGGAGTTGCTCCCATCGGCTGGTGGCCACAAAGCCCGCGCCAGCGGCCTCGAAGGCCTTCGCGATGACCCCATGCGGCAACAGACCGGTGTCTTCACAGAAGCAGATGAAGAGGACTCGGTCGAGGATCTTCTGGGCTGCGGTGAGGAGATCGACCCGGTGCTCGGCAACGTCCGTCCCTTCGGGGGCGGGGTTCACGGCGCACATGTGGTCAAAGAGGTCCTGCCGAATCCCGCTGAACTCCTCGTAGAACTTGCCGGTGATCTCCTCCTCCTGATTGCAGGAGTCGGTGAGCAGGGCATCCGTCTCGCTGTCTGCCGGTGGCTCGGCCAACAGCCGACTGCGGGAGAGCAGGAAGAGGAGTTCGCGAAGGACGCGGGGCTCCGTCAGATCGGCAATGCGGAACTCGTGGCAGTATCCCTGGCCGCGCCGCTTGCTGTAGAGGCGGATGGTCACGAAGTCCGAGAGGATGACCCAACGGCAGTCGTCGAACTTGGCCAGGTAACCAAAGGCCTGCTCGACCGGCGTCAGGTTCTTGTGGCTCGCCTGCTTGGCGTCCAAGTCGGCCCCCGGTGCCTTCAGCTCGATGACCGCCCGCGTCAAATCGCGCTCGTACCCCATGAAGCCGAGGCGGGCGTCGGGGGTCTTTCCGCCGGGAGTTTCGGAGGATGCGGACTCGGGCTTGAGATCGTATGCATCCAGATGACCTACTGGCAGCGTGTACCCGAGCAGTTCGCCAAAGACTTCGGCAAGGAACTGCCCCTGCAGAGGCTTCTCGTTCTCCTTCAGGAACGCAGGATCAGCAGCGGTCTTGGCCCAAAGCCGGGCAAACTCCCGCTGCCGATCCGTGACAGTCGGCGAGAAGGCCGAGATCCGGGCGCGCAACAGGTTCGGGTTGAACAGCGGCTTGAAGATGTCTGGCATGGCGTTCCCCGGCACGCGACCATATGGCCGTGGCACTTCCAGCGTGGCGCGTTCTCAGCTACTTCGGCGGTGCCTGAAGATAGCTCCGGGAGGGCGCGACTGCTAGGCAAGCTGCGGAAGTTGGTCCGGCTGGCGAGGCCACGGGCCGGAGGCTCTACGCCTTCGCTGCCAGGCGGCGGGAGATGACCATGGCGAGGGCTTCGTCAGGGTCGCAGCTGGTGGCTTGGGAGAGGGCTTGGGCAGCGGCGAGAACGAGGGGATCCCTTGCCGCTTCGATGACCCGGAGGACGAGGGCTTCGGATAGGGTGTCCGGAGGGGGGAGGGAGGGGCGTTCTGTGCCGGCGGGGGAGCGCCCTCGCCTTCGCGCATGGGACCGGTTCCGGAGAGGAGCCAGGTGGCGGAGATTCCCGCGCGGGCTGCGACCCGTTCCAGGAAGCGGGCGCTGAAGCTGTTGTGGCCGCTCTCGCACTTGGAGTAGTGGGAGTGGCTGACGTCGACTAGTTCGGCCAGCTCGGCTTGGATCATTCCTCGGCCGTCACGCATAGAGCGTCGCACGGTCTTCAGGCGCTCGGCGATCTGCTTGCGCTGCTCGATGGAGAAGGGGTTGCCTCTGGTGCCTTGGGGCATGCTCGCTGCTTCCTGTCCTGCTCGGGTTGGTGAGGCAGACAGTAGAGGCAAAGACGGGTGGGCGCAAGGCGGGGGAGGACTCACCACGAAGGCACGAAGGGCACGAAGGAGGAGGCCTTCCCGCAGAGGTGCAGAGGCGCGAAAGAGAGAGATTCAGTAGGGGAAGGGAAGATCCCTGATCAGGCGCGCTGCCAAGTGTCGCCTGGATCGGACTGTTCGCCCGAGTTCCTATCTACGCTATCTGCAAGAAGTGTGTACCTCGATCTCGGACTCGTTGAACCACCCTTCGCTCAGCGCACGTTCACCAATCTTCTGCGGGGCAGTCGAGTACGCGATCAGAGCTAGGCTGTCTCTCGCCCGACTACATGTGACGTAGAAAAGTCGCCTTGTGCGATCTGCACTGGTTTCCTTGTTCGGGTCCCTTCGAGAGGACTCACCTTTGGTGCCGAAGAGCTTCTCATATGAGAACATGAACCCACGGGCTTCCGAGTCATCCATAATTACACAGACACGCGGGAACTCCAGACCCTTGATGCCCTGGTGCGTGTCAAAGGCAGCTTCACCCCGGGTATATTGGCTGTAAGGCTCAATCTGAGCGAAGGGCGTTTCCAGAAACGACCGCCAAGCGCCCATTTGGTCACTGGCGTACTCCTTCGCCGTCTCTTCTTCACCAGGGCTCTCTTCTGCAGATGATGAGAACGCGCGGACTGCTTCTGGAAGAACGAAGAGGCGGGTATCTCTGACGCAACAGAGGACATCCAGGAAACTCGGGCTATCCCCGTCGTCCCAAAGCGCCACAAGTGCATCCACCGCTATCTTCGCTTCGGCAATCCACGCCAGTTGTTCATCGCCGCACGCCTTCATTCCGCGCCTGTCGAGAAACGGTGACTGGGCTCGAACGACTGACGCCACTCCGAAACTGTCACCTTCCTGGTGGCTCTGAATCAGCGGAAGGATGGTCTGCGAGAAGAACCTCAGTGGCGGCAGACTGCCATCAAGCAGACCGGTTCGGAGGTGACTCACGCCATGCAAGGCTTGCCACATCGCAAGGAAGCCCAGTCGCTTGGCCGCCATATGATGTTCCAGGACCAGAGTTTTGACCCCCTTCTCAGGTTCCCGCCAACCGTCATCACCTGTGATCTCTGCCATCCGTTGGCAGATCATATTCTCTTGATCTGGCTTGTCCGCGACATCGGCCGGCACAACGAAGAGCCGCACGAGACCTTCGCCCCTATCGGCCCGAGGTCGTTGAGCTCGGGGGTCAACAGGTTCGCGAATCTTGTTGATGAGCTCCACGATGCGGCTCCCGGACCGGTGATTCATGAGCTTCTGGGGAGTAGCCCATCTCTCGGGAAGGCTACGCCCTAAGTCCAGCTTACCGTCCGTGTATATGCGCTGCATCATGTCGCCAATGACTCCAAGCGAGAAGAGACCAACTTGCTTCTCCTCGGTGAGAAACAACGCCTCCATCAACAGCTTGTTGGTGTCTTGGCTTTCGTCCACCAGGAGAATCGGGAACCGGTTCACAAGCATCTTCTGCATCAAGGGCTTCTCCGAGAGAAATGCTGACGCGATCTTGATGACCTCGGCATGATTGAGGGCGTTCTTCTCTGGATTGTCGCCGCTGGGGTTGTAGACGAACGTCCTGATCCGGTCAAGGGACAGTAGCCGCTCGTTCTTTGACGCCATTCTGCCCTGCCGGTCCTGAGATGCCTTCCCGGCGCGCCCATTTCGTTCCTTCTCAGCGAGCACCTCTATTTCTGCCTTCAGATTAACCTTTAGCCACTCACGAATGTCCGCGTTCAGCCCCCTAATCAATGACCAGGCAAAACGATGAATTGTGGACACCACAAAGATCGGATCGAACTCAAGTCGACGCTTAATCTCATCACAGGCCTTGTTTGTGAATGTGATGACGCCCACCTGCTGCCCCTGGAGTCGGAACCGATCCGCCACCTTCGTCTTGATCACTTTTAGGGCTTCTACAAGCGACCGTGTCTTCCCTGACCCGGCTCCGGCGAACAAGAAGAAGCTCTGTGGCGGAGACGTCGTAACACACCGCGCGATAGTGTTGTCGGCTTCGGCATCGAAGGTATTATCCGAGTGAGTGGAATTAGCAGGCACGATCACTTCCCTCCCGGCGTGACAGCCGGCCCCCCGTCCGCATCGGTGACCAGCTCTTTCTGCCGGCGAAGCAGCTTGTTCTGTAGCCACTCCAGTCCCTCTCGAATGTACGAGGGCACACGGATCGAGTTGAGGTTCTTAAGACACAGAACATCAAGGGCGAAGCCTGCCTTCGAACCCGACTTCAGGGCGTTGAAGAGCGCATCGCAGAGCGCTTGGACATTCTTGCTGCTATCAATTGCTTTCTTGAACTCTCCTATCAGATCGGGTCCGTCCAGTTTCCGAAACAACTCGATGTTCTCCAGCACCAGTGCATCCTCAAACGTCCTGGGGATTGCCTCGACAGGTTCAGCACCTGCGGACAACTGGACAGCCACGGGACTCTGGTAGGCTACACGCACAGAAAAGTCATCATCGTGGACCTTCACCTTGCCGGCACTGGGTAGGTCAAGGAAAAAGTCCAAGTCATTCTCACTGGCGTGCCACTGCTTCAGTACGTTGTTAGCCGTGAGCTGACCTGAGGATCTCGCTGGTCTCGTCTTCTTGTGGTGTCCTTCAGCTTCCACCGCATCAAGATCCGTGACTATCAGCGAATTGACGCCCAGGCGCTCGATAAGCGGACTCAGACGATGCGCATGACTCCCGCCGAGTTCAAGAACTGTGATGTAGCAGCTATGGAGCTCACGAAAATTGTGCCGAATGAAATGCGGGACCAGTATCCGTTCAGCCGCTCCCTCTACTAGAATCACGCCATCGGCGAAAAACAGGTCCGCATGGGTCACGCGTAGATAACGGGAGACAAAGCGAGCGGTCTCATCTTCCTCGCCGAAGACCTCCGAGAGATTCACAACGGTTGATGTAGGTATCTCCCCAGAGCTGCGTGCCGGGTGCCGCCGGAAGTAGCGCATCTGCGCAAATTCGACCTCGTGAGCAATGTGGCTTGAGTGAGTGCTGACTACAAGTTGAGTCGATAGCGGGCCTTTGTCAGTGAGGTCCCGATGGTCCCTCAGAACACCGTAGGCCTTCCTGATGAACACCTGCTGCACCTGAACGTGCAGATGCGCTTCTGGCTCTTCCAGGAGGACGAGGTGCAGTGGGGGAAGCCCAGTCCCTCTGTCCGAGCTCTCATCAGCTTCGGATGCCGCCTTGCCAACTTTCATCCAGGCGTCGCGGAAGCCGATGAGCCGGAAGACCATCGAGATGAGATTCTGGTAACCAAGGCCGTTGCACTGCTCCGGAAGCCGGTACGAGGGCCCCGTCGACTCCTTTGCCGTGGAGAGTTCGTATTGAACGGCGGACTGGTGGTTCAGCCCTTCCACAGGCCTAAACTCCGTGGAGACGACCAGCCGGGGATCGGTAACGCCCGGGTACCCGAGGCCCTGCAGTTCCCCCAACGGGCCGGTGAAGCTCTCCCTTAGCCGTTGGTCAAACACGGTCTGTGCCTCGTGGATCGCCTGTAGCGCCCGAAGGTCAGCGGGCTTTGGAGTCTTCGTAGGGTCGAGGTGCTTCCCGTAGTAGGACCGCAACTGAGTTGTGAGCGGGGTCCGCCGACTGGACTGGCTGGAGCCCTCGTCGTCCGACTTATCTTCTCCCCCGGCATGGTCGCTCAACCCCCGACCAGCGGGGACCTCGTCGACCCTGATTAGGCTGGCAAGGGGGTGACCGTCCAAGGCTTGAGCATCAGCCGACAACAGCTGTGGCTGAACCAGGCCTTTCTCTGGGGCCTTCTTCGCTGCCGGGTCAAGTATGTACGCCTTGATCTCCATGGCGGCATCGCCCATGTGTTTCCCCAGGTAGTCCACAAGTCCCTTCGGCCAGAGCGCGAACTCCCGGTCTGTCGGCGTCTCGTTTGGTGTGTCGCCGGCAGAGACCCCAGCACTCCCGGAGGCGGCAGCAGCCTCACCAGCAGCGCCGTCCGCAAGCAGCTCAGTTGCGGCCTTCTTCGCTTTGGTGAATGACTCAAGAAACTCTTGAGAATCCCTCGGAGCAAGCTGCAGACGTACGCCTATCCCGTCCTCGGGCTTCCAATCCAATGTTGGGATCAGATGGGCTACGTGGTGTATCTCCTCCTCCCTTACCGTTAGCCAGACATCCAGTGACGGCAACACGCCTGACCAGCGAGGGTGGATATCGGAGTCAGGATCACCTGATGTGGCGAACTGCTCGCCCAGTTCGTCGATACGTCCCCAGAACGAGACGGGTATGTCATGTACGGAGAATTCCTTCCTATCGAAAAGAAAATGCCTGAGCGCCGTGATAGCTGAGGTCTTGCCGCTGTTGTTCGCTCCGACAAGAAGTGTCGTGTCTTTGGCCATGTCGATGCGAGCGGCAATCAGGCGACGGAAATTCCTTATCTCTACGAAGTCAATGTGCATGATTCCCCTCTGGACCTTCGTGCGGTCAAGGCCTCGTTTCGTCAGGCGAAAAAGTAATCCTACAGTTCCCAGATGTCCTTCCGGGGAAGACATGCCCCAGAACATCTGGGCTACAGTGAGGCCTGCGCGCCGAGATGTCAAGCACGACGGGGCACCGCGCTTCTCGACATGACCAGGCCTCACAGTGGTGTACGGCGTCAGGGCCATCCCTATACAGTCGCCCCCGTCGTTCCCTTTGCGTCCAACTCTGAGGGATGGTGAATCCTCGCCTTCCGCAGAGTGAGACCACAGATCCCCGATCACCGGTACTCTTTACCACCCCTCCGGCTTCTGGCCGTAGACTTCGGGCTCGGGTTGGTGGGGGGCTTGGTTGGCCTGGCTGCGCTCCGCTGCCAGCTTCCGCAGGTTGTCCATGAGGACGTAGCGGGCGACGAGGAAGGAACTTGGCGTAGCCGTCCTTTATGGCCTTTCTGCAGGGCCAGATTGCTGACGGGAAGGCCCGGATTCGGCACCACTGACCTACTACCCAGTGCTCTCCCAAACGGAGCATTTCGGCCCTGCGGTTCCGACCGCGTTGGGTCTCCCTATGGTGGCCTCCGAAGTTCGGACCATCGGCCAGAGCAGAGCAGCCACCGTCGCTGTTGGTTCCTCCTCGACTAGAGCGTCTGCAACCACTTCATGAACTCCTTGCGCTCGTCGTCGCCAAGGGCCAGGGCACCCGCCTTGAGCTGTTCCAGCGGGGATTGGCTGGCGCGTGTGGCGATTCGGCTGGTGTTGCCTAGCCCCCAGGCAGTCACATGGCAGCAAAGCTCCCCTCAGCGCCGTCAGTCGTCGTCCTTGCCCACCTTCATCCTGAACACCACCGGATGGTGATCCGAGTACCACTTCCGGAACTCGTTGTGGCTATACGGTTCCCCCGG
>Ga0307987_1001842_pt1 | contig 11421 bp, 13 predicted proteins | sample EllFjometagen181_FD_203157 | JGI IMG/M metagenome (GOLD analysis project Ga0307987, IMG submission 203157) | Marine microbial communities from Ellis Fjord, Antarctic Ocean - #181 | ecosystem: Environmental > Aquatic > Marine > Unclassified | place: Southern Ocean | collected 2014-10-08 | reverse complement strand
CCATTAGACAAAGATATCATGGCGGTCTTAAAAACCGGACAGATGCTTGCCGGTCATGACGATTATTGTATGAATTATTTAAAAGCAGTCAGGGCCGGAGACATAAAAGCCTGAAGCTAATTTTGAGCTTATAAAAAAAGGGCAGTCTGAATTTTGAAAATCACTGATACACAGCCCCATGTACTTTCCCGTATAGAGGCTGATGTGGCTTTTCAGGATCTTGAACAAAAGTTTAAAACTTCTGGGGATAGTTCTGAGATTTTGAAAATAGCCCAAAAAACACTGAATAAAGTAAAAGGTATATGGCACCCTAAGGCTGTATTTCAATGGTTTGAATTTAAAAATATCGGTCAAGATAACCTAGGACGTATCATTCAAAGTTTCGGCAGTCATGTGGATTTTAATTTTGGATATTCCAGCCAATTTTTAACACATGCCAGACATGCTTTAGTTTCTGTTTATTCAGCAGGGCCTGAGCTTGAGAAAGAATCAAAAAATGCCTCATCTAAAGGAGATCCGTTGGAGGCCTATTTTCTTGATCTTATTGGTTTGATAATCCTTGGTAAGGTTGAACAGATAGTCAAGGAAATAGCCGAGAAGCAGGCTCTTGATTTGGGATGGGGTGTAAGTCCATTTTTAAGCCCGGGTTCGGTTCATGGGTGGGAATTGGAAGAGCAAATAAAACTTTGTTCTATTTTACCGCTTGAAAAAATCAAGGTTAAAATTCGAGATGATGCAGTCTTATCTCCATTTAAAACAATTTCCTGTCTTATTGGCGTGGGGCCGGGATATGATGCTGTTCATGTAGGAACAACCTGCCAGGTCTGCTCTAAAAAACATGAATGCCAAATGAAACAAAATTAAATAGTCCATCAAGGAACCTAAATGCTAAATGAAACATGTCATATTTCTATTTTACCTAATGCCAGGCGTATCGAAACAAGACGTGGCAGAGGCCTGATAGAATCGCTTATGGATCAAAGCATTTTTTTAAGGTCTGATTGCGGTGGTAAAGGGATATGTAAACAATGCCGAGTCAAAATGATCTTAAATAATGGAGATCATGAACAAATAAACGCATGCACTTATAAGGTTTCAGAAGATATTAAGATTGAGATACCTGAATCTTCCATGCTGTCTTCCCATATTATCAGCAAAGCACCTGTATCTCTTCCTAAAGAATTCACGAAAAGGTTTGAAAATGTTAATGAAAAGGAATGCTATGGCATTGCCGTGGATCTCGGCACTACAACCATTGCGATTTACCTGTGCAACACTGCCAAGGGTAAGATTCTTTCTTCATTAGCCGTAAAAAACCCCCAGGTGTTGTATGGAGATGACATCATGAGTCGTATTGGTGCTATCGGCCAAGAAGAGAAAAATCTCGGATACTTGCAAAAACTGGTTGTCAGGGCAATAGAATGGGGAATTAAAGAGCTCTTAATCTCACTTGGTCTTGAAGAAAGCATAGTTTCAAAAATGGTGGTCGTTGGTAATCCGACAATGATCCATATATTGTTGGGTGTTGATCCAAAACCAATTGGTGTTTCGCCTTATCTACCTGCTTTTTATAATGCAAAAAGTATCCAATCAAATGATCTGGGCTTTGAATTAGAAGATTTTTCAATTCAAATATTACCCCAGGTATCTGGTTTTATTGGAGGCGATATCCTAGGAGCAGCTATAGCGGTTGACTTGGAAAATCAGCCGGAAGGAACTCTCCTTATTGATCTTGGCACCAATGGGGAGCTGTTGTTAAAGGGAAAAAATAAGATCTTTGGCACCTCATGTGCAATCGGGCCTGCATTTGAAGGTGCATCTTTGTCATGTGGAATGCAGGCAATCCCAGGAGCCATTAATAAGATTGAAATAAATGACCCAAATGACTTTCCCGATTGTTCATTTATCAATCTATCAAGATCTTCCAAGCTAAAGCCTTCTGGAATCTGCGGAACTGGTGTTGTCAGTGCTGTGGCCCAATTCTGCCACAAGAACATCATTGAGCCCGGTGGCGCTTTCAAAAAAAATAGTATGCTTCGGGCTATAAAGAACGATGCTTCAGGAAAAATAAACTATCTTCTTGTTCCTGAAACGTCTACTCAAGACGGCTCTGCAATTTTCATCAGCCAAAAGGATATCCGCTCGGTTCAACTGGGCAAGGGTGCATTGATTACAGGCATTCAGTTTCTTTTAAAAAAAGCAGGTATTAAAAAACCAGAAGCGATCATTGTAGCAGGTGCCTTCGGAACTTTTCTTGACAAAGAAGATATGATGACTCTTGGAATGATTCCATCCATAGATCCAGGTCGGGTCAAAATCGTTGGGAATGCTGCTGGAACCGGCAGTATAATGGCCTTGTGCAATGATATCTATCTCAAAAAATCAATACAGACAGCAAAACAAATCAGTGTCGTTGATCTTGCCTGCGACCAAAACTTTCAGGACAAGTTTATTAAAAATATGAGCTTTCCTATTGCAACGAATTCAAAATAGCAGATATTTTAAAAAAAATTCTGGGATAGTAAAAAGGTGCGTGTATTGTCTATAATCAAACGCCTGATACCCTTTATTTAAGGCACTTACTGGCAAATTAAATAGTCGCCCAATTGTAGATAAAAAAGCAAAAAAAATAACCCCTCAAATCACAAAGAGGGGTTATTCCTTTTCCATCACCAGCAAGTCCAGATCAGGTAACATGCACATAATCCATAGTCACGCACATTATTGATTTATTTTTCAAAAATTCGACTGCTTCTTCTATTGCATCTTGGTTTGAAGCAATAAAGGTGTGAGAAGCTTTAACAGTTATGAACTTTTCCATATTTGGTAATTTTGTTTCTTCAACTGATACAGTCCCATCATGAGGTTTTTTTAATACCGACTGAGATAACCATGAGTTTGGATTATTAATACTTAAACTTTTTGTTCCAGCAATAACCATGACATCAGATTTTGGAACAGCACATATTTTTTCTATATGCTTTTGACCCATCAATTCTTGGCCAGCAGGTCCCATTATTGTTTTTATAATGGGGTATTTTAATATCCATTTTGCAAAAGCTGATGCATTATTGGGTGGTGCTATCATAACAATTCCATCCAGATTATTTATATTAAAGATTGCCATCATTCTTCGAACAACTATACCTCCAAGACTATGTGTAACGAAAAAAACATTATTGTAAGTCTCTGAATGTATTTTCACAACATCGTGTAGTTTGTGAGCAATATCAGTAATATTTAGTTTCGTGCTTGAATAAGACCAATTTACAACATCAAAATCAGCATTGATAAATGCTTTTTCAAGTTTTGTCATTGATGATTTTAATCTACCAAGACCATGGATCAATATCACACAATTTGAATTCATAAAATCTTCCTTAATTTGGTGCCTGTCTATAAACTCATTTTGAGATATAAACAAGCACCAGTAATTGCACATTTAAGTGAAAGAAGCCAGATCAGGTCACATGCACATAATACATCGTCACACACAGCAAATTATCATAATCTCCCGCCATTGCTTCATCTTGATATTTTAAAACATACTCTTTGTCAGCACCAGCCTTAAGCAGAGCTTTCCGAACACGACCAATTATGGCGAAAGCATCACCGTTGGTATCAATCAGTTTCACATTGGGTTTTTCTTTGGGTCCTGTCATAATTTTTATCTCCAGATTTTATATGATTTATTGTTTGTTACAGGAAAGATTTTAAAGGTTAATAACCGGTTTGAAAGTTAAAAACTCCATCAGAAGTTAATAACAGTTAATATCCGCTAAAATTCAGATGTAGCCATTTTCGAACAACAGGTTCCGGATCATTGTGGTAATAGGGATACCGCCCATTGATTTTGACCGGTTAACCAACGCCACCTTTTCCGCAATTGTAAAATTAATTGTTATTTTTTGAGAAAGCTTTTCAGATACTTGTTTAATAGGACGTCCACCTTCGTTCCCGGACATTTTCTTCAGAACCTGTCTGTTATTTTTTTTGAAGATCGAAAGATCTGTCATGATCCCCTCTCTTTCATATATCCAATGATCAAATCGAATTGGTCAGCAACAGCATTGAAATGATATTTTTTCAATCCACCTTCAGATACCATTGCACGAACAGATTTCTTTTCTTTAAAAATATTGGGTAAGGATTTTGATTGCTTGATTTCAAACACAGGCAAGTCAAAGAATCGTTCAATAGCAGCTCTAATATTATCCATATCTCCAGGTTTGGTCTGATTGGCAACAATGATCACATTCTGATTTAATTCCAGCAGCTCTGTGATGGTATCAATTGTAACCTGGATATTAATAAATCCTTTGATCACAGGTACCAGGACAAAGTCAGATTGTTTGATTGCTGATATTGCACGTTTATCTATATGCCCGCCCAAATCAAAAATAATATTGTAGTCGTCAGGAAATGCAGGAAGGATCTCATCATGGTGAATTTTAAGGATTCTATTTTCATCCATCACTTTTTCAATCGGAGAATATATATCATTTGTGACAATTGAATACTCCATGGTAAGCGCCAGATTCAAGGATAGAACTGTTTTTCCGACACCTCCTTTGAAATTGTAAACAGCGGTTTTCATAGGTTAAAAACCTCCATATCAGTTAAAAACTTTTAAAAAGGTTAATGACAGTTATTATCTGTTTTAAACTTCCATCCTGATTTTGGATTAAACTACGCAAACAGGATCTCCTTCATCCGAATATTAATTTTTTGGATATATCCAGAATCAGCCATGGAATGGTAACTGTCACCAACGATTATGTGATCATGCAGCTTTACGTCCATACTCCAAAGAGATACGCCCACTTTCATTGTTACTTTTTTATCTTCTGTTGACGGTTCTGGATCTCCAGAAAGATGATTATGGACCAGGATAATTGCTGTTGATTTAAGCTGGATAACCCGTTTTACAATTTCCCGAGGATAAACCATTGAATGACTGATTGTTCCATCAAACATTTTTTCAATAGCGATTACCCTGTTTTTGATATTCATAAAGATGCAATACAGTCTTTCAATATCGTCTTTTTCAGCGAAGATGGGTTTCATCACATTAAAAACATCTTTTGGTGAAAAGAGCTGTTTACCTTTAGAAGATTCCTTTACCATTGATGCAAATTCACCTGATTTAAGAGCAGCCCAGAATTGATTTTTCTCCATTTTTTTTATCCTTATAAAAAGATAAACCCTCAATGATCATTCAAAGAGGGTTTTATTAGATTGATTTTGCGAACAGCGGTTCGTTATTTGACCATGGACAGGATATTTCCCCCTGTTCTCTGAAGTTTGAAGCTGGATTCAGCAGATAGGTCTTTCATTTGAGCGCCCTTTGTATAGGCTTGAATGACATGGAACATTGTGTTCCCGACATCATGGCACCATCCCCATGCTACAGATTCCTGCTCAACTTTATTCAACTGGAATTGCCTGTTGAAACTTGCCATCGATGATTCAGGGTTATCAACTGGACTATCCATGGAAATTTTGAATAGATCCCTTTTGTTTCCAAGCTCAGCGGATACCCTCTCCAGAACATTGGGGAATTCAGAAAGGATCTTGGTTGATACATGGCGGTATGATGCGGATACACCAGAAGTGGATATTAATCCATTGGTGCAGATCAGGCGAAGGATATAAGCAGAGATACTCAATGATGCCAATCCCACTTCAGAATTTGAAATAGAAATGCCTGGAGTGTATTTGTCGCCATCAATATCAAAAGATTTGGGACCATCTGGAATTGAAAGTGACATAAATTCAGGGTCAATTGAACATTGGACTTTGGTTTCAGGCTTATATCCCATGGAATCAAGTCGTTCTAATGCTTCAAAATTATCCACCGGCACATACCTTGGGGTAAATATTGCCCGAACATCATCTCCATCGAATCTGAAAAACAATTTTGCATTCTTCTCTTTTTCAATCCAATAATTCAGATTATCTGCCTGAATATCCTGGGGGCACTTCTGCAAATAATTGTAAGGAATACCAAGACGGTTCGAAATACTCCGCTGTGCCACAGGTCGGACTGTATGAGATTCACCGGAGATCCGGATTAAATCCAAGCTGTCAAATTCAATTTCTTTGACATCAACATTATTATCAACGCAATTAGCTGACATTGCATCGACTCGATCATAAACTTTTTCAAGTGTGGTTTCATGCTGCATAATTTTATTCTCCTTTAGTTTGATTCTAAAAAGCGCAGTATCCTGCGGATTGTTTCCGATAACACATGAGTTGCATTCTCAGGCGCCTGCGAATTTAATTGATTGAAAGTAATTTTAGTTTGAAACTGGGAGATATACCTTTCACCACCGAGTATATTATATTTCTCCTGACGAACTACAGGATGTATATCCATAAAAGCGGACGGGTGGCTCCCAGAATAGTTTGTTTCTGTTAATGATTTTTAATTTTAGTTTAAAACTGAGTGTTGCTGAGAAGCTTGCTGAGGATGATAAAATGGTTTGAGATGGTTTCTGTATTATATGAGGGGCAAGATTTTATCTATCGCTGTCGCCAGGTCTTCAGTATCCTGTCAGGACGAATCAGTTTGTTTCCTGTTTTTTTGCCAGAAGGTTTCTTAAGGCACTGGTTTGCATCTTGAAATCCACAGTTTCCATCTATGATCTTTTTGAAGTAGTCTTTCAACTTTTCGGTGCTCAAAGGTTTAAATGGATGGGACATAGTTTGTTTCTCCTTTTTGATTCTGGAATTTCAGTTCTCTTCTGGGTCATATGGTTCGCCCAAATCGAAAAGACAGATTGTAACTGGCAATGAAATAGTCGGATACAGCATCTCCATTTCTTCTCTGAGCATATCAGCTGTATTCCCATAAGGACTTTTTTCACTGCGAGTTGAGGGGAGTAGCAAGATTCCAGATTCAACGGTTCCTTTATCATATCCCAGCTGCAATCTGAATAATCCAGTATGAAGGTACTCATAAGAAGAAAAGTTTCCATCCATAGCGATATCACCCTTAACACCTTTATACCTATACCTTCGTCCTGGCAAAATATTCAGATCGACACGTTCTTCCATCCAATCCATGGTATCCAATGCAGCTCTGAGAATTTCTCTTCGATACAAAGTGCCCGCCAATTGTTCAAAAAGGTATTCACAGGTAATGGTTACATCTTTGAGCATTCTCTTTTCTTCCAGGACCTTTTGTGCATCCCAGAAATGAATAATTTCAAATGCCATTGTTTTCGTCTCCTTTTATAGTTGTTTTAATTTTTCGTTATAAGGATTAACGATTTTACGGTAGGTTAAAATTTGCGGTGATTTTGCTCGATTAAAAGGTAGGTCTATTCAGCATCAGGTTCTTTGTTGCCAAGGATCTCATCAATGAATATTGATTTTTTAGATGCTTGATTCAAATACCCCATGGGATAACTTAAGAATAGTAATTCCATAGCCCTTGAAATTGCTACAAAACATATACGGCGCTCTTCTTCAATATTCCCTTTAGCTGATGGTAATAAATCCTCAACCATTCCAATGACGAATACAATTTTGAACTGAAGACCCTTGCTTTTGTGAATTGTCATCAATGATACGCCATCTTTGTTTTCAGAGATATTGCTGTCTTCAAAAGTATCTGTGTATTCCAGGAAGGATTTAATATCATTGTACCTTGCTGCAGATAATTGGAGATGGTTTAAGTTCTCGATAATTACATCATCAATTGTCGGTAAATCCTCATCCACAATGAATCTATCATAATCAAGATTGTTTCTCAGCAATTTCAGTAACTCTGATGGCCTGAAAGTATCAACCGCCTCAATGAGAGGATCTAAAAAGTTAATAAACTCCCTTATATTCTTCCTTATAAAGGGTGTGTCAAACCGGGATGATTTTAATCCCTGGTACAAATGAATACCATTCTTATCACTACAGCGACAGTTGAACACCTAATTTTTCAGATAGAGCGACCTGTTTTTTTCTGTGACTTTGGTGAGCAATATTATTCCGGTTTATCGTGTATTTGACGATTTCTAATGCACCTTTTCGTGTCATAGAGTGAAGTGGTAAAACAATCTGAAGCAATTTTTTAGCCATGGCTAAAGTTAGAGTTTTTTTTTAAGAGTTTGTTTCACACGAAAAAGAAAATGTTGGGCAAGCATGACGTAGATCATATGTCGATGCCAGGCAGGCCATGATCTGTGTTCATAATGATCCATCCCAAGATGCATTTTTCCTTCCTGGAAACAACGTTCAATAGACCAACGCAAGCAAGAGGCCTGGCATAATTCAGCAAAGGATATTGTCGCCGGAGCATTAGAAAATGCGTGCCGAGTTTGATTGTCTGTACGTTTTCTGATTATTAGCCATACTGGCTCATCTTCTGGTAGTCCGTTACGTGAAGGGTAAACTCTCAAACGAGCCACATGTGCGAGAAGTGGGCCTTTGCTCCCTTCTCCCAAGTTGACAACCTTCCATTCGACTTCATCTGATTTTTCCAATTCGGTGACTGAAATAAGCTGATGATCTGATAACACTTTAGGCTTTGTAGGCCTTTTTCCCCGTCCTGTGTATGGGGGAACTCCGACTTCAGGTTTCTCTAAAAAAACTTTCGTATTTGATTTGATGTCTGCAAAATAATAAAGACTACTGGGTAAAGAATTAAGAAAACCGATATCACTGCCGAAACTTGCATCACAACCAATCCAACGGGCAGGGAATTTATGGTGGAGACTGTTGATTAAGTTTGAGGCAATTTTATTCTTTGTTTGAAAAATCAAATCCTCAGGAACAAGATTTTCTTTACAAAGCTCTTTGTGATCGTCTGCAAGCCATAGTTCGGGCATATACAGTTGGCAATCAACTAGCCCATGGCCTTTTTTACTGGCATAACCAACAAATACACCAGATTGACAATTATCCTTTTTGCCTGTATTCCCGCAGTATTGGCGTGCTACACCAACAGAATGTTTGCCTTTTTTAGCAAACTCAGAGGCATCAACAGTAATCATACCATTCTTAGTTGCAAGGCTTTGAACGATTAATTCCTGATACTTATGCGACATTTCATCATGATCCCACTTGTAAGTTTTCAAGAAGCGTTGAGTTGAACGTACTGACTTTAAACTATTCATTTCAAGAGAAATTCCTTCAGCTGTTTTTGTTTGAATTGAGCTCATCAAACCTGAAAGATACGTTAAACCAATACTTTCTTGCTCGCTGCGGTAAAAACAGTCTGTAAATATATGATGATACTCTGTTAACTCTTGGGCAATTAAATCAAAATCGCCTTCTTTGAGATCAATAATATCTAATGGTTCAGGTGTCCATCCCGACTGCTGCAATGACATGCTGATTTTCTCCACATTCTCTGGTAAAGGATTTTCAGGAGGAGGTGTGGAGGATACTCCCAATATTTTCCTGTAATGAAGATCAAGGATATATATGTAGATATCTTTGATGTGACCGTGATAAACATACTCTTGTCCTCGTTTGCTGTATCCTTTTGTGCTTCCCAATTTTTTCCAGTTGCTTGCCTTGTAGACGGTGCCTCGAAATAATGAAGGATCGACAAATGTTTCAACGAATAAAAGGTCGTCTTGAAATTTTCTAAACCAATTTTTTTTGAGTCTGCGAAGATTCATACCCAGGATATGGGAGCCGATATACGGAATTTTAACCCACGGAAAAACTATAAATCTGCTATTGGCAGCTATTCGAAAAAGCGACTTTTGTCTCAAGTCATCTGTCCATCCAACAAAACGATCTCGTACATGGATCCTTTTAGCAGGAGCACTCCAAGATAAGGCAGCAACAGGATACTGATGAATAAAAGCCAAGTATTTCAGCCTCTTACCTAAAAGATTTTTATATCCCAAATAGTGATGATTCCGTACGAGCTCATCCCATAGCGGTTCAAAATCACTTCCACTAACGAGTTTTAACGATACTTTTGGAAACTCGTTTAATGATCCAGATAAAATGCTTAATCCCTCATGGGCATTTAATTCAACTTGAGTATACAACAATTCCCTCCACATTTTTGAGTGGAGTCAAATATATCAAATAAAAATTATTTTGTCTAATAGTTTATATGTCGCTGTAGTGTTATCACAGAACTCTTTTAACTCTGCTTTGGCCTTGTTTGAAATATATCGAACAGGTGCATTTAATATATTCAGCAATGCCGCATCTCCCTCATCTGAATCTGGGTCATTTATTACCCTTAAATAATCAAGCAGGATTTTAACTTCCCGCCGGGTATAAAAGTTCAGGCCACCCTGGATATAAAAAGGAATTTTATTTTGTAGAAATGCTTCTTCCGGGAACAATGATTGAAAATTGGCCCGATATAACACAGCAATTTCATTGTAAGCATATCCTTTTCGTTCAACCAGGTCAGTTATCTCATTAACCAGTGCCAGTGCCTCTGTCATTTCATTTGAGCTTTCTAAAACAATAACATCATCTCCTTCAATATTATTGGTTTTAAAGTCTTTGGAGATCTGGCGCTTAAAATGCTGAGATAGATTGCTGCAGGCCCGAACAATTTTTTGGGTACTCCTGAAATTCAAATCCAGGATAAACTGCTCAGACAATGGGAACATGGTTTTAAAATTAAGAATGTTTCCAACTGAAGCCCCAGCAAATCCATAAATACTTTGATGATCATCTCCGCATACCCAGAAGGATGAATTGTCCTGGTTTTCTTTGATCAACAATTTTAATATTTCAAGCTGCACAGGATTTGTATCCTGGAATTCATCAATCAAAATACTGTTGAACATTTCAAGATATTTCCCCCTGATTGCTTCATCATCCCTTAACATCACATAACTTTGAATAAGCAAATCATCGAAATCCAGGAGCATCTTTTTAAATTTTAATTCATCATAACGCTCATAGATTTCTGCTATTTTCATCATGGTTTTATCACCCACAAACAGCTCTTTGAATTCATCCACAAAAATCAAATTATTTTTGGCCAAAGATATCTCCTTTAAAACAGTTCCAATGGTAATATCCTTGATTTTTAATTGTTTCATTACCTCTTTCATAAGGATCAACTGTTCTTTTCCGGAAACAATTTTAAATACAAATCCTTCTCTTTTCAAAAGATAATAACAGAACGAATGGATGGTGCTCAGGTGGACCCTTTCAGATCTATCACCCAATATTTCAGCCAGGCGGGATTTCATTTCATTGGCTGCATTCTTTGTAAACGTTAAACCAAGGATATTTTCTGGGGATATTCCATGATCATTTACCAATATCCCAATCCTTTCCATCATTGTCCGAGTTTTTCCAGATCCGGGCACGGCAATGACAGCTACTATGCTATTTTTTGATTCAGCAGCTTTTAATTGCTCAGATGTTAGATCACTCATGCTGCTTGCCCTCCTTCTTTATGGGCGTTTTTTATGCAATTGATCGCCA
>Ga0307987_1001841_pt1 | contig 11422 bp, 11 predicted proteins | sample EllFjometagen181_FD_203157 | JGI IMG/M metagenome (GOLD analysis project Ga0307987, IMG submission 203157) | Marine microbial communities from Ellis Fjord, Antarctic Ocean - #181 | ecosystem: Environmental > Aquatic > Marine > Unclassified | place: Southern Ocean | collected 2014-10-08 | reverse complement strand
GGGGAATAAAAAAAGGGGGTGGATTTCTCCACCCCCCTTAAGTTTGCAAACGGCTAATTCTAAAGTGTTCGGCCGTCTGAATCTACAATTTTAATGTCAATCATCTTGCCGCCATCCAGGCGGTGAGGTGGTTTCCCGACATCCAGCAAACACGCCTGAAACCGCTTGTTAATTGGGGGCTTTGAAAATCGATTTTGTTTATTTTTATATATTTTTGCATCGTTTTTTATAAAAAGGGTCAATGATTGACCCACTGTTTTCATTTCTTTTTGTTAAGTGCATCTTGAAAACTGATAACATCTGCAGTCTCAATTTTTTGAATGTCATCCAAAACTTTAATTCCCCTTGTTTTGATCGTGACCAATGACCTTAAATAAATATCTGTTGTGGTCACATTTCTGTGTCTGAGTATCTTGGATATCTCAAGCAAACTTAATTTATAAGAGAGTAGGGCAGCGACATGGTGACGAATACAATGCAAAGTAAAATATTTATATTTAAGCCCTGCGGCGGCGGATTTTTTGTGGATTCGTTTCATGGTTTCATTTAGCCACCACTGTTCAATTTTTTTCCCCTCAAAACTGAAAACATATTCTTTGTGGGGATTGTCCGTTGATCTCTCTAAAAGAAATTCATAAAGAGTGGTGGTCATCTCCAGGGTATCATCTTTCCTGTCTGTCTCGTTCCTTTTCCCGGTCCACAAAGTTATTTCTTTTTTTTCCAGGTTCACATCTTCCCATTTCAGGTTTCTGATTTCTCCGGCCCGGGCAAGTGTGTTGTAGGCAACCATAATAATTCCGTACTCAAGAGGATCGGCTATGGCTTTTATCTTTTCGATGTCTTCTGCCGGCGGGACATATCTTTTGAATTTTTCTTCCTTGAATGGTTTAATCTTTTTTGTGAAATTCTCAGTCACAAGGCCTCGGTCTGCAGAATGATTAAAGAAACTGCCGAGTTCTCTTTTATAACGGTTGGCGGTCTTACCAGAGTCTATGGAGTTCAGGAAGTTTTCAACCATTAAAGCAGAAAGGTCATCCATGAACGGGTCATACCCCCAGAACTCCATGGCAGCGTTGATAATATATGCCTTTCCGTTGCAGGTCTTTTCCTTGTAGCGTTTTTGGCAATTAACCAACCAGATATCAGCCGCACGGGAGAATAAGAAGTCCTGACTTTCCGGTGGTGGGTTTTTTATTCTTTCTGCGGTTCTTAGTTCCCATGCCTTTGCTTCGTTTTTTGTTTTGAACCCGCTTTTTGTCTGCGGTTGATACCCCTGAATCCTCACCCTGCCCATGTAGGCCTTTCCTGTTTTTATCGGCATTCTTCAAATGCTCCCATACCTCACTCACATTAAACCGGATGCCCCCGAAATTAACATGGGGCAAATCTTTCCATCTTTGGTCCTGGTACAGAAAAGATACACTACACCCCATGGCTTCTGCAAGCCCTTTAATATCAACAATATCTGGGCGGATATTATATGCAATATCAGTATGTGGTGTCAAGTTTCTCATCGTCTATAAAATCAGAATATTTTCCAAGTATTTCAGCTCTGCGCTATGTTCAGCGTTAGCTCATTTCTAATTTATGTTTTCCTCTATAATTTAGTTCAATAATTTCTATATTAACTTTTTAGTAGCGCAATCGGAGCAAGTTGCGCAGATGCCCTATCCCTAATGTTTATAAAGAGTGCAGACAAAGAGCATTATGGCGCATTTGTCTGCACTCCAGTCAGCCTCAAAATATGCTTTGGGGCCTTACGGATGCATTTTTTCTAAGGGTTTTTCCTGTTGACAAGCGTGTGGACTCGCAGCACTGACAGGCTCAATCGGTAATTTAGGTTTTGCTCGATATTTTCCACCTTGATACCCCCGAAAAACATCAAGCTTACGTTTGGAAAAAACCATTTGATCTTCTTTCTTTTTTTCTGGATCATATTTCCAATCTCGATATTTATCTTCAAGAGCATAAATAGCTTTATGCTTTTCAAATGCACCACCTGGATCAACTATACTGATGAAACCTTTAGCCAACAGCTCATCAATTCCCCTTGTTGCCGCTCCTTGCAAAATTCCACGGTTTTCAAGTTCTTTGTATGTAAGTGTAAATTTATTATCATCAACTCGACCCCACTCTTTACGTCCCTTTGGTCCATTTAGATTTGCGAATTTTCGTTTTCCAAGAAAAAAAATAATAATATTTAAAGACGTAACTGAAACCCTTTTTGATGTTCCCTTCTTCCCTAACGAGATGAAGGCTGGCGATAAAAACATCTTTGACTCGATAAATGTACCATTCCCATATCCATTCTTTTTTTTTGACATATTGTTCCTTAAGTAATCACTTTTATAAAGTGACCCATTTTTGTTATGCAGAATAATTAGGGATATGAAATTTTACGTGTGCAAAATTTTTGTTGACTTGCAATCCAGAGATGGTATAACTATATTAGTTCATTATAGATGGCACTAATATTACGCTTCCATACAAGGATTTAGCTTCAATCACCTAATCTCTACAGCTATATTCTTCGATGCCCCAGTCCCAAAACTTTGGTAGAGAGGAGGGAAGTGGGGCATCACCTTAAACAACCTTCATACCCATTATAACATTTATAATCTTATGAGTAAAACGTATCGAAAGATACGTGTTTGCTAATCTATTTATTCAATTTTACCGACAACCTGCCCTTTGAAATCTGCCCTACTATATTCGGTTGCTACACAGCTATTTGTAATAAAAATATCAAACCTATATTAAAATAAAAACTGCGATTGTTAACGAGGGAGACTCACACAGGTTCATAAGAGGTAGGCCCTTTGAAAAGACACGCTTGTTAACGGAAGCCCCTCCTTTACAGAGAAATCAAAAGCAATGCTCCATCAATCAATGATTTCAGCATTTCCTCAGCTCATTTAAGGGTGGACCACGTCAAAGGCTGCGTTTACATGTACACCATGCCCTGAGGGACAAAGTCCGCTTTCGGGCTTGAGCAACGAAGCCCTCTTGCGGGCTTGATTGCGGGCTTGAGCATATACATGGGCATGGCTAAAATGAAAAGAAAGAAACCAAGGGAGCGAAGCGACTCACAAGGCCGTAGGCCCCAAGATTTCTGAAAAATGGGGCTGTTCAAAATTTCGAACCCCTGAGAGCAAAATATCACATATATGCGTGAGAATGATTAGGGTCGCAAATTTTATAATTTGAACGAAATAGCAGATATTTTGGCCCATCTACTGCGTTGCATTAAAGACCCAATAGGCCTGCTATTAAACCTTTTATGCGCCTTGTAGATGAACCAAAATTCTGCGCTATTTATGTTTAACTTATTTCATCTGCGGTCCTTGCCAACACAGCATGTTACATTTTGATTCATCTTTTTTTCTAAACTATTGCCCAAAAAGGTAATAGTTTAATCTTCATAAAGGCAATATGAGTTGCACTCGTTTACCTACTTAGGTGATAACCAACAAATGTTGACATCAACACTTCAAACACAATATGCTGTGCCCAGCCTAATCATATTTACTATAGAGAGCAAAGAAAGCGTCCGATCTCGATTCTTAAGCATTTTATTAAAACAACCTTTTCTGCACTCGTTTACCTATTTGGCTCTAAAAACTGCACTCGTTTACCTATTTGGCTTTTGAGATAGAATCCTGGTTCTTGCCACCTCACTTGACCGACCGTTCAACTATCATTAAACCATCGGCACTTTCCCAATATTCAGAATTATCGGAGCTATGGATCAAATTCAGCACATACACCCTTCACCTCGCTTGACTTGTGCACCTCCTCAACCCCGGGCTTGCTCTGAACTTAAATGGTCATACCAAGGAGCTCAGTGAATTCTTAGGGATGTCACAAACAACACTACAGAGCTTACGGCCACCAAAAGAGGTCTTGAGTCTCTACATAGAAAAGATTTTCTGTCACCATTTCTATGGATAGCCAGTATTGCATTGGTGCGCTTTCCTTGGTTGGAAAGTAAATGCAAATCGGGAACTGATCTTTGGAATCCGGGATCTCTTGTCTGATTTCCAGGCAGTTACCTTTAAGAAAGCCAAAGGGCAGTCCGGGGTTCCCCGTGCCTCTTCTTTTGTGATAGTCTTACCCATTGCCTACCTCCAAAACCTGCCGGAGGATATCCATTACTTGACCATGGATAGTCAGAGCCTTGCTGGCACTTTTGCCAGCAATATTTAATATTTCGATACTGACTCCTTCGAAAAAGGACCGCAGCGTATTGGGCGGTTCGGGGTGATCGTACTGCCAAGGGGAACTGCTGACATGGAACAGAGTGAATGACCGTGGTGAGGTGCAGAGACATTTAAGAAGCAATATGTTCTGGACTCATTAATTTCGTATCCTCTCCCAGAATATACCCCGGTGTGCATCCAGGGGAGGGCATACCCTTTTTCGTGGGAGGGCCAGGCAGGGGAGGGTGAACCCCCTGAATGACAACAGCCAGAACAAGGGGTTGGGCTTATCCCTTACTCAAATACTATCCCTAATTGTTCGATTAGAGCATGAAAAAGATCGTTCTGTTTTTGTTTACTATAGTGAGGCCACATAAAGGAAATAAACGTAGTGACGGCTATCGTTATTTCAAACGCATCAATTAGTCCTTTTTTATACTCAGTCACGCTTTTGTCGAGTAGGTTTGTTTGATGGATTATTTCACTGTTTCTGTCTGGCTTGGTGATCTGCTTGGCCGTATCCTGGACGATTGTTTCATTGTGATCGTTATCTTTAATTGAACATTGAGAAGTTTCATTGCTTTCTTCCGTGGCCTCTTGAGAAAAATAAAGATCTCTTATGTTATCGGGGAGTGTTTTTTCTCCAGAGGACTCCTTACGTTCTTTTTCAACCCCGGCATCAAAAGCATCAGCAAAAGACCAGCGGACATACCTACCATTTTTATATTCTACTGTTATGAATTCGCCTGATTTATGAGACCAATAAGATGACCAGCTTTTATCAAATGCCGTAATTAGTGTCTTGTCTCCATCTCGCTTTATTTGATATTTAGTACGAGTTCGTTCAAGTCTTTTCTGAGCAGTATATATGTCAATCTTTGGGTCAGTCCAGTTGTTGAATTTTCGGTTTAATTTATCTATTGTTCCAGTCAACCCGTTGCTTGTTTCGGCAGCCAGATCTCTTAATTCTTCCTTAATGTTATCAACTTTGTTTCCTGATTTGTTAAGTCCTGTTACAATTGCTATCCCGATCAATAAAATTATGAAACCAATAATTGCATTTACCATTATTTCTCCATTCTGCTCATTCTTTTTCTTTATGAAGTATGCTTCAGCATGATCTTGTCTACCATTCCGGGTTCATCAAACGACTGGCCCGAGAAAATGAGTCATTCAATCCAGCAATCACCTGATTTACCATCTCCAGCGTAATGTATATTGTCCCTCTGTCTGATTGGAAGGGCTTAGCCTCTGCTGCGGCCGTTATCATTCCTTCGGCATTATCGATTGATTTTTGGATCTCCGGTCTGGCTTGTGGTGGCACAGAGGTATAAAATTTATCTCTTGCTAAGTCATACCCTGGAGTTTTCACAACTTGTCCGGCCTCAATGCTTGCCTTCATGCTTGCAAAACCTTCTTGGGTAAAGTGTGTGCCCAAAACGAAATTCTTCTCTATGAAATACATCATAGCATCTACGGCTTGTTTGTCGTTTTTCAGTTCAACAGGCATCAATCCCCAGAATTCTGAGTGAAGTTCCTTTGAAATATAGCCGTTAGGATTTAATACTGTTTGAATGATCTCAATTTGCCGTGGAAATAGTTTGGCATTTGATATGTTGTCAGAATCAGTGACAATATTATTCTGACTTTTATCGGCTTTTCTTACTACAGTCTGGGGTTTTGTATCATCGTACATCATTGGTTCGTTTATAGGGGATGGTTTCCAGACAGTTTGGTTATAAAAACTTAGGTCATCTGGTATGTTATCTCCTATCGGGCCTATTTTTTTAAAGTCAGGATCAAATAGCCAGTACCAATCATAAGAGCCACCAAAGGTAAAGTAACGGTGTTGCTGGATAATTAAGTACCCTTTGTATCTATTATCGGTCCCATCGGTGTTTGATTCAATGATTCTGATGCTGTGTCCTGAACTCATTAGCTGTGCGTTTGAACCATCACTTTCCATAACCCATATTGTGCCCGTTACAGTATACGGATCGGATTGAAAATAAATTTTATCCCCACTGGGTGAGAACTGGATATTGTCTATAGAAGATAACGTGTACCATGTCTGGTTGGGCTCAGGAGACCTTGAGGACTTATATACAAATGATTTCCCTTCACCGGATATCTTCATCCTCCAGATTTCTTCCTTGAAAACATAGTTGCCTATATAACCGATAGGAGGATCAACCGAACCCATATCACCATTATTTTTAGCCTCAGTAGTTTTAATATAATAGATCCATTCACCGCCTGGATGAATGATAGGCGATTTGTTGAGCCCTGTATGAGTTAGTCGGATTTCATTGTCTTGAATCTTTAAATATAGATCCCCTTCTTTTTCCATTACAAATGATGTGAAGGGTTTAAACGATTCAGTTTTTATTTTTTTTATAACCCATCCACCCCAGTCATCTTCGAGATTGCCTGTCCAGACAAGGTCACCATGAAAACTAATGGATGCGATATTTCCATTCTCGTTGTCGATATCAATGCTCATTCCATTAGAAAAGCTTTTCATTGCAGAATAGGCATTCGTACATTCGGTATCCAAAGTTGTTGATTCACAATGACCCCCTGGATTACATATTCTATAAACTGGGGCCGTAATAGTAGTTTCTGGTTCTGTATAGTCGTAGCAACCAGCGTAAGCAGAACATGGAACAATAATCAGCAGAACTATAATCGTGAACGTGAGTTTCATATTGAAGTCTCCATAGTTGAAAGGGAAAATAGCATGTCATGGATCTTTGTAAAAGTCATTAGAAAACCTCATCAGCGACCTCTACAGCCCTTTTTAAGGCTCCATTAACAAGATGCGCAACGCTGAGTCATCTTGATAGTAGAGTGCCCCAGGAGCTATTTAAGGGTGTATATATCGACCTTCCCTGAGCTGGCAAGATAGCTGGCAAAGGTGTGAAGGTCGTGGAACCGGAGTTTGAAATAAACCTTCATTCAAACTGTTGACTATGTCTATGATTTTTCTCCCCCGGTGCAGGATTTAAAGGCCCGGAATATTATTAAAAAGTCTCGGTTTTCTTGAGTTTAAGCTATCAAGGTTCTTTTGATTAAATTGTTCTATTAATAAAAAAATTCGGTAACATTTTCACATTTGTCATCAGCGTAAAATCGAACCCACTGATCCCTCTGGGCGATCAAACAATCCACGATCCCCAGGGTTTCTTTATTTCCCTTCCTTTCTGACCACCATAACCTCCTTGGATCACACAACCACACCACCTGGTAACCGACTAAATATTTCTGCAGACCTATCCTTTATATAGGACCATCCAAAAAAAACTTCCGGACAAACAAATTATTTTCATGGGGCTGGATTGCTCGAATTCCATACTGGCATTGCGATGTTTGTTTTTGTATTCCTATAACCAATTGTTTTTATTTAAAATAAATTGCATTAAAAGGTTGACACTATCACAGAAAGGTATATTATTTAACTAAAGTTAAATAGTTAAACTGAGTTAAACTCGCATGAATAAAGAAATCAGAGTTTAACCAAAATTAAAAGGATTTGAAAATATGGCTGATCAACAAGAACAAGACAAGCTGGAAATGGCTGGATTGAAGGTTCCCGCAAGTCTAAAGCAAAAATTCATGGCTCTCCGGGGTGACATGACTCATATTGAATATGCCGAGCATTTGGTGTCCTTAGTTGAGTCTGACCAGGTTGCCGGTGGTACTGATTCCCCTGTAATTAAAGAACAGACCGAAATAGAACTGGCTCTGGCAAAAGTTGGCCGGATCTGCAACTCGACCATCACTCTGGCGGCTGAAAGAAGCATCTCCTATAAAGAGGATGCAGATAAGATTATTGAAGCTGCCCGTGCCGAGGTGACAGAGTTTAAGGTTCTTGTTGCTGGCCAAAAAGAACTCTTGGAGAATTTAGGGAAAGAAAAGATCGAGACTGACAAGGTTGTTGCGGGCTTGCAGAATCAGGCAGAATCCACAAGCACCCTTAAGGAGGCTTGGTCAGAGAAAGAAGCCTCTCTCAATGGTCGGATCATAAAACTGGATGCCGAAGCCCAAGAGTCCAGAGATCTTAAAGAGCAGATTGTTGAGCTGGAAAAAGCCCTTGCTGATATGGAGAAAACCTTGGCAGCAAAAGACAAGGACCTTTCTGTCGCTGAGCAGAAATTAGAATCTGAGGCTGAAAGAATCATAGAACTGAATATCCGAATTGATAACCTCACGAAGAATTACGAGTCCGAAGCTGCCCGAATCAGAACACAAGGCAGAGATGCCTTAGAGGTTGAAGTGGCCAGGAATGCCAAAGCTCTTGAAAAGGCTGAAGAGGCACAAAAGAAAAGGATTGTGGACCTCAAAGAATCTCATCAAACTTCCATCGCTACTGAAAAAGAAAAGACTAAAGCGGCTGTTGTGGATCACCAGAATTATATTGTTGAAACCAATAAAAACTTTGAGAGTATAATGTCGGGACATCAGTTGGCCATCGAAGCCATGAGGTCTGAACATCGACTTGCCATTGAAGATCTTAAAGAACTGGCCGGCCTCAAAAAGGTTGAAGAAAAACCAAAAAAGAAAAAATAAGGTTACCCAGGGGGAATCTATTGAGTTCCCCTTATATATAATCTTCATTCCTGGGGGATCTCTTGATTGGGTCCCCAGGACCCGTCACAAAGGTATAATTATGGAACACCCTGTTCAAAACACCGGAAAAGGAATTTCGGACAGGGGTTTCTCAAAACGTTTAAGGAGATTTCAACCGGTCCTCAGGACCCGTCAAAAAGGTATGATTCCTAAACGATGTTCAAAAAGCGCTAAGTAGTGTGTTTTTAATTTTAACAATATGGATTCTTAAAAGGCGTAGCAATCATGACAATTAAAGCACCTGAGTATTTATCGGTTACTGAATTGATAAAACTTTGCCAGCCAAAGTGATGGTGCCCTGCTTTCTCTTATTAACGAATTTTTTGACCAGGTGTTTGTGTTGTATAATATATAGTTTTCACCAATAAAATCAAGTACTTGCATGTAAGACCTGGGCATGTTACAGTCGTGTACTCTCAGAGAAACTGAGGGCTTAAAAAAGGGGACAAAAATGGAGAATGAAGCACTTAAAAAGAAAGTCGATGAGTTAGAATCTGAGAATGACTCGTATAGAGAATTCTCACTACGAATCGTTCGAGAGTCTGAAGCTTTAAAAAAGATACTCGAGTATGAGCGCCTAACAGTGTTAGCTTTGCAACAAAACATTATTAGTCTTCAACAACATATCGAAAGAATTATACCCGCTAATATGACACAATTTAACAGTGGCAATTTTACAGACAATTTTGGCTTTGATGATCATATCATGATTAAAATTCAAAAAAATTTGGAAGAGTTAAAAATCAAAAAAAATAGTGATCCTTTACCAGAAAATTAGGCACCAGTTAAGCCACTTGGAGTTAGGATCACTAACTCCAAGTACGAATTTGGGGTGCCCTGCCATTTGGCCACCTGAATACGGTGATTAGATTTAGAGGTCATGAACCCCAAGATTGTTGGGGCTTTTTGTTGTGCAGCTCACAAGAAAAAATATGATCGACTAAAAAAGAAATAATAATTGTTTACCATGGGGATCTTTCGGGGTCCCCCTTATAAAAAGGATATTGAATGGAAAAATTAGACCTTGAAAATAAAATAGCAGAGCTGGTCGATGTTGTTCAAAATTTAAGAGAAATCAATGCTCAACGGTCGGGAGAGAACACCGCTTTGTCCAGGATGCTCAAGGAAGAGCGTAAGGCTGTCCGGGATCTGCAACAGCAAGTAGCAACGCTGGAATGGCAAGAGGGCATAACTGTTGCTGAAAATAATGGCCTGGCAGAGCAAGTCGAAGATTTACAAGCTCGTCTCAAAGAACAATAGAGAGTAACACAAACTACACTTTGTGTGACATCACAATTGAATCGTTTTAATCAAACCTTTTTTCAATGTCTTTATGAACTCTATAATTATTTTATATGTCTCTGTGTTTTGAAGATGCTCCGGAGTTAATACGACAAGCTTATTAAAATCCGAACCCTCAACTCAAAATAATCGGGTAATGCTGTGGCTGAGAGTTTTTTCGCCAGCCTGAAAACAGAAAGAGTTTTCTTTAATAACTATCGGACAAGAGAAGAAGCGAAAAGAGATATCTTCGATTATATCGAGATTTTTTATAATAACAAAAGGCTTCATTCTTATTTGGGAAATATCAGCCCAAAAGGGTATGAAAAATTGTGGGAAATGAAAAAGCGCTTAGGAAAAGTGTCAGTTTCTACTTGACCACATCATCAATCTACATTTAAAAAAGAATTTATGTGATGGCCTAATTTTTATTAGAGAACGTACTATTTTAATAGGGAAAAAGGGTGATATATAATTATGATTTTATCGAAAGACATTATTCTGAGTTTACCAAGGACGCCTTTTCATCGAACAAAAACTCTTAAAAAAAAACCTGGAATTTATTTTTTTATTAGTAACGACAAAGTTTGGTATGTCGGTATGACGACGAATTTCAATAAAAGGTTTTATAGTCACCACTTATATAAAGAGTACATTGTCTGTGCAGATGCAACTATTTCTATTTTGCCATTTAAAATGGATCCCGGTTCCAAACGTCATCAATTATATCTTCTTGCCATCGAACGAGCTTATATTTATAAGTTTAAACCGGAGGACAATGGAACATCAGGCGAGGCAATTTCAATCGAAAAGTTAAAAAAAATAGCTAAAGAGATTGAAATTGATTATTCCATAATTTAAGTTCATAACAATAAAATAATCAGATCTGATCCTCCCCCCATATTGTATGGCCTGTCGGGATCATTTCTTACAACCAAATCAATAGGAGACTTAAATTCATAATTTTTATATAATCCATTCGACCAATGGAGGAAATCTCCTGCCCGTTATGAGCAGGAATGGTATAATTTGAAAAATGTGGCTTACCGCCCGGGCAAAGGCTCATTTTGTTAAGTTCTTTGAAAACCTTTTTGCTGTGGTAAACTCTTTGCGTACCTGCCAGTTTGCCGCCTTTCTCTGGGTCCCTTTTTCTCATATAGGGACTAATCGACTCAAAGCCTGGGTTGATTATAGCCTGTACCGTAAATCTTGATACCAATATTGACATTGTTTATTATATATGATAATTTTCTCTTAAAAGTAACAAACAGTTTCTTTTATAGAGGAAATAAGCTTATGTCTTTTCAAGGAAA
>Ga0307987_1001840_pt1 | contig 11426 bp, 9 predicted proteins | sample EllFjometagen181_FD_203157 | JGI IMG/M metagenome (GOLD analysis project Ga0307987, IMG submission 203157) | Marine microbial communities from Ellis Fjord, Antarctic Ocean - #181 | ecosystem: Environmental > Aquatic > Marine > Unclassified | place: Southern Ocean | collected 2014-10-08 | reverse complement strand
ACGGCGCCCACCTGCGGCCGGGCCAACTGGCCACCCTGCTGGACATGGCCGACCGGGCTGGCTTCGGTCCGGATCGGGTGGTCCTGGACCTGCAAGGCCAGAAGACCCGCCTGGGCTGGCTGGCGGCGCCGTTGAGCCTACGGGCCGGCCAGCGCCTACACCTGGTTCCCGAGGACCGCACGTCCATGTCCGAAGGCGTGGTGACGGTGGACCGCACAGCGTTCCTGAGGGCGCTGGCCCCCGGCGACCGCCTGCGCATCGACGACGGCCGCGTAGGCCTCACGGTGCTGGCGGTGCACGGCACGCGGGTCTCGGTCGAAGCCGAGCAGGACGGCGAGCTGGGCTCCCGCAAGGGCATCGCACGCCGGGATCACGAGGTGGAGCTCGAGGTTCACCTGCTGCCCAGCGACCGCGCCCTGCTCGAGCGGGCGGTCAAGCGCGGCGTACAGTCCCTGGCCGTCAGCTATGCGCGCCACCCGGATCTGCTGCGCCTGGTGCGCCGCTACGCCCGCAACGCCGCCCCGAACCAGCCCGTCAGGGTGTACGCAAAGCTCGAACAGCCCAGCGCCCTCGAGGCCTGGTCGGTGCTGGCCGAAGCCAGCGACGCCCTGTGGCTGTGCCGAGGCGACCTGGGGGGTGAGGTGGGGCTGGCCCAGCTCCCCGCCCTGCAGCGCCGCCTGCTGGCCCAGGCCCTGCCTGGCGCTTCGTTGTTCATGGCAGGTCAGGTGCTGCACCACATGTGCGGCAGCCCCCGCCCCACACGAAGCGAAGCCTGCCACGTGGACGACCTGATCCAGGCCGGTGTGGCAGGCTTCGTGCTGTCGGACGAGACGGCCATCGGAGCCCATGGCCCTGAGGCCGTCCGGTGGCTCAAGCGCCTGTTCGCGGCGGGAGACCCCACCGCGGCGCCCTAGCGGAAACTAGTACGGGCCTTCGACGTCGAAGTACTTCGGGGGATGGGCACAGGCGGGGCACTTGGCCGGAGGCTCGGTGCTTTCGTGCACGTAGCCACACTTGCGGCACTTCCAGGACACGGGCTCTTCGCGCTTCAGGACGGTGCCGCCCTCGACCCGGGCCAGCAGGGCACGGTAGCGGTCTTCGTGAGCCTTCTCGGCGCGGGCGATCATCCTGAAGGCCGCGGCCACCTTGGGGAAGCCTTCGGCCTTGGCCACTTCGGCGAACTGCGGGTACAGCTCGGTCCATTCCTCATTCTCGCCTTCGGCGGCGGCGCGGAGGTTCTCGGCGGTGGTGCCGATGACGCCGGCTGGGTAGGCCGCGGTGATCTCCACCACGCCACCCTCGAGGAAGCGGAAGAAGGTCTTGGCGTGCTGCTCTTCGTTGATGGCGGTCTCGAGGAAGATATCGGCGATCTGCAGATAGCCTTCCTTGGTGGCGACCTTGGCGGCGTAGGTGTAGCGGTTCTTGGCCTGGGACTCGCCCGCGAAGGCCTTGAGCAGGTTCTGCTCGGTCTGGGTGCCCTTGATGCTGGACATGGTTTCTCCTGGTCAGCAGAGGTTGGTGGAAAGAGAGGAAGATCTGATAGCTGGTTGCCACTGAGGCTTCATGCCCCCAGTGATTCACGCGCGAAGCCGGCCAGGTCGGGGATGGCCTGACCGCTCTGGATGGCCCGGCGGACGGCGCCAGCCAAGGCGATGTCGCCAAACAGGCAGGCCCCCACCAGGCGCCCATCCCGGGCGGCAAGGCGCACGTAGCGATCGGGGCCCTGGTCTTCGTAGACCTCGACATCGGGGCCGTCGGCGTGCACCTCGCCAAAGCTCGCGACCGGTACGTCGAGCACCTTGAGCATGGTAGCGGCCGGAGGCGCCTCGAAGGCCGCCTCGCCACCAGTGGCGGTGATGCCAGCCACACGCCCTTGCTCCTGGGCGATAGGCCACAGGCCGAAGCTGAGCCCTTCGCACTCGGCCACATCACCCGCAGCCAAGACCTTGGGATCGGAGCTGACCATGCGGGCGTCCACCCGCACGCCCCGACCCACCTCGAGCCCGGAGCGGGAGGCGAGCTCCGCGTTGGCGCGGATGCCGGTGGAGATGATCACTTGCTCGGCGGGGATCTCGGCACCGCCCTCGAGGGCCACCGCGTAGACTTGTTCGTCGCCCAGGATGCCGGACACGCTGACGCCGCAGTGCACATCCACCCCGAGGCGCCGCAGCCGCGCCTCGAGCAAGCGCGCCGCGGGCTGGGTGAGCTGACGGGGAAGCAGCGAAGGCTGGCCTTCGATCACGGCCACCCGACTGCCACGTGACGCCAGCCCCACGGCGGCCTCGAGGCCCAACAGGCCTCCACCGATGACCACGACGTGGCCGCCCTGGCGGCAGCGCTGCAGGATGCGACGGGCCTGGTCCAGGTTGCGCAGCACCGTGACCCCATCGCGCTGGGCACCGAGGATGGGGGGCAAGAAGGCGTGGGCACCGTTGGTGAGGATCAGGCGGTCGTAGGGCAGGCTGCGGCCGTCGGAGAGGCGCAGGGTGTGACCCTCGAGGTCGATGATGCGAGCCAGGCCCACCAAGCGCTCGATGCGCCCCTGGGTGAAGAAGGACTCTTCGTACATCACCATGTCTTCGTCGCGCACCTGGTCGGCCAGCAGCCGGGTGAGGTCGATGCGCCGATAGGGCAGCCCGGGTTCGCCGGAGACCAGGGTGATGCGCGCGAGGGGGTCTTGCTCCCGTGCCGACGCCGCGGCCTGGCAGCCCGCCACACCGGCGCCCACGATCACGATGCGCCAGGCGTCGTCGACCGGCGCGGCCACCGGTGGAGAGCCCTGTGCGGGCGCGGTGGCCTGGGCTGGTGGTTCCATGGCCTCGAACAGCTCGGAACCCACACCGCACACCGGGCAGGTGTCTGGCGCAGAAGGCCCCTCGTGGACGTAGGCGCAGACAGTGCAGCGCCACGCGTCGGCCGCCACCGGAGCCACAGGATCCGCTGGCGCAGGCGCGGGGGTTGGCGCAGGCGTGCTTGCAGCTGGCGACCCCATGGCCTCGAACAGCTCGGGCCCCACACCGCACACCGGGCAGGCATCGGGAGGGGTTGAGCCCTCGTGGACGTAAGCGCAGACGGTGCAGCGGAACTTCATGGCATCCCTCGATTGCGCACGGAGCGAGCACTGCCGGTATCACGTCGCGGGACCTCGAGCGCCGCATGGGACACCCCGTCGCGTCTGATACCATGCGCCCACTCAGCTGAACCAGAGTGAGCCATGGCACCCCGCGCCCTCATCCCCTTGCTCGCCATCCCCCTGCTCGCGGGCGGCTGCAGCTGCGAGGAAGAGCCCGGTGCTCCCGCGCCGGCCATCGTGCTGGTCACCGTGGACACCTGGCGGGCCGATCACCTCGACCCCATCATGACCCCCAACATCCACGATCTCGCCGAGCAGGGCTGGCGCTTCCACAACGCGTTCACCCCCATCGGCCTCACCTCGCCGGCCCACGCGAGCCTGCTGACCGGCCTGACCCCACCACGCCATGGGATGCGCGCCAACAACCACCACGGCAGCACCCTGTCCTGGAGCGTCGAGACCGTGGCCGAGCACCTGCGCAAGATGGGCTGGCGCACCGCCGCGTTCGTCAGCGCCTACCCCGCCGGCCCAGAGGGAGGCCTGGATCAGGGCTTCCAGGTCTTCGACGGCCCAGATGAGGCCGAGCGCCCCGGTGACGTGGCCGTGGGCAAGGCGGTGGGCTGGCTGGGCACCATCAACAAGAAGGAACCCCTGTTCCTCTGGGTCCACCTCTTCGAGCCCCACGGGCCCTACACCCCGCCCCAGGAAGACGCGCGGGCCATGGGCGCCAGCGGCGACGAGCGAGCCCGCTACGCCGCGGAGGTCCACGCCGCCGACCGCATGATGGCGCCCCTGCTCGAGGCCGCCCAGAAGCGCGACGCCACCATCGCCATCACCGCCGACCACGGCGAGGTCCTCGACGAGGAAGTCTGCTCCTGGCAGCACGAGCGCTCCATCCACGAGGCCGTGCTGCGGGTACCCCTGGTCATCGCGGGACACGGGGTGTCCCAGGCCGCCGAGCGCGACGAGTGGGTCGGCCTGGTGGACGTGGTCCCCACCCTGCTGGCCCTCAACGGTCTTGAGCCCATGCTCGAGATCGACGGCGAACCCCTCATGGAGCTCGGCGTGGGCCGCGATGATTGGCTGGCCGAGAGCGGCATGTGCGAGGACGACTGCGCTAAGGGCTGCGAGCCCGCCGGCTTGGGAGGCCGAGACCGCGTGCTGTTGGCCGACGGCTGGCGGGTGGTGGACCGTCCGGGGATCGGGCTGTGGGCCGAAGGCCAAGGCGCGCCCTTCCCCGACGAGTGGCGCGGGCGCTTCGCTCCCCTGCCCCGCTTCGTGCTACCGGAGCCCGAACCCGACGCAGAGCCGGACCCGGACGCCGAAGAAGCGGCCAAGGCGCTGGGGTATCTGGAGTAGTCCGGCTATCCAGCCGGACTACGGGCACAGTCAAATCCGAGCGCAGCGAGCGGGTTGACGGGCACGGTAGAGCAGCGACCTGCCATGGCCATGGTCGAAGGCACCCCCGAGGGGTTGTGTCCACTCGTTTTGGGCACTGTGCCCGCTGGATCGGGATCGGGATCGGCCCTACTGGCTCGCCTCTCTACCGGGGTTGCTCGCGCTGCCGGCTACGCTCGGCCTAAACCGCTCTTCGGGTCAGTCGCTGGGTGTCGGCCACCAAGTTCCGCCGCGGCATGCTTCGAGAGCAGATGTCACCCCGGAGACCGGCAGCTCCGGCGCGCTTGTGGGGACACCCCGTCGAAGATGCAGGTGCAGCCCAGGACGAGCCCACCTGGGAGATGGTGGAAGCCGCCAAGACCCGAGCGGAATCCGCCGAGGCTCGAGTCGCCCAACGGGAAGCGCAGCAGACCGAGGCGTTGACACGGTTCGCTGCGCTGGCAACCCCCGGACCAGCCCCGTCAACCGTTGGCGGAACCCCGCGCCACGATCACCAGCTCCTTGACCTTTCCACGCTTTGCTCCCGCCGAGTTGATGGCCCGGGCCACGGGCACCACGCGCAGATCGAAGTGCGACTTGGGGTACAGCTCCCGCACCTCCGGCACGTCGTGGTTGGACAGGATCACCGTCACCCCACGCTGGGCCAGCTCCATGGCCACAGTGCGCAGGCGAGCCTGCTGCTCGGGGCCAAAGCCACCGCGGGTGTAGGCGGTGAAGCTCGCGGTGTCCGACCTGGGGACGTAGGGGGGATCGAAGTAGACCGCGTCGTTGGGCTCAGCCCGCTCGAGCACGGCCTCGAAGCCTTCGTGGCGCAGTTCGACCTGGGCCAGCAGCTCGGAGCAGGTGCGCAGATGGTCGGCGTGGCAGACCACCGGGTTGACGTACTTGCCGAAGGGCACGTTGAAGCCACCCTTGCTGTTGACCCGGTACAGGCCGTTGAAGGCCGTGCGGTTGAGGTAGATGAGCCAGGCGGCCACTTCGTAGTCGCTGCCCATGTCCACATCCATGGAGCGCAGGGCGTAGAAGAAGGGCTCGCTGTGGGCTGCGGTGTAGAGCTCCAGCAGCCGGATGACCTGCTCCACGTCGTCGCGGACCGCCTGGTAGCAGCGCATGAGCCGCTCGTTGCCGTCGCCCAACACCACCCCGCCGAAGGGGGGCCGCGTCAGGGCCGCGAGGCGGAAGAACAGCGCGCCACCGCCCAGGAAGGGCTCGTGGTAGGTGCCGAAGTGCTGGGGCAGGTGCTCCCGCAGGCGGGGCACCACCTTGCGCTTGCCCCCGGCCCACTTGAGGAAGGGATCGCCAGGCTTCATGCTGCTGCGGCGTGCCATCACTCGGCTCCGGTGTCGATAGTGGGAGGCGGAGAGGGATCTTCGCGCTCCGCGGCGCGCAAGACCCGATAGTCCGCCTCGGGGACGAGGTCTCCCTGCACGTAGTCGTGAAAGAGGACGCCGTCGAGGTGGTCGATCTCGTGCCGGAAGATGCGGGCGGTCCAGCCCTGGACCCACTCTTCGTGGTGCGCGCCACCCACGAGATCGTAAGCGATGAGCAGCGAGGGCTCGCAGGCCACCTGGCCGAAGCCGGCGGGCACGGACAGGCAGCCCTCCCAGCCCAGCTCGGGCTCGCCCGCGCGGTCCAACACCACGGCGTTGAGGTACAGCTCGGTGGGGCCGACCACCGGGTCTACGGCCTTGTCCTGGCGCTGCACCAGGACCGCGCTCCGGGACAGCCCGATCTGCGGCGCCGCCAGGCCCACGCCCTGCTCCCGCGCGAGGGTGGCGCGCATGCGGCCCTCGAGCTGTGGCAGCCACGGCGCCGTGGGGTCCACCGGCAGACAGGGCGCCCGCAGGAAGCGCTCGCCGCTAGGGGTGTCGTCCAGCACCATGTCGAAGGGGGCGTCCGCCGGCTGGGCGGTGACGTGGCGTAGCTCGATAGGCAGGAGATCCAACCCGATGGGATCCGGGGTCACGGGGTGGTGGTGACAACCGGCCAGCAAGGCCAGGCACAAGATCCGGTTCGATGCCATGGGGCGCTCCAGGTACACTCCTTATCCCGCCTCCCTGGATGCACGAGCCACCATGCGCCTTGCCCTGCTCAGCCCTCTGCTGCTCTGCCTCGCCTGCACCTCCGACCCCGACGACACACAGCCCGGGCTCGACAGCGATCCTCCAGAAGACCTCTGCGTGGCCCCCGACGGCGACCATGCAGAGGACGCATGGGGCGGCGACACCCGGGTGAGCCTCGAAGCCACCGGCTTCTTCCGCACGGAGAAGATCTGCGAGCGCTGGTGGATCGTCACCCCCGACGGCCACCCCACCTGGTCCACCGGGGTCAACACCATCAACCCCAACGGGGACACCGACGCGATCACCGGCGAGCGGCTGTACGGCGAAGCGGTGGACGCCATCTACGGCAGCGACGAAGCCTGGGCCGAGGCCACCGCCCTGCGCCTGCGCAGCTGGGGCTTCAACACCACCGGCGCCTGGTCGTCCCACGAACTCACCCTGCCGCACATCGCGGCGGCCCCCATCCTCTACATCGCCGGCTACGACTGGCTGGAAGGCACCCGCAGCGACTGGTTCGACCCCGCCTGGCCCGCCAGCGTCGAGGCCGAAGCCGCCGACCTCGCCGACCTCGCCGACGAGCCCAACATCCTGGGCTGGTTCCTGGACAACGAGATCAGCTGGGGACCGGACTGGCGAGGCCTGGACAGCCTGCTGCAGGCCTACCTGGAGATGGACGCCGAGGCCCCGGGCAAGGTCGTAGCCGTGGACTTCCTCATCGAACAGCTGGGGGACATCGCCGCGGTGAACAGCGCAGTCTCCAGCGACTTCGCCGACCGGGACGCCATGCTGGCGGCTACCGGCGCCTGGGACGCCCTGGATCAGGACAGCTCCGACACCGAGCGCGACCTGACCTCGGCCTTCCTGACCATCGCCGCCGAACATTACTTCAGCACCGTGGCCACGGCGATCCGGGCCCACGACCCCAACCACATGCTCATGGGCAACCGCGAGGTCAGCGTGCTGACCCGCATCGAGGTCTACCAGGCCGCCGCCCAGCACATGGACGTGCTGTCCATCAACAACTACCGCTTCGTGGACGGCGTGGCCGAGGGCACCCTGGACCTGAGCGGTGGGCTGGATCCCGCCGATGCCTTCGCGGCCCTCACCGCCCAGGTGGACATGCCCATCCTCATCAGCGAGTTCGGCTTCCGCGCTGACGACTCGGGCCTGCCCAACTCCTGGCCCCCCATCTACCCGACCTACGACACCCAGACCGAGCGCGCCGACGCCTTCGAGGCCTACGCCCGGGAGCACCACGCATCACCCTGGGTGGTGGGCTACCACTGGTTCGAGTGGGTGGATCAGCCCCAAGGCGGCCGATCCATGGACGGTGAGGACAACAACTGGGGCGTGGTGAACGAACAGGACCAGGTCTACACTGAGCTCACCGAGCGCATGACCACGGTGAACGCCGAGATCTACGATCTGCTCGCGATAGAACGGGATTAGCCCCCGCCCACGTGTACCGCCGCCGCCAAGGCCACCGACAGCAGGTAGGCCGCCAGCCCCAGGGCCACAAACACCCCGGCCACGCCCAGCCGCCCCTGCTGGCGATCCCGATGGACGATGACCCGAGCCGCGGTGACTGCGGGATCGTCGGCCAGGTCCTGGCTGACCCAGCGCACCCGCAGCAGCACCCGCAGCACCGCCACGGCCCCCACCAGGATCAGAGCGATGCCCACCACCATGGAGCCCGCCGAGAGGGGCCCGGCCTTGATCATGTGGGTGCCCGAGAAACCCGTGACGGTGATGGCCAGGCCGCACAGGCCCATGAGCAGCTGCGCCTGGTTCTTCACCACCCCCAGCTGATCCGCCAGGAAGCGCAGCAGGTCGGGCCCGGACAAGGCTCCGGCCAAGCGCTGGGCCTCGTCCTGCTGAGCGGCGGTGGCGGAGATGGGGGTCATGGGCCTTAAGCCTAGCACACAGCAACGCAGGGGCCAGGCGGGGGGCTCACACAGCGGAGGATCCAGTCGAGGGCATCACCCCTTCGGCCAGGGTAGGAGGCCCCATGACGCCACCCCCACCCAGCCACAACGCCCCCCTGCGTACCGCGCTGACCATGGCGACCCACCTGGGCGCTGTGGGCGGCGGAATCATCCTGGCGGCGGCCTGGTTGTTCGGGTGCGTCTTCGCCTGGGGCGGCACGGTGGCATGGGGCTACCGCCCGGAGCTTCCTTATCGGGAGATCCTGGGTGGGATCTCCGGCATCACCGGCACGATCTACATGTTCGGGGGCTGGGCGGTGTTTCCCATCGGCGCCGTTGTGATGCTGCTGGCCTGGATCGCACACGGCTTGGCCCGGGGGCGGCCGGCGCCGCACTGGATCAGCCGGGGCCTGAACCTGGTGGCCCTGGGCCTGTTCCTGCTGCCCATGCTGCTCCTGGCCATCGAGCTGGCCAGCACCGGCCTGGCCATCCACCTGGTCGAGGGCTGATCCCCGGGCTCACCCACACCAGCCGCGGCCCAGAAAGCCGTCATCACCGCCGACGATGAAGCCTTCGCTCCCGACCTCCACCACCCCCAGGGGCGGCACGTTCACGTCGAGGCTTCTCCACGACCGCCCCTGGTCATCGCTGACGATCACGAAGCCACCGGGGTCCTCGGCGCTGCGTTCCCCCACGCCCACGCCACAGCGGCCGTCGTCCGAAAACGCCAGCCGACGCAGCCAGCCCAAATCCGCGGGCAGGGGCAGCGCGCGCCAGGTCAGGCCGCCGTCGGGGGAGCGGTAGATCACAGCCTGGCTGTAGGGCTCGTCGCCCAGATCCCGCCCGCCGACAAGCCAGGTCTGCCCCTGGTCGGGGCTGGCCATGGTCCACAGCTCGCCCACCAGATCGGGGTCCACGGTCACCGGCTCGAGGGGGAAGCAGCGGGATCCGGAGCTGGGCCGCAGGAACACAGGTGGGGAGGTCAGGTCCGCCCCCAGCGCGTGCCAGCATGAGGCGTCGCCGGAGATGGCGTAGAGCCGCGGAGCCAGGGCGGGCAGCCCCATCCAGAAGACCGATGGTTCGAGCCAGCCAGCCCCTCCCGCGGCCCGCAGGCCGAGGGCACCACCATCGCCCCCCAGCACCGCCAGACCTCCCCGGGCATCGGCGGCCACGCGACCACAGCTCGACGGTTCGGCGTCCCCCGCCCGCAGCAGGGGCGTCCAGCCCTCGCCCTCGGACCAGCGCGTCAGCAGGACATCGGGGCCGGGGCTGGCGTAGTCGCGACCGCAGAGCAACATGCGCCCCCGATGGTCCCAGCCAAGCTGGTTCACCTGCAGCCGCAAGGAGCTGTGCATAGGCCGATACGCATCGCCGGCATCCAGGGTACGGAACAGCCCGCCCGAGCCCTCACAGCCCACCCAGCCCGCACCGTCGGCATCCAGGGCCAGCGCCACCACGGCCCCGTGGTCGCAGGGACCCGCCAGGGGCTCCAGCAGGCTGGTTGACCAGGAGTCGCCGGGGTCGTGGCTGGGCACGGCGCAGCCCGCCAGCAGGGAGAGGACAGGGACGATCACGCGAGACATGAGCACTCCGGGTCGAGGTTACCCCCAGCCCCATCGCAAGGGCGATGCCAGCCAAACACCACCGAAAGTAGGCGTTCAACCGTGGGCGACCGTCAACGACCGTCAACGACCGTCGAAATTTCGACGCCGCGTTCGTCAGCTCGCGTCCCGCCACCGCCTATGTCCCACAAATCGCACCACCGGCAAGGCGACCAGGCCCAGCAAGCCCAGCAAGCCCAGCCACAGCCCCAGCACCCAGCCCCGGGGTCGGTAGCTGAGGACTACCGCGTGGTCACCCGGGGTCAGGGGCACGCCTCGGAAGCTCCCCGCCACCTGCAGCAGCGGCACATCCATCCCGTCCACCGTCGCCCGCCACCCCGGAGCCCAGGCGTCAGTCACCACCAGCAATCCTGGCCTGGACACATCCACAGCGAACTCCTGGCGCTCGGCCCAGGGCTCATGGAGCTCGACAACCTGAATGGCATGATCACCGGTGCCCGCCATGATCTGGGCGAGCAGGGGGCTGGGTTGGCCCTCCACGATCACCGGGGGTCGGCGCCGAGCCTGGTCCGCATCCTCGATGGCCCGCAGGGCCTGCTCTTGGCCCTGGGCTCGCTGCGCGGCGAAGGCCACCCAGGCCCTCGGCGCGCCGGGATCGAGCTCGAACAGGCGCAGGGGTGCGTCGAGCCCCTCGATCTCCACCAAGTCCTCCACCGAAGCCATGGCGATATCGTCGGCGTCCACCACCCCGAGGTAGCGCACCGCGGAGAACTCCAGCAGCGCACGGTTGGACGGCCCAAGGGTGGCGATGGGGAACCAGGGCCGCACCAGCGCCGGGTCCAGCGCCGCCATCAGGCGCTCGGTCTCGAGGGAGACCGGCAGCTCATAGCCACGGATGTCCCTCAGTCCGGCGAGCATCCCCGTGTCGGGCTGGATGGCCCAACCCAGCCCGCTGATGCGTCCGTCGCCTTGCAACGCGGCGAGATTGTGGGTCCAGGTGGACAGCTCGGCCCGGTAGGCTTCCGGCGGCAGGGTGCCCTGGTCCGAGCGACGGGCCCACAGCAGCTCCCCCAGCAGCAGCGCCACCAGCACCCAGGCCCAGCGCCGTCGGGGCAAGGCCAGGCCCGCTGCCACCGCGATGGCCAAGCCAGCCATCCCCCCCAAGCGGGCGTGGTTGGCCGGGACGAAGAACAACAGGGGCAGGCCGAAGGCCACCGCCAAGGCCAGCGCGGCCCCCGCAAGCCACCAGCGCCCCACACGGTGACGCAGGCCGTACAGGGCCAGCCCCACCGCCACGGCACCCACGTGGATGTTGGACTCGAGGTGGGCACCCGCCCCCGCCCAGTCTCCCCGAGCCGGATGCCCGAAGGGATCGGGCCACACCAGGGTGAGCAGCGACTCGAGG
>Ga0307987_1001839_pt1 | contig 11427 bp, 6 predicted proteins | sample EllFjometagen181_FD_203157 | JGI IMG/M metagenome (GOLD analysis project Ga0307987, IMG submission 203157) | Marine microbial communities from Ellis Fjord, Antarctic Ocean - #181 | ecosystem: Environmental > Aquatic > Marine > Unclassified | place: Southern Ocean | collected 2014-10-08 | reverse complement strand
AGGACCGCTTCAGTTTGGGGTCGGCCACGGTCTGGTCGCAGTGGGAGAACAGAATGCGCGTGGCATCGAAGGACAGGTCCGGGTGCAGCACCGTGCCGGGGGGAAGCTTCCCCTTGAGGAGGACCGTCTCGGTGGGCGTCTCCGACTGCCAGTTGTCGAGGATGACCAGGCCGTCGCCAATGCCATTGTAGCGCCCCAGATACTGATCGGTCTGATGCTGGAAAGTGGGTGGCGGACGCTTGTTGATGAGCAGGCGCTGGAAGGCGAGAGCCGGGTGCGAGAAGATGATCTTGCGACGCAAGGCCAGGACTTCCAGACGAAGGGCTTCCGACTCGCCCTTCCCGGTCTGGGCCACACGTTCCGCCAATGCCTTCAGCTCGCTGGCCAGTCGGGGGCGGGGGGCCACCTTCTGCACGAAGTCGAGGGTGAGCCCCGCCATCGCCATGGCGCCCGCGAGGGTCGAGGTATCAGGGCCCTGCCGCTTGCGCACGACCGGTGGCTTTGGCACGCCATGCCGCCGCGCGTCCGGATTGGGCTTGGCGAGGAAACGGACCCCGTCCGCCAGCAGTTCGAGTTCGGCAATCGAGGTCCACTGCCGTCCGCCAATCTCGGATAGGGCGCGCAAGCGCACAAAACGGGCGGGAACGGGGGCGGGGAACTTCACCATATCCAACCCAGCCTTCTTCGTGAAATCCCCCCGCTTCAGCGGCTCGCCCCACGCCTTGCCATCGGCGGATACGAACACAGCGTACTTGCCGATGCTCCCATTGACGCCATCCAGACGCCGTTGATAGCGGAACCCTTTCAGCGCGAACTCGGTGCCCATGTCGATCGTCAGATCGTGCGGCAACTTGGTCTCGCCAGCGCCCCACGGCGTGTGCCAAATGGTCGCCGGATCGCCGTCCATGGCATTCGCGGCCCGGTAGCCATCGACCCCGCTGTCGGCATGGACCGTCACCGTCACCGTGCGAGGCGCAGCCACAACCAGAGGCAGCGAACAGAGGAACGCAAACAGGCATGGGGCGTATCGGGAGATGGGCATGGGACGCTCCTGGACATCCGTGCGTCAAGTATTCTGCACACCATATCCCGCCCGGCTCCGCCAGTCCATCCCTCCGCAACAGGAAGCCCCAGGAGGGAGGAGCGACCCAGCCGCAGCCCGAATTACCGCCGCGCCCACACCCCCGCGATGCTTCCGTAGCGGTGAGCACTTGCGCACACGGCCGAATCAGGATAACGTATTAGGGTGTTTTGCCTCGTCTGACCTCTGGGGCTCTGAAGCCCCGATGCCACACCTTGATGGCTCCCGGCGCAATGGTGAACCGCACGGACCGCAGGACCGGAGAAGAATCGGACGGTCCGAGTTGCTAGAGCACAGAAAGGGCTTGAGATGGGCAAAAAAATGACCTCGACGACATTCGACCACGAGGTCGTCCAGAGTGTCCTGTCACACCGCCTGGAGCAGGCGGATCTGGACCATATTCTCCGTCTCCTGTCGGTTGACGACCGCGACGAGCTGCTCACCAAGGTCGGCGAGCTCCTCGGTCGTGTCTCCACCCTGATCGATGTTTCTCACCGGGTCCACGACACGCTGGATCTGGATGTTCTTCTTCCCCGGCTGATGGCGATCATCACCGAAGCCCTGGATGCAGACCGCAGTTCTCTCTTCCTCTACGACGAGCGCACCGACGAGCTTTACTCCCGCGTCGCGCAGGGCGCCGGGACTGCCGAACTGCGCTTCCCAGCCGGTTCCGGTATCGCCGGTGCCGTCTTCCGCAGCAATCGCGCCACGATCATTGCCGATGCCTATGCGGACGACCGCTTCAACCGCGAGATTGACCAGGACACTGGGTACCACACCCGCAACATTCTCTGCGCGCCCATCACCAACAGCGGCGTTCCCATCGGCGTCACCCAGGTGCTCAACAAGCTCGACGGCCCCTTCACCGACGACGACTTGGTCCTCCTTCAGGCTCTCGGCGCTCAGGCTGCCAGTTCGCTCACCAATGCCCAGCTCTACGAACGGGCCGAGGAGTCCCGGCGCGAGCAAGACCGCCTGATCGAGCTCACCAAAGAGATCTCCACGGAGCTTCAGCTCGACACCCTCCTGGAGAAGATCGTCCTGGTCGCGACCGATATTCTGCATGCCGACCGCAGCACGCTCTTCCTCCATGACCCACGCACCCACGAGCTTTGGTCGCGAGTTGCGCAAGGCCTTAGCACAACCGAGATTCGGTTCCCTGACAGCGTGGGCATTGCTGGAACCTGCTTCACCAGCAATGAGACGATCAACATCCCCGATCCCTATACCGACGACCGCTTCAATCCCGCCTTCGACCGGAAGACCGGCTTCATCACCCGCAACATCCTCTGCATGCCGGTGGTCTCCAAGGACAGCAATCCCATCGGTGTGATGCAGGTGCTGAACAAGAGTCGCGGCCCCTTCAACGACGAGGACGAGTCCCGCCTCCGCGCGTTTGCCTCCCAAGCTAGCGTCGCCCTTGACAATGCCCGCCTCTTCGAAGAGATTCGGAACGCCAGAAACTACAACGAAAGCATCCTCCGCAGCCTGACCAATGCGGTCCTTACCCTCGACTCCGAGCAGCGGTTCATCAAAGTCAACGAGGCCGCGCAGCGCATCCTCGGCATCGACCCGGACTCTCTCGTCGGCGAAACGCTCGCCGACACTCTCGGCCCCGCCAATCCCTGGCTCCTCGCCAGCCTGGAGAAGGTCCGCCGTACCGGCAACCCGGACCTCAACGTGGACGTCTCGCTGGCCATGCCCCACTCCGACGACACGGTCTCGGTCAACCTTACCGTTGTCCCCATGCTCGATGTCCACCACGAACCCATGGGCACAATGCTCGTGGCCGAGGACATCGGCAAGGAGAAGCGCCTCCGCAGCACCATGGCCCGGTATATGACCAAGGAAGTCGCCGACCGGCTCCTCGAAGAGGGCGAATCCACCCTCGGTGGCCGGGCGCAGGAAGTCACCATCCTGTTCAGCGACATCCGCGACTTCACCCCGCTGACCGAGCAACTTGGCGCGCGGGAAACGGTCGCCATGCTCAACGAGTACTTCTCCGAGATGGTCGAAGTCATCTTCCAGCACGGCGGCATCCTGGACAAGTACATCGGCGACGCGATCATGGCTCTCTTCGGCGCTCCCTTCCAGAGTGGCCGGGACGCCGACAAGGCCGTCGCCGTCGCCAACGACATGATGCGCGCCCTTGCCGCCCACAACGTCAAGCGTCAAAGTGTGGGCGACGCGCCCATCCGCATCGGCATCGGCATCAGTACCGGCGAAGTGGTCGTCGGCAACATCGGCTCGCCTCAGCGCATGGACTACACGGTCATCGGCGACAGTGTGAACCTCGCCTCTCGCCTGGAAGCTGCGAACAAGTACTACGGCACCAGCATTCTCATCGGCGACCGCTGCGCTTCCCAGCTTCACGACGCAGTCTGCACCCGCGAAATCGAGTTGCTTCGCGTCAAGGGGAAGACCCAACCGGTCCCCATTCACGAGGTCCTGGACTACCACCAGAGCGCGACCTTCCCAAATCTGCAGCAGGTCTTGGCCGATTTTGAGAAGGGCGTCCAACTCTACCGGAAACGGGACTTCGCGCAAGCCCTGAAGCGTTTCGAGAACGTCCTCAACTGCCATCCTGTCGATGGCCCATCCTTGGTCTATCTGCAGCGCTGCACGAAGCTCGCCGCCAAGGCACCCAAGGATGACTGGACGCCAGTCCGAGTTCTTACCACCAAGTAGGCGGCACCAGCGCTCTCCACGGACTCATCCCCTGGCGAGGGCCCTGGGCTTCGTGCGAGTCGGGTTCCCAACGGCTTGAGATCATGCACCATCCGGCGTTGCAGAAGGCCGCGCGTGGATGGTTCAGGCCAGGCTTCGCTCGTACTCAGGCATGGCTTCCTGCAGGACTTGGCGAACCTGGGCCAGCTTCCACTCCACATGCGGCCGGTCGGTCATGTACTCCATACTCGGCTCCCAACCAAGCCGGGAATCGGCTTCGACCAGGGGAATGGTGGCGGCGGCATTGCGGATTTCCTCTTCGCCAAGCTCGCGCATCGCCGCCAGCGCAGCGCGCTTGGCAGCGAGATCGCTGCCCTCGTCGCGCAGCACCTGCTGGAGCAGATACCAGCGTTTGACATGGATCGTGGTCACCACGCAATGCAGAATGAACTCGCCGAGACCCAACATCACGCGGGCCTTCGCCTGCTTGCGCTCGGGGGCCTTCTCGATCGCGCAGCGGAGACAGGACAACCCCTGCTCCCAACGGGCGCTCATCCGGCGGAGGAGGCGGATTTCGACGGGGACGTCTGCCGGCTTGCGGGACCGATAGAGCGTCTTCAGAATCCGACTGCCAAAGTGGGCAAAGTCAGCGCTGGGGAACTCCACATCGTGATCCAGGAAGACGAGTGGGTAAGCAGGGCCGACCCGGAAGGGCCCATACTGGTCCTCATTGGTCGGCACATAGTCGCGGAACGCTTCGCTCCAGTGTTGCCAGGTCTGCAGGGCGAAGTCGGCGCCGTCGCCGAAGTCGCGCTTGGCGATCTGCCCAATGACCTCGTCAAAATCACGCCGAGGGTGCCAGTAGCTCCACTTGGCCAGTTCGCTGACGAAGGAGGGCCAGAAGCCAAAGTGGTGCGACTCCATCAATCCACACAGTCCCCAGTCCCTGTTCGCCGCCAGCAGCGCATCGTAGCGACGACGCCACTGGTAGGGAATGGGCTGATAGGGGATGACCCCGATATCCCAGGTTAGCCCGCCGGTATTGGACATGGCGTAGAGCGGGATGCCGCACTCCTTGGCGGTCTTGGCCTCACTGCTGAAGTAGCTGCCGGGGCCCTCGAAGGACGCCGTGTAGTCCACGCAGCGCGTGATAATGCCTTCCTTCTCCACATTCTCGAACATCTCAAAGGTGACCTGCAGAGAGATATCCTGGGGTAGCGAGCGAATCAGCGCCAAGCGGTCGGGCTCGGGTGCATAGCCCCAGTTGTAGGTCCAGAACACGATGTCCGCGTTGGGGTTGTTGCGACGGATCACACCTTTGAGCAGATCCAGCCACTGAGGGTAGTCCCGGCACGGCCACCAACCGGGGAATGGACGCGTATCCTTCTCCCCGCCTTCGGGGACCGGACAATGGCGGGTGCGCCCCTTGGTGCGCTCGTCCTTACTGGCGAATTCACAGGACTCGCCCACGAAGACAATGCCCTTGGCCCCCGGATGGGCCCGCATGAGCTCGCCATAGGTACTGTCGTAGAAGGCTGGTGCCTCGAATTCATCGGGGTGTTTGCTGCTGTGCAGATAGCTGTAGAGATAGACGTCGAGGCCGAAACCAGCGGCCCGGTCGATCAGGTCGTTGATATCCAGATGCCCCATGGTGGTCGTGTTCGGCCCTTTGACGAAGACCAGAATCGCGTCAATGCCCGCGTGAGCGATGGCATTCAGGTGAGGGTCCGGGAATTCGTCGATCCCCCAACCCGAGTGGATCATGCGGGGTTGGAATACGGGGGCACGGGTCTCGTCGCCGAGTTGCAGGAATGGGGCCTCGCGCAAGTTCATCACGTCCTCAAGGAAGTAACAGCCCTGCCCCACGCCGCGCTCATCGTGCCCGCAAAGCACCACCGCATCGCGCTTCACCACCAACCGGTAGGAGCGCACCACGGACAGCCCCTCGCAAAGCTCCGGCAGATCTCCCGCCGTCCCCAGCACGATCGCCCGGGGAGCCGCCTCGGCCAGTGCGGCCGCCGGATCCTTGTGCTCAAGCAGCAGGGAGACGCCCAGACTGGTCAGAAAATAGTCCTGTAGATCCTGAGCGACCCCAATCAGATACGAACTCGACGCGGGAGCCAACACCACCCGCCAGCCCGGGCCAACGGCCACCTCGGCCCGGGTCGGACGCGCGTCCGGATCGTACCGGTTCGGCTCGTGAACCTGGTTGAGCCGCCGCCGGAACTCGTAGTTTCGCTCACTCATCGGCAACTCCTTGACCAAACAGCTTGAATCACCAGCCACACCAACGCCGAGCCCCAACCTATGCGCCTCCGTCGCTACGTGCAAGCCGTGACCAGTCGGCAACTGCGACGGCAGCGGAGGACGCCAGCCAAAAGCCCGTGTTTCGTGCGCGTGAAGCGGGGAAAGCCGCAGGGCGGCGTGTATGGTACGGCAGCCCGCATTCATGTCCAGCCGAGGATCGTCGCATGTCCACCTCCATCCCCACCGCTCGTCAGCTCGAATACCAAGACTGGGAATTCGGGATCTTCCTCCACTACGGCATCCGTTCCTTCTACGAAGGGCATCGCGATTGGGACGGCAAGAAGATGGAGCCCGAGGGCTTCCAACCCACGGAGTTCAATCCCGACCAGTGGGCCGAAGCGGCCGCGAAGGCGGGAGCCACCTACATGGTGCTGACCGCCAAGCACCATGACGGATTCGCCAACTGGCCGACCAAGTTCTCGGACTTCTCCGTGGGCTCCTCCTCCTGGCAGGATGGCGAGGGGAACGTGGTGCGCGACTACGTGGCCGCGTGCCGCCGGCATGGCATCAAACCCGGGCTCTACTACTCGCCCGCCGAGTGGGGCAACCAGACCTACGACGACCCCAAGGCCTACGACGACTATTTCATCAACCAGGTCTCCGAGATCCTGGAACCCTACGGCGAGATCGACATCCTCTGGTTCGACGGCTGCGGTTCCTCCGGCCATGAGTACGATTGGCCCCGCATCTGCCGCGAAATCCGCCGGATGCAGCCGAACGTGCTGATCTTCAGCATGGGCGACCCCAACTTCCGCTGGGTCGGCAACGAATTGGGCCTGGCCCCCATTCCGTGCTGGAACACGGTGGACCGCGTCCCCGTCGCCGTGGACACCACCGAGCACGACGCCATGGCCAAACCCACCTGGCTTCCCGCCGAGTGCGATTGCCGCATGCGCTTCCGAAACTGGTTCTACGAGGACGCCGACGTGGATACGGTGAAGTCCCTGGACGAACTGATGGGGCTCTACTACTGCAGCGTCGGCCGCGGCTGCAATCTGCTGTTGAACATCGGGCCGGACCGGCGGGGCCTGCTGCCCGACCCGGATACGGCCCGCCTGCTCGAGTTCGGCGACGAGATCCGCCGCCGCTTCGACCGCAAGCCGTTGGCCGATCTGGCCGCCTTCCAGAAGGTGGCAGACGGCTGGGAAGTCAGCTTCGCCGACCCCGTCCTCGCCGACCACATCGTGATCGAGGAGGATCTGACCCAGGGCGAGCATGTCCGCCGCTGGTCCTTGGACGCGAATGTGAACCACCAAGGCATGTGGATCAATCTGGCCCAGGGCGAGAATATCGGCCACAAGGCCATCCGCCGCTTCCCCGCCCTCGCCGTCCGCAAACTGAAGCTCACGCTGAGCGAAGTCGATGGCGAGGCGGCCCTCCGCGCCCTGAATCTTCTCTATGTGGGGGAATAGCATGAGCCGCCCGCCGAACATCATTTTCTTCTTCAGCGACCAACAGCGCTGGGACACCTGTGGCTGCTACGGCCAGCCCTTGCCAGTGACCCCGAACCTGGACCGCATGGCGGCCGAAGGGGTGCGCTTCGAGAACGCCTTCACGTGCCAGCCGGTCTGCGGCCCCGCCAGGGCCTGCCTGCAAACCGGGAAGTACGCCACGGAGGTGGGCTGCTTCCGCAATGGCATCGCCCTCCCCCTGGACGCGGTCACCGTTGCCCGCCTCTTGCGCGGCGCCGGCTACGAAGCAGGCTACATCGGCAAGTGGCACCTGGCCTCCACCCATGGCATGGGCGATGCGGATGTGGACTTCCGCGAGAAACCCGTCCCCCCCGCCCGGCGCGGCGGCTACGACGACTACTGGATCGCCTCCGACGTTCTCGAGTTCACCTCCCACAGCTACGATGGCGGCATGTTCGCTGCTGACGGTAGCTGCCGCGAATTCGCCGGCTACCGGGCCGACTCGCAGACCGACTTCGCCCTGGAGTATCTGGAGACGCGCGACGGTGAGAAGCCGTTCTTTCTGTTCCTCTCCTATATCGAGCCCCACCATCAAAACGACCACAACTGCTACGAAGGGCCACATGGCTCCAAGGAGAGGTTCGCGGACTATGTGGTGCCCGAGGATCTCGCGGGCAAGGGCGGAGACTGGCGTGAAAACTACCCCGACTATCTCGGTTGCTGCCACAGTCTCGACGCCAACCTGGGCCGCATCCGGGCCAAGCTCGACGAACTAGGCATGGCCGACGACACGGTCATCGTCTACACCAGCGACCATGGCTCGCACTTCCGCACCCGCAATGGTGAGTACAAACGCACCTGCCACGAGGGCTGCATTCGCGTCCCCATGGTGGTTCAGGGCCCCGGCTTCCGAGGCGGCCAGGTGATCGACCGCATTGCCAGCCTGATCGACCTGCCCCAGACCGTGCTCGCGGCAGGCGGGGTCCAGGCCCCGGAGGATTGGCAGGGCCGGCCCCTGCAGGAAGCCACGGAAAACGCGACCGACTGGCCGGAGGAGGCCTTCCTCCAGATCAGCGAATCCCAAGTCGGGCGGGCAATCCGCACCCCCCGCTGGAAGTACTCCGTGGTGGCCCCCGATGCCAAGGGCTCGCGCGATCCCGACGCCTCCCGGTACGTGGAGGAGTTCCTCTATGATCTGGACGTCGATCCCTTCGAGGCCAACAACCTAGTCGCCGACCCAGCCCTGGACGCGATCCGTGCGGACTTGCGGAAACGCCTGATCGCCCGCATGGTGATGGCAGGTGAGAGTGCTCCCGAGATCGTCCCTGCCACCACCGACTGAACCCGAACCCCCCGCCTCAGCCATGCCGATCGGCAGAACTAGATTCAATACCGCCCGCGGGCTCCTGTTGGTGCCACTCATCGCCCTGACTGCCTGGGGCGTGGCGATGATCTACTCGACCACCTCTGCATTGCCTCGTGGGACCGGGCTGTATGAAGCCTACTACATGAAGCGCCAACTACTGTGGCTCGGTATCGGCAGTATCGCCGCTGGCGCGATCTGGCGGTTGGACTACCGCAAAGCCGAACCCTACCGGCGCCTCGCTCTGTGCGCGGTGGTCATCCCGCTGCTGTACCTGGCCGTGGCCAGCGTGCTCTGGATCTTCCCCGCCGCACGGGGCCTGGTTCGTCAGTTCCCCCTGATCCCCTTTACAGCCAGGGGGCCACTGAACGGCGCCTTCCGCTGGCTCCGCCTTGGTCCCGCCTCGATCCAGCCCTCGGAATTCGCGAAACCCCTGCTGATCTACTACCTGGCCGCCCACTTCCGGCTGCCAATGCGCACGGAGAGTCTGCGGCGTGGCGTAGCCGAACCGGTCATTCTGGGTGGTGCCATTCTCACCCTCATCTTTGCCGGGCGCGACCTCAGTTCAACCGTAATCACGGGAGCAATCATGGGTGCCATGCTCTTCATCGCCGGGGTCCGCTTGCGCTACCTGCTGATTCTGGGTCTCCTGGGATTGGCCTTCGTCGGCCTCGTGCTCGTCTCCAGCCCCATCAGGCGCAAACGGGTCACCGACTACATGGCCCAGCAGGAAGACGCGAAATCGGGCAACGAGCAAGTTCTCAGAGCCCAAATGGCCATGGGATCTGGCGGCGTCAGTGGCATGGGGTTCACGGGAAGCCGGTTCAAACGCCTGGGGCTGCCCGAGGCCCACACCGATTTCATCGTCGCCATCGTGGGGGAGGAAGCGGGGTTGCTGGGTGTCCTCGGTGTCCTCCTGGCCTACATACTGGTCACGGGGGCCATATTCTGGATCGCGGCCCAGACCGACGAGCCATTCGGCCAACTGCTCGCCATTGGAGTCGGCTTGACCTTCTGTCTCCAGGCCTTCGTGAATGTCAGCGTGGTCAGTGGCTTCTGCCCCACCACGGGCGTGACCGCCCCATTCCTGAGCTACGGAGGCTCAAGCATGATCTCGTGCCTACTCTGTACGGGATTGGTGATGAGCGTGTCACGCGTGGCGGAACAGGAGGCGGGCGCGGAGGGCGATGGTGTGGCTGGCCCCCATGACCGCCAAAGCAAGCGACTGAATCTGCAACGCGAGGGAGGCAACCTATGAAATACAAGAACGCCCTGCACGTGGTGATCGCCAGCGGTGGGACCGGAGGGCATTTCTACCCATCGCTGGCCATTGCGGATACCATCCAGCAGGCTGGCGACCGCGTCACCATGCTGCTCGCCGGAAAACACATCAGCGACCAGCTGAGGGTAGCAGCCGAGCATGGCATCCGGAGCATGGCGGTTCCCGCCTGCAACCTGCCTGGGACGCCCTTCTCGGCCCCCGGCTTCCTGTGGCACTTCGGCACGGCCTTGCTCCGCTCCCGAGATTGGGCCAAGCGCGAGAAGCCGGACGTCTTCCTGGGGATGGGCTGCTTCGCCGCCGCTGCCACCTGCCTGGGAGGCGTCGCCGCAGGCATACCCCTCGTCCTGCATGAAGGCAACGCCTGGATGGGGAAGGCCAATCGCTGGCTGTCCCGCTTTGCCCGAGCCGCTGCCACCTCACTGCCTCTAGTCGCCGACTGCCCCTGCCGATGCCCACAGATGCAGACCGGGATGCCGCTGCGCCAGGCGTTGCTCGAAGGGGCGGCAAGACAGGAGCCTCCCCCCGAGTACTGGGCCGAGAATGGGCTCGATCCGGACCTGAAGACGATTCTCATCTTTGGCGGCAGCCAGGGCGCCGAGGCGATCAATGCCATGCTTCCCCAGTGCGTCGCCTGCCTTGGGGAGGACGTCAAACGGCTACAACTCATCCACCTGACTGGGTCGCTCTACAACGGCATGATCTCCGATGCCTACGAACGCGCAGGAATCCGCGCCCTGGTGAAGCGGCACGATCCGCACATCGAGAATGCCTACCTGGCAGCCGACCTCGTCGTCTGCCGGGCGGGGGCCTCCAGCATCTGCGAGCTTGCCGTCTTCGGGAAGCCGGCCATCCTCATCCCCTTCCCGGCTGCCGCAGAAGAACACCAGAGCGCCAATGCCAGATCCCTGGCTGAGAACGGAGCAGCCTGGCTCCTGCCCCAGGATGACGCCAGGCCCGAGTTGCTCGCCGACCTCTTCGGTGATTTCCTGCGCAACCCGGCGACCTGGCAGGGAATCGGTGATGCCATCCGCGAGTTTGCCCGCCCCGATGCGGCCGAACGGGTGGTTGGCCTCCTCCACAAACATGCCCGCACCCGGCGCAAGTGAACATGCGAAGGGCCACCACATGGCCAGGTGGGTTGCCGAGGGCAAACAGGAATGTCACCCCAGGAGCATAGCGCCATGACCGACTCCCCGTCCCCCCCGCCCCGCCTCGGCCTCTGGCTGGCTCTGATCATGCCGGGGCTCCTGACTGCGGCGACTGGAGTCGGCGCAGGAGATCTGGCCACAGCCAGTATCGTCGGACGCAAGCTGGG
>Ga0307987_1001838_pt1 | contig 11428 bp, 12 predicted proteins | sample EllFjometagen181_FD_203157 | JGI IMG/M metagenome (GOLD analysis project Ga0307987, IMG submission 203157) | Marine microbial communities from Ellis Fjord, Antarctic Ocean - #181 | ecosystem: Environmental > Aquatic > Marine > Unclassified | place: Southern Ocean | collected 2014-10-08 | reverse complement strand
AGTCTGGGCAGTGTCTCAGTCCCAGTGTGGCCGATCACCCTCTCAGGCCGGCTACCCGTCTTAGTCTTGGTAGGCCATTACCCTACCAACTAACTGATGGGACGCGGGCTCCTCCTCAAGCGGCAGGTTCCGAAGAATCCCCACCTTTAGTTAACTCTGAACCAACAGAGCCACCACATCCGGTATTAGCGTTCGTTTCCAAACGTTATCCCAAACTTGAGGGCAAATTGCCCACGCGTTACTCACCCTTCCGCCACTGTCCTCTAAACTTTCTTTCCGAAGATTGAATGAATAGATTCTCGTTCGACTTGCATGCCTAATCCACGCTGCCAGCGTTCGTTCTGAGCCAGAATCAAACTCTCCAAAGAAAGATTAAATCCAGCTACTTGATTTTTTAAATTTATGGTTGGTCCTAAAACCTACCACTAATCTAATTAATCAGTAGCAGGACGGTTCTTCAATATATTTTTTATACTGATAATTCCAACACAAGCATATGTTTTGTAGTAAATCACACCATACCATCACCAAAAAATTAAGAACCCACGAATGAGTTGCTTGTTTGATAAAATAATATGTGTTTTATATTCAGTTTTTAAAGATCAGTTCGTATTCACTTTTATTGTAAACACGAGACGCAATGTATCAAAGTTTTAAGAACTTTGTCAAATAAAAAAAATATTTAATTTGAATTATTTTCAAAAACTCAATTTACGTTGCTTTTTTCTGTAATGTTAAAGCTTATTTTCAAAACCTTATGCATTGCAAAAGAGCCGGAAGAATATAAAAAAACAAAATTAAAGTCAACCCCTTTTTAACAAAAAAAAAATATTTTTTTATTGTTAAAACATTAGCAAAACCCTTCCCGTTTACAACCAACTGTTTAACAACATCTTCCTACGGAAGACAGCTCTAAGGTCTATATTCTAAGGTCTAAGATTTTTCTAATTTAAAAGTGTTATTACTGTGCAAAATTGTTTTTTAATCAGTCAAATCCGTCGGATTAGACCAATCTGACTGATGTTTTATCTGTAGCCGAGTCACCCCGGCTCGGACAAAACAAATAACATGAGTACAACGAATTCCACACCCGACCAAAGGGAGAGTCTTTCCTTGGAAATTGGACATTGAGTGTTGGAGATTGGATATTGGATATTGAATGTTCATCTCTTAAATAGGTTGCAAAGCAACACCATCGTTTACCCTTTACCGTTTCTTTGTGATTTTTTAGACCTTAGAACGTTATTTTAATACGCCCCACTAGCAAACAGAACAGTACTTATGGTTCTAAAGCATATCTTCACATCAAGAACCCAGTTGAAATTCTTCAAATAATATATGTCCAACATACACATTTCATAAAAATCAAGGTCACTTCTTCCTGAAACTTGCCATAGACATGTCAATCCAGGCAAGCCAGCATGGCGACCATAATGCCAGTTTTCATAATAATTGTTAAAGTCTCTACGTGGCAGAGGACGAGGTCCAACAAGAACCATGTCTCCTTTCAATATATTAATAAACTGCGGAACCTCATCTATACTGAATCTTCTTAGAAATTGACCAATTGGAATAACTCTAGGGTCATCTTTCATCTTGAACAGAGTTCCGCTTGTTTCATTAAGATCCTCCAATTCAGCAATATGCTGGTCAGCATCTTCATACATTGTACGGAACTTATACATCATGAATGGTTCTTTATTTATCCCCATTCTCTCCTGTATATACAAAACCTTACCTTTGCTTGATAACTTTATTGCCAAAGATATTAATATTGTAAAAGGAAAACTAATAACAATACCAATCAGTGAAACAATCACGGAAACGATACGTACAATCGACCTATATATATAATGACTAGACTCCGGATTGAAATGGATTAACGGAACTTTTTTTATAGCATCGGTTCGTATCTTAGCTTTTAACATAATAACTGACAATAATTGTGAAAGAACTTTAACAAAAAGTTTATGTTCTTTAACATAATCCATAACGGTCATAATTTCCTTTACATCAATCGACTCATCTGCCAATATCACACCGGCAATTTCATTGTTTTCAAAGTTATTTTTATATTTGGCAAGAACGGAGATGACATCATCATATTCATTTTCAAACTTTGCAACATACAGAGCACTCGGTGCATTGAATTCTATAATAGAAACTATACTTTCGGCCGCCTCGCCTTTTCCTATAATAAGAACTGGCAGTCTAAGATTTGCGTATTTACGGCATAAGATATATCTTATTTTTATATAAACCATCCTCAAAAAGATAGAGATTACAATGTTGAAACTAATAACAGTTACAAAGACCGAACGAGGATGATATGTATTCTTGTTTATGTAGAAATATGTATAAATTACGCCAAGAGTACATAAATTTGCAAGTACAACGCCAAGATTATCCATAGAGAATTTAATTGGCATATAATTTGTATATACATCCAACAACGAACTAAAAATAAAAATAAAAAACAATAACTGTATGATAATTCGAAATGAACCTGTGGAATAAAAATATAGGTATTGGTCTGCCAAGCCACTTGAGAATTTACCACCTAGACCGGCTGAGATCCATTCAAAGAGCTGCATACCTGCTTCTGAGTTGAAACGCAAATACAATGTCAAACCATAAGCAACACATAATGCTATAGAATCTAACAATATATAAATATATGTATTATAAATTTTCCCTAAAAAAGCTTTACTCATCACCAAACATACCTCCCAAAAATTAATTAAGTTTGGAAGTATAACACAGAGTAAAAACAAAGTAAAGAAAACAGTTTTTTATATCCTTAGATTTTTGGTTTTCTGGTTGAGAGTACTTTGTGATAATGAGGACACAAGAAAGCGGTAAATGGTAACTTGACACCTCTGGCTGTATTTAGGTAACGGCACTCGAGTGTGCGAGAGAGGCTTTAACCATTAAAGACAAACAATAGGGTGAAGCAATGAACGTAGTGAATGGCCTACATTCGATCTTCGTTGCAAGTGCTAACAACCTAGAAGGTTGTGCTACCTAAAGATTTGCAAATCAATATTGTCTTGTAAACATGGAAGGAGGAACCCCTCCCACCTCGCACGTGAGGTGACCTCCCCTAAACAAGGGAGGAGCTAATACGTCTCTGGCGTCCGCATAAAACAATTTTAATGATTATCACCCAAAAATATGTATTATAGTGCTTTAAAGCTAATTATCTTTCAAATCTCATTTTAACACTTTAACTTAAAAACATGGCTATTATCGGGACTTTTATACAGAAAAAGACGATTTATTCAGTTTTTTGCAAATATATGTTGCAATTAAAAAACAAAACAGTATACTTTGTGGCATCTGTTTATATAATGAGATATTGAATGATCAATATAAACCGGTCTACTCCTATAAGTTGTTGGGTTGATTATAGTGTAGTTTTCTGTTTTTAAATCAACCTATAAAATCGAAGGAATATACATATGAACATATATGTAGGAAATCTGGCCTATGGAATGGCAGACAGTGATCTAGAAGAAGCTTTTGGCGAATTCGGATCAGTAGTTAGTGCTACAGTTATCATGGACAGAGATTCAGGCAGATCCAAAGGTTTTGGTTTTGTTGAAATGGCTAATGACTCAGAAGCAGAACAAGCAATCGAAAGTTTGAATGGAACTTCCATACAAGGAAGAGACATCAAAGTGAACCAGGCTCGTCCTAGGGAAGAACGCCCTAAGAGAAGACAGTGGTAAACACTTGCTATTTATTAACAGCTACATTTTTAATGTAGCTGTTTTTTTTTGCCCCAATATCTTCAAAAGTACAAATGACTACAAAACTTTAAAAAAGCCTTGGTTTTTGTCACAAATTTTTGTTACACTACGCAAGTTTATTTTAAAAAAGGAACTAAACCATTATGATTAAATTAATTTTGATAGTGATAAGTGCTGTATTAGTTAATAACTTTGTACTATCACGTTTTCTTGGCATATGCCCATTTTTAGGTGTGTCTAAAAAAACATCAACCGCGCTGGGAATGTCTGGTGCAGTTGTTTTTGTTATGACATTAGCTGCTGCTGTAACATGGTTAGTGCAGACATATGTATTAGATAAACTTGGTATAGGCTATATGCAGACCATTGCTTTTATCTTAATCATTGCTTCATTAGTTCAGCTTGTAGAAATTATACTAAAAAAATTCTTACCATCCCTTCATGCAGCATTAGGAATTTTTCTTCCCCTTATAACAACAAACTGTGCTGTATTAGGTATGGCTGTGCTATCAATACAGAATAAATATACATTTGTTGAAACAGTAGTATTTGGTTTTGCATCTTCATTAGGATTTGCACTAGCGTTGGTTCTCTTCACAGGTTTAAGAGAAAAGATTGATCGTTCAAACCCTCCAAAAGCATTTAAAGGTGTTGCAATTGCATTAATTACTGCAGCACTATTAAGTATGGCCTTTATGGGATTCTCAGGATTAGTATAAATTATGATAGAAACAGTTTTAGCAATAACATGTATTGGATTTGGTTGTTCTTTTGCTCTTGCAATTGCAGCAAAGTTTTTTGAAGTAAAAGAAAATCCAAAAATTGGAGAAGTAAACAATTTACTTCCTGGAGCAAATTGTGGTGCTTGTGGTTATGCAGGTTGCATGGACTACGCCAAAGCTGTTGTAAATGACGATGCCGAATTAAATCTTTGTGCCCCTGGTGGTTCTGATGTAACAGCAAGTCTTTGTGAATACCTTGGAAAAACTGCAGAAGCAGCAGAGAAACAGGTTGCAATTGTTCTTTGTATGGGAACAGATGATGTTGCAAAACGTCGTTTTGAGTACAATGGCATTGCCGATTGTCGTTCTGCACAATTAGTTGGTGGTGGTGATAAAGCATGTACTTACGGATGCTTAGGCTATGGAACATGTGCATCAGTTTGTCCAACAAATGCAATTGAGATGATTAATGGTGTTGCCAAAGTTCACCCTGAATTATGTATTGCTTGCGGCAAATGTATTTCAGTATGCCCTCGCAATTTAATCAAGTTGGTTCCAGCAAAAAGCACAGTTCATATTTTATGTAGTTCAAAGGACAAAGGTCCTATCGTTCGCAAGGTTTGTACAAGCGGTTGCATCGGTTGTACAATGTGTGTAAGACTCACAAAGGAAGAAGAATCGATCTCCATGGATGGATTTCTTGCCAAAATTGATTACACAAAAGAGGTTCAAAACAAAGCAATCGTTGAGAAATGTCCTCCAAAATGTATTATAGATACTTCAAACAACTAATTTAAGGTTACATTAATGAATATTTTAAAAGCAAAATTTAAGATTCACGGCGGTGTTCACCCGAAATACAGAAAAGAACTTGCCAGAAATGAAGAGACAAAAAGATTGCCTCTACCTAAAATTCTAAGAATTTCAACAACTCAACATCTTGGTGCACCATCAAAACCGGTTGTAAAAAAAGGTGATTACGTTAAGAAATATCAACTTTTAGCTGAAGCAGCAGGATTTATATCCGCACCAGTGCACTCACCTGCTGCAGGAACAATTAAGGATATTGTAGCAGGAACTGGTGCAACAGGTACTCCAATTTCTGAAATCATACTAGAGACCAACACTACATCCGATGAAGATTTAGTTGGTGTATTCCCTACCAATGATTGGAATACTCTATCACCAGAGACAATTTTGAACAGAGTAAGAGAAGCAGGTGTCGTTGGTGCAGGTGGCGCAGGTTTTCCAACTTATGTAAAACTATCTCCACCACCAGGCAAAGAGATTCAAACATTAATAATTAATGGTGCTGAGTGCGAACCATATCTTACAGCAGACTACAGACTAATGATGGAACATCCAAAATGTCTTGTTGAAGGTATACAGATTATATGTAAAGTGCTCAATGTACAAGATGCACACATTGCTATTGAAGACAACAAACCGGAAGCAATTGAGCTACTCTCTAAATATATAAAAGATAATGGTATTGAAAACATCAAGATTGCAACTCTACCTACATTCTATCCACAGGGTGCAGAAAAACAGCAGATATTTGCAGTAACAGGTAAACAGGTACCTTCTGGAGGTCTACCTTCAGAGGTTGGAGTTCTTGTTGAAAACACAGGCACAACAGTTGCAATTTATAATGCCGTAGTAAAAGACCTACCGTTTATTGAGAGAACAACAACTGTATCTGGATATGGAATTGAGAATCCTTCAAATGTTATTGCTCCACTTGGAACACCATATCAGGATCTCATAGATTTTTGTGGTGGAGCAAAAGATGGAGTAAAAAAAATCATTTCAGGTGGACCAATGATGGGGTTTGCACAGGCAACCACTGAAACTACAACAACAAAGACAACCTCTGGACTTCTATTGCTCACAGCAAAAGAAATTTCCCAATATGAATCAGCTCCTTGTATATCCTGCGGAAGATGTATTGCTGCATGTCCTATGAACCTAATGCCAGCAGAGTTAAGTCAATTTTGTGAGGCTGAAGATTTTGAATCTGCAGCGGCAAACAGAGTAATGGACTGTATGGAGTGTGGCTGTTGTGCATTTTCTTGTCCGGCACATCGTCCTTTAGTTCAGCATTTTAGAACAGCAAAAGCCTTTTTAAGAGCACAACCAAAGAAATAAAGAAAAACAATGAGCGAAGAACAATTTTATTCAGTAAGTTCATCTCCCCATGTACATTCAGGAGCATCCATACATGGAATAATGAGAGATGTGGTGATTGCAATGATTCCAGCATTTATAGCTGCGGTAATCTTTTTTGGACTTGATGCCGTACGCCTTACAGTTGTCTGCGTTGCATCATGTGTCATTTTTGAATACTTAAGTCGCAGAATTATGAAGCGAAATCAGACAATCAGTGATCTGAGTGCAGTAATAACGGGAATGCTATTAGCCTATAACCTGCCTCCATCATTCCCAACGTGGATGGCTATAGTTGGTTCTTTTGTTGCAATTGTTATTGCTAAACAACTATTTGGCGGTTTGGGATACAACCCATTTAACCCAGCACTTGCAGGGCGTCTATTCCTATTCCTTAGTTTTGCTTTTGCAATGAGTGGCAACTGGACAGACTGGAACTATATCAATGCAGATAATATTGCTGCAATAACAGGAGCAACACCATTGGGAATGCTTCAGGAATCCACAGGCTCAATAAGCTTTCTAAGCAGTAACTCAAACATCCTCAACTTATTTCTTGGAAGAGTAAATGGTTGTATTGGAGAAGTCTCATCACTGGCATTAATTCTTGGTGGAATATATCTGCTATGGAGAAAAGTTATCACATGGCATATTCCTGTTGCATACATAGGAACAGTTGCTGTCTTTGCAACAATACTTTATGTGATAGATCCTACTGGCAATGCATCACCACTATTTCACCTGTTCTCTGGCGGTCTAATGCTTGGAGCAATCTTTATGGCAACCGATATGGTCACATCCCCTACTGATAAGTCTGGAATGCTGGTTTTTGGTATTGGTTGCGGACTACTGACAATGATTATTAGAAAATGGGGTTCATATCCAGAAGGCGTAAGTTTTTCAATCTTTATTATGAATGCAGCAACACCTCTCTTAAATAGAGTTTGCAAGCCAAAAATGTTTGGACTTAAGAAGGGAAAAGCATAATGAAAGAGACTCTAAGACTAATACTCACACTTACAATAATTTCTTGTATATCAGGTTTGCTTCTTGCATTTGTTAATGACAAAACAAAAGACAAAATTGCACAAATCAAAAGTGATGCAAAAGTTGCTGCAATGAACAGTGTACTTCCTACACACAATAATGATCCCGTCAAGGATGCATTCATACCAACAGGTGTAAATTCAAATGTAATCTTCTATGTGGCCAAAGAAGATGGCAAATTTGTTGGAGCAGCCTTTGACACTTCAACAATGAGTGGCTTCTCAGGATACATTGGAGTAATGGTTGGAGTTAATGCTAACAACGAAATTTCTGCAATACAGATACTTTCTCAAAATGAAACACCTGGACTAGGTGCCAACATTACAAAGACAAGCTTTTTAAATCAATTTACAAATATGGCAATTCCAGCCGACTCAACCATCAAAGTAAAAAAAGATGGTGGACAAGTTGAACAAATTACAGGTGCTACAATATCCTCACGAGCCGTTTCCGAAGCAATATCAAGTGGCTTAAAAGTTTTTGAAGCAAACAAAGGGGAGATTACAAAATGAAGTTTTATATTGAATTAGTAAAAGGTCTTTGGAAAGAAAATCCAATTTTCAGACTTTTACTTGGAATGTGTCCTACTCTGGCCGTTACAACAAGCCTTCAGAATGGTCTGGGTATGGGAGTTGCAACCCTATTTGTTCTTATTGGATCAAACATTGTTATATCCATGCTAAGAAACATTATACCTGATAAAGTTAGAATTCCATGTTACATTGTTGTTATTGCAACCTTTGTTACAGTAATCGACCTGTCAATGGCGGCATTTACACCAGAACTTCACAAAAGCCTTGGAATCTTTATTCCGCTAATTGTAGTTAACTGCATCATTCTTGGAAGAGCGGAAGCATTTGCATCAAAAAATCGCGTATTTGTTTCAATTGCAGACGCAATTGGCATGGGGCTTGGATTCACTCTAAGTCTTGCAATACTAGGTTCATTGAGAGAAGTCCTTGGAGCAGGAACAATTACCCTTTGGGGACCTTCTCCTAACTTACAGATTAAAACCTTTTTAACAGCAAATCCAGCAGTTCTTATGTTATTGCCTCCTGGAGGCTTTATGACACTAGGACTGGTTCTTGGTTTTATGAACTATATGCAGGATCTTAAAGCCAAAAGACAAGGCAAGACCTTTGAGCCACCAGTATTGAATGGTTGCCGTCATTGCATCATCGCCTGCGGTCAATCAACAGAAAAACCAGAAGACATGTAAGTAATAAACAAAATTATTATACATGAAGGAAAAAGCCTAAACACCCATCTTCCAATTATTCTACGCTTACTCATAGCTTACAATTTTGCCAGTTTATTGGATTACGTTTAGCGTGAAATACAGAAAGAACAACAATAGTCTTTTCTTCTTCGACAAAAAAGACCTCATACGGAAACCGTCTTGTCAGTGCTCGACGAATGATTCGATGTACACAAGAATACTGCTGAGGATGAAGAACAATTGCGTTAAAAACTGAATCAAGGCAGAGCAAGAATTCAGTTCCTAAGCCAGTAGCACACTCTTCATACCAATCAAATGCTACCTCAATTTCAGCTTCGGCTTCAGGACGGACGATTAATCGTCTGCTCATCCTCTACTCCTAATACGCTCTTTCACCATTTCCCAAGGTGATCCATCTTCTGGATTCTTATGGTAAGCGTCCAGACGATAGTCAAGTTCAGTCTTCTGTTCATCTGTCAAAACCACTTTTTCTGGTACTTGAGCAATAGTATCCCAGATGTCCCCAACGAGTTGAATACGTTCAGAAACGCTAAGACTCAAAACATTTGTTTCAATTAATGTACTCATTTTGAATTTCCCTTATATAAAAAAACAGCAATAATTAGTATATCATAATTAACCTTATATTCTTAAAGTTTATAATATCTTGTTTGAAAATACAATATTTTTTACAAAAAAACATTTTTTATTCTTCACTAATATAGTTATCAAACCTCTAAGTTTAGAAAGACTTGTTGTTCTTTTTCTTATCACAAAACCAATAAAGAATTTGCATCTACCGTTAATATATCATAGAATAAAACAATATTTGCTAAAATTGTCTCACGGTATGACTTATAGCCCCGTGAACACTAACATTCGATTTAAAGGAACAGATAATGGGTGTATCAATACATTACCGAGGGCAGTTAAATGACAAAGCCCTACTTCCTGACCTTATTGACGAGATTAAGGACATAGTCAATACAATGGGGTGGTCATCTACAACACTAGATGATGACTGGACGACCCCACCCGATGCGTCTCTCCAGAATGGAGGCGTAATTGAAGGCAACCTCGGTCTCAAAGGAATTCAATTTTCTCCTCACCCAAAATCAGAATCTCTTTCCTTATTCTTCGACAGAGATGGAAATCTTAGCGACCCAATGAGCATTTTACTAATTCTTGATGGAACTCTACAGCCAGAGGAGTCATGGGTTTCGATAAAGACTCAGTTCTCAAATCCAGACACCCACGTATGGGTGATTGGTTTGCTAAAATACCTTAAGAAGAAATACATATCTAATCTTGAGATTTCGGATGAGGGTGGATATTGGGATACCGGAAACAGAAAAGAACTTGAGGTGAAGATGAACTTTATCAACGACAAGCTGAATTTCCTGTCCTCAGCCATCTCTTCTGGTAGTATGGGAGACTTAACAAACCTCTCTGCAGATGAAATTGCAGACCGTATAGAAAAATTTTTTATGGACAATAGTAATCGAAATAATGAAAACCAAGAAGACAGACAATGAAAACTCCAAAGATATAACTATCAAATGAAAGAATTGATTATTTATGTTTGTATGATAACGAGGACTTTATCGCTCCCCATGTGATAACCCTTTAAATAAATACCTGCGGAAGCTTTTCCATAGTTTACCGTTTACAGTTTACCATTTACAGTTTTTCTACTCTCTCTGCCTTCTCTAGAATATCATCATCATGAGTAACAATAATAACAGATTTTCCACTAGCCCTTATCATCTCAAGGAATTCATCAGCAATCTTATGTTTCATCTCTGGATTCAACCCTTTAAAAGGTTCATCCATAAGTATTAATTCTGCATCATAAATATATGCCCTGCCAAGTGCAACCCTACGCTGCATTCCACCAGACAGCTTATCCGGCACCATATCCCTGGCAGCGCTTAAGCCAAGCTTATCTAGAACCGCCCCAATAAGTTCATTTAACTTTGAAGGTTCAATATTTTTCCCCACAAATGCCAGATTCTCATAAACTGTTTTCCATGGCAAGAGTCGATCTTCCTGAAAAACATATGACAGCTTATCCGGAACATTCTCAATGCTGCCATTATAATCCTTGTCGAGCCCTGCAATCATTCGTAACAAAGTAGTCTTACCGCAACCTGACTCTCCTGAAACAGCAACAATCTGCCCAGAAAATACAGCATTAAAATCCTTAAAGATTTCATTGCCATCAAAACTCTTATCTAAATTTTTTATTTCAATTTTCATATTAGCATAAAAATGTACACATCCTAGTATTAATCAACAAGCCATATATAAATAGCATTATTTGTATTATACATAAAGCAACTGTCTTATGCAAGATATGTTATACATTGCCTAACTGCCCTTGATTTTACGGTTGGGGATTAGTTTTTTCTTTTCGGTTGTCGAGTAGACATAATATGGTTCTCTTCCCTTAGATTTGGTTTGTTTTCTCCGTTTCTCCACCCTTTCGGTATGTGGAGTGCCACAATATTTAAATCATAAGA
>Ga0307987_1001837_pt1 | contig 11429 bp, 17 predicted proteins | sample EllFjometagen181_FD_203157 | JGI IMG/M metagenome (GOLD analysis project Ga0307987, IMG submission 203157) | Marine microbial communities from Ellis Fjord, Antarctic Ocean - #181 | ecosystem: Environmental > Aquatic > Marine > Unclassified | place: Southern Ocean | collected 2014-10-08 | reverse complement strand
CTCGCTCACTGCTGAACGCTGTCATCATGACACTTCTTGATAAATAAGATAATTGTTTAACACCAGATAAGATGTTTGTATTAATGTTTCCAGATATATCGCCATCTTTATCAAAGAGGTTGCTGTTGTTGTCTTTGACTAGCTGCGTTAATACTAGAGCGTGGTGATGATAAGTCTTTAAAAAACGGTCTAAATCATTGATAAAGTTCAACTGAACACCGTATGCGTTATCATTTCCACTAATAAGATTGTCTATATTGTCAATAATAAACATGCATTTCCCCTTATCAGCTGCCCACTTTGTAATAGCGCCAACATCATTTAAAGGACATACATATAGATTTTTTGGTATATCACCAATTTGTTTTATAATTCTATTATATATGTCATCAGCTGATAATTCAAGATTTATGTATAAAATAGTATCAACTTGTTTACTCATTGTCGGTAAATTTTGAATAGCAAAGTATGTCTTACCACCACCAGTAGGCGCACAATAAACCATAAAACCGTTCTCTTGCACTTCAATAGCTCTGTCAATGCCCCAATCTCTGAAATGGTATTTTATATACTGTATAGGTGGAAACGTGTGCTTATATAATAATATCGGTATTCCTGTTTGATTGAAATTCAATACTAATGTAGTAGGATCTATTTCAAACTTTTGCCACCAACCATGCCCAGATATATTATATTCACCAGCTGTATAATCTTTTAATAACTGTTGATTCTCTTCTGATAAGTCTACAACCTTAAATTCAAGCATGGCACGACCATATTCAATTAATAGAATTTGATCGTTCCATTCCTTAGCAGTAAACTTTATGCGTTTACGCATTTTCTAAATCTTTTCTAATCAGTCCTACAATATAAGCGCTATACGTTTGATTCTGATAAAATGCTTTCACTTGTGAATCAGTTAATATTCTAGGTGGAATAGTTACTGACACTACTATCGCACGATCTTTAGCTTTTTTCTTTTTGTTTGGCATCTGCTTCCAACTCCTTAATTTTATTTTCACAATCTGTTTTATTTCTTGATTTAAAAATTTCTTGTCCGTATACGTTTACAACATAATAACATGGTGTACTATACATTATTTTATATTTCATTATAATTCCCCCAATATTAACAAGATTATTAAAATTAAAAATATTACGTTAAATAATAAGCTTGTTTTATGTTTCTCTTTTTTATGCAATATTGTTTCTACTTTATCAACTTTGTATTTTTTGATAAATTTAGTATATCCATCTTTACCAACATAGAAATAATATTTTTCTGTTTCTTCTACACGATCAAATACTTCTCCATTCTTCATTGTTATTTTTATCACTCTTCATCACTCCTTATTTTTATTACTAAATAACGATTTGAATCTTCTCTTTTTCCTCTTTTAATATATGTAGGTGTTCCATAGAATGTAATTGTAGATACAGACACACCTATTCTTTCAGCTAACCTCTTTTTAGAACCTAAATCTATAAATGTATCTCCTTTATACAATGCGTAATCCATATGAACCTCCTTTAGATTTTTAGTTGTAATTGTGTATCTTTATTGTATCTTTTTAAAGATTCGTTTATACATATTTGTTTATATTTTGACCATAATTCTTTTCCTTGCTTATCTTCTAATATCCACATTTTATTATAATTATCATATCTGATACGAAATCTTGCTTTATATTTTTTCGTAGACATAAGACCACTCCTTAATAATTAAAGGAGGGATGGGATTACCCCATCCCCACTAATTGTTTTGCTTCTAGTTAGATTTTTGTTAAATATTTTGTTTGGATATATAATGTACGTGTTTGTCCAAAACTTTCAAGTTCTACTTCTGCGATCTCATAACCAGCAGCTGCTTGTATTTTACTAATAACTCCAACAGTTCCAATATACATACTTAATACCCCGCATTTAGATGAATCTCTAGTAATCTTTACTTTATCACCTTTTTGCATTTTAGAACGGTAAATCGCTAATACGATCTATTTCTGGTTGATATTTTTTTGTTAATTGTTGTTTTAATGCTTCTTTACTATCTTCATCTAAACCAACTGATTTTTCATTGTACTCTTTTGTCCATGTAGCTTTAACATCATCAACACTTTTAAATTTTCCAATAACTGAATCTGTTTTTTTACTTTCATAACTTAATACTTGGTTACATCTTACTTCTACAACATAGTGAGTTTGACCCTCTTTGTCGTATTGTCTTGTAGTTAAGTTTCCTGTGATTCCAATTAAATTACCTTTTTTAACATATGATCCCATAAACTCAGCTGTTTTGCCAAATGCTGAACAGTTAAAGAAATCCGCTTCATATTCCCCTGCTTTGTTTTTAAATACTCTATTTACTGCGATTCCAAAATTTACTACTGGTGTGCTTTCTGTTCCGATAAACTTTACTTCTGGGTCTTTAGTGATACGACCAACTAAACTTAAATTATTTAACATCTGTATTGCTCCCATCTATTATTTTTTTTATATTTTCAAAAGCTAAACTCTTCGCTATTGAATTCTTAGGATCTAAATCTGTGATATGTTTGATGTATTCTAAAGCCTGTTTGATTATTTGATAGTTATTTTCCAATTCATCTATATTGCCCATTGGGTTTTTATCAAATTCACCATCACCCATTCTTGCTAAATGTAATAATTTATCTAATGCTTCTAAAATGTCTTTTGTCATCTTGCCACTTCCTTTTCTTAACTCTAACTATATTATAATATAATAGTTTTTGATTGTCAACACTTCTTTTTAACTTTCTTTGGGTATTAAAAATAATAAAAAATAATCTTTTTGTATAATTTATTTGCAATCCTTTCCTATATAATATATAATAGAAGTGTATAGATTTGAAAACGTATGCCTTTGTTAATAGTTTATGATGCTTTATGATAAGGGTGCAACAGGTGAAGAGCCTGCCTTGTTACATAGTCCGCACTTGCACTGTGGTAGTAAACAGCAGAGAATCATCAGATTTCTATATCTGTATAAAAAAACTTGGGAGGTAACAAAATGGAAAAAGAAATAGTAGTAGAAGAAGAAAAGAGCATTGAAGAGATTCAAGCAGAACGTATTGCAGAATTAGAAGAACAAGTATCAAATGGCGCTGATCCAGAAGAATTAAAGAAAGCTAAAACAGCTTACAAGAATTTACTTAAAAATTCAGTAGATCGTAGACCAGCACCAGAAGAGGATGTCAGTACATTAAGAAAGACATCTGAAATAGCAATTGAATTTGCTAATATTGAACATGGAAGTGTATCTAATCGTGCTTATATTGAAAAAGCACTTGAATATAGAGATGCACATATAAAACAATTTGGAACTGATCCGTTTACTGATTATGGAGCGGATGGACCAGGTGAACCAACTAACAAGACCCAAAAGGTTGCAGAAAGTTTAAAAAGCTTACTTAATAACTTTAAATCAGATTCGTTGTTTAACGCACAACTACAAGAAACATTAAAAGATGATATGCAGTTATTACGCCAACTTAAAAAAAAATAGAATAAGAAAGAGGTGACACTATGGCATATAGTGGACAATTAAACACCAATGAAGTATTTGCTTCATTATTTAATATGATTATCTCTACACAAGTATTTGGAACTGGTGTAGATGGATTAAGCGGTATTTACATGAAGCGTAAAGTAGATGGAACACTATACGGAGATACAAAACTCTATATATCAACTGATGTATTAAGATCTTATGGATGGTCACACACTGACTCTACATATAACTTACTTACTCAGAAAAGACCACCTGCGCCAGTTATTGAAGAAATCGTTATTGATATCTTTAGACAGATACCAGTATCAGTAGATAACTATTTAACAAAACGTGCTTTCAAAGATGAGGGAACATTCGGACAATTTAACGGTGTTGTATTAGCGTGGATGTCAAAAACTAAAGAAGTTTATGAACATACTACTTATACTACACAAATGCTAGTAGCAGCTCAAGCTGGAGCATCAGCGTTTACAGCAATTGATCTATCAACTCCCCCAACAGGGACAACTGGTTTAGATGTAAATGTTTGGAAAGCTCAATACGCATTTAAAAAATTAGATGACTACATGAAAGAAATCATGGAACCATCAAGAGATTACAACGATTTAGGATTCTTAAGAACTTACAAGTTAAGTGATTTTGATGTAGTAGTACCTATTGGTTGGATGTCAGATGTTAAAAAATTAGATGTACCATTCTTATTTAATGCAGATGATAAACCTAACTTAGTAGAAGTACATTGGAAATATTTCGGTACTAAAATTGGTTCAAACGGAACAACTATTGGCGCTAACGTAGTAGTTAGAGCATTAGTAGAAAAAGTATACGGAGCTGTCAACTTATTCCCAGGTGATTTATTACCTAACTCAACAGCATATTTAGCTGATGAAGTTTATACTGCTGATTATCAAGCTGCACCAGATATTAATAGTGATATCACTATCGTTATGATCCATAAACAAGATTTCCCAATCATGTCAGCATTTAGTGTAGGGACTTCATTCTTTAATGCTAAAACATTGGTAACAAATCAATATTTAACATTTGGACATAATGAAATTGAAGATGCACATTTAAGTGAAAGAGCATTGCTTAAAGTGGCTACAAGTAATTCATAAAATATAAAAAAAGGGTTCAAATGCTGAACCCTTTCTTTTTAAAAGGAAGTGACTAATATGCAAGTATATTTTGTAAAAGCAACATACACGAACAATGTTTATAAGTTAAGTGATTTCTTTTTAAATGGAACTTATAGATTAGATCCAAATAAGATGTTAGATATTAACTTTATAGCTAATGATGATGCAACATTCATAAATGGAACTAGAAAGTTATTACTACCAGATGGAAGTAGTATCAGAGAGTACACACACATCATTGTGCCATCTTATGAAAAGATTTATAGAATTACATCTATTAATTATTTAAACGCACAACAGGTTGATTTATTCTTAAAAGAAGATGCTTTAATTGGTAATTACTTCACACTAGAAGATACTGATATTATCTTACAAAGAACTAATGACAAAAATTTCTTTAGAGGAATTAACGATGTTAGCGATGTAACGCTAAAGGAAACTGTTGAAATACAAACAGTAAATAGTAATTGGAAAACTGGTAAATGGGCATTATTATTTTATAAATATGATCCAGCTGCTGGTCCAACTACAAATGCAGGTTTAAACTTTGTAACAAGTGGTATATTCCAAGATTATCAATTTGCTTCTTTAGCTGCATTAATAGCTGAATTACCAGAAGTAGAAACTACATCACCAGAATTATTTGAATATTATCAAAAAGTTGCAAGTGTAGCAGGTACACCATATCAATGTGTCTATGATGAAAGCACTGGAGTAGAACGCTTATTGTGGATTGAAGAACTTGCACCATTGAGTGCTAAGGTCTATGTAGGAACACAAAACTATGGTTCAAAGATAAATGGATCTGATGTTATATCTTTTACAATAGCGATCCCATTTGAAACTGATTTATTTAGTCCGTTTAGTGGTAACAGATTATTAGACTACTCTAATTTTGTCGGTCCTATTGGAACAGATTTAATAGATATTAAAATAGTTGATGATCTAGTATTCAATCAAGGAAATATTTCATATAGTTTAGCAGGTCGTGTTATGCAAAAAACAATCAACTTTGATACAGAAAATGTTGGTGGAACATTTAGACCTTTATATACTGATGCTGGTTTAACTACATTAGAGGGTAGAGATGTCGCTGTTATTGTTAACTTAGAAAATGATATAGATTTAAACCCTAGTTATTTTGTAAGTAATCCAAGTCCTAAAGATGCAGAACCATTTAATAAATATGATTTATATGTATATGGTAATAAATTCAGCATCCCTTATTATTTAACAAACAAAATAAGATTATTGATAGCTTATAATAGTGGTGTTATTAATTATTTAATCTATTATGAAAATAAAAGAAACATAATTGGAAGTGGGTCATTCACACATTCAGTTAGGTATAGCATAGATCAGTTAGAGGCGTTTTATAGAGAAAACCCAACATATAAAGACCAATTTTACTTAAAACAAGGTGCAAACGCATTTAAGACTGTATCTGGTGGATTAAGTGGTGGTTTAAGAGGTGTTGGCTCTGCTGCTATAAGTGCAGGAATTGATGCAGGACTAGCAGATATTAATTTAAAGATGATGGAAAAAGGATTGGCATTAAAACCTGATCAAATATTTGGTGAAAATAGTGAGATATCATTACAATTAGTAAACGTATTTGCAATTTACTGGGTTAAGAGAATATCAGAAAATGCGGATTTAATGGACACTGAATTTGAATTAAGAGGTTTCCCAACTGAAATAAGAACTACAATAGATAATATGGATTATTCAGCATCAACATTATTCCCAACATTTGGATTATCTAAAATAGTATATGGACAAATTAAAGAAGTAGTTAGAAATGAATATGCAACAAACTTTATAAATGAAAAACTAAAAGAGGGGATCATACTGATTCCATAGGAGTGATTTAAATGCCAAATAACCAATATACATTGGACACATGGAGCAATACAGAACAAAACTATGTTAAAGAGATGAATCCAGCTGATGAATCAATGTCAAAAGATAAAGCATTATTATTTAGTGGATTAAATCACAAGCATATGGTTGAAACGATTGAAAGATTTGAATGGTTGAATTTACCAGATGAAATTCCATCAGATTTAATTGAACGTGTTCTATTCTTCCGTTTTAAAGCTTGTTTATTCTATGAAGAAACTTTAGAAAGATATTTCTTTTTACCATTTGCATTAAAGGGTGAAGATAGAATGACAATTGATTCATACGGTCGTTATTTAAGCGTTACACCGATTTTATTTACTGGACAATGGCAAAGTGCTGGTGATGGTGAAAAGTCAAAAGATATGGATTTCATCACTGATAAAGCATTTGATGTTGTATACGATCTACCGAAAGATAGCGAAGTAATTACAGCTGATTATGTAGATGAAGAAAATGATGAGGCTGATATTGAAAAAGTAAGTACTGGAATTGAAAATTCACAACGTAAAGCCGTTGTATTAAACAGTGCATCACTGCAAATTTCACAAGATTTTACACCAATGTCACAATTAGCAGCACCATATAATGAACAATTAACTGATATATTAGTCCTGGTTAATCTTGATTTAATCAATAGTGCTAAAGTATTTTATATAATTGCTAAAGATGAAGCAGCTAAAGAAGCGATTCAAAATGAGTTTTCCGATTTAGATGCTAGTATATTAGGTGGACAAAGACACTTTGTCGCTACTTCAATGTTAGAATTTAAAGAATTATCAAGCGGACAATCTTCTAAAGATAGCGCTAGATATTTCCAAAGTTATCAATCAATTGATAATTTACGTAAAGACCTTATTGGTTCAGACAATGGCGGTTCATTCTTGAAACAAGAACATGCTACTGAAAAAGAAACTGAAACTAATTCAAATACAAGCGGTGGCGGTGGCTCATCTGTATTGAAAAATGCACTTAGACAAAGAAAAGAATTTTGTGCCATAGCTAATAAAGTATGGGGTTTAGATATTGATGTTCAATTATGTGAAAGTGAAGAATCACAAAATATTGAAGAACAAGGCACACAAACAAAAGACCGTAATGATGACGGAGGTGAAGAATAATGTTCTATGATAAAGACTTTTATTTTGATACATTAACATTTGGTGATATATTTTCTTCATCAACAGAGTTTATTGAAAAGGTTGTATCAATAGGTGGTGTTACTGATACAAACGACTTAGCCGACATTTACGAACGCCTAGCGGAGAAGTATTTGTTTGCCCACACACGTTATGCAACCGAAGATCCATTTATATTAGGAATTAAGCGAGAATTACATACAGCATTTGCTTTCTATTTAGAACGTGTTGACATTGTTGATAAAATGATTGCATTAACTGATGATCAAATAGAATTCAGAAATAACCAACTTAGAAACTTAGTTGACACACATGATGAACCAATTGCTAACGCTGATACAGTGGCATTTGATGATTTATCTACTCAACAAGAAAATATTAACATTAAAGTTGGTAAACTAATGGCATTAAAAGAAAAGTATAACGCTATGAATCGTGACTACATGGTGGAAATTTATAAGAAATGCGACCCACTATTTAGACAAATATTAGCAAGAAAAAATATATATTTATATGAGGAGGATTAACTATGTTTGATTTTTTAACAGAAAACGGTGTTTTATTAGGTTCAACATTTTCTATACTTCTACCATTGATTTATGCGGTAAGAGGTAGAATAATTAGTGATAAGAACATGTTAGCGACTTTCCAATCAGCTAAAAAAGGTATAGAAGAAAACTTGAAAATTAAGTTTAATGTACAAGAAAAGATTAATTCAGTTAATAAGAGCATTGAAACAATGGAAATGGTAATAGGTAGCTCTGTTGAAAGTGTAAATGAAGCAATCACAAACTTCTTAGAAAGCGAACTATATACAAAAATGCTTAGTGGTTTATCACAATTAGATGAACTTCACAAGTTATTACAAGATAAAGATTCAACTATTGAAATGTTAGGTATTCAATTAAAAGATATTGACAAGAAATATCAAGAGATTATGAACGAAATTAAAAAGGGGTGATTTAGATGCCAGAAAAATTTACATATTTTAAGTTAAAGTGGAAGCACAAAAAAGTATTTCTGATTCATCAGATCATACTCTTAGTGTCTATTGTACTGATTATATCATTAGCAGTACATAATACCAACCCAGTTGTTGAAAGCACATCAGCAAAGATTGAGTTAACGCTGGGTGGTACATTCACCGTTATGATCATTGCACTTGCTATGACTAACAGATTAAAGAAACTATTAAAAGTAAAATTCACTGTATTTCTAATAATGTATGTCATATTGCTTTCTATGAATTCAATCATGTCAACATTAATATGGGGAATCGGTGCTGCTATAATCCCACTAGCAATAGATGACATTATTATGAGTGCATACTGGAATAAAGTATGGTATAATGAGTATGACAAATAAGATTAAAGATGCCTTAGTTTATACTGGTTTAGCAGGGTCAATTATATCGGTAATAGCGTATATATTAATAACTATTGCTATTGTAAAAGGCTTTAATAACGGTTTAGAACTAATGCAACACTTATTATTTGCAGGTATTGGAGCATTATTTGGGATTATGTTCAATTTCAACATAGGAATACAAGGAATATCACTTGCAAAGAGAGAACCAAAATCAATAGAAATTAACGAAATGTATCAAAAATTGATTGCAGATAATAAAACTGATGAAAAATATCATACAATAATGTATTATATGGTAAAAGCAACTATATTTGATGTAGTAATAAAAGGCTCTCTAGTCATTTTGTTTACATATATGATATTATATATATTTGTATCTGGGAACGGTGATTACAGCTTATTCTTATTAGCATTAGCGAACATCTGTGTATCTCTTTCATTCGGATTATTAAGGATCACATCAATGTATAATAAATATATAGAAAGACACATTCCCTTTTTGGAGGGATTATGTAATAGATTAAAAAACAAACCAGGTGGGGTTGATACCACTAAAGGAGCTTAAAGATGCCATATATTAATGATAAACGATATTTAACTTTACCACAACAAGTAAAAGTGAACAAAGACGACATTGTAATAAATCAAGATGCAAATGATGCTACACACGTAATAATGGTTGAAAAAAATAACCAACAAGATATAGATATTTCACAAACTGAATCAGATGTAGAACAGTTACAGGATGCAATCGCAGCTGGTGGTGTAATTGTTACACGTAAAATTGGCTTAAGTGCTAATTTAGCAGTAACAGCAATAGAAGCTAAAATTGACTGGGATGTTGAAACTGAACCATCAAATGAACCAACAGCAGTTACTTGTGATGTAAACAATGATCATGTATTAATTACTGATGGTAAATACAAAGTAGAAGTGCCTGTTTCAGTATTAAATGGAAATTTTCCAAATAGAATAGTAACGTTTAACATTTACGCACAAGATACAGTAACATTTGGCGAAGTATTAATCGGTACTAGAGATATAGATGTCGGAAGAAATGAAACAGTTAATACATCAATTCAAGTAGATTATACTAAATCATTAAATAATAAAGCAATATTAGTAAAATTATTAGGTGAGTCATTAACAGTATTGCAAACATCAGAATGTCGTGTTACATCATACTTCACAGTAGCAGGATCTGGAGTAGTAACTCAAACTAAGAATATAGCACCAACTAATGTAGCAAATGAGGGAATACTAGAAACAGAAGCTACATTAAGCGATATACTTAAAAATTTAAAAGATGTATTAATTGAATTTGATACATCAAGCGGAAATGCATATATCAAACGTAATGGAACTACATTAATGACATTAACAGGAACAGCAGTCGAGTTTGCTTCTAAAAAACTTTCATTAGTTGCTGATCCAACATCAGCACAAGATGCAGTTACTAAAGCATTTATGGAAAATGGAATTTTTGTTGGACCAACATCTACTACTGAATTAAGACGTGGCGGTGTTGTAATGTGGACTATTAACGCATCTGGTGAGTTAGCAGCTTCTGGAACAAATAGACCAATTAAAAATGTTTTAGATCCAACAGCAGCACAAGATGTAGTTACTAAAGCATTTATGGAAAATGTTGTTGTAGGCGGAACAGATACTAGGTTAAAATTTGCTGGAGCTAATGCAGCTATATTCTTTAATACTACATTAGATTTGTTAGGTTTAAGACAAATAACAAACATATTAGATCCAACACTTGCACAAGATGCTGCAACTAAGAAGTATGTTGATGATGGTGATGATCCTGTTAGAGAATCAATAGTAGCACAAGCAAGTCCAACTGTTGGTGTAGCTTATGGTTTTAGCACTAACTTAGATCAATATTCATATGCAGTTGCAGTAGTATCTACAAACGGTAACAGTGTTATTGTAATACCTCTTGGTGTTGTTGGTGGAACTGTAACTGGAATTGATAGAAACAAAAGATATATTGATGTTATATTTGAAGATGATGAAGTTGTAATTGATGCAGTTGAATCAGGTGTTACATTAGATAGTATTCAAGTATTCGGAATCAGATAAACATATAAATAGCGAGAGCTGTATATATAGACATTACTCCCAAATCTGGAATGGCCTTTAGTTTTAGGCCCTCTTCTGGGGGTAGACCTTATGGGTTATGATCAAGTTGGCACCTATAAATAGGGTTGACCAGTTGAGTTGATGACTTATTATTAAATATTATTTTAAATTATTAGTGAGTGTAAATAAGTAACTTAAAGATTACATATGAATACATTGGTTGCTTGTTTCTCCACTAATATTATATTTAATTATTTT
>Ga0307987_1001836_pt1 | contig 11432 bp, 7 predicted proteins | sample EllFjometagen181_FD_203157 | JGI IMG/M metagenome (GOLD analysis project Ga0307987, IMG submission 203157) | Marine microbial communities from Ellis Fjord, Antarctic Ocean - #181 | ecosystem: Environmental > Aquatic > Marine > Unclassified | place: Southern Ocean | collected 2014-10-08 | reverse complement strand
GGAACGGTCTATGTATCTCAATCGAATGCCTGGGTTACATTCAGTAGTGATGACGACGCCGATCTTCTTACTCTGATACAGGGCATGCTAGATGGAACAGTGGACAACTATGGATTTTCTGTCGTAGGACCAGTCCTGACAGCAATTAATAAGTTTCGATCTACTGATCATGCGACTGTTTCGACACAGCCAAAAATGGTTATTACTTATGATCACCAGGCTTTATCCACCATCCAGGGACCTGATGAAGTAATTGACAGTTTTCTCCTCGGTACAGATAGTAGTACACCTATCGCAGCCCAGTATGGCAATCGAACAACAGTGGATGTTAACGGTTACAGCTCCGGTTACAATAGAAATGGCCTTTTCCGTTGGGATCTGAGCAATGTACATGTAGACACTAGCTTGATTACCAAAGTATCTATTATGCTCTACGTGGATAGCTTTGCCCCAGGCAACTATGAACTAAAGCAGATTACGGGTGGCGACTGGAATGAATTGGAAGTAACTGCGTTAGAACGTAAAACCGGAACTGATTGGACAAATCAGACCACCATGCCATGGGGGGATTTGAGCACAGAAACGTATGGAACAGTCAATATTTCAGAAGCAGACGTCTGGGTTACATTTCACAGTAATGATAATGCCGATTTGCTTACTCTGGTACGGGGTATGCTAAATGGAACTGTAAACAACTATGGATTTTCTGTTGTAGGACCAAATTCCGGGTCAGTGAATGAATTTCGATCTACTGATCATGGGACTGCTGAGACACGTCCGAAAATGGTTATTGCTTATTATCCACCTCCAGCGGGAACGATTATAATAATTGAATAAATAACCCGTTTTTCGATTTGATGCGGCCAAAGATGGTCATTACAAACTTTATTTCAAAGGGCACCTTGATCATACTAAGTACCTTGAATTTCTGGTTGATAGGGAAAACATACATTTAGATCAATAAAATTAGCATTAAGAGTACAATTTTACCACCTATTGGGTGATCCCGCAAGGCGGGATGAAAATTATATTCAGCGGACGCCGAGGACGGCATCCCTCCCCGCTAGCAACATAACATTAAACTGCATATCGGGAGGGTCAGCGTCCTCGCTGACAGAAAAAGGATGGCAAATGGTAATGGGGACATTACCGCTCTCAGACAGAAAGACAATACTTTAACGTAGTGTTTGAGATAATAGTATCCGCGATGATATAAAAGGGTTCAACCAGAGAAATAAGAGCAACTAAATAGAGTGCAAAAAAAACAATTTCATGTTATCTACCATGTATCCGCAGGATACTATACATTATTCCAATTTTTGAAAGAATATTAATACTAAAGGAACATTAAAATGCCAAAGTTTATTCGAAATTATTTATCTATTTTATTAGTTTTCAGCCTACATTCTGTTTGTTTCTCTCAGCAAGAAGAGATAATTCGTGCTGGCTATGGAGGAGGAATAAGTCCTGAAATATTAGACAAATTAAAGTCTAACGGGTTCAATACTTATATGTGGAAAGTTTCAAGGCCTAGTCCTATTTCCGGGGGAACTGTTCAATGGACAAACGATCAAATTGTTGTAGACTATAGTCAAGCACAGCTGGACAAAATAACACAAGGGGCTGATTGGGCGCATGAACGAGGAATCAAGTTATTCCTTTGTACGGATTTCAGTAAATATGCCTTAGAATCCTTAGAACAATTAGGAGAATACGGAACATGCACTGTTGAAGGTTCTCGTTCATACATGAGCAGAGGTTCTAGACCTGCGCCGTGGCCTGGGGAAAGAAAATATTGGAATGGTATATTGCAAGCAGAGGCTGTCTGTATGGCAAATTTGGCAAAAGATCATAAAGGCATCTATGGTTTTTTAGCGGACGTTGAGTTATATGCAGGGAATCTTATCTGGCGGCCAAACACAACATTTGATGATAACAGCTTCACTGTTTTCAGAAATACTTATAAACAGATTGACATTCCAGTGGTTGAATCAGGCAAAAGACTTCAGTGGCTTCAAGACAACAAATTACTGGATCAATACTACACTTGTCTTGGCAATATAGTATCTGAAAGGGCTAAAGAATTAGCTGAAGCGGTAAAAAGGGCCAATCCGGATTTTGAGTTAGGTGTTTTACCTTATGAGAACAACTGGTTTTTTCCAGCTTTTGTTCATGGTTTAAGTGATGGGTATGAAAAACCAATATGGATTTTCTCTGAAAGTGAATACAGCCTTGGTTATAGTCCAGATTTCGACAGCATTTTATCTGAACTTAAAGATAGAGACTTTAAATTTAAATATGTTAGCGGCTTGCACATTCTTCGGCATCAAGCTACCGACCTAGCCTGTGAGGCCGAGACGCTCTCAAAAAAATGTCAGGGGTATTGGTTGTTTACCACGGCATCTCTATTTGGCGGCAAGGATATGCTTAAGGGACATTATGCCCTTGCTCCAGATTCAACACAAGAGCAGTATTGGTATGCTCTGAAGGGAGCCAACAGAAGAATTGCTAAAGGGAATATATTTGAGTGCAAGAATTTATTGACCCCAAATATGTGGATTAATCATGAAGACAAATTCCCTAAAGTAAAGTATAGCTATTCAAAACAACCAAATGGAATGAACGCTCATGATGATATGTGCCAAAGGTTATTTGATGGCGGAATAGATATAAACAGTTCTGCCGCTTGGCTAATCGACCCCGACAATCCTGAAGACATCGAGATTTCTGTAAATTTAGGAGCTAAACAATCCGTTCAAAGAGTGGCATTATCGATACCAAAATTGATGGTGGCGAATTTGAGAATATTACATAGTTTGAAAATATCCATATATCTATCATGTGATAACACTAAAGAACTTGTCTCGGAGACATCGTTAGATGAGCTTGAGCGAGGGCACTATTTCAATATTGATCACGTTCTTCCTAACCCAGTCGAGGCAGATAAATTGTTGATAGTCCTGAAAACAATTGATAAAGAACTTATCGTAAAAAAGACAAAACAGTGGGATGGAATCTATATTGCAATCTCGGAAATTGCGGTTTGGGGACCATAACAGAAAAGCATACACATTATGGAAAATTATTATTTAGGGCGGTCAAGCCGCAACCAAAAGAGCATTATCCGCAGATTTCGCAGATTAACTCAGATTAAAGAAAGAAATTGACTACCACGAAAGGCACGAAAATACACGAAAAAGGAAAGAATACATTGCCATTGAAACTTTTGTTCCATTGCTTCTTTCAGTAGAAAAAGCAATAAACCAAAAGTTTATGGAACAATGCATGTTTGCATTCTTGTTGGGGTGCTAAGTTTATAAGTAGCATGTTGTTTGATCTCATGAAACTTGCTAGTATGTATCGTTACATAAGTACTCTTATGTCGATACATTTCTTGGAGCAAAGCGACTTTCGTGTTCTTTGTGCCTTTGTGCGAGAATCTTTTTTCTCTTTCTAAAATGATTTTACCATTTAAATGATTCTGTCATGATAAGATGACAGGTGTGAATTTAATTTATAACATGTTAAAAGAAAACAAGTTGTAGATGTTCTTTTGAAATAATCGATCATAAAAAACAAGAAAATGAAGGATTGTAGTATATTATCAACACACATATTACGAATTGAACAGGAAGCCCTTTAAATGAATACGACAAGCAGCAACGGCTTGAGCCGGCATACTGAAGTAACTTTTTCAGCTAGCATTGATGGAACAAAACAGCGCTATATTGAAATTCTGCCAGAAAATTTTAATACCAAGCAAAAATATGATGTGATTATCGGATTGCATGGACATGGTGCTAACCGGCAACAATTCGCAAAAGAGCAGCGTGATGAATGTGCAGCATTTAGAAACATAGCGGCAAAGTACGGAATGATTGCAATTACCCCTGATTACCGGCCAAAAACATCATGGATGGGATCCAAGGCGGAATCGGATTTACTGGACATCATAAACAAAATCAAAAATATGTATATTATCAATCGCATATTTTTAATAGGTGGCTCGATGGGGGGAACTTCTGCGCTGACATTTTCTGCTTTGCATTCGGAGCTCATCGATGGAGTTACTTCCATGAACGGGCACGCCAATCATCTTGAATACGAAAATTTTCAGCAGGCAATATCAAGGTCATTCGGTGGCTCAAAAAAGAAAATCCCTGAGGAATACAAAAAACGAAGCGCGGAATATTGGCCTGAAAGATTGACAATGCCGATTGCATTTACTACTGGAGGAAAAGATAAATCAGTTCCTAACGACAGTGTCTTGCGGCTGGTCGCTATTCTAAAAAAGCTTAATCCGTCGATTTTACTAATAAACAGACCAAAAACCGGGCATGAAACTAATCTTAAAGATGCAGAAAAGGCGATGGAATTTATGGTGAAAATGGCATGATTGACTGCAGAATGATTTTTAAGAAAAGTTTTTCGACAGAATCATTTAAGAAAAGAGATTTAAGGGAAGAAAAAGAAAAGAAAAGGTTGCAGAATGATTTACAGCAGAATGATTAAAAAGAGGTTTAGGGCAAAAAGAATAGTTCTGGGGTAACGCAACGATCTTCGTTGCAAGTAAAGAATGCCTACACACGACCAACGGAAGTGAGGCTGGTGTTTGCGACAGCAATGAGTGCAACGAATGGCCTACCTGGAAGCTTGTGCTACCTTTTAGAGAATATTTAAAAAATTATGAAAGAATGATTAATTATGAGTTCAAAAACAGTATACGTACTACAACCCTTCATTTTCTTGGGTTTTATGGTCGATTATTTTCGACCCAATCTACAACTCTTTTGTATTCAACACGTTGAAAAGCAAAAGATCAAGTACCAACTTTTTAGTTTTTATTGTATTCTTTGTGCTCTTTGCGCCTTCGTGCGAAAATTCTTTTGGTTGCGGCTATGCCGCCCTATCTGTTTTGTATTGATGTTATCGGGAGTTTTTGCTGTGGCAGGTTTGCCATCGGAAAACATACTGGCTAATCCAGGATTCGAGATGGGAGATAAGTTTCCAAGTGGTTGGACGCTAGATCCAGACCAGAAACTGTTTTCCATTGATAAGACAGTTTCACATTCGGGGAAGTCTTCGCTTCTCTGGCAAAGCGGCAGTACCGACAGCCCTTATGTATTATTGAAGCAACCTGTGAAATTACAAACTGGTCGATTATATCAATTTACAGCATGGATCAAGACAGAAGCCCTTATAGGCGCCAAGTCACCTGGCGCTACTGTTTGTATAGACTTACAGGATAAAGACGGGGGTTCGGTCTATGGAGGACCATACCCGGGCGGCCTGAAAGGAACTCGTGGATGGTGGAAACTCACAAGCTATGCGCAGGTCTTTACAAATGTAGTTGGTGGAAACTTTGCCTGCTATGTGAGAAAGCAAGGAGGCAAGGATAAAAAAACATTTACGGGTAAAGCATGGTGGGATGATATCAGCTTGCGTCCCGTTACTTGTCAGGTACAAATGCTGAAACCAAGTTATAAACGCACTCTCTTTGATGGTGACGAAAACATCAGCCTTGCAGTTGAAACATGGCCCGAAGATTATAATCTTACTTTTAAAGATGTAAAACTGGTTGTTGAAATCTCAGAAGCTGAGACAAAAACGTCGGTTATCACAAAATCCTTTGATTTAACCAAACGGCAGGAACGGGTTTCATTCAGTATTGATAATCTGAAACATGGGAAGTATGAGGTAAGCACTGCCCTTGTAGCCAAAAGTGATGATCAGATGTTGTGGGAGCCTTATAAATACAGCATTTATCGAAAACCAACTACTGCTAAACCAAAAATTTACTTTGATAAACACCATAGATGTATAGTTGACAACAAAGCATTTTTTCCGCTGGGCATATATATCCGGACGGCAAAGTGGACGGGGGTTTGTGAATACGAAGAAACGCTAAAGAATTTGTTTGACAGTAAGTTTAACTGTTTTATAAATTATGATAAGATGACCAATAAGCAGATGGATCAGGCACATGAGGCAGGATTGAAGGTGATTTATTCTGTTAGTAAATTTTACAATTATCTCTGGTATTCCGGGATTCCATCGGCAAACGATGAGGTGAGATTATTGAAAAAACCTATTATGAGATTAAGGAATCATCCGGCATTGCTGGCATGGTACACAATGGATGAAGCCGGTGTTGCGTATATGCCTCAGCATTTGGCTCATTATGAGGCACTCAATGAGTTTGACCCGAATCATCCGGCATGGATGCTGCATAATAAACCATGCGAAGAATCCATATTGTTCGATGCCTGTGACGTCATGGGAACAGATTCATATCCCGCCCCTATCAAGCCTATTTCGGAAGTGGGAAAAGCGACACGAGAAACCTTTGAGGCGACGCATAGCAGCAGGCCCGTGTGGATCGTTCCGGAAATAATGGAATATCGTATCTCAAGATACAAAGATATGGGAACAAATAACAGAGCGCTAACTCTTGAAGAAATGCGATGTTCTGCCTGGCAAGCGATATGCGAAGGAGCCAACGGGCTGGTATTTTACGCCTATCATACGATGTTTCAGGACGGAGAACTTCTTTCGAGATGGGAGGAAGTAAAACAAATGTCTTCTGAAGTTTCCGAGTATATACCGATGTTATTGTCTATAGAACCTATTCCTAAAATTATCGTTGATGGTTCTGACAAACTCAACTGGATTGCAAAACGAAAGGGAGATAAGCTTTACATTTTCACTGTCAATAATTCACGTGAACAGTTGAACAATGTAACGTTCAAAGTGGCAGGATTGAAAGCTGAAATAACAATAACTGTTGATAGCCTTTCCAATGGGGAAAAAACAATCAACGTTAAACAGGAACAATGGAAAGATACTTTTAAGGCACTTGAAGTAAAAATTTATAAAATAGAAATAGAAAGTTAAACAAAACATTATGAAACAAAAAAGACTAGTAGACCCAATTGTACCATTTAAGTTTTATGCGAATCGTGAAGAAGAGATGCTCGATGCAATGCGTGAGCTATATCTAAAATCTGGTTTGAGACGTTTTTTACTGATTGCGCCTAGCAACGGAGTTCGCTTAACAGGTTTTCCAGATAATAAAGTCTATCGAGATTTTGCAGAACTGCTGGTTAAGGTAAAAAAAGAACTGGCTGCCGATGGAATAGAAGTTGGCTGGTGGTGTGGTCCGACATTGAAATCAGGAAATGCTTCATACCAAAGAATAACTGGTATTGACGGAGAAACATCGGATATTTCATCATGTCCGCTGGATAAAGATTTTGCCGAAACTTTCAGTGATAATATCGCAACCGTGGCACGTATCGCAAAACCCTTTATGATTCAGTTTGAAGATGATTTTGAACTTAGCAACCATACAGGAATAAAATTCGGTTGCTTCTGTCCGCTGCATCTGGAAAAATTCGGGCAAGAGCAGAATCATTATTACTCGCGTGAAGCTTTGATGGATATTTTCAGCGAAGTCACACCGGAAAGTATAAAACTGCGGCGTGCTTGGGCGCAATTAAGCTGCGAATCACTGGTGAGTTTATCAACATTGATCAGAAAGAAAATTAATGCCGTGGCTCCCGAAACGCGTACATCATTATGCCAGTCTGGTTGTTCATCTTTTGACGGAGATATGACGGGACCCGTAGCCCGTGCGCTTGCCGGCGAAACTCGTCCTGTGGTAAGAGTGGGGGGAGCAAATTACTCCACTGATGATGGACCTCATATACCCAGAACCCTCTTTAATGCACTTTACAGTAAGCAGCATTTACCGGATGATTTCGAACTTATTCATGAATCCGATACCTATCCGCATACTCGTTTTTTCTGTTCAAGTTCCAGACTGCGAACTCTGATGTTTACGGCATTTTCATACGGGTTGGATGGCTCACTGTTTTATAACACGCAATATCTTGATAATCCTATGGAAGAAACCGGTTATTTCGACATGTTCAAAAATGAAAGCAAACGTTTTGATGCGGTGAAAGCCGCAGTCAGTGATTGTGAACTAGATGGATGTGAAGTTGTTTATCTTCCTTTTGAACATACAACTATCCCTTACGACCGCAAAACCGGAAATCGTCCCGTGCAATTTCCTGTCCCCTGGGCAAATATTCTCGGGAGATTCGGCATTCCATATACCTCAGCAAATGGCAAAGTAAAATTGATTTCAGGCACCACGGTGAATGTAATGACTGACGATGAAATCGAAGCGTTGCTACGAGGCAGCGTGTTTCTTGACGGTAAGGCAGCGCACTGTTTGGCAGAAAGAGGATTTGGAAAGTTGATCGGCGCGGAAGTTGTTTCTGGCGACAAAGCAACTTTTAATTATGAAAAAATACGAGATATAGCTGACTTTAAAGATATTAAAGGTCGCTTGATGTACAATTTTATATTTGCTCCGGCAGGCAGTGAAGGCGGGGCATTTTATAAATTAGAACCACTTGATGACGCAGAAATACTTACCGATTTTGCAGACCCATCTGAAAATCCGGTGATTCCGGGTATGATCCGCTTTGAAAACAAACTTGGCGGACGTATCGCCATAACGGCCTTTGACATTAGAGACAATGAATCGTCTGCTGTCTTTAACTACCGAAAAAAAGAGATCATACGCAAAACTATCGAATGGTTAGGCCGTACACCTCTTCCGGTTGTTGTGGCAAATATTCCAAACGTATTTTGTATTTTTAATCGTTCAAAATCAAACGACTACGCTATTGTTACAATCACCAACTTATCGACAGACAGTTTTAATTCGTTAGACTTGGTTATCGCACCAGAGTGGATAGATTCGGATATCACACGATTGAATAATAATGGCAAATGGGTTTCGGACAAGATTATCTCGGATGGTAGAAGAATGACACTGAAAGTCAGCTTAGCACCGAAAAATCCTGTTGTCCTGAAAATGAAAAGATTGTATGCTTAATGATTATAAAAAGAGGAAGAGGATAATTTTTTTTGACAGAATCATTGTCGACAGAATCATTTTTTAAGAAAGAAATTTAATATTCGAAAGCGGGAAGATTTGGCAGAATCATTGTCGACAGAATGATTATAAAAAGAGGAAGAGGATAAATCTTTCGACAGAATCATTTTAATGACAGAATCATTTTTTAAGAAAGAAATTTAATGTTCGAAAGCGGAAAATGTCTCGGTCCTGGTGATGGGGATAAAATTGCCGAGATGATACGCAAGCTTCAGCCTGAAATTCATATTCATGGCGGAACTCGTCCCGATAGTCGCTGGTCTGGAAGTGAAGGCGCATGGGCAGCATATCCTTTGCTCAATATGATTCCGAAAGATGCTGTACCAACGTGGATTCCCCCTTATGTGCATGGATGGTGTCCGGTTGAAGCAAACATTCACACTCGCAACACATGGTTCTGGGTTCCAGATTCGAACGATACTTTAGTGTCCATAGATACCATGCTGGAGAAGTATTATCAATACCTCGGCAGAGGTGCAAATCTACTTGTCAATATCACTCCCGATACACACGGACTGGTTCCTGATGCAGAAGTTGAGCGATTGGCTGAGTTTGGTCTAGAGCTAAATAAGCTATTTGGATCCCCAATAGCCTCTGTCGACAGCAAGAATCGTTGGAGCGAGGGCTTTACGTTAGAATTGGATTTAGGTAAGACTTACCGTCTGGATTATGTTGTTCTCGAAGAGAATATCAAGAACGGCCAGAAGATTCAGGAGTATGTGATTGAGTTATACGAAGATGGCAAATGGAAGCATGTTACAACCGGCTTGACTATTGGGCGCAAGCGAATCGAAAGATTACAGGATATTGTAGCAGATAGGATTCGCTTGCGGATTATCAAGAGTGTAACACTTCCAGAGATTAGTTCGCTTACAGTCTTCGGTGAATTATGCTAATCTGTTTGAAATTATCAAAATGTTACAAATATAAACTTAAAAAAAGGATTTAGGAAATGTCAAACGCAAGTTTAAAGAAGATTGAATCAGACGAATGCAAGATATGGCCTGATGAAGTATCTGAGATATGCTATCCATGCAAAGCAGATAATACAGATCAGCCAGCGTTCTATTACTCATCCGGCAATCAGGGCAGGCCATTGCTAGTTGGGCTTCATACCTGGAGTTGTCACTATACTCAGGTATCAAGTCCATACGCACAATGGTGCATTGATAACGATTGGGTATTTATATATCCAGAGTTTCGAGGACCAAATTTGACTCCACAGGGATGCGGAAGTGAACTTGCAATAGAAGACATCGTAAGTGCTGTGGAATATGCGTGTAAAAAAGAGGGATGTGATCGTTCAAGGATTTATCTTTCAGGTGTTAGCGGAGGCGGTCACATGGCTTTGATGATAGCCGGACGTCATCCTGAAATATGGGCAGGTATAACAGCATGGTGTGGTATCAGCAATGTCGCAAAATGGTATTATGAAACAAAAAAAGCGCAGCTTGTATATTCTCAGCATATTGAAAAAGTCTGTGGCGGTGAGCCATTGGATGGATCGGCTCGTAAAGCTGATTGTTTGAAACGTTCCCCTGTAACATATCTGCACGATGCTTCAGATGTAAAGCTGGACATAAATGCCGGAATTCACGACGGGCATACAGGTTCTGTACCAATAAGCCAATCAATAGATGCTTTTAATATATTGGCCGATCCTGAAGATATGATTACACAAACTCAAAAGGATTTTTTCGTCCAGAATCAGCGGGTTCCAGAAGAACTTAGTTGCAAAATAGACGATTCTTTATATGGTGAAAAAATAGTTCTTTTCCGAAGAGAATCAAAAAATGTACGTTTGACCATTTTTGAAGGTAAACACGAGATAATCTATCCTGCAGCCCTGAACTTTTTAAGTAACCAGACAAAGAGTATTAGATAGGGAAAGACTAGAATGCAACGACATGAAGTGTTATCGGAATAAAGCCAAAGAACGGTACTGTCAAAAGTTTAACTTTCTTTTCAAATTCATTCACTAAGTTTCTCGCAAGCCGGGACTAGTAAACTAGCTGTCGTAAACTCCAGCCTCTCTCACAAGCTCGAGTGTGCCGCTTTGTGGCTAAAAATTTTTGTATTTGATTCGTGTAGATTCGTATTACAATCCTTCATTTTCTTGTTTTTCATGGTCGTTTATTATTCTAGATATTTCTAACAATATATTTATCAACAACTTATAAAGCAATTTTCACACCTATCAACTTTTCATGATAATGAGGACATTATCTCTCCCGTTCTTGCAAGATAATACTGATTCGCAGGCTTTAAGGTAGCACAACGTAGGCCACTGCGTTGCTGTCGCAAGCTCCAGCCTCTCTTAAGCTTCGCTACGAGTCTAGGTTATTGGCGTTTTACACCTGCAACGAAGATCGTTGCGTTACCCCAAAAGAACTCTTCTTTGCGTCCTTTGCGGTTAACATTCTCTTTTCTTAATCATTCTGTCGAAAATTATTCTGTCATA
>Ga0307987_1001835_pt1 | contig 11440 bp, 11 predicted proteins | sample EllFjometagen181_FD_203157 | JGI IMG/M metagenome (GOLD analysis project Ga0307987, IMG submission 203157) | Marine microbial communities from Ellis Fjord, Antarctic Ocean - #181 | ecosystem: Environmental > Aquatic > Marine > Unclassified | place: Southern Ocean | collected 2014-10-08 | reverse complement strand
TCTGTTTGCACATATGATCATGCTGCCCATGCTTGGGAAAAACTCAAAGAGTCAATTGCCAAGATGGAAAAGGGAGAAAAGCAAAAATTCCTAATTGGCGTCGGTCATCCCGGAGCAACCTGCCAAGGAGCTGCTTTTGAGTATATACTTAATGTTGCATATGAAATTAAAAAGAGAAAACTATCTCATTTAGCCGATATTAAATGGATTACCAATGAGTATGAAATTGGTGATTTTGGTATGGGCGGTGCTTTTATTAAAAGAGGTGGTTATATAACTTCCACAAAAACTTTTGCCGAATCGTTTTTAAAACAGCGCGATATTACCTGGTTAAAACGTGCAGGTGTTAAAAAAGTTGAGCCCGGAAAAGTACATTATGAATTACTTGATGGAACTATGGGTGAAGAAACATTTGATTTTGCCATGTTAATTCCGGCTTTTGCAGGACCAGGCTTCACTGCTTTTGATAAAAATGGAGAAGATATAACATCCAAAGTATTTGCTCCAAACGGATTTATGAAAGTTGATGCCGATTATACTAAAAAATCCTTTGAAGAGTGGGCTGCTGCCGATTGGCCATTAACATATCAAACTCCGGATTATCCAAATATGTTTGCTGCCGGTATTGCATTTGCACCTCCCCACGCAATCTCAAAACCAATGACAAGCCCAAATGGCACAGCAATATTCCCTGCGCCACCACGTACTGGTATGCCATCAGGCGTAATTGGTAAAGTTATTGCTGAAAATATTATTGACTGGATAAAATCGGGTGAACCTAAAATGAAACATAAAGCATCAATGGCTAAAATGGGAGCTGCTTGTATTATTTCGGCAGGTTATGGAATGTTTAACGGAGCTGCCGCATCAATGACGGTTTCTCCAATTGTTCAAGATTGGGATAAATATCCCGAGTATGGAAGAGATTTATCGAATACCATTGGTGAAGCCGGACTTGCCGGGCATTGGCTTAAATGGACTATGCATTATATGTTTTTACACAAGGCTAAAGGGTATCCTTTTTGGTGGCTAATTCCAGAATAATATTTAACCTTATTGAATAGTTGATAGTTAATAAATAATTCGTGATTTTATAATACATATATAATAATGGAAGAGAAATTAAAAAGAACCATAGCATATTCCGACGAATCATATCCCCCAATGCCTACAAAAACAACTTTATTTTGGAGAAAATTTATTATTTGGCAAGCATGGCGATGGCTTATGCTTAATATAAAAATAATGAAAATTGTTGTTGGTGGGCATTCCTAATTTTTATTTTGGTATATGAAAAATAACTACTTTTGTGCTGATAAATAATTTGTCATGAAATTTTTGAAGGTAATTATTATAAGTTTGTTTTTATCGTTAAGTTGCATTGCGCAAAGTAACGATAATACTGTAGTGCCTTTTACCCTTTCTGATCGTGATAGAATAATGCGTACAGAACAAAAGATAGAAGCTTTTCAAAAAAATGTTGACGAAAGGTTTAGCTCCTTTGAGAAGAGTGTTGACGAAAGGTTTGGTTCACTTGAAAACAGCATGAATATAAGATTTGAATCACAGCAGAAACAATTAGATAATATTTACACCCTTATGTTTTTTGTTTTAGGAGCTATTATGTCGCTTATTGGCTTCGTTATTTACGATAGGCGAACAGCTATTAAACCTATGCAACGTGAACAGGAAAATATCATTAAAATATTACGCGAATATTCAGTAAAGCACAATGATTTAGCCGAATTATTGAAAAATGCAGGTATGCTTTAATAGGATTTCCCTATAGTTTGATGTAATCAATCCATCATTTCTTCGACAACATTTGTGAGCTCAATAAATTGAGCTGGTGATAGTTGTTCAGCTCTCATTGAAAAGAACTTGTGGTCAGATTGTTGTATGTTTGGAAGTAGTGGTCGTAAACCATTTCTCAAAGTTTTTCGACGGTGATTAAATGCTGTTTTTACTGTAGTAAAAAATAATTTTTCATCACAGCCAAGTTCCTGGGTAGCATTTCTCTTAAAACGTATTACTGCCGATTTAACCCTTGGTGGTGGACGAAAAACATTCTCGTTTACCGTAAAGCAGTATTCGATATCGTACCAACTTTGTAGCAGCACACTTAATATGCCGTATGTTTTATTACCATGTGGAGCTGCAATGCGTTCAGCCACTTCTTTTTGTATCATTCCTGTAACCAGCGGAATACGGTTTCTATTTTCGAGTACTTTAAAAAATATTTGACTTGATATATTATATGGAAAATTGCCAATAAGGGCAAACGGTGATGTGAAAATATCATCAATATCCATCCTTAAAAAATCTGCTTCAATAATACTAAGTCTGTCATCTTCAAAATTACCTTCTAAATAATCAATTGATTCTTTATCAACTTCAATGAGTTTGAGATTTTTTATGAACTTTTTATTTAAAAGAGGCGCTGTTAGTACTCCGGTTCCCGGACCTACTTCACAAACATTTGAGTATTCAGAATCCAAACAGTCAACAATTGCCTGAGCAATATTGTTATCAGTTAAAAAATGTTGTCCTAAATGTTTTTTTGGTCGTACCATTTGTTTTGTTTTAAAGAGCCATGAGTAAAGAAACGAGAGAATGAATTCTGATTCCATATCCTGATTCCTGCATCCTATTCGTCAACAAGTGCCCTATATTTCTTTCTAGCTTTACCTGCGTAAATACTTTCAGGATAATCGCTCATTAAAATCATGTATAACTTAAGAGCTTCTTCATTATTATTAAACTGTATTCTTTGAATTTCAGCACGTTCGTATAAAGAATTATCTGTTTTAATACTTTCAGGATAATTAGAAATAAGAATATTATAAACTGAATCAGCTTTTGCGAAATTATATAATTTGGTGTAAACAGTAGCTATTTTATATAGGGCATATTCAATACTAGTTATACCTGATGGATTATCTTCAATTTTATTTAGAAAAATCAAAGCTGAGTCATATTTCCTTTGGTATATATATAAGTCTGCCTTTGCAAATTTACGGAGTACAAATCCAATTGTATCTTCTTCGCGCATATTCTCAATAAAAAAAGAAAGCTCAATTGCATCATTGGAAATCAATTTTGATGTAGATGATTTAAGTACATCGAGTTGTGTGTTTGCCCAATCAAATTCGCCAGCATAATAAAATACTTTTGCATTTTTTAGTTTGGCTTCGTGTCCGATAGGCTCATTTTTCATATCAGCTTCAACCTGTGAATATAGTAGTGTTGCATCCCAAATATTACCAATAGACACAAGTATATCAGCAAGTACTAGCTTTAAATATGCCTTGTTTATGGAATTGATTATTGGATTACTTATTGCTTCCTCAAGTATATTTATTGACTCATATGGTTTATTAAGTTTGAAAGCCATGATGTATGCTAAGCTAGTAACAATGTTTGAGGTAGTGTTTGTTGTGCCAAGTTTATTTATGGCGGTATTCCCAAGTTTTTCAAGATCTTCGTATTCCTTTATACTGGGATTTGGATTTTCGTCTATTTGTTTTTCTACTGACAGAAAGTACCCTACATAACTCTCCTCAATAAAATTACTATTGTCTTTTTTATCTTTAACATATTCATATGCCATGGCACTGGCGTTATAATCGTAATTGGAGTAGGCTATATCCGCAAGTTCTATCATATCCTGGTCACGATTGCCAAATCGCCGGTCAATTGCTTTTGCTTGCCTAAAGGCCATGCTAAAATCTTTTGTTTGCAACGAATACCAAAGTAGCATTTCTGCTAACTGAATATTGTCAGGGTGTTTTTGAGAGTTTTCCAGTAATTTCTTTTTCAGGATATCTGATAAATTACTGTTTACATCAATCCTCATTACATATTGTAACTTACTCTTAATACGTTGAATATCTTCGGGGTGCTGTTCTAGTTGCTTAAGATAGCTATCAAACATTTTTTCGTAATCACCACTGTAAAGGTATGCGTTTGCAATTTCAAAATTGTATGAGTAATCATTACCTTGTGTCAATTTTGCTTTTTGAAATACTTTTATGGCAAAGTTGGAATACCCTTTTGATTGTAAACTGGAAGTAATTTGAATAACATGGTTTCTATCAGTGGGCAAATCGTTAAGAATCTTATTTAAGATTTTATCTGATTTCTTTTTATTTCCCGATAATTCAACAACATATGCTTCATCAATTTTATATCTATAGTTATTGAGATGTATCTTTTTGTGCTGTTTTACAAGACGTTCGGCTTGCTTGTAGTTTTTTATTGCAATTAAACTATTAAAATAGTAATGATAATACTGGTTACTGGGTTTGTTTTTATAGAGTTGCTGGAAGAGCTCACTGGCTTTTTCGTAATCTTTATCCCTATAAAATTTAATTGCTAGTTGTTCCTTAGGATTCTCTTGTGTTTTTTCTTGTTTTGAGAGGTTTGATTTTACATTTACGTTGTTTTGTGCATTCACATCTGCGAAAGCTATAACCCATAAAAAAATGAGAAAGAAAATTTTTTTAGCAATTTTTTTTATTGGATGCACCATAAACTTTATTGGTTTCATATGTTAGTGAAAACCTACTACTGCTAATTGATAATATCAAACTTTGTGTAGCTTCTTATGGCTTCGGGGATAACAATTCCGTTATCGGTTTGATTATTCTCGAGCAATGCGGCAACAATACGTGGAAGCGCCAATGCGCTACCATTTAAAGTATGCGCAAGCTGCGATTTACCTTCTTTATTTTTAAATCGTAATTTTAGTCTATTACTTTGGAAATTCTCAAAATTAGAAACAGAACTAACTTCTAGCCAGCGCTTTTGAGCTGCTGAGAAAACCTCAAAGTCGTAGGTTAGGGCAGAAGTAAAACTTAAATCGCCACCACAAAGACGAACAATTCTAAAAGGTAATTCTAATTTCCTAAGCAGGTTAGCAATTTGATCTTTCATTTGCTCAAGTGTTTCATACGACTTGTCAGGATGTTGAATCTGTACGATTTCAATTTTATCAAATTGATGCAAACGGTTTAGCCCTCTTACATCTTTACCGTACGAACCTGCTTCACGACGGAAACAATTAGAGTATGCAACATTCTTTATGGGGAAATCACTTTCTTTTAGTATTACATTTCGGTAAATATTTGTTATTGGTACTTCAGCCGTTGGAATTAGATATAGCTTATCTTCTCCCACAAAATACATTTGCCCTTCTTTATCAGGAAGCTGACCTGTGCCATATCCTGAATCAGAGTTAATAAGCAATGGTGGTTGGTATTCCAAATAGTCTTGCTCCAAAGCTTCATCAAGGAAAAAATTAATAAGAGCTCGTTGTAATCTTGCCCCTTTTCCTAAATAAAATGGAAATCCGGCTCCAGTTACTTTACTGCCAAGGTCAAAATCTATTATATTATATTTTGAAGCAAGTTCCCAGTGTGGTATTGCATTTTCGGGTAGTTCAGGAATTTTACCTTCTTCATAAATTAATTCATTATCAGCATCGGAATTGCCTGCCGGAACTGAGTTGTGTGGCACATTTGGTAGTTCAATTAACTTGCTGTTTAGGTTTTTAACAGTAGTGTCAAGTAGTTCCTCTAGTTTTTTTGTTGTTACTTTAAGTTCTGCTGTTTGTGATTTTGCTTCTTCAGCTTTTTCACGTTGTCCGGTTTTGTATAGATTTCCTATCTCTTTTGCTAACTTATTACTTTCAGCTAAATTATCATCAAGTTCTTTTTGTGATTTTTTTCTAAGGTTATCGAGTTCAATAACTTCATCAACAATAATTGTTGCATCAAAATTTTTGATTGCCAGTTGTTTAACAACATGGGCTTTATTATCTCTTATGTAATTAATTAGTAGCATATTATAAATTTTATGCAAAGTTAGTTCATAATACTAAATAAACATCAAAATGCACTGTTAAATCTTATCCTTTATCAAAACGCAAAAAACCCGGACAGTTAATACCGACCGGGTTATTATATTATGAAAAATAACTTAATGATTATTAAATCGTTAATTATTTTCAGTAGCCATTTGGACCACACTTACGTATGATCTATTATCTCTCTTTTTTATAAATTCAACAACACCATCAGTAAGTGCAAACAAAGTATGATCTTTGCCCATACCTACATTTAAGCCTGGATTGTGTGTTGTTCCTCTTTGACGTACAATAATGTTACCAGCGATAGCACCTTGTCCTCCAAAAATTTTAACTCCTAGTCTTTTGCTTTCTGATTCGCGTCCGTTATGGGAGCTACCCATTCCTTTTTTATGAGCCATATCTTAGTATTTAGTAGCCTGAATAATTTCAGACAAATTAAACAGTAATTTTTTCTATTAGTACTTTACTTAAATCTTTACGGAAACCATTTGCTTTTTGATATCCTTTTCTTCTTTTCTTCTTGAAAACAGTAACTTTGTCGCCTCTTAGGTGAGAAACAATCTGTGCATCAATGCCAGCGCCTTCAACTAATGGAGTACCAACTTTTACATCACCGTCATTATCAGTTAAAAATATTTTATCAAATTTTACTTTATCACCTTCTTCACCATCAAGTCTATTAACAAAAACTTCCTGTCCTTGTTCAACTTTAAACTGCTGTCCGGCTATGTCAACAACTACATACATGTCTAATAATATTTAGTTTAATTTCCTTAGAAATTTGGAGGTGCAAAAGTATAAAAAAAAACTAACTAACAACTAATTGTTATTAATTATTTTTAGTCTGTGCAAAATTTATTTTAGTAAGTACTGTATTCATCACCTAAATTGATAAATGTTTTATGTTTATTAAATATGCTAATATAGTATAATATATTAATATTTAGCATGTTATATCTTTTTTCTGAATCTAGTAATTTGACGGAATAATTTATTTTTAGTCGACGTATTAACTAACAATACTCCAATTAAAATAAGAACAAACCAAATAAGGTATACCAGTTTAAAAATTTCACCATCGATAATACCCCATAAAATAGCAACTATTGGTATTATGTAAGTAACTGATGATGCGAAAATTGGGCTACTCATTTTAATAAGTTTGTTAAATGCTATTAATGCAATACCTGTTCCAAAAATAGATAGTATGCTAATATATCCTAACCCTGTTAAAGCATTATCTTCATGTATAATCTTGCTGGGGATATCTGAAAATATTAATGTATAAATTAAGGATGGAATTCCAATGTAAAAAAATGTTAGAGCCGTTATTGTTAGTGAATCGAGTTGTTTTAAATACACTTTAATAAAGTTAACATTGAAGGCATAGCAAATGGCAGCAATTAAAACTAAAGTAGAATATTTAGCATTTATTACAAAACCCAAGTTTCCGCTACTGGCATAAATAAGACCTAGAGCTCCCATTAATCCAATAAATACACCTAATATATTAAACCATTTTGCTTTCATATTAAAAAAAGCAAGTCCCATAAATAATGTAAAGAGTGGAGTAAGTGAGTTTAAGGTGCCTGCCAAAAAGCTGCTAATTTGGGTTTGTGCTATGGCAAACATAAATGATGGTATTAAGCTACCTATAACACCTGATAATATGAGAAAGTTCCTGTGTTTTTGGTCAATTTTGCTTAACTTTATAATAGCTATGGGTAATAAAAAAAGGAAGGTTATTACAACTCTTAGTAACCCAACTTCTGATGCTGAAAAATAATCTAATGATCTTTTAATAAGTATAAATGAACTTCCCCATACCAGCATTAGTGATATTAATATTGACCAAGATATGAGGTTATTGTTTTTTGACATGATACTATTGTTTCATTGTAGCATTGTTAGATTGTCGGTAGCTGGCTAATGTCTTTTGGTTGTTTGGCTGTTTAGCTGGCTATTCGTTTATTATATCATTAAAATAAGTGGCGCGAAAATATTAAAAATTAAGTTATGATAATTTAATATCTATCATCAAGTATTTTTCAGAATTATTTTTTACTTTTGTACATTAAATTAGTTGTAATAGTATGATTAATCTTTATGATTGATAACCCAGATAAAATAATAGTGGGCTTAAAAAATGGCGATAAGCTGATTTTTGAGCAGGTTTATCGCGAGTATTATAGCCCATTATGTTATTATTGTTTAAAATACGTTGAGGATTTTGAGGATGCAGAAGGAATTGTTCAGGATCTTTTTGTGAAATTGTGGGATAAACATAGATATTTAGTAATAAATAGCTCATTGAATGCATATCTATACAGGGCAGTTCAAAATTATGCACTTAATTTTTTAAGTAGAAAAAAAACAAAAGATAAATATATTGCTGCTAATAGTAACTTTTCAAGTATTATTCATGATAACGGACTTGTGAAAATGGAAGAAGAAGAGTTGCGCATATTGTTAAAACATGCGATTCTTCAGCTACCCGAAAAACGCAGAAGAATATTTGAGCTTAGTCGTTTTCATGACTATAAATATAGTAAAATTGCCAGCGAATTATCAATATCCGTTAAAACTGTTGAGGCACAAATGACTAAGGCCTTAAAGTATTTACGTATAATATTAAAAGATTACACTCCCTTACTGTTATTGTATTATCATATAATCAATATGTTATAGGGTTTTATCTATTTGTAATAATAAATAGATAAAATAAATTTAGTGATAGTAAGGGTAAAATGGCAGTTTACTGTCTTATAATAAAGTTTAATGTTTGTATTTAGTTAATGGAAAAGGAAATAGACATACAGCAATTGGTTTCTTGTTTAACTGGTAATTGTTCGCAAAAGGAACAAGAATTGGTTGAACAATGGATTGTACTGTCAAGTGAAAATGCATTATTGTATGATGAGTTAAAGTTGGTGTGGAATTCTGCAACAGTAAATAACGAGTCAGGTTATGTTGATATTGATAAGGCTTGGGAAGACTTCAAAACTCGTACAAATTTTAACGAAACAAAATCCATAGAGCCTATAATACCTAACTATACTTCTGAAAATAAAGGAGCTACGAGCACAAATGGCATTAAAAAAATTCTTTATTATACTTACCGAATAGCAGCATTAGCCGTTATATTATTGGGATTCTACTTATTTTTTAATAGAGATAACCTTCCTGAAAACCAGGAGTTTGTAACTACTATTGTGCAATCTGATTCGCCAATTGTATTACCAGATGGTTCTAATGTTGTAATGGACGAAAAATCTAGTGTTGAATTCCCCAACGAATTTGCTTTTGATACACGGAATGTTAATTTTAAAGGTGAAGCCTTTTTTGATATAGCACATAACCCAGATAAGCCCATGATTATTACCGCTGGTAATGTTCGAATTAAGGTGCTCGGTACATCATTCAATTTGTGTAATCGTGTAGGAGCTGATGATGTTTCTGTTTATCTTGAATCAGGTAAAATTATTTTCTACTCTGTTGATAGTGGTGATGGTAGTGTGCTTGAGCAGATTATTTTAACACCGGGTCAAAAAGGTGTTTACAATAAAGGTAGCGGGCTAATTTCAAAGCATGAATATTCTAATAATAATCATTTAGCCTGGAAAACAGGTATGCTGGAATTTACAAATACCCCACTTACAGATGTTATTATGGTACTTGAAAGCACTTATCATGTTAGCATCGAGGCTGAAATTCCCATTGGTAATTATAAGTTAACTGCTCGTTTTAATAATGAGTCACTAAAAAGTATCCTACAATCACTTCAAACCATTTATGGTTTCAATTTTGAAATTGATAATAGTACTATATTGATTTATTAACAAATATGGAGTTTTATAGACACTCATAAAGTGTTTGCTTGCTCTTCGTCCCCCATACCTAAATTTATTTCATAAATCAAATTTTATTTGTGTTGCACAAATTATGGAACTTTCTGTCGTACTGATTTATTATGTTGATAATAAACACTTTGCGGATTGGTGCCTTTGCGAGAAACAAAAATTACACAAACTATTGTACTTTATAAGTCCGCATTAATTATATCCAGCATATATCATTTGTTTTTTTTGTATTTTTAGCCCTTGAAAAATTCTTATGCTAGAGTTTAATTAATTGTGTTTATTGTGCTACATAAAGTTTACGTACAAGTTATTAGTTACTTTTTTGATTATTTGCCAGCTATTAGTTTAGTTTTATTAGGGTTAATAGTTCAGTCTTTATCTGCTCAAACCCAAAGTAATACTGCAATAGATTTTAATGTAAATAATGAAAAGGTATCTACTGCATTGTACAAGCTTGCAAATGAGTCGGATATAAACTTTGCTTATAACTCTGGGGATATTATTTTTGATACTAAGGTGAGCTATTTGGCTAAGAATAAAAAGCCAATCGCAATCCTTAGCGATATATTGTCAGAAATAAATTATACATTTAAAATTATTGGAAACCAGGTGGTTATATATAAACCCAACAACAGTAACAATAGCAATAGCAACACTTTCAACATAGTTACTGATACAGTTTTTATTCAGGATACAATTTTTAATATTCTAACTGATACAATTTATATTACCGACACAATTTTTATTGAAAAGCAAAAACCAAAAAAAATTACACCAGTTAAGCTTAAGGAAATCCCCTCAGATTATTTTAGCAATTCATCATCTCGCGAAAAAGGATGGTCGGGAAGTATATTTGTTGCTCCCATTTTATCAAATTTTTCATTGGCACAAAATGCGAACTCTACTTCATTTCGCAGTTTTTCATTTGGAATTGAAACTTCCAAAATAATTAATCGGTGGAATATTTCAGGAGGGATTAAGTTAACGCAGTTTTCCGAAAAATTTAATCATACATATAATGTGAGCGATGGCGGATATTTTGTAACAGACACAATAGATACTTATTATACTGTAATACAGACTGATACGGCCTGGTATTATATTACAGACTCTACCTTTAAACCTATTGATAGTCATGAATATAGCTATAGCATAAATAATCGTGTTGGATATATTGAGTTTAGTGTATCGGCTTCTTTTGATTATTTTACAAATCGTACAATGCGATTGTATGTTAAGGCTGGAGCGCAAGCCGGTGTACTAATATATAGTTCGGGGATGGCAATACCTGATGCAGATGAACCTGCCGGTGTTGATTTTGCCGATCTTAAATTTAGCCCTAGCTCATATTCTGTTTTGTTGGGAATGGGGATAAAATATAGAATAAACAAACAACTTGATTTTAATTCTGAGATATATTACCTGAACTATTTTACTGATATGATAGATCACTATCCGAAGAATACAAAAATAAGGGGCGCTGCAATTAAGGTTGGCTTAATATATTATTTTTAATGAGTATGCACAATAGCAAATATCAAAAACTAACTGATAATTCTGCTTTTCTATCTTCTTTTATAAGAGGGTGGGTTGTTAGGAGAATTATTGTTAACCATTGTGCTAAGCTCGGGTTTTTGTTGTTATTTTTTGTGCTTTCATTCCAATCATTTTCTCAAATAGAGGTTGGTGGCACAATGACAAGTAGTGAGAC
>Ga0307987_1001833_pt1 | contig 11448 bp, 8 predicted proteins | sample EllFjometagen181_FD_203157 | JGI IMG/M metagenome (GOLD analysis project Ga0307987, IMG submission 203157) | Marine microbial communities from Ellis Fjord, Antarctic Ocean - #181 | ecosystem: Environmental > Aquatic > Marine > Unclassified | place: Southern Ocean | collected 2014-10-08 | reverse complement strand
GGATTAGGCGGATTAGGCGGATTAGGCGGATTAGGCGGATTTGCCGGGCAAAAAAGCCACAAGGCACAAACCGATCAGGGAAACTGTAAAAACAATAATAAAGGCGGAATAAACCCCGTTTGCAACGGCTTCCTGGAGAATTTTGGCAGCCCCTTGAGGGATCAGGGCCTGGAAATCGGCCTGGAACAGATTTTCCATGCTCTGGTTTAACTTAGACACAATGGCCTGGGGCAATTGGCTGCCAGCGGCTTCAAGGCCATCCATGAGCCGGGAGGTGACCATCCCCGCAAAGACCTACCCCGATAGTTCCCCCCAGGGTTCTTGAAAATTGGTGAAGGGACCCCAGGGACCAGCCAAGACTCAAGGACAGCATGGCATATCCCACCTGGAGGGGGGTAGCTCCAAGGGCGCCCTGGAGAAACAAAGGCGCATAAGCGAAGAGGGAAAAAGTCGAAAAACTGGCACAAAAGCCAATGCTGTTGCCAAGGGCAAACCCGGGGATTTTAAAAAATTTAAGATAGGGTCCTTTGCATTTTTTTCCGCCAGATAGAAGACCCCCAAAAGGAGGGTACAAAGTCCCAGAAGGATCAGCCGAAGCGAATCCCAAGGCAACTCCCGCCCCCCCACCATCACCAGGATCAAAAGTCCCAGGGGCAGGTTCATTAAAAAAATCCAGCGCCAGGAAAAAAAGGTAACAATAACCCCCCCCCCCAAGGGTAGGACCGATGAGGCTTGAGATTCCCCAGACAGAACTCGCAAGGGAGAGGGTCTTTGCCCGCTTGCCAAGAGGGGAAACATCGGACAATACCAATAAGGAAGCACCAATAATCCAGGATCTGCTGGTGTCCTTATTGTCCTTCTGGTCCGTTAAATTCATCCTGATCGCATCTCCCCCTATACCGACAAATTAAATACCAATGATGGGGTTAAATCAGCCATTGTCAATGGCGTCACTGCGAAAACGTGAATCCAGCTGGCTGATCCCCAGTCCGCTCTTTTTTTCCACGACGATTTGGGTGGCAATCCGTTCTTTAAATGTCTCCACGTGGGAGATCACCCCAATCATTTTCCCGGCGGAATTAAGGCTGTCCAGGGCGTCCAGAGCCGTTTCAAGGGTTTCGTTATCCAGAGTGCCGAATCCTTCGTCCAAAAACAGGGAATCAATGCTGGTCTGGTTGGAGACCAGGTCTGACAATGCCAGGGCCAGGGCCAGGCTCACCAGAAAACTTTCCCCGCCGGACAGGGTTTTGGTGTCCCGGACGATATCGGCCTGCCAGGTGTCCACCACCTCAAGGCTCAGGTCTTCATTCATTTTCCGCTGGAGCAGGTACCGGCCATGAAGATGGTGCAGCCGCTTGTTGGCAAGAAAAAGCAAATGATCCAGGGTCAAGCCCTGGGCAAACCGCCGGAACTTATCCCCATCCCTTGACCCGATCAGGCTGGACAAGCGGACCCAGCGGTCATAAATCGCCCGTTGCTTATCAATGGCATCACACAAAGCAGCATGGCTCGCCCGTTTTTCCCGGTCATCCTGGATCCGCTGGGAAATCTCACCCTGGTGCTTGCCAATGGCCTGGAGTTCTTCCTGGTTTTTTCCAAGGGACTTAAGAAGTGTCTCCATGGGTTCTTGTGTCAAAGGAGATGCATGAAGGAGGGCCAGCTCTTTTGTAATTTTTTCTGCCAGGGCAAGGGCACGGGTTTCGCCCTTGGAAATGGCCTCTTTCAGTAATTCAAGTTCTTTTCGTTCCAGGGGGTTGATCAGGGCAGTTTCAAACCCCTCCAGGTCTTTGAAACTGCTTTCCCCAAGGCAGGCAGCCCAGACTTTTTTTGCGCCTTCTTCTGCCAGGATCAGGTTCAAGATTGTTTTTTCCAGTTCTTCAATCCCCCCCTTGGCCTGGTTCACCCCATTTTGAACCTGCATTTTTTCTTTTTGAGCCATGGCCAGACAAGACTCTGCCAGGCCCAGATCCCGGGCAAGACGCTCCCGTTCTTTTTTAACCGATTTTTCCCCAAACACCTGTTTTCGCTGGGACAAAAGATCTGACACCCGTGTTTTCAAACCCAAGATCTTATCGGCAAGTTCTGACTGCTGAACCAGAACCAGGCTCTTTTCCTTTTCAAGAAGCGAGAGTTCCCCACGGATGAGGCCCTCTTCTTTTTCTGCCGCTTCCCTTTGGGTTCGGGCTGTTCTCCATGCCTCCCAAAGCGCCCTGTGCCGGTCAAGCCAGGGGGTCTGTTGGTCCGGATCAGGCAGAGGGCTGCCCAGGGGGTCCACACACTTTTTCAACCTTGCTTCAAGCGTCTGGATCTCCTGGTCTGTTTCCCTTTGTGCCGCCTGGATTTCCCGGGCTGTTTGACCCAGACGCTCTTGTTGCTTTTTTCCCATCTCCATCAAGTGGCGGGTCTCTTTTTCCTTTTCCCGGGCCTGCTGCAATTTTGTCTCCAAAATTTGAATCCGGCTGCGATTTTTTTCCAGACGGGCGAGGACCTCCTTGATCTCCAGGGTGCGGCGTTCTTCGCCATTGAGCCAGGTTTTGATCTCTTCCAAATGGTCCAGTTCCATGGCAATGTTCAATTGGCCACAGACCTTTTTCCAGGCATCCTGGAAGGCTTCAATCCTCTTTTCCAATGCCTGCCCCTGAAGGTCACAAGAGGTCAGCCGGGCTTCTGTGCGGGCCATATCCTGGCCGGCCCTTTGCAGCAATAGTGTTAACCCTGCCGCCTCTTTTTCTTTTTTTAATTTCCTATTGCGGTTTTCAGAAACGTTCAGGCCCTTGTAAGCCTCAATGGCCGGGTGTTCCTCGGACCCGCACAAGGGACAGGCCTCACCCCTTGCCAGTCGGTCCCTGTGCCGGGCGAGGCTTACGATTCGCTCTTCCTGGGCCAGGATAATTTCGATGTCCGACACCTGCTCCTGGGCCAAGGTCACGGACAAGGTCAGTTCATCCACCTGTTTTTTTTCTTTTTCCAGGGTGATTGAAAACTGCTTGAACTGATCTTCAAGCTCAGATCGGCTCCCCTTTGCTGTTTCAAATTGTTGGGAGATCCCCCGAAGATCCGAGCGCAGGGGAACGGCCGCCATCATTTTTTCAAGGCGCCCCTGCCAGGCAATTTGAGTTTCCGGCCCCAGGATATCAAGTTGTGCAAGATTCAACCGGGCAAGGTGATCTTCCATCTCCTTTACCCCATCTTGCTGGTGAGCCCCTGTTTTGGAAAGCGTATCAAGCTGCTTTTCTGCGGCAAGGGTCTGGTCCCTGTTTTCCCGGGCTTTTAGACCGATTGCAGCTGATTTGCCTACCAAGCCGGATCGCTGGTCAAACAAGGCCCCAAGAACCGGCAAGGATTCCCCCAGGGTTTCATGGGAGCTGTGCCGGGCAATATAGGCAGTGGCGGTTTCCAGAAGTGTCTGGGTCTGTTTTTGCCGGGCTGCCCCGGCACGGGCTTGCTGCAAAATTTTTTCCAGGCGAAGACCCACTCCCTTTTGCTGTGTTTCCAGGGGAGCTATCTGTTCTTTATGCCCGGCAATCTGGTTGTCCAGGGGCAGCACCATCTCTGTGATAAGGGTTTCACTCTTTTTTTGTTCTTCTTTCAGGTCGTCTGCTTTTTTCTGGCAACTTTTTTGCGCTGCTGCAACCGTTATCAGCAAAGCGTCCCGGGTATTCAGATCTGCTTTCAACCCCTCAAGGTCAAGGGTTCTGGCCCGATGATCCTTGGCGGCCTGTTCAATGGCATCAAATTTCGGCTTGATCTCCAGGGCTGGCAGGGAAGCGGCAAGCCGATCCAGTTTTTCCCGGTGTTTTTCCATTTGCGCCAGGGCCGTTTCCACCCCCTTTGCCGCTTCAATGGCTTCTTTTTCCAGGGCAGCCGTTTGGGTCAGCCACTGCTGTTTCTCCCTTAGGGTCTGGCCCTGTTGTAAAACCTTTCGTTCCCGGACTTCAAGGGCTGCAAGTTCATGGACCAGGGTTTCCTTGGTTTTGGTATCCAGCAATTCCACCCCATCGGCCTTGGCACAAAGAATTTCCAGGGGGTTTTTCTCCTCGGTCATGCGCAAATAAACCTGCCGGGAAATCTCCCCGTAAATCTTGGTCTCAGTCAGCTCTTCCAAAAGTTCTGCCCGGTCATTGGCACTGGCATTTAAAAAGGCGGCAAATCCGCCCTGGGCCAGGAGAATAGACTTGGTAAACCGGCCGAAATCCAGGCCGGTAATCTTTTTGATCTGTTTGAGTTTATCCTTGCTCTGGCTTGAAATAATGACGCCGGATCCATGGGCCAGCTCGACCTGGGGATTGCCCAGTTTCCCATCCGGTCGATTATATGCCCGGCGCTGGGCCCAAAAGGCCCGGTAACTTTTTCCCTGCACGGAAAATTCCACCTCGGCCAGGCAGTCCCCGGTATGCCGGGTCATGAGTTCATTGCTGCCCGAAGAGACGATCAACCGTGGCGTCCGGTGGTAAAGGGCCAGGCAGATGGCATCCAAAATGGAGGTTTTGCCGGCACCGGTGGGGCCTGTAATGGCAAAAAGACCCTGGTCCGCAAATTCCGGAGAGGTAAAATCAATTTTCCATTCCCCTTTCAGGGAATTGATATTCTTGAACCGAAGGCTGAGAATCTTCATGGCTCCCCCTGTTCAACCTGACCCAAAATTTCCTTAAACAGGTCCGCTAATTGATCCTTTTCCGGATCATTCATCTCCTCTTCGGCCAGGCGCCGCAAAAAAACATCAATGGGTTTGAGCTCCTCAAGTTTTTCCTTTGCTGCCGTTGCCAGACCCGAATCACCTGTTTTCCTATGCCTGCGGATGCGCAGCAGTTCAATGGGCTTCTTCTCATCCTGGTCATCAATCATGGTCTGAATCCGAGTCCCAAGGTCGGTCAGGTAGTCATCGGTTACCACCGCCACCTCAAGCCAGAGGGATCTCCCACAGGCTGGGTGGGGCAGCTCTTTTATGCCCTTTTCAATCTGTTCCAGATTTCCCTCCAGGCCGGCAAGGGTTCTGAAACAGGGAATTGGCACAGCCTCAATTTTCTTTAGTTCACCATCATCAAAATCCACCTGGAGTATCTGTTTGGCATGCTTCCCCTCGTCAAAGCTCAGGGGAATGGGGGAGCCTGAATACCTTATATGGTCGGCCCCTTTAAGGGTCTGGCCTTTATGAAGATGGCCCAGGGCAATATAATCGGCCAAGGGAAATTTAGTGGCGGGAAATGCATCCAAAGACCCGATATAAATCTCTCTCACCGATTCTGAAGATTTACCCCCCACAATGGTTAAATGGCCGGTGGCAATGATGGGCAGACGGCTGTTGCAGCCCAATTCATCCCGCACATCACAGGCAGCCTCGAAAACCCCCTTGTAAAAGCTTGCAATCCCTTCAACCAGGGCCTGTTTTTTGTCCTGGCCGGATTGACCGGCAAGGCTCATGACAAGATCCCTGGGCCGGATAAAGGGAATCGTACAAAGAATGGCCCCGGGATGGCCGTTGGCATCCTTTAACACCAGAACATGGTCTTTAAAAACAGGGGTAATACTTCCGATTACCCGGGTATTGAGACAGGCCAGAAGCTCCCGGGCCTCGTTCAGGGTGGCGGCGGAATCATGGTTGCCCCCCAGGATAACCATGGCGCACCCGGTATTTTGGAGGGACACAATAAAATCGTTGTACAGAGTTCTTGCATAGCTGGGCGGGGTGCCGGTATCAAAGATATCCCCTGTTACCACCAGAACATCGGCCTTAGATTGGATAATATAGGACCGCAGCCAGTCCAGAAACGCCCTGTGTTCCTCTTCCCGGCTTTTTCCCATGAAATGCTGGCCCAAATGCCAATCTGAGGTGTGTATGATTCGCATTGGTTTATGGGTCATTGGATCCGTCCCTTCCCCAATAACCCGTTGATGCGATTCACATATTCTTTATTTTGACAAGGCATGGACAAATGATCAATAAAAGCATCTTTTTGTTTCAGCTCTTTTATTGACTCTAAAAATTCTATGTTACCCGAGACAAACAAGATGGGAACACTTGTGTTTGTTTTCCGGATATGATGATATACATCCATCCCGTTAAACTCTCCGGGAAGGATATAATCCAGGCTCACAAACTCATATTCATTCCCGTCAAACAATGCCATGGCCTCCTGCCCGTTATAAGCCCTGTCAACTTTATGATTGCAAGGCGCCTGGGTCAATACTCTGTAGTGAACATCTGATATTGCCCGTTCATCCTCTACATGGAGAATCTGTTTTTCAACCTGAGGTTTTGATTTAAGAATTTCGATCTTCTCTTCCCGGGTTAATTCTTTCTCAATGACAGGCAGGCGGATGATAAATTTTGCACCCGATCCAAATTCCGAGTCAACTATAATCCGTCCCTTGTGCTGTTCGATATATTTTTTTATATTGGCCATTCCATAGCCGGTTCCCTTGATATGGGGTTTATAGGACCCCGTTACATCCTGACTTCCCTTCAAGGTAAACGCCGGTTCATAAATATCGTCCAGATATTCTTTGGGAATCCCACACCCGTTATCCTCAATTTCAAAACAGATATTTCCATCAGAACAATAGGTTCTGATAATGATTTTCGGATGTTCCGCCAACCCCAGGGCATGGATTGAGTTTTGGATAAGGTTTACCAATGCATGTTCGATCATCCCGGATTCCGCCAACAAATCAGGTACGCCGGGACCATCTTCCTTTACCAGTTCAATTCCTTCCAGATCCTTTTTCAAAAGAGACAGCACCAGATCAATTTTCTCTGCAATACTAAAAAATTCCTGTTTGGGTTCCTGGTCCTTGGCAAAGGCAACCAGATTCCGGGTTAAATTTTTACCCCGCAGGGTTTGTCCATATATCAACTCAAGGGTCTCTTTTATATCCCCATCCTTGCAGTCTAAAAGCGAAAGTTCGGTATTTCCCATGATAACCCCTAAAATATTATTGAAATCATGGGCCATTTTCCCGGCAATCCGACCGACCAAAGCATGTTTTTCCTGCTCGCCCGCATGTCGTTCCGCTTTTAATTTTTCTGTTTCTGCACGTTTTTGCCGTGTAATGTCACGGGTAACCCCAAGGATACCTTCGGGCTGATTGCTCGGCCCTTTGAGAATTCTGGCATTGTTGCTGGTCCAGATGACACTGCCGTCTTTACAATATTGTTCTATTTCGACCATGGCGGGCTCCCATCCATCAGGATCACCCTCCTGGATAAGCCTTAATCTTTCACCATAAAGCGTCATTATTGTTTCGAGTCCGCCAGGGGATATAATTTCCTCCAAAGGTTTTGACGTCATCTCCTCAACCGTATACCCCCTTTGTTGATAAACCGAAGGGCTGACATAGGTAAACACAAAGTCCATATCAAAAACCCATATCACATCTGCAACATTTTCAGCGATCAAACGATACCGCTCTTCACTTTTAAGCAGGGCCTGCCTAGCCCGGCGATGTTCTTCAGCTTCAAGTTGAAGTGAGGCATTCAAGGTGGACAGTTCGTTGGTCCGCTCCAAAACCCTGTCCTCAAGTACTCTTTTGGCAAACAGCAGGTGGAGGGTCAGCTGAAAAATTACATATATCATCACCAGGGCAAGCAGGACTAGCCCCTCTAAATATATGGCATCACACGCCCAAATCGCCTCGATAAAACCGATGGGTTTCTCGTCATGGGTTACCGCTGATATCAGTCGCACATCGTGGATAAGATCAAGGGATTTAAAGATACGCTCCCGCCAATCCAATGCATCCCCCATTGCACTTTGAAATACGTTTCCCCGGGTATCTGTGACAACTATCTGTCGATAGTTGTCAGATTTGTAGGCAAGGGCCAGATACTCAGATGCCCCCAGAGGATTGGAATTCCAAAGGGCGTCTGCGATTATCTGCCCATGTTTTTGAATTTGAAACTGGGCTTCTTTGCAGGTATATTGTTCATAAAAAATCACAAACACACAAAACAGGACCAAAAAAATGACCGCTGTTATGGATGTAATTTTCTGATACTTCAAACTTTTATTCATAGTTTTCCGTAGACTCAGGAGTCGTCATGAGTATATTTCTTTAAAGCGGAATTAATTTTTCCAATCACTTCATCCGCCACTTGTTTACTGAAAAGAAGATATCGTTTGTTGCCCTTTGGGATATCGGTAAATCTTATAAATTTGAAGTCTGTCTTCAAAAGCCCGGAGGTGGCGATCAGCGCGGTGGCTTCTTCCTCTGAAATAAAAAAATAATCTGCTCCCTTGGAATGAATCATCTTGAGCATCCCAATATTTTCCGCATTTGTCATTTCCTGCCGGGGGGTCAGCCGGGTAATCTTTGTATCGATTAACGGACCATAGGAGTAACCATTCTTTCTTAAGAATACCAGGTCCGAATTAAGAAGGGTCCCGTCCAGGGTGCCATTGGAGATGATGTTATCATTGTCCATCCGGGCCAAGGCAATGGTGGGTTTGTCCTGATAAATAAAATGGCTGTACTTGGCAAACTTTTCCCGTTCCGAATTTTTAAACCAGCCGATGAGGCAATCTTTTGACAGGTTACTCTTTACAATATCAAGCTGGCGCTTTGCCGGCGTTTTTTCCCATCGGAAAGGGATTTTCGCCCGGTTAAATGCCAGTTTAACCGGATCAACACAAAGCCCGTAAACCCCCAGGGAACCCGTCATATAATAGGGAGGCCTCTCGTTATAATGGAGGGTGATCATCTCCCCATCGGCAGGTTTCTCCATGGCAGAAAAAGCAGGCAAGCCCCCCCCATGGGGAATAAACCCTCTTCCAAACAACAGGGCAACGGCGACGGTCAAGCAAAAGAGCGGAATGAGCCCACTTTTAAACCGCATCATGGATGGATTACCATATACCCGACCTCATCTGTTTCTTCCAAACCGGATTTCACTCCCAAACGATCAAAAACCTGAAGACAACCTTCAGATTCTCTTCAACAATTTTCTTAGGATATAAAACATAATCAAACAAGGCAAATCAAATTTATTTTTTGGGGGATAAATTAAAACATCCCCGGATTTTTCCCATGAAATGCTGGCCCAAATGCCAGTCTGAGGTGTGTATGATTCGCATTAATTTATCAGCCTGCCTGATCCAGATCTTTAAGGTTTATTTCCAGTTTGTATTCGGAGGATTCAGGGTCCCGTTTAACAGCAAAACCCAGCTTCTGTCCCAGGGCCAGCATGGCCGTGTTAGTGGAAATGACCGGACCATAAATCTGTTTGAGCCCATATTTTTGAGCACTCACCAGGGCCCGCTTCAACAACACCCGGCCAATCCCCTTGCCCTGCCAGTCATCGGCCAGGACCAGGGCGAATTCCCCTCGTTCCCCGGCAGGATGGAAAATAATCCAGACCACCCCCACTATCTTTTTTTGTTCGCCTTTTCCGGATAGGGCCATCAAGGCAATTTCCCGATCATAATCGATCTGGGTCAGGCGAATGAGAAGGGTCTTGGAGATGCGCTTGATGGGGGAAAAAACCGCAGGTAAACAGTTTCAGGAGACAGGTCTGAAAAAAGACCGATTATCTGCTCGGCATCACCGGGGCGCACGGGCCGCATGAAAATTTTCTCTTTGTCCCGGGTGACAAACTCTGATTCCTGCCAGAATCCGGTTCAGCGGCGGCAGGGCCATGGCCGTATCCCGGACCACCTCACTCAAAGCCCCCCCCCATCCATGCCGTAAATACAGGAAAAGGAGTGGTTTTCAACAATTCCACCAGGGGGCTTGCAAGGGCTGTGGAATCATAGGTGCCCACAGGGGAGCTCAGAAGCAATAGCCCGTCTATTTCATCGGCCTTAATACAGGTTTTAACCACCTGAATATATTTTTCAGGAGAGGTTTCCTGTAATACTTCGATGGGGTTGGTCCGCGGCCATCGATCTTCAAGCAGGCCATCCAGGGCATGAATGGTGGAAGGGGTTAAATCCGCCGGTTTTATACCGCGCCCGGCCAGAGCATCAACGGCCATCAATCCTATCCCCCCTGCATTGGATACAATTGCCAATCTTGCGCCCCGGGGACGTTTCTGCTTGGCCAGAAATTCAGCACAATCAAACAGGGCGTCAAAGCCATGAACCCTTAAAATTCCGGCCCGCTGGAACAGGGCATCATAAATTTCATCTTCACAGGGGTCAAATCCAACCCCTGCCCGGGTATTGATAATGCCCACGGAATCTGGCCCGATAATTCTGATGCCCGTATCCCGGACAACCTGTTGCATGGATGACCAGATTTCATTTTCAGGATCTCCCGGTCTTACAGGGCCGGCAGAGATCACCACAGACCCCCGCATTTTTTTCTGACCGCACCAGGCCACAACCCCGGGGACATCTTGCATGGGAACAGCAATCACGGCCATATCCACATGGGATTTGAGATCCTCCACCCGGGCAACGGCATCAAATCCCGATACCCGGTTGTATTTTGGATTCACCGGAAAAAGTTCCCCTTTAAACCCGCAGGATACAAGATTGTCCATGATACAGGCCCCGACACTGCCTTTTTTTTGCTGGCACCGACCACTGCAATGGATCCGGGATTCATGATATGATGTAAGTTCTGAATTGTCATGGAAGGAATCTAGTATGGACCAGGACGCTTGTCAACCGATTTGGGGGAGGACTTCGTCTCCCTTGCAATGAGGCGCTCGTCAATAAATTTTAAAGCCAGTTGTCATGGTATCGAAATTTACTGATACGTTCAGCAGGACATCGCAACCCATCATGCTTTTTGATAGTCCAAGGGTTCCAAGGGGCAAAATTATTTATAAGTAGCCATCCTCGAATACCAAGTTCTGCAGATGCTAAGGAACCGTGGAAATATTGTGTTGAGAAAAGGTGTCGATGCATTCTTTGCATCAATCGGTCTATCATATTACTGGTTCTGTGCGCTCCTGGAAAATCGTAAGCACTTGAAAAGGATTTAATGTTTTTATGTAATTTCGATATGGGGCCTTCGATAACTTCAGGAACAGCCTCTTTGATAGCCCATTCGTGAAGTCTCCTTACACGCTGAGCAAAAGACGTTTTGGTTTGAGATCGGTAACAATCCCATAGTTTTTCAGCGGCTTGATGAAAATGATCTTTGTACTTCTTTTTTGTTCGATCTCGTATTTTGATGTATATATGGAGAAAGCAATTTATTACAATGATGCCGGGGAAAATAATTTTCCAGGCTTTTTGGGTCGCCTTCCAGCCATCGGTGTTCACAGTTTCTGGTTTATATTTAGGATTGACACTTTGGGTTTCTTCCTTGAAAGTAGCATAAGCCTTAGTCAGATTCTTCTCATCAGCCTTTTCAGCAATAGAAGCACCAAGAATACATCCGTTTCCTGATGTGGTAGCCACGTATACCTTATCTCCCAAAATCCTTGAATGTTTTTCATCAGCAGCAACATGTTTTGGCAAGTATTCTGGGTTTTTTATGATTGTGCCGACAATACTATTT
>Ga0307987_1001832_pt1 | contig 11449 bp, 5 predicted proteins | sample EllFjometagen181_FD_203157 | JGI IMG/M metagenome (GOLD analysis project Ga0307987, IMG submission 203157) | Marine microbial communities from Ellis Fjord, Antarctic Ocean - #181 | ecosystem: Environmental > Aquatic > Marine > Unclassified | place: Southern Ocean | collected 2014-10-08 | reverse complement strand
AGCAGTCGGCCAAACAAGCCAAGAAGACGGTTGATCCTGAGCCCACGGTTCTGCTGACGGACGCGCCGGAAGGCACCTTCTCGCTTGCGGTGATCCCCGATACCCAGCGCTACCTCGGGCCAGGATCGGGGCGCGGCGACCAGAAGGGCGAGCTGCGCAACCCGGCCTTCGCCTCGCGCGTCGAGTGGCTGGCCCGCAATCTCGGGCCGCAGCGCATTGCCTTCGTCAGTCATGCCGGCGACATTGTGGATCGGAACAACCGCCAGCAGTGGGGGCTGGCGCGCGGGTTCATGGATCGCTTCCACGGGCGCGTCCCCTACGGGATTTCGGTCGGCAACCACGACATGGCCGGCGGCGGCAACTCGTCGCTGTTCCAGGAGCAGTTCGGGGCCAAGCGGTTTGCCGACATGCCGTGGTACGGGGGTACCTACGGCGGGCGTCCGGGGCAGCCTCCCGCCGTCTCGGGCAACAATGCCAACAGCTGGCAGACCTTCTCTGCCGGTGGGCTCGATTTCGTGATCGTGCACATGGAATGCAACGCCCCGGACGATGTCCTCGCCTGGGTCGATGGGGTGTTGTCGGCCCAGCGCAAGCGCCTGGCGATCATCACCACGCACATGTATCTGGGCGGCATCACGGCGGCGGGCGCCAGCAAACCGCAGGGGCGGATGAAGTGGCGGAAGGTGCATGGCAAGCGCGGCAACACCCCCCAGCAGATCTGGGAGAAGTGCTTCGCCAAACACCCCAATCTGTTCCTCGTCGCTTGCGGCGATCAGTCCTCTTCCATCACCCATCACCAGACAAGTCGGGGTGAACATGGCAATGCGGTGCACGAGGTCCTGCAAGACTACCCACGCACCGCCGACGATGCGGACTGGGTGCGCCTGTACCGGTTCCACCCCAAGGAACGGCTGATCCGCGTGTTCACCTACAGCCCGGCCCAGAAGCGGCTGGCCACCCGCGTCGGCCACGCCAAGGCCCTGGGCGATCATCAGTTCGAGCTGGATATCGGCCAAGCGGTTGCCGATCACCTGCGGCAGCGGGGCATCCCGACCGCCCCGAAACGCTGAGGAGGGGAATCCCCAGGCTTCGCCCCGGCCACCCGCCGGTCTTGCAGAATGGTATGGCATGCCTAGGTTAGGCTTGTTCCTCGCCTGATCTAGGAGATACCCCCATGCGATGGTTGTGCTGCATCTGGCTTGCTTTGGCGTCCGTTGGCCATGCTGGCGACGGCAAAGTCGATGTGCATTTGGTGCCTTGGGCCGAGCGGAGTCTGGCCACGTACAAGGGGCACGAGCAGGAGACGTTGCGCGAGCGCGACGCTCGGTTTGCCGGGATGAAAACTCGCTTCGGCGTGCGCTACAAGGCGGGCTATCGGGAGGACCGACCGGGCGAGGCGTTCCCGTTGGAGGGGTATATCGGCATGCCCCAGCCGAAGCCCTGCAACTGGTATCACAGCGGGTTCATGAAGGTGACGGTGAACGGCCAGGATGTGGGGAGTACAGCGTTGGCCAGCATGACGGTAGCCGAAGCGGGGGAGCGGGCCATCGTCGACATGGTGTGGCACACGCCGATGGGCGCGGTGCGGGTGCGTTTCCTGGGATTGCCCGACGATGACCGGTTGTTCTGCGAGGTCCGCGTGGACCCAACGGGGGAGACGTGCCAACTACAGCTGGATCTGCGCTCCTACCCAAGCTTCTTCACTTCGCATCACCGTCGCCAGGGCGCGCGGCGAATCGTGACCCCCACGAGCGAGGTAAAGGAGGGGGAGAAGCGCGAACTGGAGTTGGCGACAGATGACTGGGCATTCCACCATGATCTGGTCTTCGATCCTGCGCTCGGCGAGGGCGTGGGTGGTTGCGCGGTGCTGGTCGGGGCGGCGAAGGGCGCGAAGATTCGGCACGAACCCGGTGGCTATGCGGTGCATACATTCCTGGATTTCGCGCCGGGCACTCGGGGCGCGCGCTTAGTGTTCTGGGATTTCGCGGGGCAGGAGAATGCGGTGGCCCTGGAACAGATGCGGGCCAGAATCCCGGCCACACGGGCGCAACTGGCTGCGCTGGACTTCACCCCCACGGCGGTCCGCAAGGCCGACTTTGCCGCGTTGTGCCAGGCAGTGGCGGCGGACATCGAGGCGGCGAGCCGGGTGCCGGGAACGGAGAAGTTGGTGGGGCAGGCGAGGACTTGGTTGGCCTCCCTGCCACCGGGCAGCGCGCGAGGAGCTGCCGAGAAGAGCATTGCCGCCGAGGAAGTCCTGGCCCGTTGGCTCAATGAGTACCACACGTTCCGCTGGCGCTTGCGGCTGGCGGTCGTGCTGTCAAGAATCTAGCCGTGACCTATCTCGTATGGAATAGGAGACGATACCATGTCTGCATCTCGTTGGTTGCTGAGTCTGACGATGCTGTGTGCCGGGGCGCTGTTTGCGCAGGATGCGGCGGAACTGGCGGTGGACCACGCGCTCACCTTCGACTACCCGACCCCCCACACGGCCTGGGCACGCCCCTATGTGCAGGGCAAGACCCGGGTGCTGTTCTTCCTGAACGGGCGCGGCATGATTCCCCGGCATTGCGTCGAGCTGATGCAGCGGTTCGACCTGGATGCGGACGCGGTGTTCTGGGCGCGGATCGTGGACAGCCGGAAGGAGCACTGGCACGGCGGCGTGGCAGGCGAGGCTCGCATGATGCGCCTGTTGCAGCAACCGTGGGATTGTTTCGTTTTCGTGGGCATGTCTCCCACGCGGATGTCCGCCGAAGCCCAGGTTCGGCTCTTGGAGCCAGTGATCAAGGGCACGGGAATCGTGCTGGTCGGCGCGAATGACAAACGGGTCCTGAAGGACGAGAATCGGGTGCCTGTGGATTGGCTGGCGGACGTGATGGCAGCGACGCCGTACCTGGTGGGGGAGGGGCGCGGCGTGCACTTCTCCGGTATCCCCAGCATCGACTACTACGAGGGCTGGGAGCTGGATTACGACGTGTTCGCGGAGAAGCTGGGACGGTCGATTCTCTGGGCCGCGGGCAAGGAACCCGAGGCCAGGCTGAGTATCGAGACCAAGCCTGTCTCCCCCCTTGCCCTCGGCAGTAGAGCGCAGGTAGAGGTCGGTTTCACCGGCCAGGCGGGTGTCAAGGCGGAGATCGCCGTGGTCCTGCGTCGGCGCGGCGTCCGGGACTGGCAGTTGGCGACCTTGCCGGTGCAGTCGCCCGGTGCCTTGCGGGTGGCATTGCCCGAGCACCTGGCGGCGGATACATATCGCCTGGATGCCATTGCCCGGAACGCGGAGGGCCAGGTCGTGGCCTGGTCGACACGCTCCCTGGAAGTGGAGTCCCAGCGGCGGGTCGCCGGTGTCTCCTTGGCCGAGGAATGGTCCGAACCGGGGGGCATGTTGCAGGGCGTGGTGAGCCTGACCGGTAGGGCCCAACCGAACGAACGCGTGGTCGTGCGGTTGCTGGACCCCCAGCGGCGGGTTCTGGCTCGCCAGGAACTTGAATCTGGCATCGAGATCGAGTTCTCGTTCCCCGTAGCGTCATGGATGCCCCAACTGCTGACCGTCGAGGCCCTGCTGCTCTCTGGTGGGCACGAGATTGGGCGTGCCTACACCTACTGCCGAGTGACCACCCGCAACCGGGAAGGCTGGAACTTCCTGATCTGGGATACGCCGAGGGGAACGCTAGGCCCCTATGGCGAGGCAAGTCTCGCCAAGCATGGGATGACTCTGCAACTGCAGGGCGGCAACCCGCCACTCCATGTGGCAGCGAACAACATCGGTTGGGTGCCCTACACGACACGCATCCAGGCCAAGCGCCAGCCAAAAGGGGTGATGAAGCCCTTCTGCTGGAACGACAAGGCCGCCGTGCAGGCTCACGTGACGGCGTTGGCGAAGAAGTACGCGGGAGCGCGCCAGCACGGTGTGTTCGTCTGGTCTCTCGGCGACGAGGTGGATACCAAGGGCTGCTGCCTCTCGCCCCACTGCCTGGCAGCGTACCGGGGCTACCTGCGTGAGCAGTACAGCAAGATCGAGGCCCTAAACGCCTCCTGGGGAACCGCGTTCAAGAGTTGGGACGAGATCGTGCTCTCCGAGCCGGAGGACAACGAGGAAGCCACGGCCCTGCACGCCAAGAACTACCCGCGCTGGTTTGACCGGCAGGCCTACAAGTCGTGGAACTTCGTGCAGTTCTGCCAGGCGTACCGCAAGGCCTACGAGGCCATCGATCCCCAGGCCAAGGTGGGATTCGAGGGGGCAGGGCGCTTCGACAAGGGCGATGACATCGACCTGATCGTGCGCAACAACACCTTCTGGAGCCCCTACCCAGGCACCGCCGACGAGGTAATCCGCTCCATCGCGCCGCGCGAGTTCCCGAGGGCGAACTGGATGGGTTACACCAAGGATGCCGATTCCCTGCTGGGCAAGTTCTGGCGCATGGTGACCCGGGGCATGGATTCGGTCTGGTGGTGGCGGTGGGACTGCATCGGCCGGTTCCATGGGTGGCTCGCCCCCGACTTGCGGCCCTACCCCGCAGTGGCGGAGATCCTGAAAGACACCCGCATCGTGCGCGAGGGGCTGGGCGACCTGCTGCTCAAGTCGGAGATGCTGAACGACCAGATTGCCGTGCTCTACTCCTTCCCTTCGTCCATGGCCAAGAGCATTGAGGGTGGCACCACCTACGGCACCTACGAGCGCAGCCACAAGGGCGCCCACATGGTCGTGCGCGAACTGGGCATGCAGTTCCGCTACGTGACCGACCGCATGCTGCGCCTGGGCGAATTCGATGCAGCCAAGTACAAGGTTCTTCTCCTGCCTCGGGCCGAGGCCATGAGCGATGCGTCGGCGGCCGTGGTGCGGAAGTTCGTGGCAGAGGGCGGACTGGTGATCGCCGATGTGCGCCCGGCAGTCTTCGACGAGCACCTGAAAGTGCGCGCGAAGGGCGCGCTGGACGATCTCTTCGGCATCTCTCGCGACGGTCTGCCTGCGGGGAAGGTGGTCAAGGACACGCGCCTCGGGAGCCCAATGACCGATCCTGGCGTGAAGCTGGCAGGGGGCACCGCAGGGCAGGAATTGAGCGGTGTGCCGGTGCTGATTGAGAACGCCGTAGGCAAGGGCCGGGCCGTGTTGCTGAATTTCGACTGGAGCACCTTCCCGAGCCTGGCATTGCCCGAAACCGCCGCGTCCCTGGATGCGTGGCTGGCCGCTGGCTTTGCCAAGGCCGGCGTGAAGCCACCCGTGCAGATCAAGGGGGCGGACGGTCTTCGCGCCCGGCACGTGGAGGTGATTCGCTGGCAGAACGAGGGAATCCAGATTCTCTCCCTTTTCCGGGAAGGCGGTGGCGAAGCGGAGGAAGTGACGGTCCAACTGCCCGAGCGGTCTGTGGTCTACGACCTGCGGACAGGCAAGTATTTGGGTAAGCGGAGCGCGATCACTGCCGCGATCCGGCCGAACCGGGCGAGTTGGTACGCGTTGATGGCTGGGCGGGTGCCGAAGGCTCGAATCGAGCTGGCGGACGGCGCGGTTGCAGGCACGGTGGTGCCGGTGCGCGTTTCCGTTCCCGGTGCTGCGGGCCTGCATGCCTTCCGGGTGAATGTCCGGCACCGTGGGCAGGCGTTGCCGCAGTTTGCGCGCAACCTCGTGGCCGGCAGGAAGCCGGTGGAATTCGTCCTGCCCATGGCTCTGAGCGATGGCGTCGGCACCTACACGGTGAGCGTCGAGGACCGCTACACGGGTGAGGTGGTCAGCAAGGCCGTCCAACTGCGCGCGGCCCCGGGTCGTCCGGTGTTGCCCTAACCCATGCGAAAGGAGATGACCATGCAACGGATTGCCACCATTCTGGCGTGCCTCGTGGGTCTCTTGGCCTGGGCCGAGGGCGACGAGTTCGGAATTAAAGTCTATACCGTGGCCAAGGCGGAGCAGAGGATCGCTCTGGACGGGAAACTGGACGAAGCCGCCTGGCAGGAGGCGGTTAGCGTCGGCGGCTTCATGCTCTACGGCAAGGAAACTAGGTCCGAGCCCCCCACCTTCTGGAAAGCCACCTACGATGATCGGTATCTCTATGTGGCCGTGAGCTGCGACGAGCCCGCCCTCGACAAGCTGCAGCCGATACCGCAGGCGCGGGATGCCCACGCGATCTTCAGCGGGGAGACCATCGAGATGTTCCTCGATCCCAACCACACCCATGGCACCTACTATCAGTTCGGGATCAACGCGGTGGGCAATGTCTACGATTCGCGCGGCACGGACCCCGTGTGGAATGCGGCGGCCAAGGCGGCCGCAGGTCGCACCGAGGCGGGCTGGACGCTGGAGATCGCCGTGCCGTGGCAGGATCTCGGCATGAAGCCGCTGCCCGGGTCCCTGCTCGGCATCAATGTTTGCCGCGACCGCCAGCTGGACGGCAAGCAGTGGACCAACTGGTCGCGGGTGATCCATGGCTTCCACGATCCTCCCCGTTTCGGACATCTGATCCTCTCGCCTCCCCCGGGCGTGTTGGAGAAGCTGGGGACCGAGTTGCGCAAGGGCGCCCGGCGCGGCCCCATCATCATCTATGGCAAGGAAGGCTTCCGCAACGCCACCTATCTGGGGTTGCTGAAGGACTCCCTGGCCCGCGTCCTGGCCAATCTCGCGTCTCTTGAAAAACTGGCGGCCGAGGAACAGAATGCGGCGGTTCGCGACGAACTGGCGAAGTCGGTGGCGCAATACAGGCAGAAACTGGCCCCGGCAAAGGCCAAAGTCGAGGCGCTTGCCAAAATCGACGCGGTGGAGTATACCAGACTGGACTTGGCCATGACCAAGCTTGGAGGCGAGCTGGCCCAAGCTGCCTGGAATGCCCGCCTCCGGGCTCTGCTGAACTCGATCTGACCGACGAAAGGCATGCTATGAAACGCACCGTTCTTCTCCTGGGGTTGCTTGGGCTCTTGACCGTCGCACATGGTGCCGATTACGCAGCCGACTTCGCGGGAGGGCAACTGGGTGACGGTTGGCAGGTGCGAGGCGAAGCCAAACCTGATGCCAGCAACGGCGGCTGTCTGCGGGTTGGCCCCGGAGCCCGAGTGACCCACTTGTTCCGCGAGCAGGATGGCTCGGGGGAGGTGAGTTTCCGGGTGCTGGATGACGGCGGCAAGGCGGCCAAGCCCAAGACCCGAGTCTCCGGTCCGTGCTGGGGGGTGATCACCACCGACGGCCACATGCTGCTGGTCGGCGCGATCTATGCCCCATACCTGAACGGGGGGGCAACCTACGCGGCGACGGACATGAAGCCGAAGGAAAGCGTCTACGGCCGAATCCGCTATTTGGGAATCAAGCGGGACACCAAGTGGCACACGTGGACGTTCCGCTTCGACCCGGACGAGGGCGGCTCGATTCTGTGCGACGGGCGCCAGGTGAAGAGGTACGACTGGAACCAGTCCAAGATGCCCGCGTTCGCCGGCATCGTCTTGCTGGGCGACCAGACGCCGGACAAGAACGCCACGATCCTTGTGGACGACGTGCACGTTGCGCTTGGCCCCCCCATGCGCGTGCAGCCCACGCCTCCTCCTCCGCCCCCTCCCGTGGTGCCGGCGGCCGATCCGGCTGCGTCGCAGGTTCCGCAGATGGTTGCGGGCCTGGGCGGACGCCACCCTCGTCTGCTCTTCACGCCCGAGGAGTTGCCCGCCGTGCGCGACCGTGCCAAGACGGTATCCAAGGATATGTTCGAGGACATGGAGGGGTACCTGGCCGCCTGCACTCCGCCCAAGCACAGGAAGTTCCTCAAGGATGCGACCGATGGCCAGCGGCAGGGACTGTGGCGGCTGCCCACCGTGTCGTTGCACTACGCGCTGACGGGAGACAAGACCTCCTTCACCAAGGCCCGGGGATTCCTGGACCTGCTGCTTGGCTGCGAGAACTGGGAAACCGGGGCCGAGCAGGATTCGGGCATGTCCTCCGCCAATATCATGATCGGCTTCGCCATCGGCTACGACTTGCTCTGGAACGACCTGGAACCGGCATTCCGGGAGAAGTGCCGGGCCAAACTGCTGCTGATGGCGCGGCGGCAGTATTACCGGGGCCATCTGGCCAAGGCCAAGGGCGTCCACTACTGGCAGAACGACCCGGCGAACAACCACCGCTGGCACCGCAACGGCGGGCTGGCCCTGGCGCTCTGTGCCATCGCGGGCGATGGCCCCGGCGATGAGTGGCTGCGCGAACGCATGGTGGAGGATCTGCGGTTCGTTCACGAGTGGCTGGCAGATGATGGCAGCTCGCACGAATCCCCTTCCTACATCATCTTCGGCTTGCCTCACCTGGTCCTGGCCTTTGACGCCTGCGACCGGGTGTTCGGGACCAAGCTGATGGAGCATCCCTTCTTCCGGGAAACGGTACGGTTCCGGCTGCACACGCTGACCCCCGGCCTCACCCACACCTTCGGGTTCGGCGATTCCGGCGAGAAGGCATTCGGTGGGTACCACCATGCCCTGTGGCGTTGCCTCGGGCCAAATGGCGACCCGGAGGAGTACCGGTTGCTCCGGCAGCTTATGGCCACCCATCCCAAGGCCTTTGACTTCGGTTGGTTCGGGATGGTCTGGCACCGGCCGCCACCGGGCGAGGAAGCAGGCAAGCCGTTCCCGAACGTGGGGGTGTTCCCAGATCTGGGCATGGTCTTCCTGCGCGACGGCTGGGGCAAGGACGCCGTGGCCATGTCCTTCAAGTGCAGCCCGTATGGCGGGGAGATTCTGAACCGCTTCCGCCAGGCCGACACCATCGAGCACGCGCCGCTGCTCGCCAGTTCCCGACCCGGACGCTACATCAACGTGGCCCACGACGATCCCGACGCGAACTCCCTGATGCTCTTCGCCGGAGGCGCGATGGTACTGAAAAGCGATGGCTACGCCAAGCACAAGCAGACCGCCAGCCAGAACACGATTCTCGTCAACGGCAAGGGGCAGCGGGGCGACAGGAAGGCCGTCTGGAGCCAGCCCCTGCGCGGGGTGGACATGAGCTCGCTGGTGGAGATGTTCGATCTGGTCCATCTGCCCGGTGGCGCGATCATCGCCCAGGGAGAGGCGGGCGCAATGTACGAATACAAGCGCGGCAAGCCGCTGGATCTGTACCGCCGGACCGTGGTCTGGCTGCCCTCGGCCTACGTGCTGGTTATCGACCACATCCGGGCCCCGGAACCGGTGGAAATCACCTGGTTGGCCCAAAGTCGCACCGCCGAGGTGGCGGTTGGGAAGCTGCGGCTGGCCGACGGCAAAGCCAGCCTGACGGGGGCGCTCGCCGCATCTGTTGAGCTTGAGACGAAGGTGGTGGACTCGCCTGCCGACAATCGCGGCAAGCCCATGGGCTACCGTCAGATTCGCGCGTCGGTGAAGGCGCAGGATGTGGTCGTCGCGGCTCTGTTCGACCCCTGGCAGCACGGCGGGCTGACCGTCAGCGTGAATGCCGAGGGCACCGTGCGGGTACGTGGCCCTCTGGGCACCGACCGCTGGCAGGCGACCGTTTCCGCTGCCGACAAGCCTGCCGAGATCCAGGGCGAACGGGATGGCAAGAGCCTCATGCCATAGTCGTCGAGAGGTTGCCCCGGCATCTGTTCGTTGCTACATTCTTCTAACGGAGGGGAATGAACGAGGCGAACCTGATGCTGGTGCCAGAAAGGCAACCTGGAACAAACGATGCTTGAGAGCCGACCCGTAGCCGAACTCACGCCCCGCATGCAGCAGCTCTTCGAGCGCGCCCGCACCTCGTTCCAGACCGAGCGTCATACCTACGCCATCGAGCTTCTCCGCACGATCCTCGAACAGGAGCCCGGCTGCGCGGAGGTCCGACGAGTCCTCCATGCGGCTTGCCGCGGAATCCACGCCAACGACACCTCCACCAAGCGCTTTCTGGCGACGGTCAAGACGTTCCTGGCCCTGCACGTCCGTGTCCCTCGCCTGTTCCGTCGGCAGCGGTATGTGGAGCTTCTCGAACTCTTGGAGGATCTTCTGCAGCGTGGTGCCCCGGCCCGGCCGGCCCTGGGCTGGCTGTTCCGCCTGGCCGAGACCTGCAACCTGCCCGATACCGCCACCGTGGCCTTGGAGAGCTTGGTGACCGCCCGGCCCAACGCCCCTTCGGCATGGCGGAAGTACGTCAATCACTGTCGCAAGTACGAGCTGCACAAGCGCGCACTCCAGGGCCTCCATCGCTTGGCGAAGCTGCGCCCGCAGGACGTCGAGATTCAGAGCGAACTGCGTCAGGTGACCGCAGCGGACACTGTGGCCGAGGCCCACTGGGACGAGGCGGGGACCTATCGCGAAGTCCTGCGCGACGAAGCGGCCACGTTGCGGCTCGAAGAGGAGAGCCGGCCTGGTTTGCCCACGGATGTGGCGTCCGCCAAAGCGCGGATCACGGCCGCCAAGGCGGACGCCGGCAATCTGCCCACCGTAGACAATCAGCGCCGTCTGGGGGATCTGCTGCGCGAGGCCGGGGACCTGGATGGGGCCCTGGCCGAATACGAGCGTGCCAGCATGGCCTCGCAGCAGCTTGACCCCGTGTTGGACGATGCCATCACCAGTTGTCTGAGCGAACGGGCGGCGGCGGACATCGAGCAATGGCGCAAATACGCCCGCGAGAACGAAGGCCGGGCCGGTTTGGCGTCCGCGCGCATCGAGGAGCTCGAGGCCGAGCGGGATGCTGCCCTCCTGGCTCGCTACGAGGACCGAGTCAGACGATTTCCGTTGGAGTCGCGCTACCAGGTCGAACTCGGTGGCCTCTACTTGGCAGCAGAGCGATTCGACGAAGCCCTCCGCTGCTATCAGTCCGCCCGCCGCAACCCCGCACTCAACCTGGGCGCCGGCGTCGGGGCCGGGCGCAGCCTGGCGGGGAAAGGCCTCCATGATCTGGCTGAGCGGGAGTTCCTGGACTGCCTGGCACTGAGCCCCCCGCGAGGTCGCGAGCGACTGGCCATCCTCTACGAGTTGGCTACGCTCTATCAGGCTCTGGGGCGCGAGGAGGAGTCGTTCGGCCAACTGAAGGAGATTTACGCCATCGACGCATCCTACCGGGACGTGGGCAGTCGGCTTGACGAGTATGTCCGCCTCCGGGACGCCACCGGGGCGCCCAGTGCGGTCAACGACAACGAGAACGCAATCTAGTTGCTTGTTTCTCGCCAGCGCCAAGCAATATTAGAGCGGCCCCGTTACAAACAGTGTTGATCATCTCCGTTCATTCGTCGTTCAGAAGGCAAGTCGCCGTGCCCGCCGTGCCAATCTCGTAGGCATTGGTCGAGGGCACGATCAGAGGAGTATGCCATGTCCGCCTTGTTGCGCAGAACTGTCGGTTGCCTCGCCTTTGCGGTGTTCACGGTCTCGGCCTTTGCCGCAGATGCACCAGTGGCGGCAAAGGGCGGGAAGCTGACCTTGGCCGAAATCATCGGCAAGGGCGGCGCGCCCATGTGGGGGATCGTGGTGCTCTCGTTCGTGGGGCTTTTCCTGATTGTCTACTACCTCCTCA
>Ga0307987_1001831_pt1 | contig 11452 bp, 7 predicted proteins | sample EllFjometagen181_FD_203157 | JGI IMG/M metagenome (GOLD analysis project Ga0307987, IMG submission 203157) | Marine microbial communities from Ellis Fjord, Antarctic Ocean - #181 | ecosystem: Environmental > Aquatic > Marine > Unclassified | place: Southern Ocean | collected 2014-10-08 | reverse complement strand
CAACCATGGATTCCAGGTCCTCGTCAGCCTGTCCATCAGCCGCAATAGTATGCAACGACAAACAGAGCAGCAACAGTGTACTATAACATAATAATTTCATTGGTATTAATCCTTTCACTCTGGTTTTGGCAAAACTATATCGCCGATATTTTCAACAGTTCCTTTTACGTCAAATTCTAACATGACAACTTTGCCAACTCCTGCCGGAATACCTGGTCTCCCGAACGCACACTGTATCGAGGCAGCAGGAGCGGGACCGATGCCGTCGTTCCAGTAGTTGAAATCCATAAGATCTTGTGCGGTCATGTCGATTATTGGTCCCGTATGGATTTTCAGGTCTTCCGATGGAAGCAACTCCTCAACGATTAGCGTAATGTGTCCTGAACCACCGTACAAACCGTTGGCTGGATCGCTACCCACAACCCACAGATCACCAAGGCCTAGTTTCTCATTGATTAGTCCCAACAGGGAATCGTCTCCTCCAGTCAGCGAGATGGATGTGTCATCCGTCCAATAAAGTCTGTGGTGGTCGGCCATGCTGAATTCCCACTGCACGGCTCTACCAGAACCAGAAGGTGGAGAAATCAGATAGCGAGCACGGAGTTCTGCATATTCAATCTTATTGATGAAAGCTTTCACTACAGCTTGAACGCGACTGTCCGGAAGGAACAGCAACTTTCCAACCGACTGATCATCCCAATGATATACGGGCACAGTTGCCATCGACCTTGGAAACCTTCGACCACCAAAAACCATTGGATCCTCCATAACCAGAGTTGCTCCGAACTTATGAGTAAGATCAGCATACGGCACATTCTCGGGAGGCTGATCTGCCAAAAAGGTTATAGTTCCGCTCGTGGAATCTGGAGGATAAAGGCTTGTACTCGGCCAATCTCCGCCGTTAAGGAAATGGTAATAGCAATCTTCTGCCCAATGCCTTAGCAAACCCACTGCGACAAGAACAACATTCCTGGCAGCTATATAGTCGGAGTGGGATACAGCATATACCTCATAAGGACCTACTTTGTCTCGCTCTACACCTGAAGGTCCGTACCAAACTTTGAAATCATAGCTTTGGTTATTCGAATCGTGAACAGGATTCTTGGTCAACTGGTCTAAGGTGAGCACATCCTCAATTGGATAGCCAGAATTCCATTGCTCGCGCTGGGTTATCCTGTAAAACACATCTGGCATATCAGAATACTTGAGCAAATCATATTCAGTCTTGTTTGCACTGGCATCCGTATTCCAGACAAGGATCTTGTTCACCGCATTATCAACAGTCCACGGATCATTCCACCCGATGCAATTGGCAGGTCTGGCCGTCTCGCCGACATCCAATTCAGGAACAATGACTGTTATCAGGATATTGTCTTCACAAATCGTCGTGCCGACAGGATTCTGATACCTAAGCACAAGGTTTATCTGGCCGCCGGAACTGGCATTGAAGCCTTCGACGTAGAGGTCTTCGGGAATGTCACCAAACTTGAATGATGAACTCAAAGTCCATTCCTTATTCCAGTCGGTGCCGGTTGTTGTCGTGTCGACAACGGGAGTGCCGCCCTTGGTCGAACTCTCCCATATCTTGATATCACCAGCATCAGGTGTGTGTGTTGCCGCAAAAGTCACCAACCCGGAGTCAACGGCGTCCGGCAGCAGGTCCAGATGGATCTTGACCAGATCGTCCTCGTTCAGCAGAACTAGCAGCCCAGGGGCAGTGTGTTCTTCAGGATCACCAAGGTCGTCGTCGTCCACATCTCCGTCATGATCGAAGTCCCCATCCAAGTCCACTTTAGGAACAATGATTCTGCCTTCTTTACCCTCTGTAATATCTATTTCGTTGCCATGCGTTATATAAGTTAACAGATTATCTGGGTCTTCTACAATAAATCCACCAGTACTATATAAGCCATTGTAAAAACCAGATACCAACTCATCATTGATGAATGCCCGCCAATCATAATCTGGCACATCAAAGTTAGAAGCAATCCACTTAATTTTGTATGTATATTTTTTTCCCTTAACAAGAGAATATTCTTTACTACCTGGCGTACCAAAATTTTCATCAACGTGCCGAATTATTGGCTTATCTCCATCAAACACATTGAACTGCCAACGTTCAGAATTACTAGTACTTGGATCTCCAACAGTAAGTTCCATTGTTACACAATTTGTCGAGCTACCAAAATCACTACCATCATTGGGGTTTGAACCATCGCTGTGTGGCACTTCATCTCCATCCCAAACTCCGTCAGCATCTGTATCTCGATTAGTAGGGTTGGTTACGTAACGGTACTCGTCAAGTAAAAACAGTCCGTCACCATCTGTGTCTTCTGTTAAGACATTATTAAAAACAAGTGGATTTAAACCATATTTAAGCTCCCAACTATCAGACAACATATCCCCATCAGTATCAAAGTTTGTTGGATTTGTTCCCACCTGCAGTTCTTCTAGGTTTGTAAGAGAATCTTTATCAGGGTCGCCATATGCACCATTGTCTCCTGTTGAATCAGAAGGATCTAAACCATTTTCGACCTCCCACCTATCAGGTAGACCATCACTATCTGTGTCAGAAGACAAAGGGTTAAGAGTCAAATTAATCAGTACTATGTTGTGATCGCCTCCTGTTGAGATAGCTGCTACATTCATAATATTTTCTGGTACGAAAGATTGGCTTTTTAAATTATTGCCCCATACTTTAATAGTTCCATCTGACAACAAAGCTAAACTATGCTCTGCTCCTGCTGAGATGGCTATTACATCTACTAAGTTTGAAGGTGCTACACATTGTCCGTCACCATTATATCCCCAACCTCGAACTGTACCGTCCGACAGCATAGCCAAACTATGAAAACCACCTGCTGAAATGGCTACAACATTAGTAAGATTTGATGGCACCGTACACTGATCTGACGAATTTGCCCCCCATGCTCGAACTGTCCCATCTGGCAACAGAGCCAAACTATGATAAGCGCCTGCTGAAATGGCAATGACATTGGTAAAAAGCTCTGCACCTGTACATTGCCCATACCAATTATTCCCCCACCCTTGAACTGTTCCATCTGACAACAGAGCTAAGCTATATCCAGTTTCCCAATTTCCACCTGCTGAGATCGATATTACATTAGTAAGATTTGTAGGAACATTAGATTGTTCATGTCGGTTATCTCCCCAAGCTTGAACTGTTCCATCCTGCAATAGAGCCAAACTATGATAGCCACCTGCTGAAATTGCCGTTACATTGGCGAGATTCTCTGGCACATCACACTGTCCGTACAGGTCCCCCCCCCATGCTTTAACGGTTCCGTCAATCAACAAAGCTAAACTGTGTCCACTGTACCAATCTCCCCCAGCTGCTATCGCTATTGCATTGGTGAGAGTATCTGGAATATTACATTGCTCGTCTCGGTTATCTCCCCAAGCTTTAATAATAGAATAATCATGTTCATAGCCATCACTCAAACCGTCACCATCTGTATCAGAGTTCAAAGGATTAAGCCTATACAAAAGCATCTCTTCACCATCGGAAAGACCATCATTGTCAGAATCAGCAGAGTCAGGATCAGTTCCAAATAGTGTCAGCTCCCTAGCATCAAGGAGTCCATCGCCATCGCTATCTAGCACTCCATTACCAAGAGAATAATACATTCCCAAAGCATCAAAATTTGCTACATAACGAAGCGGGTCAAGATTGTGTTCAAGTGTAGCATTGAGTACCCAACTATATTGTTCCAGCAAGTTTGTTGATTTGTAAACGTCAAGTATGGAAATATCATCTGGTGCGTGCAAATACAACTCTGCATCTTCTGCATTAATACTACACTGAACAACAGCAATTACATTACTGTACAGAGAAAGTACAGAATTAGTATTAGTTCCTTCTGTATAATAACCGATTGAATTAGTCAGCATTGTCAAATAGTCTGGCACACTGACGATTGGCAATAAATCACATAACACATGTTGACGCATTGGGTCACACTCGTCATACCAGTTTTGAATTGCTGAACCGCTTAAATATACTGGAGGCTCACCATATATATTTTCAATCCAACTTACAGGATAGTTGACTATCGAGACTTCGTTAGAGTGCAGGATGGCAGGGTTGGTGGAAATTGCTGAATAATAGTTACGAATACGACCAGAGCTATTGTTTGTCTCAATAACTTCAACAGGATACATTACAAACTCATTCGTACCATTATATAGAACAACAGGAGTAAGTGCTGCAATAAAATTGGTATCAAAACCATCATTATAGGCTATGGCTCCCAAAGAATTATTATACACACAGTCCTTTGCAGGTGGCATTAGTCGATTGATTGAATTACTAATCCATGTGGAATTTACAATATTTTCCAAGTCTGTAAGATTGGTGACGACGGGAACGTCTCTAGCAGAAGTTGTTCCGACAAAGAAAAACAGCAGCGAAAACATAATTAGTTTCGCAGAAACAGACTTCATTGTATGCATCCTCACTTTTTAGTTTTTCTGTACTTTATAATTATTCAACACACATAGTATATGAAGAACATTTGAAAAGCAATAATTTCTCCCAATTTTCCTCGTAAATAACGAGACAACAACATTAAGACCTTAAAAAATCAATCGTCCTTTTTGTTTCATCTGATAATTCTTGAACATGCTCATCAGTCAATAAATTTTCAGATAGCAATGCTGAAATTCTGATTCTAATATTTGAACGTCTCCAATCATCAAAGCATAGTGCAACAGTTTCATTCGCATTGTTGATATATCGGTACAAAGCAATATATTTTTCATGTTCATTTTTATCATTAGAATTAATTAGTTTTTCAGCTTTCCTATTAATTCTTTCACACAAAGCATTCAACATGTCAGGTTTAAATTTTCTTAACTGTTTCCAGTCTCTCTCAGGAATATTCAAATTCATCTTTTTTATCCATTATTATTTTTCTAGTTCCAAGTTCTGGCAGGCCTTGTGTCCGCCCTTCTTCATTACCTATATCATCATAAATATCAATCAACTAATTCCGATTCATCAAGACTTCTTAATTCGTTAGCCATATCCTCTATAGCATCAAGCAAATAATCAAAATCATACTCTCCATTTTCCCTCTTCCTTGCAAGTTCTTGATCGCAATATTTATCAAACAAAGAATCTTCTTTTTCAAGTACTTCTATGTTCTTAACTATGTCTAAAACTTCAGCATTCTTTTCTCCACAAAAGACCCTTTTTAATTCATCAACCGGAGTAATGCTCTTTAAAAATATACTTTTTTCAAAGAATATTTTCTCTGCATCAAATTGTTCATCCGAAACACTATCCAGTTTTGGCCAAGTATGCACAAAATTAAACTTCCAAAGTGCAGGGAGATACAGAGCCATTATATATTTTTTGACCTTTTTTATAGTCTTGCAGAAATTATTATATTGCTTGCTTGACAAAAGTTCTTCCTTATATAAGAACTCATATAAATAAACACTTCCCCAAACTGCGGATACTTCACAAAAACCAACCTCAAGCATATTGTCATAGGGCATCCTATCCAGTGCTTTAATCCAATCATCATATTTAAAGTCAAAAATTATATTTGATGCTATCTTGCGATTCTTTATTTTTAGAACAGACCATGCACCATGAATAAGATCAAAGGCAGTAGAAAACATTATATCAGTCTTAAGAAAATCAACACCTTTATCATACATGTATCGAAAAAACAAGAATCTTAATACATCCACAAACTCACAGGAATTATTAAGGCTCGCTACCTCCTCAGAAAAAAGCTTATTATTTGAAAAAAGAGTACCCTGCACACTATCAACAAGATCTTCGTCGCACCCATATTTAAAAAGCTTGTTAAATTTAGCAAGCTTACTAGCAGATATACTACTGGGAGATTTCTTGTAATTATCTTCTAAAAACCATGTGAATTTTATATGAAACATATACAATTTAATATCATCATTTTTGATGTCTTTGTTAACAACAGCCAGATTCAAAACTCTATTTACAAACTCTCCTCTACCATACGCACACAGCAACCTAATACATGAATAATAACATGCCAAATTTCTCATTGGATCTTTGCGCATATTAAAAAATGCTACTTCAGCTTTTTCATATTCACCTTTAAAACAGTAATACAGCACAAGAGCCTCGTCATAAAGAGGATATTTCATTTTATACATATTACCATTATTTTTAACAACATCAACAAATCTCTCTGTCTCATAAGCTGCATGCTGCACACACACATAGTGGAACATACCCACAACCGTTTCCGCAGCTTCATCTACTGGAGCACCTTCAAAAACAGGACTTGCAAGTATGGCACATAAACTTTCTAAATAGCTCTCTTCTAGCTCAATATATTTATCTTCTACCATTATCTTTCTTTTCCAATCTTTCTAAATCTTTTTGTAAAACTTTTTCTTTAATCCTTTTAATCTGTACTACAACCCTTCATTTTCTTTTTTTATGGTCTATTATTTTGAGAGCCGTCTATAACACTTTTGTCTTAAACATGTTACAAAACAATTTCACACCTCTCAACTTTTCATGATAATGAGGACATTATCGCTCCCAAGCAACCTTCAATCCGCAACGGTCTTTGACAATTTTTGTGTTTTTTGTGCCTTTTTGTGGCTAAATATTCTTGTTTTTTCTTCTCTGCGTAATCTGTGGTCAAAAAAAATATTCTTTGCGAGCTTGGCGTTCTTTTCGAGAGAGGTTGCTCACTAATTTTATTCGTTTATAGTGGCAATATCACTCTTTTTTGCGTAAACAGTCAATAAGTCATTATCCTCAAACTTGAAATTGTCTTTAGGTGTACCAATATATGTTCCATCACTTCTCTTGACCCCCAGAATCACAATCCCTTTTTGTTTAAGCGGATTATCTTTAAAAGTTTGACCGATTAATGAATTTCCTGTAGAGAGGACAAACTCGCCAATTTTATAATCGTTGTGAATATGCACCAAGTTCTTGTAGTTTCCTATATGCAAATCCAGATACCTATCAAGAAAATAATCTATTATTATGGTAAGATACCTATCCACAAACTTACTTCTAGTAAGGAACAGAAGTAATATAATACCACCCAATAAAGTAATGATCTCTACATGCAATGATCCCACTTTAGCATTCAGGTGCATAATGGTTAGAATGCTTGAAGATAGAATAGTAATAACACCAAGACTTCCAAGAAGCATTAAGTTCATTATTATGCGTCTTCTCAAAGGATTATTCATTATCTGTTCTGATTCAGAAGTTGAGAATCCACTGGTTGTAAGAGCTGAACGAGCCTGAAAACGAGCTGTCTGCTTAGACATTCCGGTATGCATCAGTGCAATGGTTCCAATTCGAGTTGTGAGCAAAGATACAAATAGTACAAACAACAAACCAATAACCGCAATCATTTATTCTCCTTTTTATAATTCAACAATATCCAATATCCAACAGCCAAAGCGAAGCGAAGACAGGCTTTAGGTAGGTCATTACACTACGTCTCATTGCTGTCGTAACCTCCAGCCTCACTCCCCCTTTGGTCGTGTGTCTAAAGCAATGACCTTGGTCATGTCAACGAATATACAATTTCCAAGGGAGGACACTCCGTGAGTAGGTAAGAACTTTGTTCTTGGTATTTTTCCTAGGGCTACACTCCCGTTGGTCGTTTACCCTAGGCTATATTCTTACGGGCTGTCAGCCCTTTTCGGCGATGAACCATCGCCGCTACAGTTCCCCGGCGAAGCTAATCCTAGCCTCGCAAAGTATGTAACACGTATCGCGTATCACAAACTTATGCATTCTAACATTCGTAATTAAATATCTAGCCTAAAGGCTTCCTGCCATTTTCGCATTTTCGAACTTACGCATTTTCGCATTTATTCTCAATTCCCAATTGTCAACAGATTTATATACGCATCTACCATTGCTGGTCCCCAGAACATAAAAATCAAAACTGCGATGGCAAGAAATGGTCCAAAAGGTATACGGCTCTGTAACTCTTTTTTCTTAAGAATAATGCAACCTATCCCGAAAAAGGAGCCTATAAAAGAGGCGCAAATCAGAACAAATAGTATAGATGAGAAGCCGAAGAAAGCACCAATTGCACCCATGAGTTTTACATCACCAAATCCCATTGCCTCTTTTTTGAATATCAGTCTGCCGACAATTGCAACCAGCCAAAGAGAGCCAAAGCCAATAGCTGCTGCACCTAGTGATGTCAAAAAAGAATCCAGATGACTTGCTGTCCGGTGAAGTTCCGGAAATAGTGCACTGCAGATCAGCCCAAGAACAATCCCACCCAAAGTAACTCTATCAGGCAGTATATAGTGGTCAATATCAATAAATGATCCCATGATAAGTCCAAAGACTACAATCCAATAACAAAATATCTGAGGAATACTAAATGCAGGAGACATGCCAAAAGATGGCTCATGTCCTAAAATTGGCAACTTCAACCAAACCATTAAAAATAGAACAGCAGTCAGAAGTTCCACTCCAAAATATCTAGGAGAAATTGAAGCTTTGCAATATTTGCATTTGCCACCTAGCATAAGATAACTAACAAGGGGGACATTACAATAGCTGGGAATTGGTGTTTTACACTTTGGACAGAAAGACCTTGGTTTAATGACTGATAGTTCTTCGGGTATGCGATATATGCACACATTCAGGAAACTGCCCCAACTTGCACCAAATAATAAGACTATAAAGCAAAAGTAATAATACATAAAATCAGGATATATCATAAGAATAAGTCATCACTTCCTAGTTTAAGTTTAAGCTGGTTTTAAAGAATTAATTAATCCATATATCATTTTTGATAATTCACGACTTTCTTTAATCCATATTTCGCTTGAAGATATATCAAAATACCCAAGTTCTTTTCCTATTATCAATTGGGTCCTTAATTCACCTAACGAACCTTTTGCAATTCCAAGAAAATAAATAAATTCTTTTTTACCATTTCTTTCTGCCCCTTCAGATATATTTGATGGAACAGAAATTGAACTTCTCATAATTTGATCCTGAAACCCGAAATTACGACATGCAGATACTGCACGACAAACTTCAACAGCTAAATCTTTAGCCCGAATCCATACATCTAGATTCTCAAAATTTTTCATAAATACTTCTCCTACTATTTTCACACTAACTTAAACTTGCGACCGCAGGTCGTTACTTAAACTTGCGACCGCAGGTCGTTACTTAAACTTACGACCGCAGGTCGTTACTTAAACTTGCGGCCGTAGGTCGTTACTTAAACTTGCGACCGCAGGTCGCCACTTAAACTCAAACTTGACTATCGAGCTCCGCTCGTTAGTCCAGTTTGTGCTCCTCCCGCCAATCGCCTTCTTCAGCCCACTCTGGTTGCTCATCTTTGAACAATAGATATGATTCAAGCACAAGACAGTCCATCTCAGTTCTCATAAAGCATCGGTAAGAATCTTCGGGCGTTGCCACAATTGGCTCACCACGAACATTAAAAGAAGTATTAATAATGATTCCATACCCAGTTCTTTCGTCAAATGCCTTGATGATATCATAATAGCCCTTGTTTGACTTCTCTGTAACTGACTGTATACGTGCGGAGTAATCAACATGAGTAATTGCAGGTATATCTGAACGAGGTAAGTTAACTCGCTTGAGCATATCATAATCATCAACTGGTGTATCGTCCATCTCAATACAACGTTCCTTTTTAACAGGAGCAACTAAGAGCATATATGGAGACTCTTTTTCAATTTCAAAATAGTCTGATATCTTTTCTGCAAGACAACTTGGAGCAAATGGTCTAAAAGATTCTCTATACTTAATCTTTAAATTCATAATAGACTGCATTTTCGGTGAACGAGGGTCTCCAATAATAGATCTGCCACCAAGAGCTCTTGGTCCAAACTCCATTCTTCCCTGACAAAGCCCAACCACCTTGTCTGAATCAAGCATTTCTGCAATCTTCTCTGCCCAAGCTTTCCCTTCAAATTTATGTGCTGTATATCCTTTAGCTTTAATGAATGCTTCAATCTCTTCATTAGAGAATTTTGGTCCAAGGTAAGACCCTTCCATCTGATCATTAACATTATCAGCAGTTCTAGGATTTCCTTGAACTTGATGCCAGACAAACATTGCTGCACCTAGAGCACCACCGGCATCTCCAGCAGCAGGTTGAATCCATATATTCTCAAATGGTCCATCTGCAAGAATTTTTCCATTTGCAACACAGTTCAATGCCACACCACCAGCCATACATAGATACTTTTCGCCTGTCTTCTCGTGCAAATGAACTGCCATCTTCATCACAATCTCTTCTGTCACAACCTGAATAGATTTTGCAATATCCATCTCACGCTTAGTAATGCGAGACTCAGCTTCTCTAGCAGGTCCGCCAAACAGTTCGGCAAATTTATCATTTGTCATTTTCAAACCATCAACAAATGAAAAATAATCCATATTCATTCTAAATGAACCATCTTCTTTGATATCAAGAAGCTTATCTTTTATTAAATCAACATAAACAGGTTCTCCATATGGTGCAAGCCCCATAAGTTTATATTCACCTGAGTTAACTCTAAAGCCAGTAAAATATGTGAAAGCAGAGTACAAAAGACCAAGCGAATGCGGGAAACGCATCTCACTGAATAGCTCAATTTTATTGCCTTTACCTTGCCCTAAAGTACAGGATGCCCATTCGCCAACTCCATCTAAAGTAAGAATTGCTGCCGACTCATATGGCGAAGGGAGAAATGCACTAGCTGCATGAGACTCATGATGCTCCGTGAACATCAGCTCTTTTGCCATTGAAAAACCTAATTTTTGTAGCTGTTTTTCAATCTGATATGGAATCCATAACTTCTGCTTCAACCACATTGGTATAGCCATCATAAATTGTCTGATTCCTTTTGGAGCAACAGCAAAATATGACTTCAAAATTCTTTCAAACTTTGCAATTGGCTTATCATAAAAAACCAACACATCAATTTCATCTTTACCTACCCCACCCTCGGCTAAACAGTACTTTACTGCATTAACAGGAAAAAGAGGATCATGTTTTCTTCTTGAGAAACGCTCTTCTTGTGCTGCAGCAACAATTTTGCCATCCTGAAGAAGAACAGCTCCTGAATCATGGTAATATGCACTAATTCCAAGTATATTCATAAATTATCCCTATCTTAAAATTGGTTCTTGTAATATTCAGGTTTGGTATGTCGAGTATAAGGCGTGAAATAAGATTCAGCATCCTTATCATACTTTCTTTCCAACGGATCTTGCTTTCTAAGAAGCAAGATCAATCTACCCGGCACAAAACAAATGAAGAAAAATGGTAGCAGTAGACCCCAAGTGATAGCTCCTCCAACAACTCTGCCGAGAAATGCTCCAAAAGCCTCTATTGCCTTGAAAACCTTTGGTAAAGCCAATCCACTAATAAGAACCACACATGCCAGTCCAAAAACAATGTATGACATT
>Ga0307987_1001828_pt1 | contig 11482 bp, 10 predicted proteins | sample EllFjometagen181_FD_203157 | JGI IMG/M metagenome (GOLD analysis project Ga0307987, IMG submission 203157) | Marine microbial communities from Ellis Fjord, Antarctic Ocean - #181 | ecosystem: Environmental > Aquatic > Marine > Unclassified | place: Southern Ocean | collected 2014-10-08 | reverse complement strand
TTGGCGGAGGAGGTAGGATTCGAACCCACGAAGCTTTAACACTTAACGGTTTTCAAGACCGCCGCCTTCAGCCACTCGGCCACTCCTCCGAAATGAACCCAAGTTTTATATCATCTTGTTAAAAACAGGTCAATACTTAACTTGCCACAAAAGATAGAAATGTTGCAAAATTCATCTTATCATTGACAGGGAGAACAGTTGAGCTATATTAAGAAGTTTTAGGTTAACCCAAATTTTACAGGAGATAATGGATGAGGCAGAAAATAAGATTTGAAAAAAATGTGAAAACCGGGAAAGTAATAATTTTGGAGTCCAGTGAAGTGGATCCCAGTGTTGTTTTGCTGCTCCATGAAGAAGAATACAGTCTTGAAGAGATGATTAAGGCCTCAGCTGAGGGCGTTCTACCTTTTTCCACTTTGATGAGAAGAAGGAGTTTTTTCCCCACTTCAGACCTTTGTAATAAACTTTTTGAGAATACGATAGAATTTTTTAAAAATGATGCGGAAACAAAAATCATCATTGAATATAATGATATAGAAGCTTTCCCAAAAGAAGAAAAATTTCAGCTGGAAGATGAAGATGTTGAGATTGATAAGATATTAGAGGAAGATGGGGAGACCAGCCAAAACGAGATAAAAGAAATAGACTCTGAAGATGACACACCGAAATTCACGCCTGAAGACACTTCTGAACACGAAAATTAGAGCTGATAATGAAAAATAAGATTAAAAAAATTGTACTCAATGCTGTTAAAACAGGATTTGAAAATGGATTGCTACCAACAGATCAGATCCCTGAAATGGAAATAGAAGAACCAAGAAATTCATCTCATGGAGACTTTTCCACAAATTTTGCAATGGTTTCAGCTGCAATTCAGAAAATGCCACCCAGAAAAATTGCCCAAAGCCTGGTATCATCAATTGAGGCCTTGTGTGAAACCTCGGATGAAACTGCAAATTTGATTGAAAAAGTAGAGATAGCAGGCCCTGGGTTTATTAATTTTTTTCTTTCCAGCAAAGCCTGGCACCCAGTGGTTGACCGGATTCTTGAACAGGATAAAAAATATGGTGCCTCAGATATGGGGAAAAATGAAAAAGTGCAAGTGGAATTTGTTAGTGCAAATCCCACAGGTCCATTGCATGTGGGGCATGGAAGGGGTGCTGCTGTTGGAGATTCTGTCGGGAATATTCTTAGTTTTGCCGGGTTTGATGTTCAAAAAGAATACTATATTAATGATTCCGGGCGCCAGATAAGAACCCTGGGAACATCAGTCTGGCTGAGGCTGTTGCAAAAAGCGGGCAAAGAAATCGAGTTTCCAGATGACTGTTATAAGGGCGATTATATTAAAGATCTTGCCTGTGAGATGCTTGAAAAACAAGGTAGCCAGTTTATTCAAGGAGATGAGAAAGACGCCATCGCTTTATGTGCAAAATTTGCAGCAAAAAAAATTCTTAAAGGAATAAAAGAAGACCTGTCAAGTTTTGGGGTCGTGTTTGATCAATGGTTTAGTGAGCAAAGCCTGTATGATTCGGGACGCGTTCAAAAAGTCATTGATGAATTTACTTCAAAAGATTTGATTTATAAAGAAGAGGGAGCACTCTGGTTTAGAACACAGGATTTTGGCGATGAAAAAAACAGGGTGGTCGTTAGAAATAATGGGCTGACCACTTATTTTGCTTCTGATATTGCCTATCATATGGAAAAGTATGAGCGAGGGTTTGATAGGGTTATTGATGTGTGGGGAGCAGATCACCACGGTTATATAAAAAGAATAGATGCCTCTGTAGTTGCACAGGGGAAAAAAAGCAGCCAGTTTCAGGTGATATTGGTTCAGCTGGTGAATCTGCTTCGAGGGGGCAAACCATTCCAGATGTCTACAAGGGCTGGTGAATTTGTTACATTAAAAGATATTGTTGATGAAGTGGGCAAGGATGCTGCAAGATTTATGTTTTTAAGCCGCAGTTATGATTCCGGGCTTGATTTTGATCTGGAACTTGCCAAACAGAAAAACTCAAATAACCCTGTATATTATGTCCAATATGTCCATGCCAGGATCACTGGGATTCTCTTAAAGGCAAAGCAGGAAAGTATTATCCAGAACATTGATTTTGATAAGGGTATAAACGTGGGATTATTGACGACTACCGAAGATATTAACCTTCTAAAAATACTGGATACATTTAAAGCCAAAGTGGAAAAAAGCGCTCAAACATTGCATCCCCATGTGATTTTTACGTATCTGATGACTCTTGCATCCGCATTCCATGGTTATTACAACAAGCACAAGGTAATAACAGATAGCACAGAACAAACCCTGGCCAGGTTAAGCCTTGTTTTGGGAGTAAAAAAAGTTATTAGAAACGGGTTGGCACTTCTTGGGGTTAATGCACCTGAAAGAATGTAAAAATGATATCCTTTAAAGGGATTTTAAAATATTTAATTTACACGTTTATTGCCGGCTGGATGTTTTTATTGGGCATCATGGTGGGCCGTGGTACTTCTCCTGTTACTTTTGATACCCAGGGGTTTCAAAAAAGGCTTGAAGCCATTGCCAATGAATTTGTAGAGAAAAAAGATAATCCCCAAAAAATGGATTTAGAATTCTATGATGCCCTGGATAGCCCTGTGCAGGAAGAAAGTGCCCTTTCGAAAAACAACCCCTTGGAAATTATGCCTGAAAAAGAAATACCTGTAAAAGAAAAACTTGAAAAGGAAAACCTTCTTACACCGGATATGATTCCATTAAAGAAAAGCAGAAAAAAATTAACATTTAAAAAGATAACCCAAAAGGCAAAGACAGATATTGGAGCAAATGATATCCCAAAAATAAAACAGGGTAAGTATACGATTCAGATTGCAGCCTATAAAGAGTTTAAAGATGCCATTACTCAAATGGCACTGCTTGAAGAAAAAGGATTCTCTTCTTACCGCGTAAAAGGTGGAAAAGATGGAGCTGCATGGTACAGGGTGAGAATTGGCTCTTTTGCAAGCAGGGATGAAGCCCAAAAAATTATAGAAAAATTAAATATAGCCCGAATCAAGGCCCAGGTCGTAGAAAAGTAATTATAAAAAAGGATGAAAATGAAAATATCGACTGATGAAGTTACAAAGATTGCCCACCTCGCACGATTAGAGGTTGAACCCTCGCAAAAAGAGAAAGTGGCCGAACAGCTGAGCCATATCCTTGGATATATCGACAAACTAAAAGATGTAGATGTTGAGGGGGTCAAGCTTTCTTCAGGAGCTGCTTTTATGAATAATGTGTTAAGAGAGGATGAAGTGAAAGAATCTCCAGGCCCTTTAGTAACCTTGGCCAATGCACCACAAAGGGATGAGGATTTTTATATCGTTCCCAGGGTTGTTAAATGATTGGGTTGTTAATAATTGGATTATCAAATAATTTTTTCAGGCGTGAGAGAATAAGGAAAAGATAGAATGGAATACCATGAACTAACCATTGAGAGTGCAGGAAAACTGCTTACCAGCCATCAAATTTCTTCTTTTGAGTTGACATCTGCTTTACTTGACCGGATTGAAAAATATGACGATGAAATCCGTGCATTTATAACTGTTGATAAAACCATGGCTCTTGAACAGGCCAGAAGAGCGGACCAGGATATTGCCGCTAACAACATTTTACCATTGACAGGTGTGCCCATAGCCTTAAAGGATCTTTTGTGTACCAAAGGGATAAAAACAACCTGCGGATCACAGATTCTTAATGATTTTATCCCACAATACGACGGTACAATTGTTAATAAATTAAAGGAAAACGGTGCTGTTATAATAGGCAAAACAAATCTGGACGAGTTTGGCATGGGGTCCTCAACTGAAAATTCTTCTTATCAAATCACGACAAATCCCTGGAACAAAGACCATGTACCCGGTGGTTCCAGTGGAGGATCAGCTGCGGCCGTGTCAGCCAGGCTTTGCTGTGCCGCCCTTGGGACCGATACAGGCGGTTCCATCCGACAGCCATCTTCCCATTGCGGGGTGGTCGGTCTTAAACCCACCTATGGCAGGGTATCTCGGTTTGGGTTAGTTTCTTACGCATCTTCCCTTGATCAGATCGGTCCCATTACTAAAAATGTTAAAGATGCGGCAATATTGATGAATATCATTTCAGGACACGATGAAATGGATTCCACCAGTGCAAAGGTTGATGTGCCTGATTTTACAAAGGCATTTGATAAGTTTGAAAAAGGTTCCTTAAAGGGAATGACAGCAGGAATCCCAAAAGAATACCTATGTGTTGATGGCATTGACCCTGAAGTTGAAAAAGTATTTAATGAGGCTAAAAGGGTTTTTAAAGATCTGGGGGTTAAAATTAAAGAGATTTCTCTGCCCCATACAGATTATGTTGTTGCAGCCTATTATATTATTGCACCCAGTGAAGCCAGTTCCAATCTTGCCAGATTTGATGGCGTTAAATATGGTCTCAGGGAAAAAGAGTCGGATGACCTTATTGATATGTATAAAAAAACCAAGTCAAAAGGGTTTGGTCCGGAAGTTAAGAGAAGAATCATGATCGGAACCTATGCACTTTCAGCCGGCTACTATGATGCATATTATGGCAGGGCATTAAAGGTTAGAACCCTGATCATGGAAGATTTTTCAAAGGCCTTTGGTACTTGTGATTTTATCCTGTCTCCTGTGGCGCCGGCTCCTGCCTTTAAGATTGGTGAAAATATGGATGATCCCCTGACCATGTATCTGACGGATATTTTCACACTTTCTGCCAACATGGCAGGCATTCCCGGGATATCGGTTCCAGCAGGGTTTTCTTCCAAAGGGCTTCCCATAGGTATCCAGATGATGGGAAGACGCTTTGATGAATTGTCACTTTTAAGGGCTGGATATGGATTTGAAGAGACAATTCAATTGGATAAAAAGTTTCCGGATTTTTAATGTAAGGAGATAAAGAATGTCAGCACTGCAACCCAAGGGGGAGAAATTAAAAAAAGCAATTAAATGGATATCAGAAAAGAGAAAAGAAAAACCGGGTATGGCGCTTGCAAAGTTGGTGGATGAAGCCGGCTTTCAATTTGATTTAAGCCCAAAAGATTCCCAGTTCCTGTCAAGGTTTGTAAAGAATGACGATCATTAGAATCCTGCCTGAAATCCTTTCCAATAAGATTGCAGCAGGCGAGGTGGTGCAAAGGCCTTCCTTTGTTGTTAAAGAACTTGTTGAAAATAGCCTTGATGCAGGCGCAACTAGTATAAACGTAGAAATTGAAAAAGGGGGGAAATCTTTAATCCGGATTTCAGATAACGGCTGCGGTCTTTGCCGGGATGACGCACTTTTATCCATTGAAAGGTATGCCACAAGTAAAATATTTACCGCAGAAGATCTTTTTTGTATCTCAACCATGGGATTCAGAGGAGAGGCCCTTCCTTCCATTGCATCCGTATCAAAATTCACCTTTATAACAAGAACCAACGAGTCTGACATTGGAACAAAGATTGATATTGCCGGTGGGAAATTATTCAATGTATCTGATGTCGGGGCTCCCGTGGGAACCATGGTGGAAGTGAAGAATCTTTTTTTTAACACACCGGCCCGAAAGAAATTTTTAAAATCTGATAACACAGAGAGCAGTCATATTGCCGATGTCATATCCGGAATAGCTCTAGGAAACCCAGGTATTGGATTCAGGTTTTTTATAAATAAAAAATTGGTTAAAAACTTTCCCACTGGCCAGGGTTTTTTTCAACGGTCCATGTCAGTATTGGGAAAAGACGTATTCCGCAATCTTTTTCCAATTGAATTTGAGAGTCCAGAACTTTGTGTTTCAGGCACCTGCTCCAGCCCGGCTGTGACAAGGAGCTATTCCAATCGGATTTACCTGTTTGTCAATCAGAGGTTGGTGTATGATAGAGGCCTTGTGGCTTCCGTCCTTAGAGGATACAAGGGGCGGATTATGAAAGGCCGGTTTCCCATGGGGGCGGTGTGTGTAAATTTAGCCTTTGATCAAGTGGATGTGAATGTTCATCCTTCAAAAAGGGAAATAAAGTTTATAAGCCCCCAGTCTGTTTATTCGAATGTTACAAAGGCTGTTTATAATGCGCTTTTCCAGGCCCAAAAAGATTGGGGAGCTTATAACAAAAGTATTCCCTTACAGCCTTCACAGGTAAAGTCTTCAACGGTAAAGCTTTTACAGGGATCTGATGATCAGGAAAAACAAAACAATAAAGGCCTTGGCTATGTCAATGAAAAACACTGCGTGTCAAAAACATTATTTTCCTACGATCAAACGCTTGAGAGTTTTGAAGAAAAAGTTGAGCAGACAAAGATCCAATGGCCGAAAAAGAGTTCTCCTGATCATAACAAAACAGCAGACAGCCTGAACAGCCTGACCGGACTGGATATATTGGGCCAAGTCATGGGCACCTATATTATCGGCCAGAAAAATAACAGCCTTATTATGGTGGATCAGCATGCAGCACATGAAAGAGTGGTATATGAAACCTTAAAAAAAAGACATTCAAGCCTTGCGATTCAAAGCCAGGCCCTGCTTATACCCGAGACCCTGGAATTGACCCATAAGGAGGCCGACCTTTTAAGTCGCCTTATGGAAGATTTATCAGGATTGGGTATTATTATAGAACCCTTTGGCGGTACCACATTTATTGTAAAAACCATTCCAATATTGATAGAAAAAAAGCAGATTAAACCCCTTGTAATTGAAATCATAGAAAATTTTATGGAAACCTCTGATCTGTCTTCAAAGAAAAACTGGCTTGAGACCTGTTTGATTTCCATGGCCTGTCATACAGCCATTCGTGCCAATAAAAACATGCAGCCAAGAGAAATGGTGCAATTGCTGGAAGACCTTGGAAAGTGTGAAAATCCTTTCCACTGTCCCCATGGCCGTCCTACTATTGTTTGCCTTGATGCCCAACAAATGGAAAAGCTGTTTAAAAGAGTTGTTTGATGACAGCGTTTAATGTATATAATTGCGAAAATTAAAAAAAATATAATGTACCAAATTCTATAAAGGAGTCTCATGTTAAAGTCCAATAAAATGATTAAAACCAGAATATTAAAAATCGGAATATCTAAAATTGGGTGGATAGTTGTTGTTTTATCCCTTTTTATGATAGTTGCAATCACCCCGGGCTTATGTTCTCAGCCTAAAAAAGTGGCAGTGGTTCCTTTTTCAGTTAATTCTCCCCAGGATCTTGGTTTTTTGCAAAATGGCCTGTTTAATATGCTTTTTTCCAGGTTGTCGGACCCTGGCAAGGTTGTGGTAATGGATCGCGAAACCATTGACAAAGTAATAACCGATGCCCGCGAATCTATAGGAATCAAAGGCTTGCTCAATGAATCCAATGCCAGGATTATCGGGGCCAATATGGGGGTGGACTATATTCTTTTCGGAAGTCTGACTCATTTTGGGGAAAGTGTCAGCCTGGATGCCAGCATGGTGGACATGACAGGGGAAAAACAAACCTTAACCTTTTTTGAGCAGAGCAAAAACATGGGGGATGTCATTCCCATGGTCAATACATTTGCAGGCAATATCAATTTAAAAGTATTTAACCGCAGTATTGCCAATGAGATGTATGCAGGACCTAAGAAGACTCAGTCACAAGGAGGATCTCAATATTCAGGCGGCCAGGAAGGTTCAAATACAGGCGGGTTTATCAACCTTCAGCAAACCACCCAGAAAGGCTTTCAGACACACTTGAAATTTAAGGGCCAGATCAATGCAATGGCTGCCGGAGATCTGAAAAATGAAGGGAATATCCAAGTGGTAACAGCAACCGATTCTGAGATATTGATTCATAAACTTAAGGGAACCAGGCTTTTAGTTGAAAAGAAACTTGAATTTGCCTCCACCCACAGGATCATTTCTCTGGATATTGCAGATATAAATAAAAACGGATATCCGGAAATATTTGTGACAAGCTTGAATATCCTGAGGGAAGGGTTAAAATCATTTGTACTGGAATATAATGGTAGTAAATATATAACACTGACAGATGATGAATCTTATTATCTAAGAGTGATTGACGGCCCTGATGAGGATAAAATTCTTCTGGGTCAAAAGTCTGCCGTCAATCCCTATAAGGGTAAAATTTATCACATGAAGGCCAACAGCTCCCGCTATGTCAGAGACAAAAGAATCAGAATGCCAAGAAGCGTCTCTGTCCTTTCACTTGCAAAGGGGGCAATAACAGCTAAAGATTCCTCAGAATATGTACTGATCAATGAACACGGACGATTAAGAGTAGTCACTGATGGCGGCAAGATTGACTGGGAAGGAAATAAAAAATTCGGCGGCACAACCCATTATTTTCTTCTCCCAAGAGATGATACAGATTCCACGTTTCAGGAGCGGATTTATTTTAACCCCAGGATTCTTTTTTATGATGTGAGAGGAGATGGCAAAAAAGAAATTTTTGTAGTGAGAAACGAGGAATTTGGCGGCGGTGCCCTGGGCCGGTACAAACGGTTTACCAAAGGAAGCCTTGAGATTCTTTCCTGGAACGGTATTGCACTTAATCCGGTGGCCAAAACCCGCACGGTTCAGGGATGGATAAGTGATTTCGCCATTGATGATCTGGACGGCGATGGAAAGGAAGAACTGATTGTTTCCGTGGTCGGCAAACCCAAACTTCTTATGGGTGCAAAAGGTCAGGTCTCCAACATAATTTCTTATCAATTGGAATAGGCCTATAAAAAATATACAAAGAACTTGACAAAAGGGTTAAAACTCCATAAACAGTGTATGGATCTGGATGTCTGCGTTTAAAAGGAGCACAGGTGCCAGGTAATTCAGGTGGTAAAATTATTTTAAAAGGAGAAAAAGATGAAAAAATTAATAGTACTTATTGCTGCAATGGTTATGGTTGCAGGTTTTGCAAATGCTGCAGAGTGGAATTTTTATGGTTCTGCTCGTGTATCTACTTTCTGGACAACTGCTGAGACAACTCCAATCCCTCCTGCAGTTGCTGTCGCTGATGTAGATCAATTTTCTATGGGCCTACAGGGAAACTCCCGTGTGGGTGCCAATGTTAAAGTCAGTGATGAATTGTCTGGCCGTTTTGAAGCTGGTAATTCTGGAACTACTTGGAATACTCGTCTTATTTATGGCGAATGGAATTTTGGCGGCGGAACTTTCCTCGTTGGTCAGACTTATACTCCCCTTAACCTTTTCTACTCCAACCAGGTTTTCGGCGGCGACACAGACCTTCTTGCCTATGGTGGTGTTTATAGTGGCCGTGCTGCACAGTTAAGACTGAAATTTGGTGGTTTACAGATTGCAGCAGTTGCTCCTGTAGCAGTTAACCTTCTTGGTGTTGGTGGTACTACAGAGAATAGCTTTCCTACAATTGAAGCTTCTTATAGCTTGAAAATGGGCGCTATTGCTATGAAACTTGCCGGTGGTTATAACACATATGAAAATAGCAATGCAGCTGGCACAGTTTCTTTTGATGTTGATTCATATGTTTTAGCCTTTGGTGCAAGTGCAAATGTAGGTATGTTTAGACTTGGTGGTAATATTTATACCGGTCAGAATTCCGCTCAATTGCTCTGGACAAATGCTGGCGGCGGCGGTGGTGCTCCTGCTCTGAATGCTCTTGGAAACGGAACTCTTGACAGTGATGTTATGGGTTATGTGATTGTTGCCACAGCAAAAGTCAATGACATGTTTTCTGTTGAATTCGGTTATGCTGGAATTCAGACAGAGCTTGATGCACTTCCAGGTTTAGCACCTGTACAAGATGATGCAAAATCTTACTATGCACAGGCTGTTGTTACACTTGCTCCTGGAGTATATGTTATTCCTGAAGTTGGTGTAGTTGATTTTGATGAAAATGGTCAGTCCAAAACAACTTATTTTGGAGCCAAATGGCAGATTAACTTCTAATTTGAATGAATTAGAAGACCCAAGACTTTATACCACCTGAATGTTTTGGCCTGGTGATGGAAAATTCCATCACCAGGCCTTTTTTTATTTACCATGCAAAGGATCCACGCAAAATTATTGAGTGGGAAATAATATAATGGAGAGATATTATAAAGAACGGTTTCATGTTCAGCAAAATTTGATTAGAAAGATTGCTCCTTTGATGGAAGTAAATGAAATCATGGAAAAAGTCAGGGAAGAACTCAGAAAAATTATTCCCAATGCCATGGAAGTGTGTATCCTGCTCCTGGATCCTGAGGCGGGCAAGTACACAAGTCCCTTGCAATGTGCCTTGTATGAGGAACCTGTGAGCTGCCAGTCCTGCAAACGGGACCGGTCGGCAATAAAAAAAGCCATCCAGAAAAAAAAAGCGATTGTAGTGTCTCAAAGTGAGCCCATACAACGTACAGACAATAGCCTTGTTGCTGTGGGAGCTGAATATGCCATGCCTGTTTTTGTGGAAGGACGAATTCTGGCAGCCATCAGTGTGGTGATACAGCCTTTAAGCCGATATACCCGGAGGGATTTTTTTCTGATAAGAGATTTTGCTGATATTCTAGGAAATATTATTTTAACAGCAAGGCACCAATGGGAAATCACCCAGGAGAAAATTAGAATCAGCCGGATGCTTAATCATCTGACACCCTTTGTTCCAGGTTCAGTACGGCATATGGTGGATAAGAACCCGGAATTATTGACCCTGGAAAAAGAGAGAAAAGAGGTGACCATCCTGTTTCTTGATCTGGAAGGGTACACCAGTTTAAGTTCCAGATGGCCGGAAACTCAAGTCAATGCCATTATTGAAAAAATGTTTTCCAGTTTTGTCGATCCCATTCACAGGTCCAGCGGGGATATCAATGAAACCGCCGGGGACGCCCTCATGATTATATTTAAAGACCATGATGCAAAGACAAATGCCATCAATGCGGTAAAGGCAGCCTTTGAAATTATTGACCGGAACAGGGTTTTTAATTTGTCTCTGGAACCGGAAATAGGAACCATTGATGTGAACATTGGCATTAATTCCGGTTCTGCCCTTGTGGGGATGAGCAGGTTTAAAGGTCTTTTAGAGACGCGCATGACCTTTACTGCAACGGGAAGGGTTACCAATATTGCTGCCCGATTGTCAGACCATGCCAAGTTAGGTGATATCCTGGTTGGTGAGGAAACCCGGAAAATGGTGGAAGGGATATGGCCTGTTTTTGCACTTGGACCTGTCCTTTTAAAAGGGATCAAAGATCCTGTGCCGGTTTTTTCCCTTCTTCGTTCTCCAAGAATAGAACCTATCAAATAGTTAAAAAATGTATTTCCATATCTTCCACCCCGGTGATTTTTCTGCATCCTGCCACCCAGGGGTTTTCATCATGTATTCGGGATTTTTGCGTATTTGCCTTTGAAGATCTGCTTTTTGTTCCTGCGCCATCTTTTCCCATGCTAAAGTGGATCGGTCAAAGACTTTTTTGTTAATCGTGGCTGCAATTCTGTTTGTTTTATCAATCAAATCGCCACTTTTCTGTGACTGGTCAAAAAAAGCCATATACCTTTTGTTTTCAATATCATACACC
>Ga0307987_1001827_pt1 | contig 11485 bp, 9 predicted proteins | sample EllFjometagen181_FD_203157 | JGI IMG/M metagenome (GOLD analysis project Ga0307987, IMG submission 203157) | Marine microbial communities from Ellis Fjord, Antarctic Ocean - #181 | ecosystem: Environmental > Aquatic > Marine > Unclassified | place: Southern Ocean | collected 2014-10-08 | reverse complement strand
CTTTTCGCAGTAGTAAAATTTTTCTTCAATCTGCGTGAATCTGCGTAATCTGTGGATAATACTCTTTTGGTTGTGGCTCAGTTGCCATAGGTCATCCGTGGGTGAAAAGTTTTTGAGAAGTTACAAAAAATCTTGTATAATTTGGGGGAGAGTGATATTCTTCTACTCGAAATTATAAATCTTGGAAATTTACCGGAAATTCCTGTTAGAATCAGGAGCGGACGCGCCACTGTGATTGAACTATAGTTCATAAGCCAGAACACGGATTTTTCCCTTTTAATTTTAAATCTCTCGCGAAAGGGGAAAAGGATTACTTTTCTTTATCTTAATTACCGGGACGATTGAATTATTGTGTTCGGTAGTAGAATCTATTTTATTCCGAATGTTATTTCTCAATTATTCCATGTAGTTTATCAAAGTCGCAGTGAATTTAGAATTATCATTTGTTAATATTATAAAAATATAGGTATAAAAGATAATGAAAATTAAATTCATTACTTCGCTTGTGCTAGTTGCATCATTTGCAGTTGCTCAAACGAATAATTCAGCCGTTGAACTCGATACAATGGTTGTCACAGCAAGTCGAACAGAATCACCGGAATATAAGATCGCCGGTAATGTAGATGTCATAACTTCAGAAGATATTTTGGAAAACAAGTATCTGAATGTTGTTGATGCAATAAAAACTCTCCCTGGTATTTATGTAAAAACTATGGGTGGAAATGTCGCAGACGCTGAAGTATCAATGCGTGGGTTTGGTGAAAACTCAGGCGGACGTGTTTTGGTTCTGGTTGATGGTCAAAGATTGAATAATCCAGATATGGCAAAGCTGAACTGGTTAAGTCTTTCAATGATTGATGTTGAAAAGATTGAAGTTGTTCATGGTGGCTCAAGTGCACTTTATGGTGATAATGCGGTTGCGGGTGTTATTAATATCATCACAAAAACTCCAGAAGATACCTTTAGCACAAAATTAAAAGCCGATGGTGGTAGTTACGGCCTTTATAATGTTGCAGGTACAATTAATGGTAACATAGATAATCTTTTCTATAATGCATTTGTGAATTTCTATGGACTTGATGGATATAGAGACAATTCTGATTTTGCTTTTTATGGAGCTGGTGCAAAAATTTCATATGAACTTTCTGATGCTATAAGTGTTTATGTTGGTGGAAAGTATAGTGATGTTGATCAGGGAATGCCAGGTTCATTGACTTTGGAACAGATTAAGGAAGATAGAAAACAAGCTTCAACTCCTGATGATAGAGTTAAGAATGAGTATGTTTTTGCAGATGCTGGTGTTGCCTTGGAGATGCTTCCAGAGCAGAATCTATTTGTTGATTTTGGATATCAATTAAAAGATACAAAGTCTGAGTATGTGTCATTCTTTTCATGGACAGATTCAAAAGAGAATAGATATGGTGTGTTGCCAAAATATGTTGGTAACTTTGAAGTTATGGGTACTGACAATAAGCTGACAATTGGTTCTGATATCTATTTCAACGATTTAACAGTTGATAAGTATGGCGATTCCGAAAAAACAATGAAAAGCATTCATGCTAAGTTGAATAAGAATACTATTGCAGCATATGTGCATGATGAAATCACAATTGCAGACGATTATATTGTTTATGCCGCGGGTCGTGTTGAAAATTATGAAGTAAAAGCAGATGTTCAAGACCTAAACACACCATCATCATTTGAAGATTCCAAAAATGACACTGAAACTGCTTTTGATCTTGGGTTTGTAAAAACTTTTGAAAATAAATCAAAAGTTTTTGTAAAAGGATCTACTCTTTACAGATTGCCTTTCTTGGATGAACAGGTAAGTTACTATGGATTTGGAACAGATGCCTTCTATCAGGATATTGACCCGGAAACTGGCTGGGATGTTGACTTTGGTGGAGACTGGAATGTTTCTGAAGATTTAAATGTTGCTCTTACTTTATACTACATGGAAATGAAGGATGAGATTGCCTACAATGCTGTTACATTTCAAAATGAGAATATGGAAGATACTCGTCACATGGGTATTGAGGCGCGGTTTGCATATTTCATTGTAGAAAATGTTAAATTGTTTGGTAACTACACATTTAATGATGCAGCATTCATTAAGGGTGATAACAAAGATAATGATATTCCTCTGGTTCCAATGCATAATGTTTATGTGGGTGCATGGTTTTTCCTTCCTGCCGGATTTTCTTTCAAGGCAGAAGCAAACTATATAAGTTCTGCTTATCTTGGTGGCGATTATGCTAATACAGGCGATAAGCTTGCCGAATATGTTGTTGTAAACACACTTCTTAACTATGCATGCCCTGCACAAGAACTCGAAGGTCTATCTCTCTATATTGCAGTAGATAATATTTTTGATCAAGAGTATAGTTCTGTTGGTTATCAAGGATGGTCAGGTAATGGCTATTATCCAGAACCAGGCACAACTTTTGCCGCTGGCCTGCAATATGATTTTTAAGGCTCTTCATAAATTGATCAAGATGTCATCCCTATGGGATTCACTCTTTATTGTATTATCCTAGGGTTAAAACCCTAGGCTACAAAGATGTCGCCTCGCTGGGGCTATTATTACCCACAATAATTTATGAAGAACCATTTTTAAAATGAGCTTAAAAGTTTTTAAATAATTAAACATTAGAGCACTTTCGAGTGGTAGTGCTCAACTCAAAAACTCCTCGTTTTAGCGTGGTAAAAGTTCATTCTTTTACCACGTTTTTTTATCCAATTGCAATTTTGAATGCAATATATGGAACAATAGCAAATACTATTACGAAGATTTTATATGCACCTAGATAACCATAAATCATAGGCATTACTATTTCTTCTTTAAGATTAAACAGTTTTGCATGTTGTTTTGGTACAACATTTTTTAAAAGCATCATAAGTATTGAGAATAGTGTTAGTAATATGATGTTGATTAGCATGTTGTAAAACAAGAATGTGTTGAGTATTTCTGTGTTCATATCTTTCCCTTTCTTTTATTAATTAACGATATTACATCATAAAATCTTACAATGCAACGTTAAAATAATTGTAAGTATTGGATTCATTTGGTTCAATAAATTATAAAATTAGTTTGGTGGACGCCAGAGACGGCGTCCCTCCCTGCTGGCAAGATAACATTAAATTGCAAAGCGGGAGGGTCATCGTCTCTGATGACCGAAATGATATTTAACAATACAAACAAGGTTGAACTGTACATTGTATACTTATTTGTTGCAATTTTCAGGATGTTTGAGTATAATGATGGGTAAATCAAGTTCCTTGTCGGGTCGCATGATGTTATATTAAGGTAGTATGACATTTTGTGTTAAAGATTGTTGCCTGATATTTTTAGGGGGAAACGGTGCTAGGGAAGCCGTGGGGACGATAATGAAGAGGAAATATGAACTACGAAGAATTTAAAAATATTTTAACAGAAAAATTTTCGTACCAGACACCGCAAGAGGCGTTGGATGCTGCAAAAAAAAGTTTTTGTTATAAGTTTAATGGTTGGTATCACATTAATGTGTTAAGAGGCATTATGAGTTGTCACAAGTTTTCTAAAAAAGGCTTGTTTGATATGAATCAGTTTGCAGCGCATTCGCACAGGTTTTTAACTTTGGTTGAGAAATGCGGAGTTCCTGTTAAAATTGAGGGATTGGACAATCTTGAAATCATGAAACAGAATGGTTGTGTTCTTGTTGCGAACCATATGAGTTTGTTAGAAACATTTATCCTGCCATCAATGTTTTTGTCTTTTGGGAAAGGTACATATGTTTTGAAAGAATCTCTTTTGAAGTATCCTTTTTTTAAAAATGCATTAAACGCCATACATCCTATATCTGTTAAAAGAGAGAATCCCCGTGATGATTTGAAGAAGGTTCTTCAAGAGGGTAGTGAGAAGTTGAAAAAAGGCGTTTCTTTGATGATGTTTCCTCAGGCAACAAGAGATATTCATTTTGACAAAACTAAGTTCAATACCATAGGACACAAATTGGCTGCCAAGGTTAATGCTCCGTTGATTCCTGTTGCTATAAAGACGGACTTTTATGCAAAGGGTGGCCGTGTTGATCGAAGCAAGCCGGTTCATATCTCGTTTGGTAAGCCAATCTTGAATATAGCAGGTAATCGTAAAGCTGCTTATGAAGAGGCCTTTGCATTTATTGCTGAGACTTACAAGTCTTGGGGTGGTAAGGTGAATTTGTTGCCAGCGAAACAGTCGTAAAAAGTTTTTCAATATCCAATAATCAAGGCATGTGCTTTGGTTTTGGAATTGTTTGGTAGCGCAAGCTTCCAGCTTGCAGGCGCTTACAACCTAGAAGGTTATGCTACACAGGTGCTCATAATCTTGTCTCGTTATTTTGAGAGTTTTTCAGATATTTCTTTTTCGGGATTCTTCACAAATTTACCTGTTATGGTAAATGATTTTTTTGCTGTTTTTTCGCAGATCAGCTTTATTCCATACTCAATGTTTTTAAAATTTTTCTTGATATATGAAGTTGCGGATATTCTTGTCTTTGTATATAAGCTGAACATCTCATTAGTTGCTGTTTTTGAAAAATTTATTTTGATGTTATGTTTGTTGTAAAAGTTTTCTGCAAACAAATCTAGATCTTTTCTTTGTTGTTCAATAATCTCGTTTTTAGAGTTGTTTATGAAATCATCAATGGCCTTTAATGGATTATTGATCTTTTCTTTGGATATCTCTAATGTCTTTATACCAAGTGAAGGTAGTTCAAATTTAAATTCTCTGAAAACTTTTTCGAGGACAGTTGCAAGTCCTCTGGCACCAGTCTTTTCTTTATATGCTTTGTCTGCAATTTCTGTAATTGCATCAGGAGTAACATTGATATCAATATCGTAGCCTTTCATATCTCTTGTGTACTGTTTTAGAATACTACCCTCGGAGGATAACATTATCTCTTCAAGGTCTTTTGATCTTAATTCTTCACAGACTACTCTGACAGGAAGCCGACCTATGAACTCAGGTTCAAAGCCGTAATCAACAAGATCTGTTGTCTGGGCCTTTTTAAGATAATTAATTTTGTTGCCATTGTCTTTTTTGTCAGCAAAGCCAATTTGAGAACGGTTTATTCTTTTTTCAACCATTTCATCTAAGCCCTGAAATGCACCACTTACAATGAAAAGGATATGCTGGGTGTTGATTGTTTTTTCTATTTGTCCTTTGCCTGTCTGCATTTCCATGACTGCCTGCATCTGACCAATCATATCGGTTTGACTGAATAAGCTGACATCTGTTTCTTCCATCATCTTCAGAAGGTTGACCTGAACACCACGACCTGAAACATCTCTTGTTCCATGTTGTCCCTTTGTGGCAATCTTATCAATTTCATCAATAAAGATGATGCCGTATTTTGCTAGGGATGTGTCGTCTTTTGCAACTTTTACAAGATCTCTAACCAAGTCTTCAACATCGTGTCCGACATAACCCGTTGCTGAAAATTTTGTTGCATCTGCTTTAACAAAAGGAACGCCTATCAGTTTTGCAATGCAACGCATGAGGTATGTTTTGCCTACACCAGTTGGCCCAAGTAGTATTACGTTGTGTTTTGTGTATTCGGCATTCTGTAAGGATTTGTTTTCAATACATGCTCTAACGTGGTTATAGTGGTCGCAGATTGCAACAGATAGTACTTTTTTTGCTTCATCTTGTCTAATTACATATTTGTCAAGGTGCTCTTTGACTTCTTTAGGTTTCAAATCGAATTCGCGTATTCTTCTTAGAATCTTTTCTCTAGCTTCTTTTTGTTCTGCCATTTTGGTTGGACCTTGTTGTGGATTGTTTTGGCGAGGGGTTGAAAATGCAACTTTTGCATTTTTCAACATTTTCTTTATCTCTTCTTCTAGTCTTTCTGTATCACTTTTTGTCTTTGGCATAATCTCTGCTTTACAAATTTATGTCTAGAATATTGTCATCTCTAGTGCTTTGTTCTTCTTGATCCTTGTTTCTGTATATGACTGTTTTATAGCCATCAAGTGTTTGGATTTGAAGTAAAATATCAGCAATCTTATTGGTAGCTCTAGAGCACTCTTCCAGTTGAGCTCTGACTCTGGGAGCCAAATCCTTTTCTTTCAACAAAGAGTATAGGTATGTGTTTAAAACCGTTGCCGGTTGACCAATGTGATGGCATACAGCACCAATGCTTTCAAACATAGCTTTTGATTGTGCTTTTTGAACAACGCTCTCTGTCTTTTTAGACATGTTTTGGTTTAAAACTTTCTCTATTGTAAGTTGTGCCTCAAGTTGTTCAACCTTGATTTTCATATCGGCAACGATGGCATTTAGAAATTTTTCAATCTCAATGATGTCATCTTCGCATCGGTCAAAATCTATGTGCTCGGGAAATTTCCCCTCAGCCATACTCTCTAGATAATTTCTTAGTTTAAGTATGTTCTTTGGATATTTATGCAGAATAACCATACCAGACAATGCAAGTAAGGTTGTTATCGTAACAATGAAAACCTGTATGCTATTGGATAAATCACCTGGATTTAAAAAGGTTAAAAACACAGTAACAAGAATAGGAATGATACCGACAAGAACAATTGCAATATCAATCTGATATTTTGAACTTCGAGATATTATGGATGAACGTTTTGATTTTATCATGGTTTCTTAATAAACTACAGTACAGTCTGGTAGTGCTGATTTTAACTTCTGAATTTCTTCTTTTGATATATTATTTCCATCAAGACGAATCCAACGTAGAGGTAAACTTTCTAAGCTAACAGTAATATTTGTTAGTTGATTGTCCTGTAGGCTAAGTCTTGCAAGGTTTTTCAATTGAGAAAGACCGCTAGGAAGACTTTTTAATTGATTTCTTGCTAATGACAAGTCAGTGAGTTTTTCTAATGCAGATATATCACTTGGTAGCATTTGAATCTTGTTATTGTTTAAATATAAACACTTTAGATTCTCCATTCCTGCAAATGAAGTTATATTGGTTATCTGATTGCCATTTAATCTAAGCCATTTTAATGTTTTGTTATTAGATAGAGTATCTGGGATTTCTGTAAATTTATTTCTATCAAGATTGATATATCTCAAACTGTTAAGTTTCAATATGCTGTCTGGTAATTTTGACAGTTGATTGTCGCTTAAGTACAACTCTTTTATGTTGAGTAGATCACCAAAGTTTTCTGGTAGCTCTTTGACGCCGCAGTTTATCATGTCAAGGTAGTCCAGTCCAGTAAGAGAGATTATTTCGATTGGAAACTCTGCAAATGTAATGCCTTGTACTCCAAGCATGTGTAAAATAGGGAAGTCGCCAAGGTTTTTAGGTAGAGCTGACAGGTTCTGTTCGTGGAAATTAAAAAATTCAACACTTTCCTTTTCTGGCAGAGCTTCTTCAATGCTGGTGTATTCTTTTATTCTATCAGGTGCTTTTTGTGGCGGTAGGCAACCTGCTACTAAAATTGGTATCAGTAATAATAAACTTCTTTTTATAATCATAAATCAAATCCTTTAAAATATATTTTTTTGTATGATAAAATAAAATGACATTTTTATCAAAGCTTTTTATTGCTTTACTGGAAGTTTCTTTGTAAATACGGTTGTGGGCTGTTTTGTCTGAAAGTTATGAGGAGATGATGATGAGTAAAGAAAATAATAAGCAGGGTCTCCTGTTTAATGTGAGATTGCATTATATAATCACAAACTGTATGAACTTTATATTAAAGTTCATCTGCAATCTTTTTTGGCAAAACATGTTAAAACCCTTGCACTTTTAACGTATTAACCATAGTATAACAAATTGTCAATAAGCAGTTTATGAATTGAACAGGAAACCCTAAACAGAAAAAATGAGATAAATTAATAGTATGACAAAAAAACACTTGTGTTATATTGACTTAAATAGTATAGTATCTGCCGATAGAAGACAATAGGTATTTAAAAACCAGTTTCAAAAGTTAGTTTTGGTATTAAAGTATAAATGGAGTTTTTAACAAAAATGAAAAAGAATATTACACTAGTCGTAGCAATTATATCTATGATTTCGGCATTTACAGTAAATGCAGCGTATACACAAAGTCATGACAATTCATCAACATACCTAACAGGTATGAAGAGTATGTCATTTATGGAAGTTGGATTGTCAGGATCCACCCTAGAAAGAAAACTTAAAGATAGCTACTATGATCTTGAAGGTTATGAAGCAACTTTTTATACAGGTATTGACTTGTTTAAATGGTTTACTGTTTATGGCAGAGTAGGTTTTGTCTCTGCTGACTTTTCAAGTGATGTGTTCAGCAAACTAGATGGTTCAACAGAGTTAACATATGGTGTTGGTGCAGAAGCTCGTTTTCTGAATCATGATATTTTAGATACTTTTGGTGCTATTGATAAAGTTAGAATCGTTGCATTTGCGGATTATGATTTTTATTCTTCAGACACATCTAGAGGTTCATATGACTGGGAAGAACTTGTGTTTGGCGCTACAATTGCTGTTGTAAACGAAATTAATGGCGAACCAGCATATTCACTAGAGTCTATATCTTTATTCTTTGGACCAATTTATTCAACTTATTTTGGTGATTTGGATGAAGATCAATCTTTTGGTTTGACTTTTGGTGTTGAAGCTTACTTCTCTCCTCGTATTTCAGCTGTATTTGGTGTTGATTCCTATGACTTTGAGTCACCATCAGTGTATGGGTCTGTAAACGTACAGTTCTAAATAAAAATTGTTTTAAGTTTTAATGTTATATGCCATTATGTAATTATTACGTAATGGCATTTGTGTTTTAAGTATTACTTTGAGAGATATACATAGCAATGAATAGTGAATTGGTACAAATTATATTAACTGCAATTTGTTTTCAGGTTTTAGGAGGCCTTGGTATCTTTCTGCTTGGCATGAAATATATGTCCGAAGGTATGCAGAATGTTGCAGGTGACAAGCTTAGAAACTTAATTGGTTTTGTTGCCAACAATAGATTTTCAGCATGTCTTGTTGGTACCCTTGTAACTTGTGTTGTACAATCCAGTTCTGTTGTTACAGTTATGGTTATTGGTTTTGTAAACGCGGGTTTTATGAATCTGATGCAGTCAATTGGTATTATTATCGGTGCTAACATTGGTACAACTATTACCGGTTGGATTCTTGCGCTTAAGATTGGCAAATTTGGTTTGCCTATTCTTGGTGTTGCTGCTTTAGTTTATCTTTTTGCCAAGAAAGATCGTACAAAGTATATAGCTATGACCGTCATGGGTATTGGTATGGTGTTCTTTGGCTTGCAGACTATGGCACTAGGTTTTAAAACTCCTGAAATCAAAATGTTCCTACATGATGTATTTATGACTATGAGTACAGTTCACTATTCAGGAGTTCTAAAGTGTGCTCTGGTTGGCTGTCTTGCAACAATGGTTGTTCAGTCTTCTTCTGCTACTTTAGGTATAACAATTGCCATTGCACAAACTGGTGTTATATCTGTTGAAACAGCTATTGCTCTTATTCTTGGACTAAATATCGGCACAACTATTACTGCCTTGCTTGCATCAATAGGGTCGTCTACAAATGCAAAAAGAGCCGCGTTTGCCCATATATTCTTTAATGTTATAGGCACAATTTGGATATTACCACTGTTTTATCCGTATGTACATCTGATAGAAAAGCTTGGAGGAATGTTCTTTAGCTATTCGAGTGTGGATGTAGGAAGTCTGTCGGAGCTTCTAAATGTTGCTGCTGCTGAGGGATTAGATGGAACTCCTCAGACAATTGCAATTGCAGTTGCTCTAACAGCTACTATTGCTCTTTCCCATACTTGCTTTAATGTTATAAATACAATAGTATTTTTGCCATTCATGCAGTACCTTGCAAAACTTGTTACATGGATATTCCCATCCAAAGATTTTGAAGAAGTACCTCACCTCAAGTATATATCCACAATGATTAATACACCAGCTCTTGCGATTGAACAGTCTGCTGATGAGATTAAAGAGATGGGTGTTCAAGTTCTTAAGATGATGGATAGGCTTAAGTTTGCGGTAGAAAATGAAGATTATGAGTCTAAAGAAGCTGAATCAATCTTTAAGAAAGAAGAGATTCTTGATGTAATTCAAAAAGAGATAACGCAATTTATTGGCAAGATTTTTTCAAAGAACCCATCCAGATCAATTGCTGCAGATTGTCGCAAGCAACTGCGTATTGCTGATGAATTAGAGTCAATAAGTGATTATATTGAGAAAATTTTGAAATTGTATATAAGAAAATCGAAATCTAAATCAGTATTTACCAAAGAGGGAACTCTTGAGTTGAAAGAACTTCATGACTGTGTTGATAGTTTTATTATCAAAACAACAGAAGCAATGGGACATAACAATACTGATTTCTTGTCAGAAGCAAGTATTCTGGACAGACAACTTGTAACGTCTATAAAATCCATTCGTGATGCTCATCTGAGTAGAATGGAAAAGACAGATGATTCAACAATTTCTGTTAGTTTGATTTATACAGATATTCTTAACGCTTATCGTCGAATCAAAGATCATACTATGAATGTTGCCGAGGCTGTTGCAGGAGAAAAATAAGATGGTCTTCAATATAAAGATTATCCTTATATTTTTGTTTTTAGGTTTGCTCAAAGTATCTGCAGACCCTGATATAATGACTCTTAAAACAAAGAAAACACAGAATATTAATTTCCTTGAGTTTAAGGCCGGGCGAATTTACTTTAAGGATGTTAAAAATCCTAATAAGGCATCAACTTCTAAAATGATATCATCAATTTCTGAAATTGCTCTTATGCCACCTGGTAACGTTATTGTAAAATATCGTAATGGCAAAAAAGACTCATCTTTAAAGCTTCATTCATATAAAAGTTCAAATTTTATATTTGTTGATAAGAATGGTAAACAGCAGAGCCTTACATACAGAAATATATCTTTTCTAAAGATGGATATGGATTTTGAAAGAAGTAAAGCAAAGCAGGAAACTAAAGAGAGCACAAAGAAAAAAGAGAAAGCAGAAGACTTTGATATTGATTCTTTAGCTCAAAAAGGTGTTGTTACAGTAATTCAGCTTCATATGCCTGATCTTATGCAGAGCACAAGAACGTGGAATTATGTTAAGGATTTGGAGAATAACAAGAAAATCAAGGTTAAACCAGTTCGTATAACTATCAAGGATTGGGAAAATCCAATCATAAAAAAATATGAAATAAAAGCTTTGCCCCAATTCTGGTTCTATGATAAAAACGGTAAGCTTGAAACTAAGCTAATTAAAAGATTCACATCAAACGATATCGATGCTGCTCTCAAAAAAGCAAATCACTTCTAAAAATGTAAATGGTAAACTAGAAGGATTATGAATGCTGGAGGGTGGAATGCGATTACATCACGTTGAATTTAACTCTGTTGCGTTTAATGGCTTCGCCGTTGAAATTTGGTTGGATGGTTGGTTTGATGGGTGCAAAACGCTTACAAGCTGGAAGCATGTGCTACTTAAGGTAACGCGACGATCTTCGTTGC
>Ga0307987_1001825_pt1 | contig 11496 bp, 8 predicted proteins | sample EllFjometagen181_FD_203157 | JGI IMG/M metagenome (GOLD analysis project Ga0307987, IMG submission 203157) | Marine microbial communities from Ellis Fjord, Antarctic Ocean - #181 | ecosystem: Environmental > Aquatic > Marine > Unclassified | place: Southern Ocean | collected 2014-10-08 | reverse complement strand
GTTTTAAGAGACTCTTTATAAGGCATGATTTTGGTCTGCACTTCATAATTACACAGCAGAAACTCATTAATCTCCCGCTCGATTTCATCTAAAGTCTCTCGAGAAATTGCCTTATGATAGCTGAAGTCAAATCGCAATCGATCGTGCCTGACTGACGAACCCTTTTGAACCAAGCTTTGTCCCAATTTTTCACGCAAGAAAGCGTGCAGCAAATGTGTGGCTGTATGGTTCCGCCGGACATCGTTTCTGTGCTGTTTATCTACAGCAAGAGCGATGACGTCCCCAACTTTAATAGTTCCGCTTTTTAGTTTGCATTTATGTATATACAGATTTGGAATTGGGAGCATTGTATTAAGCACGACTATTTCAGCGCCATCTTCTTTGTGGATTATGCCAATATCCCCAGCTTGCCCACCTGATTCACCAAAAAATGGCGTTTGATTTGCAATCAAAAAAAACTCAGAGTCTTTATTTGGGGAGGTAACCTGTTGGTTGTCCTGCACTAGCGCCATTACTTCGCCTTTTGCCTCTAAATTGTCATAGCCTACAAAATCTACATTGCCGATTTTCTCTTTTATATCAAACCAAAGATGCTCCACCGCTTTTTCGCCAGATCCAGCCCATGCCTTGCGAGCCATTTGTTTTTGTTTCAACATACATTGATCAAACTCTGGAATATCTACCCCAAGCTTTTGCTCTTTCAAAATATCTATCGTAAGATCGATGGGAAAGCCATAAGTGTCATGAAGTTTAAAGGCGCCATCTCCCGGAAACAGCTTGCCAGAACTTACCTTTTTCACCTCTACCTCAAGCAACTTTAGACCACTTTCGATGGTCGTCCGAAAAGACTCTTCTTCGGCTTTTAAAATTGATTTGATAAACTCATTTTGCTTTTCAAGCTCAGGATAGCTTTCCCCCATTTCATTGATTAGAGTTGGCAACAGCTTGTATAACATGGGGTCTTTATATCCTAGCTTATTCACGTGTCTGATTGCTCTACGCAAAATTCTTCTGAGAACGTACCCCCTTCCCTCGTTTGAAGGCATGATTCCTTCTGCTATTAGAAATGCGCTTGACCTAAAATGATCGGCTATGATTCTGTGTGAAATTTTAGCCGGGCCCTTAGCTTTCGTAGATGTTATTTCCTCTGAAGCGCCAATAATTGTTTTGAATAAATCAATTTCAAAGTTATCATAAACTTTCTGCATAATTGCAGCGACCCGTTCAAGCCCCATGCCCGTATCTATCGACTTTCTGCTTAAATCTTTCATTGCGCCAGAAGACAGCTGTTCGTATTGCATAAATACAAGATTCCAAATCTCAATAAACCTATCGCCATCTTGCTCTTTAGTCCCCGGCAAGCCTCCCTTTAATTCGCTTCCTTGATCATAAAATATTTCAGAGCACGGGCCACACGGACCCACTTCACCCATCGACCAAAAGTTATCCTTTGTAGCGATCTTAATTAGTTTGCGATCTTCAAAATTGGTTATTTTCTTCCATATTTTAAAGGCCTCTTCGTCTTCGTGATAAACTGTGATATAAAGCCTATCTTTTTCAAGCCGCAACTCTTTGGTTAAGAACTCCCAAGCATATACGATTGCACGTTCCTTAAAGTAATCTCCAAAGGAAAAATTTCCAAGCATCTCAAAAAAGGTCAGATGTCTTTTTGTGTATCCAACGTTATCCAAATCATTGTGTTTTCCACCGGCCCTTACGCATTTCTGACATGTGGTTACCCGACTGTCCTCGGGAGACTCCTTCCCCAGAAATATATCTTTAAAGGGCACCATGCCCGCATTGGTGAACATTAACGAAGGATCTTTATGCGGAATCAACGAGCTGGAAGGATAAATCTTATGCTCATTCTTTTCAAAGAATCTAAGAAATCCGTGCCTAATATCAAAAACAGTTTCCATATAACAAATAAAATAAGTTTATACCATACCCCGTTTTTAATTATCCATTAGGCGCGCGCGATTCGAGGATCGGATTGTGGCCCGATCTACATGAGCATCCGAAGATCTAGAAGCGCAACAACATGGGGATAAAAAGGGGCCATGTTATTATGCCTCACTTTCGGCGTGACACTCCTCTTTGGTTTTTTTCTCGGCTTTTTCAGTCATAGTCTTAAAGAAGAAATCCATATTTTGCTGGGTCAATTTACTAATTTTTTCCATAAGGTTGCCCCCATCAAAGCTTTTAGGAGAATTGTCATCAAAAAATTCAGTATGTTCTTGGCATTTCGAAAAGAATTTAGAAGAGTGTTCAAGAAAATGAGTGATGGCATCTTTGCTGCTTAGGTCGTAAAACCTCACTAAATTCTTAAGAAACTCTACCGGAAGGAGGTCATATCCTTTTGTTTCATAATCCAAGATAATCTGCACCACAACGCTCCTAGTGATATCTCTTTTAGTAGACTCTTCAATAACTACAAAATCCTCATTGTTTTTAATACGCGCGCATAGTCCAGATAAATTTATGTAAGAACTTGTACTAGTGTCGTAAAGTCTTCTGTTAGCGTATTTTTTTACAAGAATTGGCTTTTTATTGATCATAATACTATCATAGTTGAATGAGCTAATAATTTATTTATGTTAAAGGAAATAGCCTCGAAGACAACAATAAAACCTTTGTGAGACTAGAAATTTTAAATTGAAACTTCCAGCAGAACATTTAGTATGGAGTTACCAATCAATGGAGGTTTCTTATGCTGATTACTCGCCGAAATGTTGCCTTTCTAAGTCTACTGTTTTTATCATCATTAAATGCAAATGCATACCACTCCGGCCTTTTAAAGGGCAGGGTGGGTTTTGTTAATTTAAATAAATCGATTAGCCATAGCAGGCAAGGGACCACTCCCGCGCAGCAAATCTCCAATGGTATGTTGGGTGAGCTGGCTCTTACAAAATTTATCAGCTCTAATTTCGCGGTAGAGCTTGGGTTGGGATACTCTTTCCTTAAAACAAAAGGAAGTTTAGATCCTCGAAAGAAAAATTCGAATCTAATTCCAATAAAGGGCTTTCTTCAGTTTCATATTCCCATGAAAAATGGCTTCACCCCATACATTGGAACGGGATATGCATACCAGATCATTCAAAACACCTCCAAAGAATTTAAAGTAAAGAAAGCGGGGGGCTTGGGATATCAAATCGGTGCAGATTTATTTGTATCTGAGAATTTAGGTGTAAATCTTGACTGCAAATATGCTCCCATAAAACATAGGATTACTGACGCCGGCGAGCATTTTAGAGCTAAATTAAAGACGCTGACCACAATGGTTGGAGTCGTAATGCCTATTTGAAGTAACTTGCCGGCATAGAGTTGAGAGCCGTTGAACTCTATTAACGAAGGGTAGATATCTTCAGAGCTTCTAAAAATTTTCTATAAAAACAATATGCCAAAGACAACGAAGCCTTCAAATGTTGCAGCATACCAAGCAGAGGTGCTCCAAATAGAGATTGTAAGAGCAGGAGCACAACCCCGCCCTCCACAAGACCGAATATCACAACTTCATAAGCAATTAGCGGATGTTATTAGACCAATTGACCCTATAGAAGCAGACCTACACGAAATAGAAAGTTTAAAAATATTAGTAACACTTGCTGCTCCAGAACAAGTCGTGCCGGCCCACCTTAACTTAGCAAGATTATTTGAACAGACAGGAGACTTGGGACAAGCTGCAATGCATTTGCAACAACTTTTACGTCTTCCGCCGTGCCCTTCAACACATAAGACCTATTTCAGATTAGAAAACTTATTAAAACAAAATATAGAAAATACGGATCTTATGTCTTCCGTAAAAGGTGTCCTTGAAGCAACATTAAGCTCCGAACTAAGTGCTAGCGCGCACTCAATTGCACATTTACTTCTTGCAATAATATTGCATGAAACCGAGGGAGCTTCTACAAGGATTATGACTCATATGAGCGATGCGACAGATGTCGCAGTTGCTCTTTCGACCGAGGAACGGAAAGCACAGCATGGGATTTCAGACGCTTGTTTGTCTAGAGCTATGTGTTTTTATGGCATATTGCTAATAGAAAAAGACCCAAGCGATAAAGAGGCCGTGAGGTGTTTAGAGTCAGCCATAGAATTAGGCCAAGAAACTTTTAAATTTGCTAAAATAGCAAGCTGCTATTTGGTTAAATTTTTCCCCGAAAGGCTTGCAGAAGAAGAAAGCCCACAAAGTATATATATGATTGCAGATATCATCGATTTCTTGCGCTCGGGAGAGTTAGAAGAAGAGAAATTGCCAATAACGCTTGAAGAAGCACTCTGTGCTCACGCAAAAGCCTTGCATGACTATGACGACACGGGGGACTATGACGACACGGGGGACTATGACGACACGGGGGACTATGAAGGCGCAGAGGCAGAGGATCTCGCAATGTGTTTGCCCAAAGATTTTAAAGATGCACATGACAGCATAAAGGCTGTTTTATCAATCAATCCCTCGTGTTTGTCGGCGCACCTTCTGCTACTGCAGAACGGCATTGCTGCCCAAATACCCAGTCTAATAGGTCCTATAGCGGAGGTGCGTCTTAACGTAATGCATGCCGTTTATGCGTGTCCAACCGACGCAATTGTTTGGAGCATCCTAGGGAGGGGTGAGTGGAGCCGTGATAAAAACGAAAATTTAGAGCTTTACACTAGAATGGCAGCTCTACTTATTAAAAACGGTGGGGACACAGAAGATTATGTTAAAGGTTTCGAACTACTCCCAACTTTCTTTAAAGCTTGTGGAGCAACTTTGAGTGTTTTAAAAAAAACATTTCAATCAAATCCTACCTCTTCGGGCAGGGCTCATATAATGCTTTTTTGCAAACTCATCTTTGATTTTATCAACGACACCTCACAACAAATGGATTTTGAAGGCAAGACTTCTTTTCGCACAATGCTTGATTCCTATCTTTCAGAACTTGGCTTGATACCAACGGATTCTTCAATCCGTGAAGCATCAGCTATTACACTTGCAAGACAACATTCGTTCTTCATGTGCTCACAAGAGATTGAGAGATTCTGCACAGAAGTTGCCTGTGTAACACATAGAGTAGAAGCGGAAAAATGCGTACAGAGCGCCCGCCTAGGAAGTCATGATCATCATTGCCAACTTATTACAGCACTGTATGGAACTGGAACGCAAGCGGGACTTTGTAGAATGAGCATTATACATGTTTCGTATGCCCTAGAACATCTTAGAGTGCATCAAGACCTGATTGGATGCATTCAAGGCTTTTTGTTAGGAGGAACGGCTCAAATAGCACAATACGAAGAGCCGTTCTTGTTCACAATACGATCTGTAATACTTTATACTTTTCCACAAGAAGAGATTGGGAAAGAAGGCATTAGTATACAAACAGCCGCTAAGCAACAAGAATTGTTGGATACTATTACAAAACTACAGTGCCAGCACCTGGAAGGACAAGAAAACAAAGAAATAGAACAGATTATTGAGATGTACTGCACCATGACACGAAGCGCTATTGAACAAAAAGATTTTGATGCTGCATGGCATAACTATGATGTAGCTTATCGCCTAGAGCTAGAGCAGCGCTCTGATAGAAGTCAAACATTACTGACTGAGCTTAAAACTATTCTAGAAGGGACTGCGTCCGAAAATGCAATTACTTTTCATGTAACAGAAGTCCGTTATGATAATGAAATTTTAAATCATCCAGACTTGCTAAATACCGCCCGTCATATTGGAGGGAACAATTTGGTAAAGTTGCTCATCGATTTGGGAAATGATGCTGCAAATGAGATTTTAGATGCGATTAAAGAGCAGGGTTACGAAGTGGCGCTTCGCAACTTGATGGGTGAAAAACCAAAATCTGATTCGACAGGTATTAACGGAACATCTTTGGAACCAACCAGTTCTCTGGCCGATGGATTACAAAGCGCCCTTAAAGGAGGAAATACACTGTGGAACACGTGGGACATAAAACAAAAAATTGCTGATTTAATCCAAAATATAATCGACACAACTTCCGCCCCCGAACAACAAACAGATGAACAGGTAGGGATATTAAGTTATTTAACAGACTGGTTTGATTTCTTGGGAACGGGTGGTTTAATATTACCAGGCGGAGGGGGCCATAGACCAGATGATGATGGCCACGATGGCGGCTTTGGAGGAGGTGGTGGAACCAGTGGTGGACATCCAGAGGGATTTAATGGCCTGGCAGGGGGAGAAAGCAATCTAAACTCAACAAATAGTACGGAAAACGGTGACTTTATATAAAGCCAAGTCCGAAATAGATCTGCCATTGGCATCCCGGTTCTGTCACAGGTGTTGAATAAGTAATAAGGGCTTATCTTTACGCCATCCCGCCTCAAGTTAATGAATTAGACCAATACGCATCTGTTGCGTCAAAGGGGGTTTCAATTTCTTGCTCTTTCCTGCTTATAATATCGACTTTATAAAGTTTCGTATATGAACTGCCCTCGCCATCAGAAACTTCTTTCTCAAATATAATTGCTTTGCCGTTTGGCGCCCAAGATGGGCCCTCGACCAATTTTCCTTGTGCGAGTATCTTCTCTCCAGAGCCGTCTGGACGCATTATCCCTATATAAAAATCTTCGGGCCCCAACGTCTTTGTAAACGCGATAAAATCTCCCTTAGGCGACCATACCGGGCCAGTATAGCTTCCTTTATTAAAACTTATACGTTTGGAAGATTTATCACGTACGCCCATGACATATAAATTTTTCCCTCCACCCATATCAGAATTAAACACCATTTTATTTTGTTCCGGAGACAACGAAGGCGAGGTGCAGATTGATGTGCAAAACGTTATTTGCTCCATTTTCATTGAATTTAAGTTGTATAGGTAAACATTGCTTACCCCCTTTTTTTCAACCACAAGAAGTATCGATTTCCCGTCAGGAGTGTATCTTGGGGCATATGACATACCATGAAACTCTCTAAGCAGGTGGCTTTTCTTCGTGCGAAGATCAAGAACTTTTACCGCGGGTTTTAAACGGTTTTCATAGGAAAAGTAAAGAAGACGACTTGAATCCTGCGAGAATCTAGGCGTAAGAACTATGGTTTCTCCGTCGGTTAAGTATGAATGGTTTGCGCCATCTTGATCCATAATAGCAAGTTTTCGAATCTTATTGGATTTTCCTCCCTCTACCGATACATAAGCGATTTTTGTGTCGAAATACCCGTTCTCTCCCGTTAATCTCTTATAAATTTCATCTGCAATTTTATGGGCAACTCGTCTCCAAACTTTGGCCTCTCCATCCAATTTTTTAAATACCAACGGTTTCTGGGAAAAAACGTCCCAAACTTTAAACGTAGCAGAGATATTGCCATTAGAGTTCTGCACATCAATTAACACCAGAATACTTGCCTTAATTTGGCGCCAAGAAGCAAAGTTGGGTTTTTTTTCTAGATCCTCTAATTCTTCGATATAACTTTGCGGATCGATTATTTTAAATAAGCCGCAACTTTCTAGATCGGCGCTGACAAGCGATTCGATGCTATTTGTATAATAATTCCCTCCGCCCGCTCCGCTGGACGAAAATGTTCTAATTGCTATTGGAACTGCCGAAATGTTGCTCCTGGTTATATCGATTTTTGTAAGAGCATCAGAAACAGCTGTCGAAATTAGGACCAAAAAAATAAAAATAAATCTCAAAAACATAAATGATACTGTATTCTAAATACCTATATAGTTTAAATATATTATCCTGTAAAGATGCAGTTAGGCATAAAAAAGTCCTTGCAGCGGGCTGTAAATATCATTTTTCCTGCTAAATGCGTAGTTTGTAACGTATTGACGTCCGAAGATCTTTTAATCTGCTCGGAATGCTGGAAAGATATAGAGTTCATTGTAGATCCAAAATGCGAGAGATGTGGGTTTCCATTCGATTTTGACGCAGGAAGCGGAGCTTTGTGTGCAGAATGTCACCGCGAGCCACCGTTTTTTGACAAGGCCTTTTCTCTATTTAAGTATTCAAAACACAGCAAATCCTTCATTCATAAACTAAAATATCACGACCAACTTCATATAGCATCTTTTCTAGCGAAACTTGTCTCTCATAAATTACAAAATCTATACGAATATCGAGTTGTTATTCCAGTGCCCATGCATGCGAAAAGAATTCGAGAAAGACTCTACAATCAATCGGCAGTTCTTGCAGGCCAAATCGCAAAGATCTCTAAACTAGACTTCCTTCCCAACGCTTTAATAAAAAAAAGGTACGACACTCCTCAAAGCAAGTTAAGCGGCCAAGAAAGAAAAAGAAATGTTCTAAATTCTTTTGCCGTGTCTGACAATGATAAGAAATTCATAGAAGATAAACGTGTTATCCTGGTCGATGATGTCTACACAACTGGATCGACAGTAAACGAATGCAGCAAGGCCTTGAAGCGAGCGGGATGCAAGAAAATATTAGTTATAACTATGGCTCGAGTGGCAATTTAGAAAAAAGAAAATGGTGGAGATGAGCGGAATCGAACCGCTGACCTTCTGTGTGCAAAACAGAAGCTCTACCAACTGAGCTACATCCCCTTATGTAATTTGTTTATACATAACTACAGACAAAAATCAATACCATATTAAGTCTAAGATCATTAACTCGACTATGGTATGTCAACACAAGAGAATTGTTGTATTTATTATTCCTGATATACTCGAACCATAAACTGGTATAAATCCTTCAGTCAATCATAAAATAAAATGGATTCCATTTTAAAATTTCTTCCAAAAATCCGTGGGCAATATCAAGAAAATGCTGCCCTAGCAAGATCTACGTGGTTTAAGGTTGGAGGGCCTGCCGAAGTGCTATTTACTCCAGCAGACACGGCTGATTTATCAAATTTCTTGAGCAACAAGCCTAGTTCCTTAGACTTGAATATCTTGGGATTATGCTCCAACGTGATAATCAGAGATAAGGGCATAAGTGGATGTGTTGTAAAGCTTGGACAGGGATTTAAACGATTTGGGGTAGAAGAGTGTTTAATTAAAGCAGGCTGCGGACTTTCAAACCATCATTTGGTTGCATCTTTATTAGATCATGGGCTGACGGGATTAGAATTTTTGTCCGGCATCCCCGGCTCTGTAGGCGGAGCGGTGGTAATGAATGCAGGATGCTACGGATATGAACTAGGAGACTTCCTTATTTCTGTTGAGGCGGTGGATAAGAAGACTGGAAAAATTTATCAAATTCCAGCTAAAGATTTATCTCTTGGATATAGGCATAATGGCTTAGCAAATGATTTTGTTTTTACGGAAGCGACTTTCTTATTAAAGTCTGAACCGAACCAGGATAAAATAAGATCAAAGATAAATGAAATTGCGGCAATGAAACTTACCTCACAACCCGTTAGAGAAAAGACTGGCGGCTCTACTTTTAAAAATCCAAAGGCAAGCAGTTATAAGGCCTGGGAGTTAATTGATAAGGCGGGCCTCCTAGGCCATTCTATCGGTGGAGCAAGGGTTTCAGAAAAGCACACAAATTTCCTTATAAACTCTGGAAATGCCAGCGCCCAAAACTTAGAGGACTTAGGTGAATTAATCATAACAAAGGTAAAAGAACTATTTAACGTTACCTTAGAGTGGGAAATCAAAAGAATCGGGAGGACTTAAATGACCAAAAGCCTTATTTCTAAACGGAAAACCAAACTTGGGAAAAAGCAGGTTTCAACAATTAAAAATAAAAACAGTAAGCTTCATGTTGCCTTGCTCTATGGTGGAATGTCTGCAGAGCGGCCGGTGTCTCTAATGTCTTTCGATGGCCTTAATAAGGCCCTGCTTAAATTGGGTCATTCTGTAACTCCTGTGGATGTGGGGCACGATCTCATGAACGTCATTATGGAGGTCAAACCAGATGTCGTATTCAATGGACTCTACGGCACATACGGGGAAGACGGATATATTCCGGCGCTATTAGAAACATTGGATCTTCAATATACTCACTCGGGTGTGATTGCTTCTGTAATTGGGTTTAACAAGCTTATGTCATATAAGGTTTTCAAAACTCATGGCATACAGTTTGCGAACAATAAGGTTGTTTCTAAGAAGATGGGCTTAAAGAAAGATCCTATGCGCAGACCTTACGTAATTAAGCCGATAAGCGAAGGGTCTAGCATCGGTGTGCAGTTAATCTTCGAGGAGGATGACTTTAATTTTGAAAATTACAAATGGGAACATGGAGACGATATTCTTGTGGAGGAATATATTCCTGGAAGAGAACTGCAGGTAGCGGTATTTAACGATAAAGCTATCGGCATTGTAGAAATTGTTCCTATTGGGGGAAGATTTTACGACTTTGATACAAAGTACAAGGAAGGCCTTGCAACGCATATAATACCGGCCCAACTAGATAAAAAGATAGAGAAACATATTCTTGAAACTGCAGAGAAAGCTCATAAAGCTTTAGGTTGCAAAACAATAAGCCGAGTTGATTTTAGATACAATCCAGAAGGATCTGACTCTGGAGTTTATATTTTGGAAATAAACACACATCCCGGCATGACTCCGCTGTCATTGTTTCCAGAAATCTGTTCTTATTATGGAATAACGTATGAAAATATTTTGGAACGATTAATTAAAGATGCCCTCTCCAACTAAAAAAAGATTCGCACTCCGCTCAAAAAGAATTAGATTTCTCAGGTCCTTAAAAGTCTATGTCTGGAGAGCCTTCTATGTCTTACTCTTATTTTGCATAGGTAGCACTCTGCTGTATATAAATAGCACATATTTCAGATCGAAAATCTTGAGAAAGGTAGCGGATTATAGCGAGAAATTCGGATATGTCATAAAAGAAATAGCAGTCGAAAATGAAAATCCCTCTGAATATTGCATAAAATTAGATGAACAAAATCTCCTCTCAAAATATAAGGAACGATCTATTGTTTTATTTTCAACATATGATCTTAGAGAGGCACTAGAAAAAGTTGATTGCATTGACAAGGTGACTATTCGGAAAATTTTTCCTTCTAAGATTCAGCTGTCCGTTTCTTGCAAGACTCCGGCGGCAATTTGGCAAGATGGTAAAACATTCTATTTTATCACCAAAGCGGGAGAACCAATGAAGATACGTAACGACACGAATCTTAGCAAATTTATTTTAATTACAGGAAATAACGCTCCAGAACATGCAGTTTCCCTACTAAAATTCACATCTATGGATAAAGAGCTCTACTCTAAAATTAGCACAGCTATCTGGATCGGAGACCGCAGATGGAATATCCTGTTTGATAATGGTACAAAACTTATGCTTCCAGAAGATCGTCCGAAAATTGCATGGACTAAATTTATACAACTACAACAATCCCATGCGGCCTTCAAAGACTGGAAACATAAGGTGGTTGATCTTAGAATAGCAGATAAGATTTATGCTAAATAAGCGCCATAGAATGGTCTATATAATGGACCCCAAAAGTTGGACCAAAAAAATTGCTAAATCCGACCTTTTAGTAAAAAATGGTCTAACAAGATAGGTAAAAGAAATGAGAAAGAATCAAAAGAGATATGACGCAAA
>Ga0307987_1001824_pt1 | contig 11503 bp, 9 predicted proteins | sample EllFjometagen181_FD_203157 | JGI IMG/M metagenome (GOLD analysis project Ga0307987, IMG submission 203157) | Marine microbial communities from Ellis Fjord, Antarctic Ocean - #181 | ecosystem: Environmental > Aquatic > Marine > Unclassified | place: Southern Ocean | collected 2014-10-08 | reverse complement strand
CTAGTAAAATCACACAAACTAACAAGCAATGAAATAAACACATTTATTAAAGAAAATTTAATAATAGAGCAATTACATGAAAAATTATTACATAGTCATTTAACTACATCTCGAGATGAATTAAACAATTTTCTTTCATTATCAAATAATAATATAATCCAATATCAAACATCATCATATAAGATATTAAAAATTTCTATTGATAGAAAAAATAATAACAATAAAAATTTAAAAAATATAATAAAAATATTAAATATTCTTCAAAAGAATAACAATGAATATAAGACATTAGAACTAACTATAAATAATGAATTAAAAACAAAAACTGAAATATTAACAATAAACCCAAAAAACAGTTTAAATCAAAAAATAAAAAATCAAATAATAAATAATTTAGAAAAAACTGTTATAGGACCGTTGTATACAAAAAAACGAATAGAATTTATAAAAATAATAGAAAAAAAAAATAAAATAAATAAAGATGATATTAAAACTAAAGTAAATCATGTATTTATTAAAAAAAATACTGTAAAATTTCACGAAAATAAAATACAAAACACAAAAAATACAATACAAAAATTAAACAATTTTAAAAATTCAATAAAAAACAAACCTAATAAAAAGTTTAAAAATGAATGGTTAAGTGATTTAAATATACCAAAAAATTTACAAACAAAAATAGATAAACTCAAAAAAAATGAAACAAGTGATGTGTTAGAAACAAAAGATGGATGGTATATAATAAAAATACTCTATAGAGAATATGATAAAAAAACAGATATTAATAAAATGCTAACATCACAAATTAAAGCCAATAAATTTAAAAAATTAAGAAAAAATTGGATTAAAAATCTAAAAAAAGAAGCATATATAAAAATATTTTAAAATGCAAAAAATTTTTAAAAAATCTCTAAGTCAAAACTTTTTAATTGATCAAAATATTCAAAACAAAATAATAAATGAAATTAAAATAAATAAAGATGATATATTAATTGAATTAGGTGCTGGAGACGGAGCAATAAGTAAAAGTTTATCAACATTTGCTAAAAAAACTATATTAATTGAAATAGATAAAAATCTTATACCAAAACTACAACAAAATATCTATAACGATAATACTAAAATATATAATGATGATATATTAAAATTCGATTTTAAAAACATATTTAAAAAATATAAAAAAATTAGAATTTATGGAAATATACCATATAAAATTTCAAGTAAGCTAATATTACTTTTGACAGAATTAAAAAAAAATATAAAAGATATTCATTTAGTAATTCAAAAAGAAATGTCTGACAAATTAGAAAAAAAACAAACATCAAATACTATATCTATTTTAACAGAATATCACTTTAAAACGATAAAAATATTTGATATAAAATCAAATTCATTTAAACCAAAACCAAAAATAAAATCATCTTTTATAAAACTAATACCTACAAACAATAGACATTTAATAAAATATGATACATTTAAAGATCTGATTAAAAATTCATTTAAAAAGAAAAGAAAAAAAATATCAAAATCAATAAAACATATAAAAAATTTTCAAAAATATATAAATGTTGAAAAACGAGCTGAAAATATAAATTTAAAAGAATTTATAAGACTAAGTAATTTAATGACCATAACGCGCATAAAAAAAGATTAGAAGACAAAACATGCCTTCTAATCAAAAATAATTATAAACCTAATTTATCTTTTATAATATTCCATGATCTATTCAACTCAATAACAGAGTTTATAGAATAATCTAATATACTTTTTTCTTCTGCAGTTAAAGGAACTTCAATAATTTCCTCTACACCATTAGATCCAATTTTAATAGGAACACCAACAAATATAGAATCAGAAATACCATATTCGCCATTTGACAATCTAGCTGCACAAGGTAAAATTCGTTTTTTATCCAGAAGATATGATTCAGCCATTGCAATAGCTGATGTTGCAGGAGCATAATATGCAGAACCAGTCTTTAACAATGCTACAATTTCACCACCACCCTTCTTAGTCCTTTCAACTATAGCATCTAATTCATCACTAGTAATTTTATCTACTTTTACTAAATTATCTAATGTTATGCCAGAAATATTACTTAATTTTGTTAATGGGACCATACTATCGCCATGACCACCCAAAACAAAAGCATTAACATCATTAACAGAAACATTAAACTTCCATGACAAAAATGTTCTAAATCTAGCAGAATCTAAAACCCCGGCCATTCCTACTATCATATTATCTTTTAATCCAGAATAATTTTGTAATACACCAACCATTACATCTAAAGGATTTGTAATACAAATAACAAAAGCTTTAGGTGCAAACTTTCTAATTCCTTCTCCAACAGACTTCATTACCTTACCATTTATTTCTAACAAATCATCTCTACTCATTCCAGGCTTTCTTGGAACACCAGCTGTAACAATAATTACATCAGACCCCTCTATATCATCATACTTGCTAGTACCTTTGATACTAAAATCATAACCTTCTATTGGGCCACACTGAGCTAAATCTAACGCCTTACCTGATGGCATGCCATCAACTATATCAAATAATACCACATCACCCAAACCTTTTAACAAAGATAAATGGGCTAAAGTACTACCAATATTGCCAGATCCTATCAAAGATATTTTTCTTCTAAACACAATCAACCTCTTTACTTTTCAATGTTACCAATAACCCAAAAGTTTCCACCATGCTCCACCAACAACGCCCCAAATAATTAAATTAACAACACTAACTATAAAGCCTATTTTCCACCATTCAGATGTTGTTACAAAATTTGTACCAAAATAAACAGGAGCTGTACCTGTACCAAAATGTGTAAGACCTGCACTTAAACTTGAACCAACACCTAAAAACAATGCTATAAACATCGGAGGTGCACCAGCATTTATTGCTACAACCAAAAAAGTACCATACATGGCAGATATATGCGCAGTCATACTAGCGAAAAAATAATGTGCATAAAAATAAAATAAACTTACCAAGATAAATACATTAACCCAACTTAAACTAGAAACACCTCTTTGTAATTTTTCTCCAAACCAGGATGTTATACCCATTTTAGATAATTGATCAGATAACATTATTAATACAGCCATCCACACAAATGTATTCCAGGCTCGTTTTTCTGTAATAACATCTTCCCACTGTAAAACACCAGATATCAACAAAACAGCCAAACCAGTTATAGCTGCACTTGTAGCATCAATACCAAATTTATCACCAAAAACCCACAAAACTAACAAAAATGCAAAAACCACCAACATGACTCTTTCGCCAGCTGACAATGGTCCTAAGGCTTTTAATTTCTGTCTAGCAAAACCAGGAGCATCAGGAGTTGACTTCATTTCAGGAGGATAAATAACATACAATAAAGCTGGTAAAACAATTAAAGATACAAGACCAGGAACAATACACGCTAATGCCCATGTACCCCATGTAATCTCTACACCTTGACCCATAGCAATACTAACTATCAAAGGATTTCCAGCAGTTGCAGTTAAAAACATAGCACTAGTTAAAACATTTATTTGATATAATAATTTAGTTAAATAACTACCAATTTTTTTTCTTGTTCCAAGTTCAGGCTTGCTTTTATACTCATCAGTTAAAGCATCAACTATTGGATAAATTATACCAGCGCCTCTAGCTGTGTTACTAGGCATTAATGGAGCAAAAATAACTTCAGCAGCAGTTAAACCGTAAGCTAAACCTAAAGTATTTTTTCCTAAAATAGAAACAAAATAATAAGCTATTCTAGACCCCAAACCTGTTTTAATAAAACCTTTAGCCAATAAAAAGGCAGAAACAATTAACCAAACAATACTAGAACTAAAACTAGATAAAGTCATTTGTAATGTTAAAGTTTTAGTTAAAACAACGACAGCAACAGCTGTAAATGCCATTCCACCCATAGGCAGTGGCTTTATAATTAACCCCAAAATAGTTAACACAAAAATTATGAATAAGTGCCAACCTTGAACTGTAACTCCAGCTGGAACAGGCAAAATAAACCATAAAACAATAAATAGAAAAAGTAAAACTAACGATGGATATAGCTTCGCCCCATCTAACTTAAAAACTTTACTCATGCTTTGCTTCCTTTAAAAAAATCTAACCTCTATAAAAAAAATCTTAATCTAGAGATGTAAAACAATAAAGTTAAATTATATACTATAATCATATTCACTACAAATATTTTTAATAAATAAGAAAAAAATTGAAAAAAAATAAAAACTATCGTAATATCAAAACAAAAACAAAAAAAAATGTATAAAACAATAAAACAATCATTCAAAATAGAATTTAATTACAATATTTTTTTTACAAAAAATATATTTGATTCAAAAAACAAATTATTAATAAATTTATTAAATAAAGAAAATAAAAATAAAAAAAAAATAATAATTTTTATAGACAAAAACGTTGCGAAATCACATAAAAATTTAAAAACAAATATAGAACAATATTTAGACAAACATAAAAATTATATCGAAACTAAATGTAAACCAATAATGATAACTGGTGGAGAAAAAATAAAAAATCATTATTTGTTAGTAAAATGTATTTATAACCTAATCAGCAAATATAAAATATGCAGACAATCATATATAATATCTATTGGTGGTGGTACAATACAAGATCTATTAGGATATGTAGCATCAACCGCGCATAGAGGTATCAAACTAATAAGGATGCCAACAACAGTACTCTCACAAGACGATTCAGGTGTTGGAGTCAAAAATGGTATAAACTTTTTAAATAAAAAAAATTTTATAGGTTGTTTTTCAACACCATTTGCAGTTATAAATGATTATACATTTTTAAAATCACTGAATAACAAAATATTAATAGAGGGTTTATCAGAAGCCTTGAAAGTCGCTTTAATAAAAGATGAAAATTTTTTTTACTATATCGAAAAAAATACAAAAAATATAATAGAAAAAAAATCAGAATATCTAGAAGAAACAATATATAATTGCGCAAAACTTCATGCTGAACATATATCAAAAAATGGTGACCCATTTGAAATATTATCATCTAGACCTTTAGATTTTGGACATTGGTCTGCTCACAAATTAGAAACATTATCCAAATACAAAATATCGCATGGTGAAGCAGTAGCGATTGGAATTGCATTAGACTGCACTTACTCATATTTAATAAAATTACTTCAAAAACACGAATGGAAAAAAATAATTAAAACACTGTTAAATTTAAAACTACCTATTTATACAAAAGAATTAACAATAATAAAAAATAATAAACATATAATTTTTGATGGACTAGAAGAATTTAGAGAACATTTAGGTGGCAAGTTAACAATCGCGCTTATAAAAAAAATAGGTATAAAAATAGATGTCCATCACGTAAATAAAAATATATATATAAAATCAATTAAACTTATAAAAAAATTACATAACAAATTAATAAAAAAATGTTAATAAAGAATAAATATAGCCTCACATACTGTTCTAACATTTTCAAAGAAAATAATTGGAAAACACTATTTAATAAACTAAACACATACATAAACTCTCTAAAAAAATATAATAAGCCAATAGGACTAAGTTTATGTATATCAAATAAACTCTCAAATGAAATAAAAAAAGAAAAAAATATATCAACAATAAAAAATTGGTTAGAAGAAAAAAATGTATATTTATCATCAATTAATGGATTTGTTTACAAAACATTCCATAAAAAAAATATAAAAGATAAAATACACTATCCAGATTGGACTTCCAAAAAAAAATTAAATTACACAACAAATTTAATAACTATTCTAAGAAATTTAATAACAAAAAATAAAACAGGAAGTATATCAAGCTCACCACTATCATATGCTCCATGGATTAAAAAAAAAAATCATGACTATATATTATTCAAGTCATCAAAAAACATAGCAATTATAATAAAAAATCTGATTTGCTCAACAAATAAAAACATCATACATATTGATATAGAGCCAGAACCAGATTGCATAATAAATGACTCAACCACATTTATAAACTTTTATAATAAATGGTTAATACCAATAGCTGTAAAATATCTAAATGATAATCTAAACTTCTCAAAAAAAAAAGCAATAATATATATAAAAAAACATATAAGATTATGTTATGATATATGTCATTTTTCCGTAAACTTTGAAAATCATAAAAAAATAATACACTCTATAAATAAAAATAATATAAAAATAGGAAAAGTGCAGATAAGTTCCGCTATGGAAATAAAAATACCTACTCAAAATACAAAAAAAGCATATATCATTAATGATTTAAAAAATGTTATTAAATCACCATTTTTACATCAAACCACTGAAAAAATAAATAAAAAATTAATAAAATATAAAGACATAAAATATGCTTTAAAAAACTTTGAAAATAAAAATAATAGCATTTTGAGAATACATTGCCACACACCACTATATAAAAAAAATATTAAAAATATAGGAACAACACAAAATGAAACAAAAAATGCATTAATTGATCTTTTAAATGAAAAACATATAAAACACATTGAAATAGAAACTTACACCCATAAATTAATATCAAATGAAAAACAACTCAATTCAATAATTAAAGAATATAATTGGGTAATAAAATTAATTAATAAAAAATTTAAACATGAAATTAATAAAACAATTAATAAGACCAGCTAAAATCATATATATAATAATAAAATTTAATTTATTATCATTGATATTAAATGATAACAACATAATTATTAAAATGTTTTCAAAATTTTTTAAAAAAACATTTAAATTGCAAAAAGAAAAACGAATAAGAATTGCTCTAGAAGAATTAGGACCAATATTTGTCAAATTAGGTCAAATATTATCAACAAGAGTTGATATAATTGAAAAAAATACTATAACAGAATTAAAAAAATTACAAACAAATATAAAACCAATAAATTTTAAAAAAATAAAAATAATAATAGAACGCTCTCTAAATAATAAAATTGAAAATATATTCAAAAATATAAATGAAAATCCGTTGACATCAGCATCAATAGCACAAATACATACAGGAAAATTGCAAAACAATGATAAAATAGCCATAAAAATATTAAAACCAAATATCAAACATTTAATTGAAATTGACATAAAAATTTTAAAAATAATAGCAAAAATACTAAATACATTTATTAAAAACACCAAACGATTAAAACCAGTTGCTATAATAAACGAACTAGACATAACATTGCAAAATGAAATAAATTTAAAATATGAAGCTGCAAACTTAACAAAAATTAAAAAAAATTTTAATCAAGATAAAAATATTTATATACCAAAAATATACTGGAATTTTTTAACAGAAAATATCTTAGTCATGGAATATCTAGATGGAATAACAATAACTAACAAACAAAAACTAAAACTACAAGGATTTAATACAAAAAATATAAGTGAAAATCTAATAAACTTATTTTATATCCAAGCATTTAAACATAATTTTTTTCACGCAGACTTGCATCCAGGAAATATTCTTATATCAAAAAACAATATAAATCTACCAGTAATAATACTCATAGATTTTGGAATTATAAGTAATTTGGATAAAAAAGAGACCTTTTATCTTGCAGAAAATATCTTAGCTTTTACAAAGAAAGACTATAAAAAAATAGCTACATTACATTTAAATGCAAAAACCATATCAACGAATAAACCATTAAATGAAATAGAAAATGAAATATGCTGCGTTTTTGAACCAATATTAAATAAAAAAATAAAAGATATATCTTTCAAAAATGCTATAACATCAATTTTAATGTTAAGCAAAAATTTTGAAATGCAAATACAACCACAGTTAATATTATTTCAAAAAACTTTATTAACAATAGAATCACTTTGCAGACAAATATCTCCAGAAATTAATATATGGAATTCAACCAGACTATCAATTGAAAAAAATTTATTAAAAGATATATTCTTAAATAAAACACAAAATAATATAAAATCATTAATAAAGTCAGCAAAATTATCTACAATCAACGAAGAAGATATACAAAAAAATACATATCAAAAAATTAAAAAAAATATATTAGAAAAAATATTATCAAAAAAACTTTTAACATTTACTGTCGGATATATAATTGGATTATCAATGTTAATATCATTTCTAAAATATAATCAAGCATTAATCTTTTTATTATAAAAATTTAAATCTCTAACTCCAAAAACGACCTATAATGCTCCTCTATAAACTTTTTCCTCTCATCAATATTTTCACCCATTAAACTGGAAAACATACTATTTGCAGAAACAACATCTTTAATTTTAATTTGCTGTAAATTTCTAGTTTTAGGATTCATAGTTGTACACCACAACTGATCTGGATTCATTTCACCTAAACCCTTATACCTCTGAATTATATACTTAGACATAATTTGATCTTTTAAATCATCTAATAATTTACCAAAATCATAAACACCATAAGTTTTACCTTTAAATAAAATATTATTTCTATTACCAAACAACAAAAACAACTTACAATGACACTCTTTTAAAACTTTATAATCATCAGATGCAAAAAATTTTAAATCTAAATTATATTCCCTTAAAACACCATATTTCATAAAAATAATTTTCAATAATCCATCAACACACATATCATCTTTTATATCAAATCTCTGACTACCATCTAATAAACTATTCAAAAAATTGTTATAACTTAAAAAATCTAATTTAGATTTAATATAATCAAAACTTAAAAAAACTTTAAAATAAATAAGTTTTTCAAAAAAAACTCTAGGATAATTAATGGACAAATTATCTAATATAAATACAACTCGTTCATATAAACTTAAAATACTTTTTAATAAATCTAAATCAAAATCATCTAATTTAGAAAACTCTTCAAATAATCTATCAAACAAAAATTTATTAAAAGCAGATTTATCCTTAATATAAAATGTTTTACGACCTTTTTGAAACCTATAAAGAGGTGGTCTGGAAATAAAAATATGACCATCCTCTATAAGCCAAGGAAGATGCCTATAAAAAAAAGTCATTAATAATGTTCTAATATGTGAACCATCAACATCAGCATCTGTCATAAAAATAATTTTATGATATCGTAAATTTTTTTTATCAAAATCATCAAGACCTATACCACATTTTAAAACAGAAACTATAGATTTTAACTCAGAATTAGATAACATCTTATCAAAACCAGAACGTTCAACATTTAAGATTTTACCTTTTAAAGGTAAGATAGCTTGAATTTTTCTATCTCTTGCCTGTTTGGCTGATCCACCAGCAGAATCACCTTCAACTAAAAACAATTCGGAAAAAATTGGATTTTTTTCCTGACAATCTGACAATTTAGAAAAAAAATTAATACAATCAAATTCAGTTCTTTTTCTATTTAAATCTCTAGCTCGCCTTGCAGCATTTCTTGCTCTAGCAGAAGATAAAATTTTATTTAATATTAATTTTGAAATAATTGGGTTTTCATAAAGGTAATCTTTCAAATAAGAAGATAAAATGAATTCAACCGACTGTCGTGCCTCTAAAGAAATTAATTTATCTTTAACCTGAGAAGAAAACTTTGGATTAGTCATATATACAGATAAAATAGATACAAATCCCTCTCTAACATCATCTCCCTGAACTAATATTTTATTTTTAGATTTTAACATTTGATCATCAATATAAGACTTAAAAACTTTTGTAAGAGCACTTTTTAAACCAACTAAATGAGACCCACCATCTTTTTGATAAATATTATTTGTATAACATGAGATCTTTTCATTAAATGTATTTACCCACTGCATAGCGATATTTATACTAACACCATTTTTTTTACCTGAAAAAAACAACACATCTTTATTTATAACAGATGTTTTTCTATTAATATCCTGAACAAATTCAATAATACCACCACTACTATGACAAGAAATACTAGAACATGGAAAAATTCTCTTATCAACTAAATTTATAACAATTCGTGAATTTAAAAATGATAATTCTTTAAATCTCAATAACAAAACATTATAATCAAATTTACATACTCTAAAGATACTAGAATCAGGTAAAAATTTAATTTCTGTACCTCTTTTATCAGTATGCCCAACAAATTTTAAAACACCGGTTGGTTTTCCAAAATAATATAACTGTTCATAAATAAATCCTGATCTAAAAATTCTAAGACGTAAAAATTTAGATAAAGCATTAACAACAGATATACCAACTCCGTGTAAACCACCAGACAATCGATAAGATTTTTCATTAAATTTAGCACCAGAATGCAAGACAGTCATAATAATCTCAGCTGCAGATTTTTTTTCATCTTTATAAATATCAGTAGGCATTCCTCTTCCATTATCAAAAATAGAAATATAACCATCAGAATATAAGGCAACATTAATTAAATCACAATAACCTGCCAAACTTTCATCTATAGAATTATCTATAACTTCAAAAACCATACGATGTAATCCACTACCATCATCAGTATTTCCTATATACATGCCTGGTCTTTTTCTAACAGCATCTAAACCTTTATAAATTTGAATACTAGTTGAATCATACCTATTCATATACAAACTTTTATTTACCTAATTTACTAAACTTTTTATAAAACCCATCAACTCTACCAGCCACATCAATTATTTTTTGTTTGCCAGTATAAAAAGGATGACACTTATTGCAAACTTCAATACTTAACTTATCCATTTTTAAAGATAAAAATAAATTAAATTCATTCCCACAACTACATAGAACTTCAACACTAAAACATTTTGGATGTATTTCTTTTTTCATAAAAACTCACAAATAATATTATTCCTCTAAATATTTAAGTTTTCCATCAACATTTGCCCATTTTTCAGCATCTGGTAATGGATCTTTTTTTTTGGTTATAACAGGCCAAATTTTAGATAACCGCTCATTTAAATCTATTATATCCTTATCAACAACATCATCCTCAGAAAAAATAGCTTCTATAGGACATTCAGGTTCACATAAAGCACAATCTATACATTCTTCTGGATCTATAACTAATGATTTAGGACCCTCATGAAAACAATCAACAGGACAAACCTCAACACAATCTGTGTACTTACATAATATACATTTTTCTGTAACTACAAAAGTCATATTGCCTCCATATAAAAACAAAATACAAATCAAAACACGTTATATCATTACTTTACATTTTTTACAATAATATTCTATAATTAATTATTAAAGTAAACTCTAAAAAAAAATGGTAATACTAAATATATTAAAATTTCCAAACAAAAATTTAAACAAAAAATCAACTTGTGTAAAAAATATAGATAAAAATATAACTGATATAATAACAAATATGATTGAAACTATGTTTTATTATAATGGTATAGGAATTGCAGCACCGCAAGTAAATATAAATAAAAATATTATAATAATAAATATATCAGAAAAAAATAAACAAATATTAACTATAATTAATCCAAAAATAATTTATTCTAATGGCTCAAGCTTAGATAAAGAAGG
>Ga0307987_1001823_pt1 | contig 11504 bp, 4 predicted proteins | sample EllFjometagen181_FD_203157 | JGI IMG/M metagenome (GOLD analysis project Ga0307987, IMG submission 203157) | Marine microbial communities from Ellis Fjord, Antarctic Ocean - #181 | ecosystem: Environmental > Aquatic > Marine > Unclassified | place: Southern Ocean | collected 2014-10-08 | reverse complement strand
GAAACCTGCCGGAGCTGCGCGCATCGGCACGGGGCTCTGCCGGATCAACGCCTTGCCTTCCCTGGGCGGCTACATTCGCGGCAGCTTCGTCGGCACCCCCTACTGCGGTGGCATGGCAGGAATCCACGTCCGAGGTGAGGTCCTTGCCCCGTCCGGCTTCAGGCTGCTGCCGTGACCCGCAGTGCGCCCACCGGCCGAACGCCGCCGAGCCAGTAGGCCCCGCGGTGCGGCATGGTGCCCTTCCTACCGGTTTGCTTTTGCTGCGCACGGGATGGAAGTTGGGTACCCGGGATTCCTTCGCGCTTTGAGTCTGCCCCGCACTCCCCGCAGGAGCCAGTGCATGCCCTTATCGATCCCCTGCCGTTCGGGAGCCGTTTCGGCCTATGGTCTTCTTCTCGCCCTCCTCCTCCTCCAGGTCGATGCCATGAGCGAAGACGTCCAGCGTCAGTCCGGGAGCAAATGGGTACGGGAACCGACTCGCACGGTGGCGGAACTGCCCGGATTCACTCCCGGAGCCCCGCTGGCACGGAGTCGCTATGGCGGACTTCTGGGAGAGAAGCGCGAGGCCACTGGCTTCTTCCGGACGGAGAAGGTCGATGGGCGCTGGTGGTTGATCGATCCGGAGGGCTGTCGCTTCGTCAGCATGGGTGTGTGCTCGGTGAACCTGTCGCAGGGCGGCCTGGCCGAGAGCAAGCTGGGCAACGAAGCGACCTGGGCGACCGCCACGGCAAAGCTGCTGCGCAAGCACGGGTTCAACACCCTGGGTTGCTGGAGCGACTGGCAGCACTTCACCGGTGCCAAGCGCCTGCCCTACACCCGTCGCTGGAACTTCATGAGCACCTTCGGGCGGCGGCTGAAGGTAACCCATGCCCAGTTTGGCCACACTGGCTACAACCGGGAGTGCATGCCGGTCTTCCATCCCGACTTCGAGGCATTCTGCCACGAACACGCCAAAAAGCTCGCCGAGACCCGGGACGATCCCTGGTTGCTCGGGCATTTCTCGGACAACGAGCTCCCCTTCCGTCCCAATTCCCTCGACAACTATCTCGGACTGCCCAAGGAGACGCCGGGGCAGAAGGCCGCGCAGGCGTGGTGGGACGTCCGCCGAAAGAGACCGGACGGTACGCTCCGAGACACCATCGGGAAGGAGGACCAGGGCGCCTTCCTGGAGTTCCTGGCCAAACGCTACTACGACGTGGTCGGGGCCGCCATCCGCAAGGCCGACCCGAACCATCTGTACCTGGGCAGCAGACTGCACGGTCGCTGTATCGCCCCACCCGTGTTCAGGGCGAGCACCGCAGTCGATGTGATCAGCGTGAACTACTATCACCGCTGGACCCCCGAGACGGAGCGGATCCAGACCTGGTCCGATCTGTCCGGGCGCCCGATCCTGATGTCCGAGTGGTATGCCATGAAGCTGGACTCCGCCAAGCGCAAGACGCGCGGCGCCGGCTTCCGCGTCTCCAGCGAACGCGAGCGCGGGCTCTTCTACCAGAACTACACACTTGGTCTGCTAGCCCACCCGGCCTGTGTCGGTTGGCATTGGTTCAAGTATGGGGGAGACAGCGAAGGGCGGGAGATCGGCATCGTGAACCGCGCCTTCGAAGCGTACTCGGAGATGCTGGGCGTCATGGGGCAGCTCAACCACCAGGCCTACCGGATCGAGCAACACCTGCGAAAGGGGGGGAAGGGAGTAACCGGGGATCGCTGATTCCGCCCCCCTTTGCCCATGCTCAAACGCACAACAATCATCCTCGCGGCATTCATCATGGCCATTTCCCCTGTTGGCTTGGCGGCTGAGTTCGCCGACTACACACCCGTGGACCGTGAGCTCAGCGACCAGGCCCTGCTGGCTGCGGTGGACGCCAACACGCCCGGTTTGGCGGCGTTCGCCGAAGCCAGGCAACGCGGAGACCTGGGCACGGCCCAGGCGCTCCTCGTCAGCCATTTCCGGGACCGCCGCACCCCGGTTCTCCCCCCGATCGCGTTCCCGGGAGGGCATGCAGGCAACTCGATGGTCACGCTCCAGGGATCCAAAGCGAATCAGGCCGAAGCCGACGCGAAGTGGCTCAAGCATATCTACACCAGCCGCAACAACGACGAAGGCACCACCGAAACACACCAACTGGGCGACCCGATCGACTGGTATGACAATCCCAGCAAGGGTTTCTCCTGGTTGCTCTACATCAACCAGCTCAACCTGGTCTCGAAGCTCGCAGGGATCTGGCGCGACACGGGAGAGGAGCGGTATGCCCTGGAGGCCGGGGACCTGGTGCAAAGCTGGACCCATCAGTGCTGGCGCGGCTACTGCTATATCCGCGATGGCAAGATGACGAATTCTGGCATGGAGGTCAGGAATCGCCTCACCAACTGCATCGCCGCCTATGACGTCCTGCGGACCTGCCCCGCCCTGACCACCGAGATGCACATGGCGTTCTGGAAGCTCTTCGTGACCCATGCCCGAGAGTTGGTGGAGTGGGCCCCGGGAGGCACGCACAAGTACCCGTTGGTGGCCTATCCGGGGCTTCTCGCGGTGGCGGTCCTGTTCCCCGAGTTCACGGAGTCGGCTGAATGGCTGGAAGCTGGCATGCGTTCGCTGCAGGACAGCATTGTCGACCGCGTCACTCCCGAAGGCGCGTGGCAGACCCACTCCACCTCCTACCAGCAAGTTCCCTATGTGTGGTCCCTGCGTTCCCTTGAGATCCTGCGGGCCAATGGCGATGGCAGTACCGCCGCGACCGCCGCGCTCATCCGCACCCAGATCACCAAGATGATGGAACTGCAGTTGCGGACCGCGCTCCCCAACGGAGGCTGGCCAAATGTCGGAGACAGCTATGGCCGCCACGATTGGGGTGACGCCATGGGCACGGTGCTCAAGATGTACGTCTGGCTGCGCTTCGACGAGCAGGAGCAGGCGCGCCTGAACCGCATCGCCGTTCCCTACGAGCGCATGCTCGCCGCCCTGGCCATGGCGGCGGGGACCAAGGGCAACGCGCCTCCGGAACCGTCGGTCGGTCTCACCGGCAGCGGCTACTACACCATGCGGAGCGGCTGGCTCGGCAAACAGCAGCGCTATCTCTACTACGACCTGACGCCCCAGGCCTTTGGCCACGTGCACTTCGACGCCGGCCACGTGGAGATGTATGCCTATGGCAAGCCACTGGTGACCGATACGGGAGACTACTTTCTGGGCTGGGGGACCCGCACGGCGCTACACAACACCATCGAGGTCGATGGCACCGTCCAGGCGTGGCGGGCGGAGATGATGCCGTGCGAATGGTTGACCACCCGGACCGTGGACCTGATGGACGGCGCCCACCTGGGATACGGCCAGCGGGGCATCACCCATCGCCGGAAAGCGATCTTCATCAAAGGCGATCCGGAGGGCTTCGCCGACTATTGGCTGCTGGCCGACCTGCTCACGGGCGAAGGCCAACACACCTACGAGCAGTTCTTCCATCTGGCCGGGCCAGACGTGGTCACTTCGCCGACCATCGAGCTTGATCCGGAGACCCTCATCGCCAAGACCGCCCATGCGAACACCGCCAACGTCACCATTGTCCCAGCTGGCACCACTGGCCTGCAGGGCGGCTTCTTCGAACCCATCGAGACCGACCTGGATCCCAAGGCGAAGACCGAGCGGGCGGCCATGCTCGGTTGGATGGTCGGCGGCGGCAGTTTCCAGCGGGTCAAATCCCCGGCCCTTGTCTACACCCGCACGGGTGCCCCACCGCAAAGCTACCACACCGTCGTTCTCCCGACGCCAGCGGGGGCCCACGCGACCGCCACCGTCACCTGTCTTCCCGTGACCCGAGCCGGCATCGCCATTCCCGCGCACGAAGCGGCGGGGCTGAAGTGCCAGGTCACCATGACCCGACGGGCCCACAAACCCGCCGAGATCGCCGTCGAAAGCGGTCCGAATCTGGCCCTCGGCTGCGCGGCGACCGCGCAGGTCAACCATGGCTCGATCGGCGGGGGGCCGGCTGTCCGGCTAACCGATGGCGATCTTGCGCCGACCACCATCGGCGGCGCCGTGAGCTCGAGTCCCTACCAACCGAAGGTCTCGCTGTCGGCTCGGTTCGTGGTCGACTTCGGCAAAGAAACCGAGATCAACCGCCTGGTCGTTCACGACGGCGTCTGGAACGGGTCGAAAACCCTCTACCCCGCCTCACAACTGCGCTTCCAGTACGCCAGCGACGACACCTGGCACGATCTCGGCCCCGCCGGGCACGTTCGGGAGCAGCCCGACGCCGTGACCATCGACTTCGAGGCCCTGACCGCCCGGCGCATTGCCGTGCTTGCGGATAGACCGGACGGGGGGCGCATCGCGATTCGCGAGGTCCAGGCCCATCACATCAGCGAGGCGGAGCGAACCCGGGTTCGCAAGCTCCGAGCAGACACCGTCACCGACCGCTGGACTGACTTCGTCCTCATCTCCCACGGCTCCCCCGAACCGACCCAGTACGGGGACTTCGTGTTCGATGGCCAGCTTGCCGTGCTTCGCCACGATCAGGCTGGCCGGCTCCGCAGGCTGTCACTGATCCGCGCCCGCACCCTCGCGGCTGGGCTGAACCAGCTGTTCATCGCGGACACCAGCAGAGACTACGTCGGCGCAACCTGGACCGGGGACAAACTCGAACTGGATGGCCCCGCCTGCCAAGGACTGCGCATCGCCACCGGCAAGGCCCGGGCCATTGCCGTGGCTGGGCAGACCATCCACTGTCCGCCCGACACCCTCTTCCCGGTCCCCGCCCAGCCAGCGCCCGGACTGCAGATCACCCATGCCACGGTCCAACTCCATCCTCCTCAGAAGGGGCTTGCGGGTGGCCAGCCCTGGGCCGTCGTCACCTGGCAGACCGATCTCCCCGCCACCTCCCAGGTCGAATGCCAGACGGCAGGCGGTCCCCTGCGCCGCACTCCATTCTCACGCCAGCCCACCCGCACCCACCGCTGCCGGGTCGATTTCCTGCGCCCCAACCACACCTACCAGTTCACCGCCATATCCGTCCTCCCCTCCGGCATCCGCGCCCGACTCTCTCTGACACGCTGAAGACGAGGAGCGAACAATGAACAGAAATCGCAGCCTCCGGCTCCGACAATGGGCCATGGGCGCCGCATTCTGCACGGTCGCCCTGGCGCGAGCAGGCGGGGCCACGAAGGCTCCGGACCGCCCGGCCATTCTCGGGCATCGGGGAGCACTCATGCTGGCGCCGGAGAACACCCTGGCCGCATTCGGCATGTGCCTGGCGACGGGGACGGACATCGAGCTGGACGTCTGGCCGACAAAGGACGGTGAATTGGTCGTCATCCACGACGACAGAGTGGATCGCACCACCAACGGCAAGGGACGGGTCGCGGATCTGACGCTGGCGGAGATCAAGCAACTGGATGCTGGTTCGTGGTTTCACGAGGACTTCGCTGGCGAACGGATCCCGACTCTCCGCGAAGCCCTGCGTCAGGTCGTGGCCAACGAGCGGCGGGGCACCGTCGTGGCGATCAATCTGAAGCCAGTCAACGAAGTGGTCATCAGCGGCGTGCTTGGTGCCATCCGGGAAACGAATCTCTACGAGCGCTCCTTCCTCTTTGACCTCAGCATCGAGAACGCGAAGCTCTTCAAGAAGCGGGAGCCCCGCGTCCGCTGCGCCGCTTCGCCGAGGAATCCGGCGGAGATTCGTGACGCCCTGGCACTGGACGTCATCGACGTCATCTGGGCCGGGCCCCAGTCGAAGGCGACCATTGACTTGGTGCACCAGGCGGGCAAGGTGATCTATATCACCATCGTGAACGACGCAGCGCAATGGCTCCGCCTCAAGGCGGACGGGGCGGATGGCATCTGCACCAACCACCCGGTCCGGATGAAGGAGGCAGCCTGGCCCCCGCCCGCAGAGAAGATGTGGGACCACTATCTTGAGCCCGCGAAGCGGCCCCACTACCAATTCCGAGCCGCCCCTCTTCCCCCGCCCGTGCAGTGATTCGGCGGCACGGCTCTACACCACGCCCAACGGATGCCCCCAAGAACATGTCTTGGAAGAAGCTATTCATGTCGCTGCTACCCGCCACACTCCTTACTGCGGCCGACCTGTCGCCCATCGACACCTGGGAGCGCACGCTCAAGCCGCTTTCCGCCGAACGCATGGCGCACCTGGACGCTGCGCCGAGGGTGCCGATGCCCGAGCAGTTCAGCATCCGCATCGGCGATCAACCATTCGCTGAGTTCACGGCCGCGTACCGACGCGGCGACGCGGCGGCGGTGGCCCGGGTCCGGGACACGTTCCGCCGGGCTGAGAAGTGGGTGGGTATGCCGGACGCCGAGCTGCGCGGGTTGATTGCGGTCTTCGACGCCCGTGGTCGCTATTCGTGCGCCTGCCCCATCCATCCGCTGCAGGTCCGCTACTACTCCGAGTTCCGCTGGTCCATCGCCGACCCCTGGCGCCTGCATTGCCCCCGGTGTGTGGAGGAGAAGCGGGAGTACTCCTACTACCCCAACCCGAGGTACCCGGACACGGGGGAGGGCTGCGCGCCAAGCGACGAGGTCTGGCGACAGGATCACGATGGGGCATGGAGCAAGCGGAACCACGGCATCCCCTGGCAACGGTGGGACGGGCAGACCCATGGCTACATGTCAACAAGCCGCTTCTTCTTCAAGGGCAAGTGTCTCGACAACATCTACAACAGGCTGGGGCGGTCGGCACTGCCGGTGCTCGGACAGGCGTACCAGTTCTCCTCGAACCTGTTCCCGCCGGGGTCGCCCGAGAACGGACGGGCGGCCGCCTACGCGCACAAGGCCAAGGTGCTGCTCCTGTGCATGGCCCGAGCGCATCTTGGTGATACGTACCTGCGGGACCTGTTCGGCCTGACCCGGGCCGAATACGAGACCTGCATGGGCAGCTTCCATGAAGCCAAGGCCGACCAAGCCTGGGTCTACCAGTTCTACCCGGGCTACCACCTGAACCAGACCAAGGACAAGCTCCCGGGCGACAAGGGCTGGAAGATGACGGGCATCACCACGATCTACCGAGGCACCTGGAACAGCAAAGCCGGTACGGCGCGCCAGTGGCTGGACGCATTTGCCTTGATCGCCGACTCCTATACTCCGGACGAGAGCCGGGCCCGCATCCGCAGCATGACCCAGCGGATGATCGTCTCCTCAGCTGGTGATGCGCAAAAGCTATCCCACGCCCCCGACGGATCCAGACGGCTCAAACGCGGCCTCCTCGAGTACACGCTGCATCCCTACAACCTGAAGGCCGCCGGCGACAATCTGGCCCCAAGCACATTGCACCCGACGCTGAATCTGGGACTCATGCTGGACGACCAGCGCATCGTCGAGAACATGGCCCGCGAAGTCGATTTCTTCATGCTCAACCAGTTCACCGGCGACGGCATGGGGTACGAGGGCTCCGCATCCTACACGCCGTGGGGCATTGCGGGGGTGATGAACCGGCTCCAGGGCAGGACCGGCGAGTTCGACAAGGCCGCCCCATGGTACGATCCAGAACGGCAGGCGCTGAGTTCCTGGACCATGCCATCGGTCGTGGAGATGTGTCTCAAACGCGAGATGTACAGCTTCCCGGACGGCAGTCGCATCCCCTGGGAAGACTGCACCTCGGGCGGCAAGCGCGGCACGCAGTGGCTCACCAGCGTGCTCAATGCCGGCGGGAAGTTGCCCGCCTGGGTCGAGCCCTTCGTCGAGACGAAACGGGATGCGGCTGGCAAGTGGCACGTGGCCTACGTCGAGCCGCTGACCTTGCCGAATTGGTTGCTGCACGAGAACCGGAAGGGCATCCTCCGCTCTGGCGAGGGAAGCAACCAAGCCGTACTGCATCTCGACTTCGGCCGGATCGTGGGACACTACCATCCCGCCCCACTGTCCATCGGTATGTACGCCAAGGGACACGAACTCGCCACCGACTTGGGGTATCTTGGCTCGACCCACTACCTGACCACCAGCTGGATCAAACGGTTCGCGTCACACAACACGGTTCTGCTGCGCCAGAAGAATGGTGACCACGGCGGCATGAGCCACCTGCGAGGCGATCTGCGCAGCATGTTCGAGGGCAGTCCATCCGTACAGGTCATGGACGCGTCCGAGGATGACGCGGCGGACTGGGAAGCCGCGGGGTTCACGGGCGAGGGCGTGTACCAACGCACCGTCGCGCTGGTCAGCGTCGGTGACGACTCGTATGCACTCGATCTCTTCCGCGTCCGTGGCGGCGCGACCCACGACTACTTCTTCCACGCGGCGGGGCGCATTCTCGAAGTCGATGGGGCGACTCTGGAGCCGGATCCCGACCCTGAGAAGGACCTCCATGAATGGTCGGACTTCTCGTTCCCTTGCGGCCCGAAGATGGGACTGCGCAATATCCGCGAATTGCGCGCGGGCACCGCCGATGCCGCCTGGACGGCAACCTGGCGCAACGTGACCGACTGGCGCCAAAGGAAGCCGAAACGTGACCCGGACGCGGCGCTCCGGCTCTGGATGACTGCTGGCCCCCAGACGCAGCTCGTGGCGGGATTGGGACCGAACCAGCGCTACATCGACGCCCGTGATTTCGGCGAGAAGCTGCAGGTGCTCTGCGCTCGGCGTGTCGCGACCGGAGAGCTCGACACCTTCGCCGCCGTACTTGAGCCGTACCGAGCGAAGCCGTTCATCAAAGAGGTCACCCGACTGCCCGTTACCGGCGGCGACGAAACAGCTGTCTGCGTGAGAGTCCGAACGGAGAGCCGTACCGACTACCTGCTGTCGTGGAACCGCCGCGGCGGCGTGGTGCCGCCGACCGTCGTGGATGGCGCGACGACGTTGCGGACCGATGCGGAATTTGCCAGTTGCTTGATGGTCGATGGGCACCCGACGTCATTGTTCATGGTCGGCGGCACGAGCCTGACCGCGAACGGGGTGGAGCTGAAGCAGGCAACCCCCGCGTTCACGGGGCGTATCCTTGCGCTCAATGACCAAACCGACACGCTCACGCTTGCCTTCGACACCCCCTTGCCGCCCGGCTCCACCCTCGCTGGCAAGGTGATCGTCATTCAGCACCGCAAGGACCGGTCCACGTTCACCATCGACCACATCGTGGCGGCTGAGGGTGTGCGGTACCACGTACAGCTCGCGCACTCGCCGCACATTGCCGCGAACCAGGTGATGGTCCGGGAAGTCGACGGAGACTGGGCCGTGGTCGAGCCGCGACTCGTGCTTGCCCGTGGCACATTCAACACCTACCGCATCGCGCCCGACGGCAGTGCAGAGCTGCTGGAGCCATGGAATGGCGAGCGCAGCTTCCGGACGTATGAGGACGAGTTCGGAGCCAGGCTCATGTCCCTGCAGAAGATGCACGTGACGAACGCCGCGAAGCGCCTGGCCCCAGGCGACCGGCTTGCATTGGCCCACACGGAGGTCGGGCGCGACACGTTCCGGATCACCAACTCCGTCCATGTCCAATTGACCGAGCCCTGACGCACAAAGATAGGGATTGCCTCACCATGATCAGTCATCGTCTAGCTATTCTCGCCGTGTCCCTGCTCATGGTTGCCGTGCAGAGCTTTGCACAAGGCTTTCTCGCCAACGCCACCTTTGCGGAACAGCTCGCGGGCTGGCAGGTGGATGCCGGTCCCGAGCTCGTCTATGCGACCACAGATGCCGATGGCTACAAGGACAACACGTCCTTGGGCTGCAAAGTCGCGGCCGCACCCGGCGGTGGACCGGTCTCGCAGGCTTTCGACTGTGCACGGAATACCAACTACGTGATCACGGCTGCGCTCAAGAGCGACGGCAGGATCAATCCAATGGTGCGCGTCGTCGAGGTGGGCACGGACCGCGTGCTAGCGGGTGTGGTAGCCAACAGACACAAGGGATGGATGCTCTTCACGGAACGCTTTAACTCCGGCAATGCCAAGAAACTGGCGGTGCAGATCCTCGGACGCGCGCCATTGGGCAAGAAGACCAAGCCCATTGCGGGCACAGGCGGAATCGACGATGTGCAGGTGTACGCCGTTGCCGACCTGCCGGAGGATCTGCGCCCCGCCGACCTCTACCTGCCCCCCGGTCCCAACATCGCGCTGCACCGGCCCTATGCCTACAAGCCCCGAGCCAAGTATCCCCTTTGCTCCGGCGCCGGGGACGCGACGCAGTTGACCGACGGGCTACTGACAGTGGGCTACTTCTGGGTCCAGTCGAGCACGGTCGGCTGGATGAGAGCGGCCCCGGTGAATCTAACGATCGACTTGGGCGAGGTGCAGCCCATCGCTGGCCTTTCCTTCCGGTCGGCCGCCGGCTCGGCAGGAGTCACGTATCCGGCGAGCATCCATGTCTTCACCAGCGACGACGAGAAGCAATGGTGGCTGGCCGGGGAGTTGGTCACCTTGAGCGAACGCGAGTTGGGGGCACCGAAGGGGGGCTACAGGATCCACCGATTCGCCGTGTCGGACCTGAACACGCGCGGCCGCTACGTGCGCCTGATCATCAGCTACTTCCCCTTCGCGTTCTGCGACGAGATCGAGGTCTACCGCGGGGCAGACGAACTGCTGGCCCGGCCACCCGTGGGAGAACCCATGGCCGGGACCACGGACTTCGTCAAGGAGACGGTTGTCCGGGGCGCCATCGCCTGGCGTCTACGAGCTGATGTCACCGAGGCGCGCAAAGCAATCAAAGCCGCCAAGTTGCCGGCGCCCGAACACACGGCGCTGCTGGCCCGAGCCGATGCCGCCGAAACCGCCATCGAGGCCCTGCCCAAGCACGTGCCGGAAGACTTCCAGACCGTCCTTCCCCTGAACGACCTGCACACCAGAATCTACGCGCTCAATGCGCCCCTCCTCCGGGCCCGTGGTTTCGCGCCGTTGACCGCGTGGACCCAATCACGCTGGGGCGTGCTTGCCCCCACCCAGGCACCGGCTACGCCGCCTCCCGGCCCGCCGGCCTTGCGCGTGCCTATGATCTCGGGGGAATACCGGGCCGAGGTCCTCAACCTGACCAATGCCAGCGATGCGGCCATGGTGGCGCAGATCCGCATCAGCGGGCTGCCGGGGGGGGCATCCCCCGACTACCTCTCGGTCCGTCAGGTGCTGTTCACAGATACCAGCGGGCGCCGCCCGATCGCCGCCGCTCTGCCCGAGGCGAAGCGGGTCGGTGACGCCTACGCCATCGACATCCCGGCCGGGGTCACTCGCCAAATCTGGTTCTCCTTCCACCCGACCCGCGTTCCCGCCGGCCAGTATGCCGGGCGGGTGAGTGTGGTCGTGCCCGATCAGCCCGAGACCGTCGTGCCGCTGACTCTGAAGATCTACCCATTCACGTTCCCGGATCGCCCGACGCTGGCGCTGGGCGGCTGGGACTACATGGAGAGCAACGGGATGTATGGCGTGACGCCCGCCAACATGCCCGCCCTGATCAAGGCCCTCCGCGAGTACCATGTGGATTCGCCATGGGCAAGCCGCGGCGTGCTCCCTACCGATGCGACCTTCGACCCGCAAGGCAAGCTCGTCGGCGAACTCGGCTTCACCGTGTGGGA
>Ga0307987_1001822_pt1 | contig 11508 bp, 9 predicted proteins | sample EllFjometagen181_FD_203157 | JGI IMG/M metagenome (GOLD analysis project Ga0307987, IMG submission 203157) | Marine microbial communities from Ellis Fjord, Antarctic Ocean - #181 | ecosystem: Environmental > Aquatic > Marine > Unclassified | place: Southern Ocean | collected 2014-10-08 | reverse complement strand
GGTCTATCTGAAAGTTCTGCTTGACGATTCAATTGTGCAAGTACAAGTATAGGAATATTAAGCTCTTTAGCTAAAGCTTTAATGCCTGCGGAAATTTTTGCAACTTCAATCTGTCTGTTATCATTCCGGTTAACATTTGCTCTCATTAGTTGTAGATAATCAATTACTATTATGTCAATCCTGTTTTTATTGTTATATCTCACAGCTTTTGCTCTGAGCTCATTAATACTAATACCTGGAGTAGGGTCAATTACAATATTTGCATTGTTTTGTAAAATGCTGGCAGACTGCGTAAATCTTTGCCACTTTTTTGTAAATTCTGCTTCGGTAAAACTTATATTAATAAAATCTTGTTCTGATATTTCAGCCATACTGCATAATATTCGTCTAGTAAGTTGTTCCGCTGACATCTCCAAACTAAAAAAAGCTACGGTAAGTTTTTTATTTATAGCTATATGGGTAGTGATATTCAGTGCTAATGCTGTTTTTCCTATTGAAGGTCTTGCTGCTAGAACAATCATTTCGCTTTTTTTTAAACCCATGATAATTTTGTCAATATCGACAAATCCTGTACTTATTCCAGTGGTATTCAGTTCTTTATTTGATAGGTTCTCAAAATGTTTTACAGAGCCTTTTACATAACATTTTAATTCAACAAGTCCTTTGGATTCATTTGTATTCCTGACAGATAGTATTTCCGACTCAATTTCAGCTAGCATCTCTGAAACATTTTCAGTTTCACAGTTGCAGCACTTGTTTATTGTGGATGTACAAATACTAATCATTTTTCTCAACGTTTGAAGTCCTATTAATATGGAACACCAGGATTCGATGTTAGCTGTTGTTGCAATGCTGTTCTGAAGTTCCAAAAGATAATCTTCACCTCCTATTGTCGTTAAAAATCCACTTGAATTAAGTAAATGTGAAACTGAGAATATATCTATTTCAGAGTTATCTTTCTGTGTTAGTTCTACGATAGATTTGAATATTTGTTGATGATTTGGATAGTAGAAAGTACTGGGTTCTTTGATCTTTTCACAGACAATGTTTCTTGAATCTTCTTCAAGCAGCATTGCCCCAAGAACTGCCTGTTCTATTTTTATGTGTTTTGGCAGATTCAATTCTTTGTCATTGAATATCGGTTCTGCTTCAGTATTAGATTTTCTGTACATAGATGAATTATTCCTCTAGCTCACACTGTCTGCATTTGTAATTGAATTAATCAGAAATAATCAATTTAGTACGCATTTTGAGACATATAGTGTCCCTTCAAATACAATAAAGAATAATTTTACCACTAATTACCGCAAATAGACGCAAATGGATACTAATAAAAATTAGTTCAATTAGTTTAATTCGGCTGTGCCAGGGCGCAGTTGATAAACGAAGACTGGTGATAGAAAGTCTTTGATATTTTATTCAATGTTATACCAGATATATAATATCTATACAATTAATATGTAAAATACGTCTATAACAAGATGCCTGATAGGGATTCATGAAGTTAATAATATTGTAAGAATAATTAATCTTTAATCGAGCATGGGACACTGTATGGGACAGTGAGCTAAGTAATGTTGAATGGTTAATGTTGAGTGTTGAGTGTTGAGTGTTGAACGAAAAATGAAGAAACTCTTAACGCTGAATTTTGAACGCTGAATATTGAATAACTTGATATTTATCCGCCGGAGCTTTTTAGCGTAGGAGGAACTAGATAAACATAAAGGGTCGTAATGAATAGAAAACAATATATTAGGCTGAAGAAGTTTGTTAAAGAATTGCAAAAAGATAAATATCCTAACCGTAATTCTTTTGCAGAAAAACTTAGAGAAATGGATGAGCTTGAGAATCTTGGTATTAGGTGCACTCCAAAAACAATAGGCCGAGATATAAAACTACTCATTGAAGACTTTAATGCCCCAATTAAATATTGTAAAACCAACCATGGTTATTATCTGACATATGATGAATGGGATTTCGACTGTCCACCTTTAAATGAAACTGCAATCACAGCTCTTATTCTTGGAGCTAAAATTGCAGAAGATGTAGTACTGGAACCTTTAAAGACGGAAATACACAATGCTGTAACCATACTTCTTACCCACGAAGATTCCGCATATTCAAACAGGTCTAAAATTGACACCTTTGAATCACTTTCAGGTTTAAAAGTTTTAATCGATAATGAGGTTTTTAAAAAGGTTTATGAATCCTGGAACAGTAATAAATCCGTAATAATATTATACAAGAAACTTAATGACAATGAACCAATCAAAAGGCTCATTGACCCATATTCCATGAAGCAGTTATCACGAGGCTGGTATATAAAAGGTTATTGTCATTTAAGAAAAGAAATAAGAACTTTTGCCCTTCACAGAATAACTGCAGTTGAATCTACTGACAACAGTTTTGAAAGACCTGCTGAGTATTTAATCAAAGATACTCGGGATTCTTTTTTTGAATTTGAGAGGATAAATGACATTGAACTTCTCTGTTCTGCCGGTATTGCCGGATATGTAAAGGAGAGAAGTAGAGCATACAATAATAAGTATACACAGAATGAAGACGGTTCGATCAATCTTTTTATTAACTCAGCAGTTAAGTACAGTTTAACAAGGTGGATCATGGCAGAATCAGGAGAGGTCAGAGTTATTAAACCAATAGAACTGGCTGATGAAATTAAAGTAAATGCAGAAAATATTTTAAAAAATTATAAATAAGTAAAAGGATTTTTACAATGGAAGAAGAATTGGAACTGTTAATCAGTTCTACAATTGGAAGCGTAATGGAAGGTTATGATTTTGATGATAAAGAAATAAAATTAAACGCACCTTTTATGAAGTTTACTATGAAAAACAATGATAGCTTTATTTTGTCAAAGAAATTTATAATGAGGAAATATAATAATGACTAAACTTATTAACTCTGTTGAAGAAATTTTTACTTCTTATTTAGATCATGGATATAAATTTAATATTCCAGAATATCAACGAGGTTACAAGTGGAGTGAGCAGCAAGTCAAGCAATTACTAGATGATATCAACAACTTTACAATATCAGAAAATAAAGATTCATTCTACTGTCTACAAAATATTACAATAGTCCCGGCAAGGGATAACATAAAGTATTGTGATGTTATTGATGGACAACAACGTCTAACTACCCTAATAATCTTGCTCGCAGTGTTGGGGGAAAGTAGTAAAGTTAAAGATAAATTGAAATATTCAGTTAGAGGTAGTTCAAATAATTTTATTCAAAAACTGACGACCGATGCTGATTTTATGATAAATAAAGTACTTGGTAATGGTGATTTTAAAAGCTTAATTGATAAAGATAATGACTATAACCATCAGGATGTATTTTATATGGTTTCAGCCTGTCATACGGTTAATAAGTGGTTTGACACTCATGAAGACGAATTTTGTAAAGAAGAATTTAAACTGAAATTATTAAAGCATGTAAAACTTATTGTAAACAAAATAGAAGATTTAAATGAACAGGAATTATTCATCAACCTTAACACTGGTCGTGTTCCATTAGATGGAGCAGATTTAGTAAGGGCAATGCTAATTACTCGTGTAGCAAAACAAGAAATGGAGGATTATGATGAAGATCTTATAAAGGATATTGTAAGAGTTAATGAGCGTAGAGTGCGTATTGGTTGGGAAATTGATGAAATCTCTGCATATTGGTCTCAACCTGAAGTTAAAGAATATTTTAAGAGCTTTTCTAAAATCATAACAGATCCTCAAGAAACAATAAAATTTAATGAAAAAATACATCCAATAAACTTATTATATCAATTATGGGTACATAAAGAAAAAAAAGTTGATGAAAAGTATATTAAACTACATGACTTTGAGCAGTCTGAAAAAAAACCATTAGAAATATATAATGATATTTTTCATTTGCATCGCACACTAAAAGACTGGCACGAAGATAGACAAATTTACCACTTTCTTGGATATTTATTTGCTTATTCAAGGATTAGTTTTAAAGAAGTATGGTCTGTATGGAATAAAGAAAATCAAACAAGAATTGAGTTTATTCAATATTTAAAAATAAAAATACAGGAAATAGCATTTCGTCGTGAATCACGCGAACAAAATGAAAATACAGGTATTGATTTTTGGATAAAAGAAATGACGGATATTGAGCATTCATTTAATTGGTACAATACCAAAAGATTAGGAGAAATATTAATTTTGCTCGATATTATTGAACTTTCACAAAAAAAGGAAAAAGGTAACCCTCTTCCCTATTTAAGACCTCATTTTTTCAAAAAAATAAATGAAGATAAGGAACATATATATCCCTGTACTCCAAAAAATATAAAGGAATTAAAAGATAATAATTTAAATGGAATTATAAAGTATTTGAAGAATTTAAATTTATTACTACAAGATAAAATTGAATTTCAAATTGATAATGATCAATGGGCTAAATTTACAAATGAACAAAAACAGGGAGAATTAGAAAGAATTCAAAATGAAATACATAGTAAAACACCAATAAACTCAATCGGCAATTTAGTTTTGCTACATTTATCCATAAATCGTGGTTTTGGAAATGATTATTATGTTGATAAAAGAGCATCTGTAATAAATAATATTCATAATGGAGAATATGTAAGACAACATACTTTAAATGTTTTTCTTAAGCAGCAACAAGCTAATACGGAGAAGCAAATAAATTTAAATGATTGGAATATTTCAGATATTAAAAATAATGTCAATAATATTGTGGAAAAATTAAAAACTTTTTTTGACAACGGGGTAAATAATCATGAAAAATAAAACTTGTCTTTGTGAGCAAAGCATTCTAAATCTTATTACTCAAAATAATTTTTTAATTCCTGAAATTCAGCGAGATTATGTATGGGGTAATAATGAGCCAGTGATTGGGCGATTTTTAAATGAAATAAAGAACAAAGCTGGAAATATCTGTTCCGATTGTAAGATGCCGAAACTACCAAAAACATTTAATATTGGCTTTCTTTATTCATATAAACCTGAGTATGTCAAAGTTGAATACGAACGGTTTTTAGACGAGTATTTAATAGACGGTCAGCAAAGATTTACAACAATATTTCTACTTTTATTTTACTCTTCTTTAAAAGAAAACAAAAAGAATGATTTTTTAAACCTTATTCGATATGAACCCTTAGTAAGGATAAGTTTTGATTATCGCGTTCGTGATTTAACTCATAGATTTTTACTCGAATTTATTGAAAAAATAACAACTGTTGATGAATTAAATAATATAGAAGAACAAACTTGGTTTCTTAAGGATTATAATAATGATGTTACAATTAAATCAATTCTTCAGGCTATTGAAATAATTCAAAATAAATTTGGAGACGATGCAAAATATTATGATTACATCTTGAATCATGTCAAATTCTGGCATTTTAAAACTGAAGCTACATCTCAAGGCGAAGAGCTTTATATAACAATGAACGCACGTGGGGAAGGATTAGCAGACAATGAAAAAACCAAAGCTGGATTGATGATTAATGATGATAATTTAATTAAATGGGGAAAGAAATGGGAAGAGTGGCAAGATTTCTTTTGGAAGAATAGAGAAGATAATCCCAATTCAGATTTGGGTCTAAATGAGTTTTTGCGATGGATATATCTTATTGAAAAATGTGAGAAAAACAAAGATGATGAAGAAAACGAAAACAATGAAAGCGTTATGAAATTAAAGTCATATTTCCAAAATTCAAAAACAGACACTTCAGAGCTAAATTTTGAAACTATCCAAAAATATTTTGATAGTATTGATTTTCTATTTACAAAAGATTTTAAATATATAGATAAAAAGTGGCTTGCTCCTTCTATGTCGCATGCACACCCACCACTCCTTTTGAAAAGTTATGTAACTTTATTTCCTACAATATATTATATTAAAAAAATCAAAGATAGCGTTAAAACGCCTAACGTTGAAAAATTAAAACGAATCATAAGATACTTTTTTAATCTGACTCGGCTTTCAACTGTAACAAACGCTCCAGAAATTGCTACAATCTCAGCAATTAAAGCAATAAAAATACTTTTGGCATCTGGTAACGATGATATAGTTGAATTACCAACATGTACAAATCAAGAGAAAATATCAAAAACGATTCTACCAAAAGAAGAAAGATTTAAATTAAACTTATATAAAAATCCTCCGGAAAATGAATCAAAAGAAGGGCTTGAGAAAGCATTTTGGGAAGCAGAAGACTTTTATTTAAATAATGGTAAAATTGAATTCGTCTTAAAAATTATTGATTATGATATTTCTGGTTCAAATAAGTTTGATTTGGAACTTTTTTTAAATTATTCGAAATGCTATATAAAATTCTTTACTAATATCAACAACTTGCTAAGAAGAGCTCTTTTAACAAAAGGAGATTGTTGGGAGTCTTTGAGATCCTCATATTATGGCACTCGATATACAATTGATTGTAAAACCCTTATAGCTGGACATAATAATAAATTTGTAATTGAACTAATTAAGGTTGTACATAAAATAGAAAAAATATATAAAGAAAAGAATACTAATGAAATTTTACAAGAAATTATTACTTCTTATCTAGAATCAGGAGAAAAAAAATGGTACTATTCATTTATTAAATATGAACAACTCCTTGATTATTGTAAAATGCAAATTATTCAAAGGAAGGAAGATTCTATCCTCATTCTTAAAAGGAAGATTGCGACATCATATAAAGAATTACGAACAGCTTGCTTTTATCATGAATATCTTGAAGGTAACAAAATTCATTCATTAAAACCTTTCACAACATCTGGGTATCATGAACAGCAAAAATGGGGAAATGTGTGTGCTGTTTTAGACAAATGGCATTATAGAGATTCTATATATGCAATTAATATATATTTTCTCGATGGTAAATATAAACTGCGATTCTGGGATAAGCACGATATGCCCAAAAATGACAAAATAAATTATGTCTTATATAAAGAAGGATTTGAAGATTCAGATAATAATAATAACTATTGGAAAGTGTCTACAGATAAAGAGGTTGATTGTAAAAATGCTCTTTATTCATTATGTGAGAAATTGCGTAAGGTTGATCTCATAAATGTACAAATACTTTTTGAGTCTATTGATAATGAATTAACAGAAGAATATAGATTTATAGATAAAGATATTTTTAACGAGAGTTGTGGTTGGATTGTTCCTGACGCTAACTTTGGTAATAAGGATGCCTGGTTTGGAAGAAAATTGAGAAAAAGACTGGATATCCTAGGAAACACAGAGACATCTATACCAATTTATTTTGAATACAGTGCCCAATGGAAAACAGCTTATATGGGAATCAGTCTTCTTAGAAATGGGGATTTACATACTCGGTACTTTGAGCAAATAGAAAGACTGAAGAATTTTGTAATAAGAACATTTGCCCCTTTTGAAGATCATAATAACAATTGGATTACAGGTGTCTATATCCTTGCAAAAAATATTGATTTTAAAGACCAGCAAGCGGTTATCAATACCAAAGAAATAGCTGATAAAATTGAGAATTACATAACTACTGTTCAAGGTTATTGGAAAGAAATCAATGTATAATTAAGCAATAATTTTGTTATAATAAGCTTGCAGGGACATTATATATCCCTGTAAGTATTCTAGATTGTTTCTTAAGTTCTTTGAAAAACTAATTTAAATAGGAATTCATTATGCATAAGAGTTACAATGACAATGTAAACGATTTGTTTTGCACTAAGCAAAGAATTAAAATTCTATACAGATTACTTTTAATAGAGCAGTTAGAGGAATGGATGTGTTAATGATTGATATAAATAAAAAATGAACTTGTAGACAATCTTGAAATGAGAAAGAATTTAAGGAAATAACGCTTAGAAGAATAGGTATTGAGAGTATTAAATATATTTAAGAAAGAAGTAGACATGAACTTTGTAGCGATAGATTTTGAAACTGCAACAGGTTATCGAAACAGTACGTGTGCTGTTGGCATTGTAACTGTTGAAAATGGAGAAATAGTAGATGAATACTGCTCATTGATACAACCGCCAGAGAATAATTATTCATGGCACAATACAAATATTCATGGCATCAGATCAAGAGATACAGAACATACAGCACAATTTTTAGAAGTATATCCAACAATAAAAAAGTTAATAGCGAATAAAATTGTTGTTGCTCATAATGAGTCTTTTGATAGGAGTGTGCTTAAAAATACAATGAACCTTTATGGGCTTAATTATTCTGAATTGAACCTAGCAGATAGATGGGAATGCACGCTTAGAATTTACAGAGCCAAAGGTTTTATACCGGCAGGACTGGATGCCTGTTGTAATATTATGAACATAGAACTTAATCATCATGAAGCTCTTTCTGATGCTAGAGCCTGCGCAAAGCTCTACCTAATGAAATAAATTAGAGGTCGCTGAGAATGCAGGGATTTTTCCTTTTAGAATTATCGTTTATGATGTCTTCTTGTAGGTGGTTCACCCTTAATCGCAGTTTCATTAAAACATGGCCCATTTCCAACCCAGTGTTTTTATTCATCTATTCATAAATTAATCATACCTGTTTGATAAAGCACATTTATATCAACATCAAACGAACCAATCCTAGCTAAATCAATTAAACTTAGTCTAGTGTGATCATATAACCCATGATATATCCAGCAGTGAAATTCTTCTTCTTCTTTTTCTTCGGAAATACGTTTACAAAAATTGCGTGTATTATGATTCACACCATCACAAATCCCATACTCCCAATTCTTATCTATGTAAAAAGACTCATGTAATACAGTCATAATATTATCCGATTCTTCTTCTATGAAATCGGGATCACCCTCTTTTAAATAAAACGTAATTTCAGCATCAATACTGTGATCATTAATCCAGTCAGAGTCATCTTTTACTTTACGATTAATATGCTCTAAACGTTCCAATATTTCTTTTTTCAACTTAAACTCTATCTCTGTTAACTTTGCATTTAAATTTGATAACGAATCAATAATTAGATCTGTCATTTCCAAGCTTTCTAATTTTTTATATGAAATTGGTATATACTCAAAGTCTTGTAACTCACTATCATATTCTATCATATTATTTGCCCTTTCATTATAAGGTTATATTGGTGTTAAAAATCAAGTTAGCATATGGGTGAGGACATATAGTGTCCTTAGGTATGTTCTGAGTCATTGAATTGAAGTAAATATTTATATATTTTACACAGAAATGGTCGACTATTTATTGTATGTAGGGGAGGTTATGAGAAATTTTAGTTAATTCTCACTATTGAAGAATGTACACTATATGTCCTATGCTTAATGCTACTATGTATACTCTTATATATTAAAATAAATATGAATTGAAACAATTAAGAGGGTAGTACATGAATACTGTATTAGAGTCTTTTAAAAAAAGAATGGTTGCTATTCATAATGAAAAAAAGAAGAGCTGGAAGAGAATGATTTTAATTCATTTATACAAAAAATAATGATGAAAATACAGTTTTTTATATTCTGATTAGAGATGTAGTACACTATATGTCCTTAGCTTTGTGCCACATTGTATATTCTCAGAAAAATAAACAAATAATAAATAAGGATACAAGTATTATGAAATATACTGAAGAGAGAGAAGAGTTCAAACTTCCAATTAAATCCTGGTGTGATGATTTGGAAGAGAAAGCAATGGAGCAGGCAGTTAATCTGGCGAATCACCCGGTAACTGAAAAACATGTGGCTCTGATGCCTGATTGTCATGTTGGTTACGGTATGCCGATTGGTGGAGTTATTGCATGTAGAAATGCAGTAATTATCAATGCTGTGGGTGTTGATATTGGTTGTGGTATGATAGCTGTGGAAACTGACTGTAGTTCGGAGGTTTTTGCCGAAATGAAAGTCAGAAGAGATTTTCTGAATTCTATTAAGGAACTTGTGCCGTTAGGCAAAGGAAAGGCACATAAAGAAAAACAGACTTGGGATGGTTTTGATAGGTACTCGGAAGTTGTAAAAGATGATAATACTATTACCTGGCCTAGTAAATTGGATAGAAAGAATTTAGGCAGTTTAGGCGGAGGTAATCACTTTATTGAATTACAAAAAGATGATAATGACAAAATATGGCTGATGATTCATTCAGGTGCAAGGAATCTCGGCTATAGAATAGCAAATCACTATTATAAAATAGCTGAAGAATTTAATAGAACAGAAGGGATCGAACTTCCGGATAAAGAACTAGCTTTTCTATATGCAGATTCACTGGATGGTATGAATTATATTCGTGATATGAATTTCGCATTGGAGTATGCTCTGGAAAACAGACATAGAATGATGAAATGTGTTAAAGAGAAGTTAGCAAAGCATATTGTGAATGTGAATTTCCTTAGAGAAATTAATATTCATCACAACTATGCTGCTCTTGAAGAACATTTTGGAGAAGAGTTCTGGATTCATAGAAAAGGTGCGACTTCAGCCAAAAAAGATGAGTATGGTATTATTCCCGGAAGTATGGGGACGCCATCCTATATTGTCAGAGGACTTGGAAATTCTGAGTCATTCATGTCATGTTCCCATGGAGCAGGGCGGATAATGGGACGTGCTGAAGCTTCCCGAAGTCTGACGGTTGATGAATGTAATGAAGCGATGAAGGGTATTGTATGTGATCGTTGGAATATAATCAGAAAGAAACGCAAAGGTAATACTGTAGAAAACTATGATTTAAGCGAAGCACCACAGGCATATAAAGACATAGACAAAGTAATAGAGTCTGAATTGGATCTGATAGAGCCGATTGTCAAACTTTATCCACTTGGTGTTTTAAAAGGATAATAAAAAATAACTAGTGAACTACAATAAAAATCATCTAAAACATTTCATTCGCAAAGTTTTTATATATTGAATTATTCGAAAGTATCGGTTGAACTAAGTCGCTTGCAGCGACGGTTAAAGGTAAACGATATATTATATTGTGATAAGATAAACTATAATTTCTTATAGAGACGTATTCAAGGCGAATATGTTATAAACAATAATCTATAAGGAGTTATGTCATGAAAGCAGCAATTGTAAGTTCCTATAGTGAAGATGCCAAGTTTAAAGTTCAGTATGAAAAGCATCTTCGTGCTTTAAAGCTTCAGGGAATGAGTGAAAGCACAATAGACCTCTACAGTCGTTCACTTCGCCGTGTCTTTGCATATTTTAACCGGGCACCTGATAAACTTTTAGTTGCAGAGTTTGAGCAGTATTTTTCAGATCTTGTAGACACTCATTTCTGGAGCATGGTAAAGATAGACTGTAGTGCTCTACAGTTTTATTGGAAACATGTACTCAAGCGTAAGTGGAGATATTATAAATATAGTTAAACCTCCGCAGGTAAGAAAGATCCCTGATATTTTAACTATAAGTGAAGTATCAAATCTCCTGTCTCATATAGAACTTCTCCGGTTCAGAGTTGTTCTGTTCGCTATTTACAGCATGGGCCTTAGAGTAAGTGAAGGTGTAAGTCTTCAGGTATGTGATAT
>Ga0307987_1001821_pt1 | contig 11513 bp, 8 predicted proteins | sample EllFjometagen181_FD_203157 | JGI IMG/M metagenome (GOLD analysis project Ga0307987, IMG submission 203157) | Marine microbial communities from Ellis Fjord, Antarctic Ocean - #181 | ecosystem: Environmental > Aquatic > Marine > Unclassified | place: Southern Ocean | collected 2014-10-08 | reverse complement strand
TTTCAATGATTCTGAGATATATACCTACAAGTATTTTTCATATCCTAGAGTTGCTGTCTTCTGACTTCAGTACTGTATCAACATTAATCCCTGTATTAATCTGTCTTTTTCCAATCGTTTCTCTAAACAAACTTGAGAAAAATAATACAGAAATAACAGAAACATTTCCCTACCCTGAAAACTTTCCATTCTTTCTAGTTATGCTTGGACTTGCCGGAACCCTGTATGGTTTGCTCATTGGACTTGACTCAAGTGGTCTGTCTGCTCTTGACTCGGAAACAAGTGGAGCCCCTGAAATAAGAGAAACCATAGATAGATTGCTTGATGGTACTGCAACGGCTCTATTAAGTTCTCTGGTTGGTATTATTGGTGCATTTATTGTTGTTAAACCTGTCCCAATGATTTTTCAGACATTTCTGCACATCAAAGATGACGAAGAAAATGATATTGAACAAGTAATAGAAAATCTTACAACTCAATTTGCTAACCTTAACAAAGTTGTAGAAAACTTTTCAGAAACCATAGAAAGATATAATGATACTAATATTCCTCAGAACATACAAAATATTGAAAAAGCTTTTTTCAAGCTGCTGGAACAACAAAGTATAAATACTGAGTTTCTGCAGCATATTCATAAACAACAGGAACTGACAAATACTCTATTAGAACCTCTGGCAAATCTAGAAAAACTATCGTTGCTTTCAAAAATATCTGAACAAATGAGCAAAATGGATAAACTTGAAAATATTAATGATAAGATGGATCGATTAACAACTCTTGAAACAATTGAAACAAACCAGAATGAACAGATTCAACTATCAAAATCAAATAATGAACTTGTCCAACAGCATAGTGAATCCACTCATAATCTGAAAATATCTGTGGAAAAAATTCCGGCAGTAATAACACAAATACTGAAACAGGACAAAGAGTTCCATGATAAAACATCTGCTTCAAACAATGAAATCCTTAATAATCTATTAGATAATAGAAACAAAAATGCTGAAATCATTACAGTTCTTAAAGATACAAAAGATGATAAAGAAAAACAGAGAAATAAAATTCTTAAGAACATAAAAACATATATTGACTCTTTCTAAAATACCATGAAAAAGAATAACAAGTTAAACGAATTGCTATCCGGCAAAAAGAAGAAACATGGTTTTGCTCTAAATGCAAATGATGCCCTTGTACAGATATCTCTACCCCTTGTACTGATTCTTGCAATTGCCACACGTCTTATGGTTATAGGTCAGCAGATGGCAGAAGAGGAACAAGGTCCTAAAATTCTTGATATATGGAAACAACAGCTCATACTCAGAATAGACTCATTAATGAATGATTGGGAAAAAGAGAGCTACTACAACAAGTTTAATGACTCTTCGGATATTACATGGCATGACTCATATCCAAATGATGAATATCTTCAAATACTATGCAAAAATAGTAAAATTCTTGATACTATATCCGCCATAAGTACAAACTTTTATGTTGACTCCTTGGTATATCAGCCTGTAAGTCTATCATCAAATGATATGTCGGGAACATTAACAATCCTTTATGACTCTGAACTTTCTGACATACCAGAAAATACAGAAAAAGAGTATATTATATCGCCTAGTCATAGACAATATGCTTTAAATCATATTCAAAAAAGATGCTTTATGTGGAAGACTAAAGTTGAAAATCTTCAGTGGGAGATCATTGCCAATATTGCTGCAAAACAACCAATTGAAGATACAGAAATAACAGATCAGGAACTTGCTGCTCAAATGAAGAAAATCGCCTATGCCCTCAAAATAAGAAATTACCCAATCCTAAACTCTATTCAAACCGAATACGGCACTGGCAATAAATAAGTGTATAGTTCACAGTATAAAGTTCATAATTTTACCATCAAAACTCTAAGCACATAAGTCCCGTAGGTCTCATAAGTCCCATATTATACCTCAAAAAAAAGAAAAAAATTGCTTTTTTGTTACTATATATGTATAATCTATAAAAATTTGATTGTAAAATGAATGTTAATTTAAGGATTCCTATGAATAAAGGTAAAGTGCCAAGATCGAAAACAATGCAGGAAGAGATTCTTGAACTTGAGGAATTTATTAGAGATGTAACCATTCCAACGTTTGAGATGCTGCAAACTAAATATGAGGAAGATGGATTCACAACAAAAATTAGACAGTGTGACACTTCCGCTTCTTTAATTATTACCCTAAACGGTAGCAATGTCTTTGTATATAGAATTCAATGGCGAAGATTCCCGACAACAATGTTACCCTATGCAGATATACAGTATAAAATGCGTAATAGCCTTAGGTTTCTTACATACGAGCAGATGATTAGAAAAGGTAAACCTGATTACTCACTATATGATATTTCACAAGAAGAGTTAAAAGATCATATTGAAGATAATTTTGTTAAAAGAGTGCATATTTGATATAATTTGGATATAAAAATGAATTCCTGGTATTTACGAAAACCTGATGGAAGAGAGTTTGGACCGGAAAATATAGAAACACTTGTACACTGGGCAGAACAGAGTCGCATACTTGCAGGTAATGAAATTTCACAAGACAAAAAGAACTGGCAGTTGGTTGAAAATATTGCTGAGCTGAATATTTGTTACATTGCTATTCTTCCTGACAAAATGGTATATGGTCCATTTAATATTCTAGCAACCCGTGACCTCATAGCACATAATGTTTTTACAAAAGATACAATTATAGTAAATAAAAAAAATGGTGAAGAAATTGTCGCTGCCGATTTGTTAAAACAAAATCAAAAAAAAACAAAACCAAAATCTTCTAAAAATATTTTTGGACAGTCTGATTTTGACTTGCTATCAACTCCTGAGAGTGAATTGCAGAGCAACTTAGAACAGTCCAAAGATAAAGTAAAAAACAAGAATAACCTTAAAACCAAAACAGAAAATAAAAAACGAACAAGAGATAATATGGATTCTACAAAACAAGAATTTTTATTTAAAGATGAAGATAACTCTAATGACGATCTTCAATATGTTGTGGATGAAGATGCTCAAATTGAAATGCCTTTTGAGGAAGAGCAAACTGTCATTTATAACAGAGAAAACTTTCCTACCCCCACCCAAAATAACACTATTTTTATTTCAAAGGATACAGAGCGTTTTCCTGAACTTGTAACAAAAAAAACAATTCTATCAATTGATGACGTTCAGCCAACCGAAGACCACAGGCAAGTCAAGCTGTTTGAAGAAGAGCTAACAGAGGATCAAGTGGAGGATATTCAAAATGTAAAAGATAATAGTCTCCCTGAACCAATTGACGACAATGATGCAGAAAACCCATTAACCGATGTGGTAGAAAAGGTAGAAGATGTGACCCCTCAAGAGTTGCCAGAACATGATACTAAATTAGATGATTTAAAACAAGGACTGGAGACAACAACCAAGCTATTTGTTAATCAACAGGCAAAAGACCAGGGAAAAATAAAAGCTTTAATTGCTGAAAGAAATCAACTCGAACAGGAAATAGCAATCAGCTCTGATTCAATAAAAAAACTTAAAGAACTGAATCAAAACCTAGAGCTTAGTCTTAAAGAGACAAAACAACAACTAAAAGAACACTTTGAACAGACAGCCGATAAGAATGAGATTATTAAAAAATTTGAACATGAAAATTTAAAATCTCTAAATGCTCTGGATGTTAATAAAGAGAAGATAAACGAACTTCTTGAAAACACAAAAGACCTAACTCTTGCTTTGGCCGCCGAACGAGATAAAGTTGAAAAACAGGAAAAGCTTACCCTCCAATATCAAAGAGAGCTTGATGAGGCTGAAGAAAAGCATAATAAGATCATAGAACATTATGCAGAAAAAGAAACTGAGTTGCTAGAAGAAAAAGAGGCTCTTGAAGCATCAAAAGAAAACTTAATTAACAACCATAATAACCTTGAAGAAAAAATTAAGGTGATGGGAACCAGTAATATTCAGGCAACCAAAAATCTTGAAGAAAAATTAATTGCAATCCGACAGGAACTAAAAGCTGAAGAAGAATTAAAAGAAAACTTCAAAAAAGAGGGTAAAGAACTCAAGACAAAAATAAAGTCAGCCGACACAATCGTTAACGAGCGTATGCGCTCTATCAACGAACAGACAACTCGTATAAGTACGAAATATAAGCAGGAGTGCCGACTAACAGAAAGACTGGCTTCTACAAATAAAAAATTAATCATAACTGTTGCTGTTCTAATACTAATAATACTTTTAGGAGCTATATTATATTTTGTCACTCTAAAATCAGGGTCTAAGCAAAAAAAGTCAAACAACATAACAAAAGAAAGCATTCAAACGCCAACTTTAATTATAGAAAATAATGTTGAGCCTGCGCCTCCTTTGGTATCTGAAAATATCGAATTGACTGGAGCTAAGATATTCAATGAAGGAAAACTTGTTAAGGTTGTTTTTGATGAACCTATGTTTCGTACACTCTCTTCGCCATCTGCTTTTGCTGTGAAAAACACAAGACAAAACCTAATCAAATATAAGAAATATTTAAATGATTACAATATGGTTGTTGAGGGGCATACTGATGATTCTCCAATGAATAGCAGTTCAAAATATAAAGATAACCAGGAACTCGGACTTGCAAGAGCCGAATCATTTAAAAAACTTTTGGTTATTTCCTTCGGTTTACCTGAAAAAGGAATATCAGCAGTATCCGAAGGATCTTATAATCCGCCATTTAGCAATTCCACACCTAAGGGTCGAGAAAAAAACAAAACAGTTGTGCTTTATTTTAAAAACAAAACACTTTAAAGATGAATGAAAATGATAAAAAAAATAAGACTTGCGGTATTAGGTTCGGGCTCTGGAAGTAACTTTGTTTCCATTGCCGAAGCGATAGAGGCAAATATACTTGATGCAGAAGTAACAATTGTTATTTCAGATGTAAAAGATGCTCTAATATTGAAGAGAGCTGAAAAATTTAACATAAAGTCACAATATATAAGCGGAACTCCATTTAAAACAAAGATTGAGGGCAAAGCTGAGGACAACTATATCCAGGCAATTAAAGACTCTGGAGCAGACTATGTTGTTCTAGCAGGCTTCATGCGTATTATTAAGCACAAACTTTTAAAAGCATTTAGTGGCAAGATTATTAATATTCATCCTTCATTGCTTCCGGCTTTTCCAGGTATACACTCGTGGGAGCAGTCACTAGAATATGGCGCAAAGTTTGCGGGGTGTACTGTGCATTTTGTTGATGAAGGAACTGATACCGGACCAATCATTCTTCAGAAAACCGTACCTATATTAGATGATGACACGGCCAAAACTCTACACGAGAGAATCCAAGTCCAGGAACATATTGCATTCCCTGAAGCAATTCAGCTCATTGCTGAAAACAAATTAAAATTTGTAACAGCAAGAAGAATTACAATAAAAAATATAAATGGTGAATAAACCAACCTGATCTCTTTTCTGTAACCGAGTCACGACCGCTCGGACTGATTCATTGGGTCACGGGGTCATTGGGTCACTGAGTCACAACAAAAACGCACAACTAACTTATGAATAAAACTATTAAATATATATTGCTACTAATAATATGCCTTGGAATATTAATCCTGTTCCTATCCTCAAGTTTCTTTGCTGAATTAAATCAGGATGAAGGTTGGTATCTTTATGCTGCACGCTTAGCAAGCCAAGGACAAAAACCTTTTGTTGATTTTGCATACACACAGGGACCGGTAATGTGCTATGTGTATTCCATATTTACCCCGCTGATTAATCATGGCGGCATCTTTGCTGGGCGAATCATTACAGCCATCTTTGGTATCTTTGCAACAATATTATCTGCCTACTTCGCAACTCGTTGCGTCAAACCAGAAAACAAATCTAATGCATTTACAGTTACTTTAGCTTTATGTGGGTTAAACCTGTTCTATATCAGTTTCTGTACAATTGTTAAAACATATGCCATTTGTGCTTGCTTCATAATGTCAGCAATTATCTTTATCTCATTTATTCAAGAGAATAACAAGAAGAATTGCCTGTTTTTGCTGTTATCTGGAATCTTTTTGGGGTTAGCAACGTCTGTGCGTGTATCTGCCGGTATTGCTCTACCAATCATTTTCTTTGGATTATTAATTAAAGAACTAAAACTAAAAAAACAACTACTACCAAGTTTGATACAGCCTATGTTTTTCACTATTGGTGCCGGATTAACAGGTGCAATAGTTTTTCTACCACTATATATTAAATCACCGGAGGCTTTCAGGTTTTTTGTCTTTGAATATCATGCTGCACGTGCCGTTCCTGAGTTATTTACCCTGCTAGCATATAAAGTTGGATTTCTTTCTAGGTTCTTCTCCGGAACTTTTGTTGTATCTATCTTAATTATTACAGCAATAGTAATAAAACTCTTTAAACTTAAAAAAAGCAATACCCCCTGCTTTGCATTCACAATTTCATGGATTGTATTGTTGGGAATATCTCTTCTACACTTCTCTGCAGCTTTTCCATACGATGACTATCAGATTATTGTATATCCGTTGATGACATCAATCGCCACAATCGCAATGCTTAATGTCTTCTCAGAAAAAAAACATATCAATGCTTTAACATATAATATTCTAATAATTACAGCAATATTTGCAATGTCATCTCCAAAACTGCAAGAGTGGTTTATTGTGCGCGACAGAATATGGTGGCCAATAAAAGAAGAGTATCCTTTACAAACTTTAGAAAAAGCAGCCAACACAATCAATGAACTTAAAACCAATAATCTTCTATTAACTCAAGATGCATACTTGGCAATTGAAACTGGGATGGATCTGCCTCCCAACATGGCTCTTGGCCCATTCTCATACTATCCGGATATGCCAACAGAAAAAGCTGCAACTCTTCATGTTCTAAACAAGCAAATGCTTGTTGCAATGCTAAACAACACTGATGCATCGGTTGCTGCAATATCTGAATATGGCTTTGCAATTGAATGCCCGGATGTATCCCCTTCTCCCGATGATGAAAGACAAAACTTTATTAATATCATAGACTCTAGATATAGTCTTACCACCACAATATCAAACTTTGGACAGGCATATACAGAACTTGATATATATAAACTCAAAGCGGCCGAGCCGCAACCAAAAGAACTTTAGCCACAAAAAGGCACAAAGGAATAATTTTATCCGCAGATTAACGCAGATTAAGAAAGAATCTCACGCAAAGTTCACAAATAAAAGAGAAGAGTTTTGGTCACCTAATTTTCGCTAATTTTCACTAATTTTTTATTGCAGTATTTCTATTTTGTTCCAAAATGAAAATTCTGCAATAAGATAATCATTTCTTTAATATCAAATCGGTAGAAGATTATTATAAAGTTTATGGAAACAATGCATGTTAGCAGTTCTAGCTCCGGCGGAGCGACAGCATGTAGTAGCCATGGGTGTAAACCCGTGGGAACCTGTCATCCCCGGGATTAAAACCCTGAAAGGGTGACACATTTATTCACACAGAGGCACAGAGAAAGCAGAGAAATTAAAAAAAAAGTGGGAAAGTGCAAATATATCGTATAAACAAAAGAGTTGCACTTCAAGGTTGAATCCAAGTCCTGTTCAATTCATAACTAGTGTATTATTAAGGTATTATCCTATACATAACACACTAGAAGTGCAAGCTTTTTGCCCCGCCCTCACTTTGTGTCTTTTTACAAAGTAAGGGCGGGGTAAACCCCTTGCACTTTGCCATTAAGAATAAAGTATGAATAGTTACTAATACGTTAGTTATGAATTAAACAGGATGCCCTAAGTATCAATGTGTATATCCTAATAAGTCACTTAATGATAGAGATTTAAAAGGAACGTTAATTTTTACGGTTAGACCCAGTTTATCCCGTATAATGAAACTCTATTTCCCTCATCGTCACTTCGCCATCTGCTTCTGTAACGTTGATAATCATGGTCTCGGCCGAAATAGGTGGAAATCTACAAATCGCCTTGTGTCCGACGTTCTCTCCCTTGTAGATTGTCACCTTTGGAAAATTATTGCCAGACACTGGCAGCTGTATTTCAAAGGCTCGGATATGCTCTCCGAATTGGATGTCTTCCTGCAACACCACATGATCGATCAGCAAACGTTGCGGTAGTTTCAGCGTCCAACGGTTGTCCTCGCGTTCCACGTCCTGAATGGTCGCGATTGGCTGGTCGAAGCGTCGGTGGATTTCTTTTCCGAACTCCTCTAAACGCGTAGCATCCTTATCGGGCAGTTTTCCGTGGCGATCTGGTCCAATGTTGAGCAGCATATTGCACCCACGTCCCACCGAGTAATAATACAAACCCATCAATTCATCAACACTTTTGACGGTGTGCTCATCATCCGGGCTCCACCCCCATGAATCCAGTCTCATGCGACAATCGCATTCGGCGGGGAGCCACATGGCGTCATCGAGGGTGTCGATATCTAGACTCTTCTGAACGGAGAAACTAAGTTTATCGACCACGTTCCAAGTGGGCAGTGTGGCAAGCCCATACTCATTGCCAACCCACCGGAAATCCGGCTTGCCCATGTTGAAAATCAACGATTCGGGCGCCAGACGGTGGATCTCATCCGCGATACGATCCCAATCATAAACGTGCGATTCGGAATGACACCCGTCAAACCAGACCATGTCCACCGTGCCATAGTTGCCCAGAAGTTCACGCATGTGGCCAATGAAGTAGTCGTCGTAAGCTTTTGCATCCTCTCCATAAAGCAGCGTTGCCGAGTCGTAGGGAGAATAGTAGACGCCAACCTTGAGCCCGTATTTGTGGCAGGCATCAGTAAAATCTCTCACCACATCACCTTTACCATCACGCCAGCTGCTCTGCTTCGTGGAATAGTCTCCAAATTCGGTTGGCCACAGGCAAAATCCCTCATGGTGTTTGCAAGTCAACACAGCGTAGCGCATTCCCGCTTCCTTGGCGGTACGGATCCAGTTGTCACAGTCCAGCTCCTCGGGTGCAAACATGCTGGGGTTTTGATGAAGGTATTTAGGACCATCTCGTTCTTCCTTATACGTATACATCCCCAGATGGAGAAATAGTCCAAATTCCCAATCTTGAAATTCAATCTGTCGTTTACTAGGTACTACTGCGTTCATTATATTCCTTTCATCAATGGTTAAAGCCCCACTCGAAGGCTCGAGTAAATGACAAAACCTCTTCGTAGGCCATTCATTACATTCATTGCTTCACCCTATTATCTATCATTAGTGATTAAAGGCTCTCTCACAAGCTCGAGTGTCGCGCCGGAGGCACTGCAAAGGCGGATCTTAATCTTTGAAAACTTGACCAATGGGAGAGAGGATGGAGGTAGGCCATTACACTACGTTCCATTGCTGTCGCAAAGCTCCAGCCTCACTTCCCTTTGGTCGTGTGCCAACAGCAATGAGTGCAACAAATGGCCTATCTGTGAAATCTGCCTGCCTGTGCATAGCACGCAGACAGGTGGATAGAATTCTTAATATAGGGGCAACACATAGGTAACACCTACATACATTCCCCACCTATCTAATCATCTAACGATCTAACCATCTAACCAATTCTTAATTTTTAATTATTAATTATTAATTAGATTAATGATCGCAAATATTTGTTCCAAACTCTAACTCATCATTAAAGAACTTAACAACAATATCCTCTACAGGTTCATCTGATGTCACACCAAAAGCAACATTAATTCCGTAGCTTTTGAAAATTTCCTGTGCTCTCGATCCTATTCCACCCGCAACAATCCAGTTAACATCATGTTCACTTAACCACTTTGGAAGAGCCCCTGGCTCGTGTGATGGTGGAACTAAAAATTCAACTTTTTCAACCTGTTTTGTTTCTTCATTAAAATCTACAATTCCAAACTCTGAACAATGCCCAAAGTGCATGCAAACTTTCTTCTCATGTGTTGGTAATGCTACTCTCATGTTGTTTCCTTTATAATGTTATTCATAATATTTTTAAACGCTTCATAACTCTTTTCTGAAGTCTTCTTCAGCATAAATGGTGTATTTAATTCCCCTGATTTTACAATTGCCATATCAATAGGAATATCACCAAGATAATTCAGCTTCATATCTTCACAAAGCTTTTTTCCGCCACCTTTCTCAAATATATCATATACACTTTTACAGTTAGGACATACAAAAGAACTCATATTCTCAATCACACCAAGAACCGGAACCTCAAGTTCTGTTAAAAAGTTTACCCCCTTAGTAACATCCTGAATGGCAACAGACTGAGGTGTAGTAACAACAATAGCCTTTAAACCTTCTCCAGCACACTCAATGGTTGCAAGTGGTTCATCGCCTGTTCCAGGTGGTGAATCAATAATTAAATAATCTAATTCACCCCATTCTACATTAAATAGAAAATTCTTAATCATTGCATGTTTTCTAGGACCTCTAAATATGATTGGATCATCAAGATTCCTTAACATCGAACCAATTGATATAATTTTAACATAATTCTTTACAAGTGGAAATGTTCTTCCCTGCTCATCACAGGTAAGCTTCTTGTTTTCAATGTTCAGTAATTTGGGAATTGATGGTCCATGAATATCCACATCTAACAATCCAACCTTATATCCTTCTGCTGCCAAAAATATGGCAATATTTGCAGAAACAGTACTTTTACCAACTCCACCCTTGCCTGAAAAAACCACTAACTTGTTTTTCACATTCTTTAAATTATCATTAACTCTTTCCATCTAATTTCCTTCTTTATTTCTTAAAAAAATCCATTGTTTTATTAAAGACTGATTCTATCTCTCTATTAATATCAGCATCATTATACTCTAAAACGATCTTACCATCAACATTTGCTTGAACAAATTTCTTATTAAAACTTATATTGCCCACATTATCAATATTATTCTCGTTTAAATACTTAATAATCTGATTGGTTATCTCTTCATTTATATCCCATTTGTTTATACAAACCATTATTTTCATCTCAAAATGTTTTGCAAGATCAATAACCCGTTCCAAATCATGCAATCCAGATAATGTTGGCTCTGTTACAGCCAAAAGAACATCAGCGCCAGTTAAAGAAGCTATAACTGGACAACCAATACCAGGAGAAGCATCTGTGATTATATGCTCTATGCCTTCCTTCTCCGCAATTTCTTTAGACATTATTTTTAGTCTTGCAACTAATTTTCCTGAATTTTCCTCGCCAGGTCCAAGAACTGCATGCACAAAAGGTCCATAAGCTGATTTCGATATATAAATATCTCCGTTAACAGCATCCTCAAAACTAATTGCCTTTGCTGGACAAAATTCATAACAAACTTTGCAACCTTCACAAAAAAGAGGATTAATTGTATACGTCTTATCACAAAATTCATTTGATGGTCCATCAAAAGAAACTGCATCAAATTTACAGACCTCTAAACACTTCCCACAACCAATACATCTATCAGTAATAACACTTGCTTGTTTACCGCCAACAAATTCAATTTGTTCGATTGTCTCGGGATTAAAAGTTAAATGAAG
>Ga0307987_1001820_pt1 | contig 11515 bp, 5 predicted proteins | sample EllFjometagen181_FD_203157 | JGI IMG/M metagenome (GOLD analysis project Ga0307987, IMG submission 203157) | Marine microbial communities from Ellis Fjord, Antarctic Ocean - #181 | ecosystem: Environmental > Aquatic > Marine > Unclassified | place: Southern Ocean | collected 2014-10-08 | reverse complement strand
CTCGAGACGCTCGAGGATGGCGCGATCCTCCGCGCTGTGGCGGACTTCAGGCTCTGTCTCACCTGCCTCGATGACGGCCTTCCCCTTGTCCCGGCTGCGCTCGGCGAGCCTACGCACTCGTGCGATCAGCTCTCGCATGCGGAATGGCTTGGTGACGTAGTCGTCGGCCAACTCCATGCCCGCGACCCTGTCCGCTTCGGAGGCCTTTGCGCTCAGGAGCAGCACCGGGAGATCGGCTAGTGCGGGGTCCTCGCGCACCCGGCGGCAGAGCTCGAGCCCGTCCAGTTCGGGCATCATGATGTCGGACACGAGTACGTCCGGACGGTCCTCGATCAGGCGCTCGAGAGCACGGAGGCCGTCCTCTGCCGCGTGGACGCGGAAGGCCGCCGAGAGCTGCTCGCACAGGTACGCGCGCATGTCCGCGTGGTCCTCGACCACCAGCACCAGGGGTAGGTGATGCCGCAGATCCTCCGCTGACTCGGGAGGCTCGGGCGGGATCGTGGCGGCAGGCTCGATGCCTCCAGTCTGGTGGGCGTCCTCCAGATCCACCTCGTCGATGTCCAGATGGCTCGCGGTGAGTGGCAGGGTTGCCAGGAAACATGCGCCCTTTCCGGCCTCGTCCTCGTCTGCGAGCGGCGGCTCGGGCTGCAGGTAGCTGAGGGGGCTGCGGCCGCTCGTCACCCTCAGCGATCCGCCATGGAGCTCCACCAGCTCCCTGGCCAGGGCTAAGCCGATGCCCGTTCCGCCGTGGCGCCGCGTTTCGCTGGGATCCACCTGATAGAAGCGCTCGAAGACACGATCGCGCAGCGCAGGGGGGATGCCTGGGCCGGTGTCGTTCACGGCGATGGTAGCGTACTCACCGTGTTGGTCAGGCTCCGAGGCTGTGACCACCACGCGGCCCCCCATGGGAGTGAACTTCAACGCGTTGCCGATCACGTTGGTCAGCACCTTGTCTATCAAGTCGGCGTCGAACCATGCCGGCACGGGCTGTACCGGCGTGAGCACCGCGAGACCGATTTGGCGCGAGGCGGCCAGCGACTCGAAGCGCTCCACGCTGCGCCGCACGAAGGCGGCCAGGTCCAGCCGCCGGGCACGCAGGGGGACGCCGCTCTCGTCCATGCGGCCGACGTCCATGAGCTGCTCCACCAGCGCGGCCAGGCGCTCACCGCTGCGCTGCGCCAGCTCGAGGCTGCGGCGGTGGTGCGCCTCGAGGGGAGCGTCGTCCAGCGCGTACAAGGGCGCGGTCACCAGGGACAGGGGTGTGCGCAGCTCGTGGCTGATGTTGGCCACGAAGCTCGAGCGCAGGGAGTCCAGCTCCTGGAGGCGGGTGTTGCGAACCGCCAGCTCGGCGCCGCGCTGCGCGAGCTGTTCTGTGCGCTCGCGGATGACCGCCTCGAGCTCGAGCTGGCGCCTGCGCGTCTGCCTCAGACGGATCCAGGACAGAACGAGGGCCACCAGGGCCAGCCCCGCGACAATGAGGACGAAGAACCACATGCGCTCGAAGAAGGCCGGCTGCTTCTGGACATGCAGCAGCCGGACCGTTGGACCCCAGCGTCCAGCCCAGCCCGCCTGGAGTTCCACCGTGTAGCTGCCCGTTGGGAGGGCCACCCAGCTGACCGTGCGCGCCGTGGTCGGCTCGCTCCACGCATCGCTCCGACCCACCAGGCGGGTGCGAAAACGTAGGTCGTCCGCGTGCTCGAATGCCGGTGCCGACCAGGAAAGCTCGATCACCTTGGCCTCGGCTGGGACGCCCAGCGTCGGTGGCTCCCCCCCGGGAGGCTCGAGAACCCGGCCGTCGACCGCCAGGTGGGTGAGGGTCACCGCGGGCGGTTCGAGGGATGCGACCCGCCTCGGGTCCAGGATCGCCAGCCCGTGCTGTGTAGGGTAGAGCAGGCGGCCGAGACCATCCCGGGCGACCCGTGGCGCGAAGCGCCCGTTGGTCTCAGGCTCGAGCATGCCATGGTGCTGGTCGAAGCGCACAGGGGATACCTGGGAGGCGTGGCCCTCGATCACTGCCACCGCGTCGTCGTGGTCGAGCATGGTCAGGCCCTGGTTTCCGCTCAGCCAGAGCCGTCCCTGCCCATCAGCCACCACGGAGCTGACGAAGCCCTCCGGCAGCCCGTGCTGTACTCCGATGCAGCCGAGTGGTGCGGAGCCCAGAGGAGAATCCGCCTCGAGCCCAAGACGACACAGCCCGCCGCCTTCGGTGCCAAACCAGATCTGCCCGTCGGGGGCACGCCACATCCCGCGCACCGAGCCATTGGACAGGCCCGCGTCGGCCCCCCGCCAAGCGACCTCGCCATCGCGCACCAACAACAGGCCCTGAGCAGAGCTTCCAGCCAGGACCTCCCCGTTGGACAGGATCAGCAGTGAGCGGATGGTGGCCTCCGCGGTACCCTGCACGAGCTCACTCGCAGCGCTCCCGGGTGGAGCTCGCCACAGCCCCCGCGGCCCGCCAAGCCACAGGGTGCCGTCGTCCGCCTCATCCATGGCGTAGACCCGGGTCTCATGGACGGCCGCCGGACTTCCCAGCCCACCCTCGACCTCCACCATGCCCCGCTTGGATGAGGCGAGGGTGCGGCCGGACCGGTTGGTGAGGATCGACGTGGTCCAGCCGAGGGAATCGCCTAGGGGATTGAGCACCTCGGAGAAGTCCACACCGTCCCAGCGCGTCAGCCCATCGTCCTGGCAGATCAGCACGGCACCGTCGGCGGTGCGCCCTACGCAGTCCGCGCTGCCGAGGCTGGCGTGGCCCACCGTGGTGATAGGCGACGGTCGACCGCGCAGCAGACCGCGCGAGTGCTCATGAACCCAGACCGCGCCTCCGGGCTCCACCGCCAGGATCTCGAGCACGGCCTGGCCCTCGTAGACCAGCGCGCCATCAGCGTACAAGCGGGGCCCCAGGACCTGCCAGGGCGCGGTGTCCGGATGGGGGGGCGGGGGCTGGCCCGTGGGCGCACTCCGGGCCAGCGCGCCGTCCCAGATCCACGCCCGCTCGGTCCCGATGAACCAGGTACGCCCGTCCTCGGCTCCGACAAGGCGCACCTTGGGCAGGGGCCCCTCGGGTGAGAACACTTCGCGCAGCGCCTGCCCTGGCTCCCCCCGCCAGGCCCGCTCGTTCCAGCCGACCGCCCAGATTCCGCCCTCGTCATCCTCGATCATGGAGCGTACATCGCCATCGATGGCGAAGCGCCGCAGCTCCTGGACGCTGTCTCCGTCTACGCGCAGCTCAACCAGCGCACCGCCTCCAGCCAGCCAGGCACTGCCGTTCCTTCCCTCCTGGACCGGATGGAGTGGCTCCAGCTCCAGGGGTAGCTGGTGTGGGTCACCTCCAGAGAGCACCGCTGCCCCCGCGCTGCACCCGACCCACACCTGATGGCCGATACGCTGGAGCCGCACCGCCTTGCCGGGCAGGACCTCTGCCAGGAGCTGTCGCACCTGGCCCCGTTCGATGGCCACCAGGATGCCCTCTTCCTGGTTGACGGCCCAGACCACACCGCTTGCGTCGACCCTGATGTCGGTGAAACGCGAGGTGTGCAGGCCAGGCGTGAACCCCTGCCGAAACACCCTGACACTGTGGCCATCCAGGCGAGCCAGGCCGTCCATCGTGGCGATCCAGACAGCGCCGTCCGGGGCGAAGTCCAGCCCGGTGACGTGGTCCAGCGGTAGGCCGTCCTCGGTGGTCCAGCGCTGGAGCACCGTGGCGCCATCCAGGCCGTGCTCGATGCCGTCGTGGGCCAGGGCGCAGGGCACACCGAGCGCCAGCAGCAGCCCAATGGTGAGGGACCACGCCATGCGGAGGGCTCGCTTCGGATGACCTGGCGTCATCCGGGGATGGTGGCAGGGGCAGGCGCGTGGGTCAACCGCGCTCGGATGAGACAAAGCCGGCGCCCACGGTTGTGGGCGCCGGCTATAAGGAATGCGGGCTACTTGCCCTTGCTCTTCTTGCCGCACTCAGAGCCGCCGGCTGCACTCTGGATGTCGCCCTTCTCGTCCTCGGTGATCAGCCCGGCGTCGAGCAGATCCCCGGTGGCGTGGGCCACGCAGCTGACGTAGGCGCCGTGGTTCTTCCAGCTCGCCTCGCAGGCGCACTCCTGGTCCACGGAGCAGCCGTCCTCGAGCACCGGCTCGCCCACGACCGTCTCGGCGCAGACATCGTCCGCGTCCACCACGCCGTCGCCGTCGCTGTCGGCATCGCAAACGTCGCCGTAGCCGTCGCCGTCGTAGTCCGCCTGGTCGGCGTTGGCCTCGAGGGCGCAGTTGTCGTCGTCGTCGATCACGCCGTCGTCGTCGTTATCCGGCTCGCAGGCGTCGCCGTACTCGTCGCCGTCGCTGTTGGTCTGGATGACGTTGGACACCGTGGGGCAGTTGTCGTCCGATTCGCAGATGCCGTCGCCGTCCGCGTCGTTCTCCACGTCCGCCGGGCAGGGGTCCACGTCGCCGCAGATGCCGTCGGCGTCCGCGTCGTCGTCGGCGTCGTTCGGGCAGACGTCATCGCTGTCGCAGCTGCCGTCGCCGTCGCTGTCGTCGTAGAAGTCCAGAGGGCAGACATCGTCGCTGTCGCAACTGCCGTCGCCGTCACTGTCGTTGTAGTAGTCGTAGGGGCAGGTGTCGCAGGCGTCGGCCGTGCCGTCCAGATCCCAGTCGATGGTGTCATCGCCGAGCTCGCAGACGTCCACGTCGCCGCAGATGCCGTCGCCATCGGCGTCGTTCTGAGCGTCGTTGGGACAGGCGTCCACGTCGCCGCAGATGCCGTCGAAGTCCAGGTCGTCGTCCGGATCGTTCGGGCAGAGGTCATCGCTGTCACAGCTGCCGTCGCCGTCGCTGTCGTCGTACAGGTCCAGCGGGCAGGCGTCGTCGCTATCGCAGGCGCCGTCACCGTCGCTGTCGTTGTAGTAGTCACTCGGACAGGCGTCGCAGCCGTCGGGGGTGCCGTCGCCGTCGGCATCGGCGGTGTCGTCGAAGCCGGGGCAGAGGTCCAGGTCGTCCTCGACGCCGTCGCCATCGCTGTCGGTGGTGCCGCTGTAGGAGCAGGTGTCGGTCGTGCCGTCGAAGTCGTAGATGCCACCGTTGTGGACGAGCTTGACGGAGCCGTCATCGAGGGCTTGCAGGAAGGCCGCGCCCGTGACGCTCAGGTCGGCGGCGAGGGAGGTCCAGGTGTCGCCACCGTCGCAGGTCTCGAGCACCTCGCCGGTGCCCGCAGCCCAGCCCACGCCGTCGTTGATGAACGCCACGTCCTTCAGGTGGGCCGTCGAGCCGGTGCTCAACACGCTCCAGGTCGCGCCGCCGTCGGCGGTGCGCCAGGCGCCTCCGTCCCAGCCCACGACCCAGCCCTCGTCGGCATCGTTGAAGTGGCAGGCCTGCAAGTCCTGGTTGTAATACACCGTGGGCGCGCCGATGACGTCCATGACGGACCAGGACGTGCCTCGATCGTCGGAGTAGTGCAGCTCGGTGCCGGAGGGCCAGTAGGTGCGACCCTCACCATCGTCACAGGCCAGGTTGCCACCACCGCCATACTCGCCGCCGTAGCTGGCGGCCGTGGTGGTGGAGTGCGAGGCCCCGCCGTTAGTGGTGTGGTAGATTTTTTCCCAGGACGAGCTCTCACGGGTGGTGAAGGTGTTCGCGTCCCACAGGTAGAGGCCGCCGCCCATGTGGCCGCCCCAGTCGCCCAACCTGATGAAGGTGTAGCCGCCGTCCGTGGTGGTCCGGAGGGTGCCTCCGGCCCCAACGCCAACGCAGAACGTCCCGTCGTCGGTGCAGCGGATGTCCCACAGGCCACCGCCACTTGCCCGGTCGCTCCAGGTCGCGCCACCGTCCTCGGTGACGAAGCTGCCCCAACTATAGTTGTAGAGGCCGTGGTCAGGGTTCGTCCAGTACACGGCACTCGCGCCCGCGACGGGTCCGGGCCCGACATAGTCGAAGCCTGCGAGGGCGGTCTCGGGCAGGGCGAACGCCGCCAGGAGACAGAGGGAGGGGAAGAGGAAGGCTCGCGTGCTCATCTTGGTTCTCCGCGGTGGGAAGGAAGGGAGCGCCGACGCCCAGCGACGGGCTGCGGACGCCGCCCCAGTACGTCGCAGCGCACGCGCCTGGGCCGTGCTGGACGGGTTTGGCAGGTCTGCGCACGCCTTTGGCAGGCGTGCGCACGAGGCCGCGAAACTTCACGCAACCGTCGCGACGGTTGCGTCCACGGAACGCCGAGCCCCGGTGACCGGCACCCACTGGTGCTTCCCCCCAGCTGCTTGTGGCCCGGAGCGCCCCGAGCACACGCCCCGGGGATAGGAAGGACCAACAGCCCGTGAACCATACAGGCGGGGTGCCGCGTGTACAGGGAGCCCACCCTCACTGGCCGTACGAACTCGATAGCAGCGTAGGGCGTGACGTTACTGGCCGCCGTGGCCGCCTTTGTCAGCGCCGAGTGGTCCGAGCGGCTACGGCAGCTACGGAAGGGGCACGAGGCGGAGCACGGCCATACCGACAGCACGGCGCTCATCCAGGGGAAAATGCGGCTGCTGCTGGCGGTGAGCAACGCTCGGCTACGGGTCGGGGTCCGCCGGCCTTCGACGGACTCCTCGCAGACCTCGACCTCGCCCTGGCCACCTGAACGACCGCGCCGTGGCACAGCGCTGACACCAGCAAGCTCGGCCTCAGGACCGGACGGCGAGACTCCGCGTGTTCTCACCGGAAGCACCCGGGCCGCCCCCTGGCGAGCACCCTCGACCATTGCTATCCTTGCTTCCGCAGCTCTTCCATGGCCGACCCTCCTTCCAGACGCGCATGCCGTCGCATGTCGCGCGGGTGCATTGGCCCTGCCGACAACCAGCGTAAACACCCGGAGGCTCTTGCGGTCCACCTGTGCCACTTGCCTGCGACCGACCTCCCTGTGCCTGTGCTCGCACGTCCCACAGGTCGCCAATCGCACAGCCGTCACGGTGCTACAGCACCATCGCGAGCGCTTCCATCCCTTCGGTTCCGTGCGCATGCTCATGAGCGCATTGCAGAACAGCGAGCTCCAGGTGGTCTTCCACCGAGCGGGACGGGGACTGCTGCATCCAGTGAAGGTCCCGCCGGGCACAGGGCTCGTCTACCCGCACCCCGACGGCCGGGACCTGTGCGCTCTGTCAGAGCAGGAGCGCCCCCCTCATCTGGTCCTCATCGACGGCACCTGGTCCCAGGCCCATCGCCTGTACCAGGACAATCCCTGGCTTCAGCGGCTGCCACACTACTCCATCCGGCCAGCAGTGAAGAGTCGCTACCTGGTCCGCAGAGAACCCCATGAGCACTGCCTCTCCACCCTCGAAGCCGCTGCGGAGGCGCTGCGCTGTCTCGAGCCGGACCTCCCTGGCCTCGACGACCTGCTGGCCCTCTTCGACCGCATGAACACGGACCAGGTCACGAGACGCGAGAGCTCAGTGGTCACCCCGCGCGAGAAGAAGACCAGGCTCCGAGCGTTGCGCGCCCTCCCCAGCGCCCTTGTCGAGGGCCTGGGCAACATCGTGATCGTGCACAGCGAGAGCAGCGAGCTGCAGCTGCGGGCCGACCCACAGCACGCCAATCTGTTCCAGGGCTCCGCCCTCCGGCCGAGCACGGCGGACTCCTTCTGCGCCTTCGTGCAGTCGGCCCGAGGGGAGCCGAGCGACCGCTACCTGGAGCGCCTGGGCCTACACCGAGCAGACATCGAGTCGCAGGTTTCCCAGAAGGCATTCGACCGGGACTTCGACGCCTTCCTGCGGCCTGCCGACGTGCTCATGGCCTGGAACACCAGCGCATTCGGACTCCTGCCCAGCTCGGTGACCTCGAGCCACGCGCTGCTCTCCCTCAAGGCTGCCTACTGCAACGTGCGAGGCGGTCGCTGCGGCACCCTGGAGAATGTGATGCGCACCGAGGGCCTGGCAGCCGTAGCCAATGGGGTGCCTGGTCGCTCCGGCAACCAGCTGAGCAGCACCGCAGCTGTCGCCCGGTTCCTCACTTCCCCTCGATGACGCCTCGGTCGCCGACCGCGACGAATCCCCAGCCGATGTTCGGCAGCGGTGACCAGGCGATGATCTGGTCTCCTTCGACGCTGTGGCATCCACGACCCGCCTCGAGAGCGGCGAGCACCACCGGGCGCTGCAGCGTGCCGAGGTTGAGCCCATCGTCGAGGTCGGTGGGGGGGAGCACACGAAGGGCAGGTCCCTGGCGCGCATGCCTCGCCTCCCAGGCCGTTGTTGTACAGGGGTGGGCGTCGATGATGGCCGCCATGGTGCGTGTGTCGATGGCGTCGAGGCCCTCGACGGCGGCGACGATGAGGGCCTGCAGTTCGTTCGAGGTGAAGCTGATGGAACCCACGGACACCCTGTACTGAGGCGAACCCGTCTGTACAGCGGATCGTCCAGTTCAACTCTGAAAAAGCCAGGTGGATTCGGACCTGCGGCTCCAGCAGCCCGTCTTTCGCTGTCCACGTCTTGAATCACTGCCAGAATGGGCTTTCGTCCGTATGCCCACAGCAGGGGGGGGGGCAGGACCACCCGAGATGAACGCAGGGTCCTAATCCACCACCATCTGGCCAAGCTCACGATACGCGTGTCCACGTCCTTGGTCTCATGCTCCACGTCGCTGGAAACCGTAGAGCTTCCGCGGAGATGGTTCAACTCCAATCAGAGATCGGCGCCGCCTATGAGGTAGACCAACCCCTCGCTGTAGGCATCAATGTCCGCATCCGACGCGCTCAGCAGAAGATCGGGGACCCCATCGCCGTCGGCGTCACGGCCACCGGCCACATACGATGATCCCAGCCCATCGCCAGCCAACTCGCCGGTGAACCGCCAGGCCGCATCGTCAAGACCGAGCGCGCCGACAACAGGCCCGTGGAAGAGGTAGGCCGCACCGTTTTCGTGAGCCCAGCTGCCCACGATCAAGTCGTCCCGCCCATCCTGGTCGATGTCACCCGCCGAGTCCAGCACCCCGCCCACGTGTTGATACGCGGCGTCGCCTTCGATCCACCCAACGGCCTGGAGCGCGATGTCACCCGAGGTGAAGGTGGGACCACTCACGATGTGAACTCTGCCCGCGTACTCCGGCTCGCTGTCCGGCACGCCCCCTGCCAGCGCGATATCGCCATGGCCGTCGCCATCGAGGTCCCCGACGCCCCTGACTCCGTCATCCAGGGTGCTGGCGGACTTGCTGGTGACGAAGATGGCGTCGGCGCTCGACAGGGACACGGTCCCGCTGACGGGGCCAGCTACCAGGTACACCCGCGCGTCGCGCTCCGAAAACTCCGTGAACCAAGACGAGCCCACGAGGATGTCGCCGATGCCGTCACCGGTGACGTCGCTGCAGAGATCCATGCCTCCACTGCTGGCCCCTTCCGAGCCGTCGCTACCCAGCAGCTTGGCGTGAGCCTCCCCGAGCCCCTGCGGCTCGTCGGTGAACCCGTCCAGGAGGTAGACCGCTCCCGCCGAGTACGCACCCTCGTCGTCGTCGCTGGCACTCAGGAGGAGGTCTGGGAGGCCGTCCCCCGTCGCGTCCTCGCCGCCATCCACCTTCGATCCGAGGTAGTCCCCTGCGTTCGGGCCTCGCCAGACATGGTCCGCATCCTCGAGATCCATGTCGCCGCTCGGGGGATCGAGCACGAGGTAGACAGAACCACCGTTCAGACCGTCGCTCGTCCAGCCATGAGCGCCGATCAGCAGTTCGTTGTCGCCGTCGCCGTCCAGATCCCCCGCCGAGGCCAGGCTACAGCAGCCGGATTTCTCGTGAAAACCGCTCATGAGCACGTCCGCCTGCTCCAGCTCATACTCCCCCGCCAAGGGACCGTACACCAGGTACGCGACCCCGCTCAGCGGCGACGAGCCCGACGCCGTCTGCGCCACGACCACGACATCGCCGTGCCCGTCGCCGTCGACGTCCCCCGCGAGCAGGGCCGGAGACCCGGCTCTGTGCCAGTTGCCCTCGCCCTGCAGGACCGCCCCGGCATGGGTCAGATCGTAGTCCTGCATCGGCACATCGCCGGTGTCGGTGTCAGCGTCAGCGTCGCTGTCCGCGTCAGCGTCGCTGTCCGCGTCAGCGTCAGCGTCGGCGTCGGCGTCGGCGTCGGCGTCGCTGTCCGCGTCTGTGTCAGTGTCTGCGTCCGTTTCTGGCGGCGTACTCGTGTCATCTGGCTTGTCGTCGCAGGACAACATGAGCGTCAAGGCGAACGCGAGTGGTAGCCAGAAGCGTTTCGTCATGTCTCCTCCCGTACCCCAGCCATGAGGTTGAGCAAGTCTATCTAGTGGAACCTCCGTGCCTGTTCGATCCACTCCATTCGGGGCGTTTCCTCGAGTCTCGTTGGTCGTTGGTGTCAGGATTGGAGTTGAGCCCCCTCCAGGGCACCCACCATTTCCCAGCGATTGGGTACTCGACGACTGGAACGCCAGTTTGCATGTCGTGTGCATGGGCAGATGGTGATGGATTCGGACCAGCGGCGGACCAGGGCTTGCGGACCGCCGATCCCGGGAATCTCGTGGGGTCGGGCTGCCGGCCCTTCCGGACCACGCAGACGCTCACGAATGCTGAAGGGCCACGCGGCCTCGGCCAGTAGGGCGCCACCGAATGCTCGGGCGTCAAAAACGCCCCTCCCTCAGGAATCGGCCCACCCCACCGACATCCTCATCCCCCCCTCCCCGCCACCCAAAAACTTCGAACGTCGTCCAATATCCCCCACCATAGAGCCCCTCTGATTCGTTTCGGAGGGGCTCTATGGTGTTGGGTTCCCTCCACGAACCAGCTGCTGGTGGCAGCGGCTCTTGCAGCTGAACCTCACGCTGGCCGCCACCCATCGGGCTGATCGAACAAGGCAGAACGAGCAGGAACCACTGTTCATGAGGCGTCCGCCGACAGTGCAAGGAATCCTGCGCCCCGGCCCGGCCAGCCCACAGGGAGGCCGCACCAAGGCCGCGACTCCGCTCTCCGCAGCTCGCCCGCCCCGCAACTCGTGGTGGGGGGCGTGCACCCGGCCGTTGAGGCCATCACCGAGGGAGTGGCCATGCCGCTATCGCCAAGTGGGCGTTCGCTTCCAGGGTGCGACGAGATCAGCCGTCGCAGTCGATCGGACAGCTCGCGACGTCCTCGCCAGCGCTCTCGCAGATGCCGTTGCCGCAACAGTATTGCTTGGAGGGCTTGCCCCCGGTCTTGCCCGGGCAGTCCGCAGCACAGCTGGTGCAGTCCTCGCCAGCGTCGCAGGTGCCGTTGCCACAGTCGCTCACCACGCCGCCCCAGGGCTGGGCAGGCGAGGTGACGCTCCAGTCCGAGACGGTGTCGGTGTCCACTGCGGGATCCGTGCGCTCGATGGCGTCCCCGATGGGTGCGGTGATGAGCCAGCCCGCCACGAAGCTCTCCCACGCCACGAAGTCGGCCTCGATCCCTCCGTCGTACAGGGAGAGCTGGTCGCCGGTGTTGTTCAGGGCCAGGCTCATACCTTCGATGTCGGGGGCCAACCCGTAGAGGGCCTGGAAGCCGCCAGCGTCCTTGGCGATGGAGAGGTAGTCGCCGGCTAGGACGA
>Ga0307987_1001819_pt1 | contig 11519 bp, 8 predicted proteins | sample EllFjometagen181_FD_203157 | JGI IMG/M metagenome (GOLD analysis project Ga0307987, IMG submission 203157) | Marine microbial communities from Ellis Fjord, Antarctic Ocean - #181 | ecosystem: Environmental > Aquatic > Marine > Unclassified | place: Southern Ocean | collected 2014-10-08 | reverse complement strand
CCCTACTGTCGCCGTCGTTAATGCCGATGTGTAGAGGTCGCTGTGCATTGGGACTTGTGTATTTAAATGCACTCCGCTATCAGTTATTTTTTTTATTACTTCAGCAATTTTTTCTGTAGTCGCCCATGTGCTAGGTTTGCGATCGGGAAATTTAGACTCCACGTTATTTTGTCTAATCATTTGCACCAAGAAGGTCAACGCTTTTCTTCCTGATGTTTTGCGGGCTTGTATTTCTGCGGCTGTTGGGAGTTGTTCTTGTAATGTTTTTGCGTCTTGTTTTGCTAATGTTATATTAAATTCTTTCTCGCCCCCGGGATAGAGCTCTGCTGCACTCTTTCCAGCAAAGTTCTTTGATTTAGGATTTGCCCCTCCTGCCACTAACGCAGCTATGGCCGATCCGTTTTTCATTTGCGACGCAAGCATAAGTGCGGTGAAGCCAGTTGGGTTTTTTGCATCTATATTCCCACCATCTTTAAGCTTAAGGTTTTTTAGTGCATTAAGAATCTTAGGCTCATTTCCTCCTAAAACTACAGCTAAAAGTTGATTTTCTTCTTTCGTATTCTGAGTTGGTTTGTACTCTTGTGACATAATTTTCCTCTTTTTAAGTTGATAATGAATAAATTATGCGCCAAAAAGGTTAAGAATTCGTTTATTTTTTAAATAAAAAGCAAAAATGTGACAAGTTTGTTTGAAATATGAGATTGAGCTAGGTTTCTTGGTTATCATCGGTCTTTTGCTTCTTCTTTTTTATTGCTTCCTTTATTGCCTTTGCTCTTTTTTTTAGGACCAATTTTTCTTCATTTGGTTCTGAATTTTCTGATATGGAGGGGTTGTTATCAATAATTGAGTGAATTTTGTTTTGAACAAAATCTATAAAGCTTCCAACCTTAGAAATTTTCTTTTCCAGAGCATTTAATACTTTAATACTGTTAATGGCGATTTCTTCAAGACGATTCACCCTACATTGTAGTTCATCTATTGTTGGCTCAGTTGGCTCTGGAGTTGTTGCGGCTTTTGATTCTGGTTCTGGCTTTTCTTCTGCTTCTTCCGCTTCTTCTTTTTCGGGCTCTGGAGTTTCGGTTGGCTTTGGAGTTTCGGTTGGCCCTGGTGTTGTTGGAGCTGTTGGTTCTGGTTCTGGTTCTGGTTCTGGCTTTTCTTCTGCTTCTTCCGCTTCTTCTTTTTCGGGCTCTGGAGTTTCGGTTGGCTTTGGAGTTTCGGTTGGCTCTGGTGTTGTTGGAGCTGTTGCTTCTGGTTCTGGCTCTTCTTCTGCTTCTTCTTTCTCGGGTTCTGGAGTTTCGGTTGGGTTTGGAGTTTCGGTTGGCTCTGGTGTTGTTGGAGCTGTTGCTTCTGGTTCTGGCTCTTCTTCCGCTTCTTCTTTTTCAGGTTCTGAAATTTCAGTTGGCTCTGGAGTTTCGGTTGTCTCTGGTGTTGTTGGAGCTGTTGTTTCTGGTTCTGGCTTTTCTTCTGCTTCTTCCGCTTCTTCTTTTTCGGGCTCTGGAGTTTCGGCTGGCTTTGGAGTTGTTGAGGCTGTTTCTTCTGGCTCTGGTTCTGGTTCTGGCTCTTCTTCTGCTTCTTCCGCTTCTTCTTTTTCAGGTTCTGGAATTCCGGCTGGCTTTGGAGTTGTTGAGGCTGTTTCTTCTGGCTCTGGTTCTGGTTCTGGCTCTTCTTCTGCTTCTTCTTTCTCGGGTTCTGGAGTTTCGGTTGGCTTTGGAGTTTCGGTTGGCTCTGGTGTTGTTGGAGCTGTTGCTTCTGGTTCTGGCTCTTCTTCTGCTTCTTCTTCTTTCTCGAGTTCTGGAGTGTCAGTTGGCTCTGGTGTTGTTGAGGCTGTTTCTTCTGGCTCTGGTTCTGCTTCTGGCTCTTCTTCTGCTTCTTCTTTTTCGGGTTTTGGAGTTTCGGTTGGCTCTGGAGTTTCGGTTGGTTCTGGAGTTTTGGTTGGTTCTGGCGTTGCCGCCGTAGTCGTTGGTTCCGATTCTGACTCTTCTTCTTTGCTTTCAAGTTCTGGCATTTCTGAATGTCCTTTTATAAAAGCATCTAAATCTGCACCTGTGGGAACCTTTCCTGCAACGGCTGCAACGGGGATACTAAGATCGGGTCTAATATTTTTATTAAGACGTAATTTAATGTCTCTCATAACTGTGTTGGACAGCGAAGAAATACCTTTAGAAGAATAAAAATATAAACATGGCTGCCCATCTTGAAATTCAACTATATCGAATGCGTCATTAATGAATCTTCCGCTGTTTGGTTCTTTGCGATTTAAACAAACTGCAAAACGTCCGACAACACTTCCTTCCATTGATAATGAATGTAGTGATGTTTTGGTACTTAGGAGGTCTTTCAAATATCCGAGTTTAAATACATAGTAAGATAAATTAGAATTTATCCTCATAAGATCAATTTTTTTATACTTATCCGTCGCAAATTCGGAAGCAATTTCATATGCGCATATATCTTGATCAAGAATTAAAGTTGGATCCAGATAATTGCTAAAAAAGTCCTTTTGCTTATTTAATTCTCTTTTTATTTCATATTCTTCTTCGCCAGATAAGCTGCCTGTTTTGCTCAAATCGGCATCTGAAATCTTTTTTAGCTTATATTCGCGTTTATATCTATTCCGCAAAATACTTATTATAGGAGAGCCACCAATGACACGTACTTTTATCTCTTTTTCCAGTTCTTCTTCTGAGGGTACAACAAACCATGAATCTGCGCCCTCTGGCCTTTCATTTGGTTCTTGACTGTCATCAACATTTGAATCGTCGTCTGTTATTTCTTTGCCTTCATGGCCAAATCTCTTGTTTTGTTCTTCAAGTAATTTATCTAGCTGCTCCCCCATATCGGGATCTAAATTTTGGCCCTCACTCAGTAATTTCTGTTGCTCTTTCTTTAGTTTAGATATTCCTTCCTTTATTTGTTTTTTTGTCCATGGGGCCAAATTTCCAAGATCTACCTTGGATTTAGTGTCTCCTGACACTCCAAGTTTAGATGCCAGTTTATTCAGCTTTTCCTCAAGTTGCTTTGGATTATTTTTGTTCTGATCATAAATTGTAAAAATTTGCTTTACCGTTTCTGGCACCTTTTCTTTTGCAACAATTTCTCTGGTAAATAGTTTTACAAGGCATCCGAGCACATTGTCATACCCCTCATCATCTTCTTTATCAGTGCCTGTGATAGTGATAGTTGCGCCCTTAAAATTTGCTGTTTGAATTTCTTCAATCGCTTTTTGTAATAAGTCTGATGTACTTGGCATATTCTAACCTTTTTTTAAACGTATACAGTCAATTATATACGTTATTGGTAAAGATTAGGTTAACAAATCTTTGGGCGGACAATTTTTTTTATTCTGCTTCTCCAGAGCTCACAATTACAAGTGCGGGCTTAATCAGCCTGTCTTCTATGAGGTAGCCAGCTTGTATCACTTTTATAATGGTATTTTTTGGATGATTATTATCTGGAGTCTGGGAAAGAGCTTGATGAAGATTATGATCAAAAGCATTGCCAGGCTTTGGTTCAATCCGTTGTACATTATTTTTCGACAAAACAGCTAGCAATTCTTTGCGAGTTAATTCAATCCCTTCCACAATCTTCCTAATATGCTCCTGCTGCTTATCTTCTTCATTGATATGTTCAGTAGATCGATATAACGATTCAATAACATTGATTAGGTCTTCTATGATTCCTGACACAGCAAATCTGCGGGTTTCCTGAATTTCTTTTTCGCTTCTTCTCCTAATGTTTTCGGTTTCAGCATACGCTCTCAAACATTGATCTTTTAAATTCTCCGCCTCGTCTTGTGATTTTCTTAAGTCGTCTTGCAAACTTTGCAAGCCATCTTTGAAGGCTTCTGTAGATTCAAGATTTTTGGGATCTTTGCCTTGTTCTGGAATTTCTATCTCATCCTTTTCTTTTTCTTCTTGCTTTTTGATCATGGCCATGGTTTCCTAATTTATTCAAAGTATAAATAAGATAACATCTTTTGCAGAAATTTTCAAGTCTTGCTTAACTTATAACCCCTTTTGAAATGCGATTATTAAATAGAAGAAACGACGAAATAAGAGCGGCTTCAATAGAGCCGAATTTTAATCCATATGCTGAGGGTTCTTGTTTGATAAAAATAGGAGGCACGCATATAGTTTGTACGGCCTCTGTTGAAGAAACAGTACCACCCTTTTTAAGGGGAAAAGGAAGGGGGTGGATCACCGCCGAATACGGAATGTTGCCAAGAGCTACGCATACTCGAACAAAGCGCGAAAGCGCACTTGGCAAAATATCGGGTAGAAGTCAAGAAATTCAAAGGCTTATTGGGCGGGCACTTAGAACAATTGTAGATCTTAAAAAACTCGGATCGCGACAGATTATAATAGACTGTGATGTAATCCAGGCGGATGGGGGGACGCGTACTGCCGCGATAACTGGGGGGTATGTTGCTCTTGTATTTGCGATAAATAAGCTTTTAAGGAATAAAACTATTGCGGCGAATCCAATGCTTGAGCAAATAGCTGCAATTTCATGCGGAATATTAAAAGATGAAGTTCTTGTAGATCTTGAGTATAATGAAGACTCACAGGCAGATGTAGATGCAAATTTTGTAATGACACAGGATGGTGGGCTAATAGAGATACAAACAACAGCGGAGAAAACTCCGTTTTCGCCCGACAAGTTTAATACAATGCTTGCTTTGGCTAGAACAGCGATAAAAACCCTGGTCGAGTTACAAGATGAAGCGCTTACTGGCTTAAGGTAGGCTCTTTTTGAGTACATAAAACTCTGGTTTTGCAGGGACGGTTTTCGTCAGTTCACCGAGTATAATAAAAAAGTGGCCCCGTAAAAGAAAGTATCAATTACGAGGCCACTGGAGAGGGTTATGCTGTAAAGCATTGCTATTAATAACATTTAAATTAAACCGAGTCAATGCTTTTTTTTAAATTATTTTATAAATTTATAACAAATCAGGCTATTTTACTCAAATAGCCAATATAAAAGCCTGCACTATTCTAGTGATTGATCAGAAACGCACTATAATTCATCCAAAGTAATAGAGGGTTCCCCAACCACTTCAGGAAGTTCTGCGTATTCTGTTATCTCATCCAAAAGTACCTTTACTGTTGCTCCAGTTGCAATACATGCAAGCGGCCCTAGAGGCGCGGTTGCATGGCATCCTATTCCGGTTGCTATACCTAAAAAAGAAGTTGTCGTTTTTTGTAATGATCCAAATAGCCAATCTGGAATGAAGCCATCTGCTATAGATTGAACTATAGGAATGAAAAGTAGCGAATTGATGACTTCACGCGCGGTTGTGAATATAAAATCGAAAATCATAATGCCACTTCCCATAAGCAATTTTGTTGTGATCGACCCTCCCGCTACGAAACAAGCGCCTATTTGATTGTATACCCCCACCTGTCCATGCAATGCAGGAGAAGCGCCAGTTCCTGACAAACAAATCTTAGTTGTAGTAACATCCATGGCGACAGTTGCAGTTTTTTCTATGTATTTAAATACAGAACTAAGGGTTAGGCCCGTTAACACATCAGAAGAAAAGGTTTTTGGAATAGCCTGCTTTATGCCATTTTCAGACATTTCATATAAATTATCCCACATAAATTCAAAATATGACAAAGAAGAATTCCTTGATTGATGTGCGCGCGAAGTAAGAATTAAGGTTCTTGCGGGAATTTCACATACAAAATTAGAGGTAATTGAAGCTATGCCTAGCGCGTTTAGCGAGGTAGAGAAATATGCTGTTCCTACAAGTATTATTCCTTTGCAGGTCACTTTTGTAATTGGAGCCGCAAGATTTCCCACGTCATATTTAAATCCAATGCTTCCCATCTCTAGCCCCTTATAGACTGCAAGAGTTACGCCTGGCAGTCTCATTCCGTCTCTTATGAAAGATTTTTGCGTAGGACTACCTTCAAATTTATATGGCATCGAACCCAAGAGCACTAAAACTCCGGCATAGGAGGTTGTGACGTATAACATTTCATATGGATTGGGAATTCTTTTACATACAAACGTTACTCCTTCAAGTGTGGTTGCAAGGGCATTACCAATAAAGGTGTCAGTTTGGTTGTTTGGAACGGTTCTTTTGTGATTAGTAGTCATAACTCTCTCTAATTAAATTATTTTTCTAAGCGCAAAGTAAACCTTTTATTCCTTTGCGTAAAGTGCAATCTAAGGCTTTGACTGTGTTTTTGTAAGGTAAATTATTTTAAGTCTCTTTCTTGAAACAAAGCAATTTATCCTTTCCATTTTCTTTTTGAATTTTTACTGCATCTTTTTCGATCTTTATTTTGCATTTCCACAGAGTTTTAGCTCCGGAGGAGTTAGATCTAATGAAGTTATATAGAAGTTCTAGAGAATTAAGGCGTGGTTTGTATTCATGCTCTTCTGAAACTGCAATCAAGCTAGAGGCTAGCAGATTTAGAGCGATTTCAGGATGAATTGCACAAAATTTTTGTTGGTCAATCAAAAGTCCTTTGTGGCAGGAAGTGACTATTTTTGCTGTTTCTTCTGCCGTGATGGACTCTATGCAGTTTCTTGCTCTAGAAATATTTTGTACATTTGTGACAATGCGTTGCAGGAATAAATCAGCATCAGGCATAATGGCCTTCATTTCTTTGGATTCAAATAATTTGCGCACTTTAACTCGCAGAAACCTTTCGTTCTGATTGGATGGATCTTCTATCCAGTCAATGCGGTTCTTTCTTAAATAATATTTTAGTTCGTCTTTTGTAAAAATCGAGACTGGCCGAATGATTCGGATGCCACGGACAAGAGTTTCTTTGGGAATGGAAGATAGGCCATAGATTCCACTGCCTCTGAAGATATTCATGAAAAAAGTCTCAACAATATCGTTTTTAGTATGCGCAACCAGCAGATTCAGCACATCGTGCTCAACGCACCATTTGGTTAAAAGTTCGCGTCGAGCAATCCTGGCTTTGTGTTGGATGTTTGCCGTTATTGTTTCTTTGTGTTCCCAGTTCAAAATATGATGTTCAATGCCATGCTCCGAAAGCATTTGTGTTACTAGTTTGGCTTCGGCAGGAGCCTCTTTTCTTAAATTATGATTTACAGTTAATGCCACAAGTTCCCGATTTTTGAATTTTTTAATCCATTGAAGGGTTAATAGAGTTAGAGCAAGCGAGTCGGCTCCGCCAGAAAGGGCCACAGCTATCTTGTTTGAGTCAATAAGATGAAAAGAGTTTATATGTTCGTTAAATCTAGATATGATATTAAGCATAAATGTGTTGTTAAATTGAATGAGGTTCTATGAAGCAAGCGCGTACACTGCTCGGAGGGGTGATAATTGTTATTGCCTGTTTTTCAGTATATCTTTGTTGGGGGATGCTTACTCCCTTTGTGATCTCTCTTGCGATTGCATACCTATGGTCTCCACTTGTTTCGTTTATTGAATCCAAATGGAATTTACCACGCTGGATAATTGCTTTGGGGTTTGTTGTCCTTACGGTGGGGATTTTATTATCCATAATTTTAGTGCTAATGCCTCTAATCTATCATCAAGTTCTTAATTTTATCGAACTGGCGCCACACTACAAGGACTTTATAGATCGAAAGGTCATGCCCCTTGTTGTGGAAAAATTAGGAGCAAAAATGCCAGATTCTATTCAATACATTAGAAGTTCTATGGTGGACCTGGCCAATTCAAGCTTTGATAGCATAATTGTCTTTATAAAGAAGATTTGGACTTCCAGAGTTGTGATTGTAGATTTGCTTTGGTTTATGATCCTAGTTCCCTTTATTGTCTTTCATTTGATAAAAGACTGGAGCGTCGTAACGTTTCATATAAAAAACAGCGTGCCAGTTAAGAAGCAGCGTATTGTGCACCAATTCCTTTCTGACTTAGATAACATGATTTCAGGGGTAATCAGAGGACAATTGAATGTATGTTTTATTCTGGCGATATATTATACCACAGCCCTTTCTTTGATTGGACTTAATTACAGTGTTTTTCTTGGGATGACTACTGGGTTAGTGTCCTTTATCCCATTTGTTGGGTTTTCTTTGGGTTTTCTATCTTCTTTAATTGTGGCTCACTTACAAGTGGGATCACCGAGTATATTGTTGCTAACAGCTCTGGTTTTTCTGGTCGGGGGAGCGCTTGATACGGGTTTTATCTCGCCTAAATTAATAGGCAAACGAATTGGGTTGCATCCCGTTTGGATTATCTTCTCGATATTGGTCGGGGGAAAATTATTTGGTTTTGCGGGAATGTTCATTGCAATTCCTTGTGGAGCTACCATTGGCATTATAATAAGAATGGTCCTGAAGCATTACTATAAGAGTGAGTTATATATTTCAAGAACTCGAAAATAAGTAAATATAAATGTCTCGTAATCAACAGTATCTATTGGATTTAACATTCCCCGTCTCTTTCCAAGAGGAGGATTATATTGTGACAAAATCAAACCATTTGGCATGGAAATTCATAAAAAAATGGCCAGAATGGGGTCAAGATAGATTAAGTAATGTTATCTGCATCCATGGTAAAAAGGGGGCTGGCAAATCACATCTAGCTTCAATTTGGCAAAAGCTTTCCGGCGCTCAAAAAGTTTCGGCCGAACTTTTATCTGCGGGGCGGTTTGAAAATGAAAACTTCGTTATCGATAACATCGAGCAAGCGCTTGGGTGCGAACAGGGGCTATTCAATTTATTTAATCATGTATTGGAAACAAGAAAATTCCTGCTAATCACATCAACTAGCAGTCCCTCAAAACTCAACATCCAATTGCCAGATCTGCGTTCCAGACTCGTGAGCATATTTACGGTCGGCCTTTCTAGGCCAGACGATCAGTTGATTGAAGCTATCATTACTAAATATTTTTCAGATGCACAAGTAACACTAAATCCTGTTGTAATTAGATTTCTAGTTGCTAGGATAGAGCGATCTTATTTTAAGATATTTAAAACCCTTCAAATGCTAGATAAAGTCTCTTTGTCTGAAAAAAGAAAGATCTCGATACCCTTTATTAAGGGGGTTCTTGATACAGTTTAACCAAAATAAAAGCAAAGCTTTCTATGAAAAGATTAATTTACCTCATATTGCTCTGTAGCATCTATATCAATCCAGCCTATGCCAGGTGGGCAACTTATGAAGATGCTTCCATCAAATTTTCACGATTTCAAGAGGTGAAGGTGGATAAGGACGGAAGTGTAGAAACGTTGATGACGCTTGAAGCCGAGATACTAAAGGAGCAGGGAAGGGGATTTTTCGCTCATTACATTCTCACGTATAATGGTGGCAATGATAAAATGAAAGTTATGGAGGCCAAAACAATCTATAAAGGCAAAGAATATAAAGTAGACAGCAAATCAATGGAGGACAAGCCTTATGCCAGTTCAGCACATGGATTTGACCAAATTAGGCAGATTTTACTTGCCTTTCCGAAAGCTGAAATTGGGGCAAAAATATATTTAAAATATAAAAGCGAGCAGATCAGACCAGAGCTTAAGGGCTTTTATGGAAATTTGTTTGCTTTTGGAAATGATAGGTTTATGGAAAAAGACCATGTAAAATTGCATTCTCAGTTGCCGCTTCATATATTGATTAATGATCCGGAAAAAGTTTTGAAGATCACCAAAGATAAGAGTGACAATTTTCATAATCTGGAGCTCGTTTTGACAAAGCCTATGTACAAAAGTGTAATTTCCGAACCGTCACATAACGTTCTAAATTCTAAGCATATTACTTATGTCTCTCTCTCCAGCTTAAAAGAATGGGATCCTTTGGCTAAACGAATTAGCATCGAAGGTTATGCGAAAGTTTTTAAAGAAGCATTGCCGAAATCTTTCATCGAAATAGCTGATCTGGCTGAGAAAAAGACGGACGAGAACGATCAAATAAATGTCGTTACATCGACATTGAATGAAAGGGTCCAATATATGGGAGATTGGAGATCTGTCGAAGGGAGACTCTTCCCCCGAACCCTTGAGCAGATTAGCAAGAGTCAGCTTGGAGACTGTAAAGATTTTTCTGCTTCCACAGCTGCAATTTTAACTAAAATGGGTTATAACGCTCAAGTTGCTCTCGTAAGGAGGGGGATTGGAAATTTTTACCCTAAATCTCTGCCGGGTATGGGTGCTTTTAATCATGCTATAGTAAAAGTAACCGATAAACATGGCAAGGTACGATGGATAGATCCAACAAATTTTGTAAGCATGGCAAATGGTGTTTTTCCTGATATCGCTGGCAAGATGTCATTGGTACTGGATTCTAAACAGCCTAGTTACGAAAGAATTCCTACTGTAAGTTATGAACATGCGCAAGCAATCAAGAATCGAGAGATAAGTATCTTGAGCAATGGTAGGGTGATTGAGAGAGGGCAGGAGCTTGATAAAAATGAGGTTGCGATATCCTTGACTGGAGTTGAGTTAAATAACTCTAAAGAAACGATAATAGATGCTCTATTCCGCGCCTTTAGTGGGACAGCTTTAGAGGAAAAAGATAAGCTGAATATGGTGCTGCCAGATCTAAAGTCTCGTATCGTTAAAGATATAACGATTAGATACTCTTATGGGCAGGATAATAGTTTGTTAAAAACGAATTTGGGGACGGCATTAAGTCGTTCGTACGGGCACTTAGATGCGTTTTTTAATACGCCAGAATATTATGTTTCAGATATTTTTGTTGATTCTTATCCAGTTTCTACTAAAGAAACCGTTGTTATCAAAGGCATCAAGGCTAACAATGTGCAGTTTTTAGACAAAGAAATAAAAACACCCTGGCTATACGTAAAACGCAAGTGTGACGTTAAGGGGGATGACTTGCAAATAGTCACCACCACAATAATATATCAAAACTTGATTCCGAATGAGGATATTAGAAAGCTAGGATTCCTAGAATTGAAAAAGGAGTTAGAAAAGAACTTTAAAAAGATAGCAATAGTATTTGATAAGTAGGCTACCCATCTGTAGTTAATATAGTATGCCCTTCGTCTTTCAAGAATCCCTTTTTGTTTTTATCATGAACTCGAGTGCTTTTGTGTGCGCTCCGAGATATCGCCATTCAAAATCAAATTGGATTCTTGAAATCCATTGAGTATATCTTTTATGCATGGGCCCAACAGCTTGTTACCTCACTCAGATCTTTTGCAAAATAATTGACGGGGCGAAAGAGATCGCGTACAATCTCAGCTTCAATAAATAAATAAACAAATAAAGCAAGCGGGCAATTAGTATGACAATAGAAGAGACAATACAACAAATAAGAGATGGAGCGAATAAAGTTCAATTTGGACCTGAATCCAGAATTACTTTAAGAAATATGCAAGATATAGCGAGCGCTCTGTCAGACAGTTCTGTACGTACAGTTACATTTGTTAGTTCAATTCCTCACTTATATGACATGATGAGTGCCCTGGCTTCGGGTTTAGGACCTAATAGCCCTGTAGAACAACTTTGTCTTGCATATAACACTCTATCTGTCGCGGTAGAGATTCTATTTTCTGACCTCGCTAAAACCGGAACATCTTTGAAAAGACTTTATCTTGATGGTAACA
>Ga0307987_1001818_pt1 | contig 11519 bp, 10 predicted proteins | sample EllFjometagen181_FD_203157 | JGI IMG/M metagenome (GOLD analysis project Ga0307987, IMG submission 203157) | Marine microbial communities from Ellis Fjord, Antarctic Ocean - #181 | ecosystem: Environmental > Aquatic > Marine > Unclassified | place: Southern Ocean | collected 2014-10-08 | reverse complement strand
GGACGATGATAGACGCAGCGTCCTCAGAGAGCGGATGCGGTCCGGTGGGGCCGACGAACCGGCCGACAAGACCACCAACCCGGGCCCTCCCGCTTGACGCCAGCCCTCGGCTGCGTTCAGCTTCGAGTCGGACCCTTCCCCGTGCGAGCCCTCCCATGAGCCACTACCGCATCCGTCGCGAAGGCTTGGAGTTTCCTGTCGCGGGGATCGAAGCCTTGGTGCGGCTGGTGCAGGAAGGCACCCTGAGCCCCACGGACCGTGTGTACGAGCCCGACTCCGACAGCTGGATCCCCGCCAGCCAGATGGGCCTCCTGAGGTCCGCGTTCTCGGACCGCGCCCGTGAACAGGCCGCCCGCCGCAACCGCAGCAAGCGGCGGCGACCCTCCGTGTTGCCCAGCGCAGAGCTGGGGCCCATGGCCCCGTCCACCGTCGGCGAGCAGTCCTCGGACGACGCCCTCTTCGAGATCCCTGAAGATCTCGAGGCGGCATCAGCTGAGCATCCAACCCCGACAAGCTCCGACTCATCCGGCGCGGTCATCGCCGGTGGCAACCTGCGGGATCGGACCACGCCCAACCTGGCGGATGAGCTCCGGAGCTCGGTTCCTTCCAACGGCGTCGGCAGCTCTGAGCAAGGTGGCGGCGAAGTCATCGTTTTCCCCGACGAGGATCCCCACAGTTCTCGCCTGGCCACGCTGCCCCCCTTCGGCACCAGCCTCGATCCCAATCAAGCCCGGGCCGCCATCGACAACCCCGCAGCTTTCCTGCGCAGCGCCGACACCCCGCCGGCCCATCAGCCCAAGCCGGCCGTGCGTCCCGCCTTGCTACTCATGACCGTCATCGTGGGCCTGGTAGGTGCCTTCATCCTGGTGTCGTACATCCAGCACGGCGCGAACATGTACAACGCCCGGCTCACCTCCCCCACGAGCGCCTCCGACGTCGACACCAACCCGTCCCCCCCCGGCCTGCGCACCATGCCCGAGCGCGGCGTCGGCGAGGTCGTGTCCGACGCCACCCCAAATGCCGGCGGCAGCGGGAGTCCCGGCTCCGACGCGCTGTACGAGGACATGGAGCTACAGCTCCGCAACCGCATGGTCCCCGGCTGCAGCACCATCTTCAAAGAAGACGATCTCGACACCGCCCTGCGCATCGAGCTGTCTCGCTTGGGTGTCCACGCAGACTCGGTCCATGCCCCCGTGCTCACCTGGGGCGGTCGCAAGGGGGACGTGCCCCACGCGGTGGAGATCAAGATCTGGTACGAGGGTCAGCCAGACGAGCTGGACCGAGAGCTCGGCGCCATCGGCTTGGTGGTGGGCAAGTACGCCCAGCAGTACGGCCTGGATGTGCGCGCCTTCGACATCAACGTCAAAGACAGCGATGGCAACGCTCGCGAGCGCTCCCTGGACGCAGCAGCGGCGAAGCAGTTCTACCTGCGACGCATTCCGCTGCTGAAGTTCCTCATGGGCGACGCGCCCTGAACGCCAACGCCGCGGCACAGAGCTGCGGGTACAGCGCCGCACCGATGACCTCGGGATGCCACTGCACGCCGACGCACCAGGGATGATCCGGCAGCTCGGCCACCTCGATCACGCCATCGGGTGACCGGCCGGTGACGCGGAGCTCGCCCGGGTCATCCACGGCCTGTCGATGGGTGGAGTTGACGTGAATCTCCGACGCTCCGTAGGCGCTCCGGACCTTCCCAGCCTCGAGCGTCACGGAGTGCCATGGCTCGCTGGGAGGGGTTAGCTGTTGGTGTTCGAGGGCGCCGGGCCACTCGAGCTCCAGGTCCTGCACCAGGGTCCCGTTGGCGGCCACCGCCATGGCCTGCAGGCCACCGCAGACCCCCAGCAGGGGCAGGCCCCTACGCATGCAACCCCTGGCCAGGGCCAGCTCCAGCAACGCCCGCGGTTCGTCGACGCTGCTGAAGGGCACCCGAGGCCGCTGGCCGTAGTGGTAGGGCAGAAGATCCACCGGCCCACCGCTGATGACCACGCCGTCGGCGTGTTCGAGGGCCCAATCCGCCAGCTCACCGCAGGCGTGGGATACCGGGGCGAGGACCACGGGCAGTCCACCAGCGCCGGCGATAGCCTCGAGGTAGTCGCGCAGCAGGAAGGACTCGGCCCGCGGAGGCCGCTGCCGCCGGGGATTGTCCGCGCCCGGCCCCTTCTGCCGCTGGGAGCTCGTGACGACGATGACGGGACGGTCGCTCACCACAGCCGTCGGACCTACATCCCTGCGCGGGTGGCCTGCTTGAGGGCCTCGATGGAACGCACCATGGCTTCGACAGAGGGGAAGCCGCGGTTGGACGCGCGGATCTTGCGCTGCGGGTTGACCAGGTAGAGCGTGGGGAGCATCACCGAGTACAGGGGGAACTGCACAGCGGCCTGGAAACGTCGGGACACCGAAGCGCCGCGATCGGTGAGCAGCCAGTAGCTGAGCTGGTGGCGTTGCACGATCTCCTGCAGGTAGTCTTCTTCGGCAGGCATCACCACGAAGACCCGGGCATCCAGCTCTTTCAAGCGGGCATGGTGCCGCTGCAGCTCGAGCAGCTGCGCCTCGACCCGCTCGTCTTCGGTGTTGGCGGGCATGAACTGCATCACGGACCAGAAAACACCCTGGCGATGCCAGCTGCGATCGTGCGCCTGCAGGTGCCACTCGGGCACCACCTCGCCCTCAGCCAGGGGCGCGGGCAGCAGGGCGTCCTTGATGGGACGCTTGATGGGATCGGGGAGCTTAGACAGCGCGGCGCGCAGACCCATGGTGACCTCCGATAAGAGAGGCTCCGCCTATGGCATTCAGTACGTGAGGGCCAGGTTGGTGGCCTCCGTCTTGGCCACAACGTGCCCGGCACACCCGCCCGCTCCGGACGTTTTCTTCACGAATTCAGGAGCCTTTCCGCGAGCTTCTCGACCGCGCCGAGGAAGGCCTCCATGCTGGGTTCGCCCGCCTGGATCACCTCATCGGGGCCCTCGGGGGCTGGCGGCGCGTCGTGCAAGCTGCCTACCAATGCCAACACTCCAGGCACCTCCGCGCGCCGGGCCTGATCGATGACCACCTGAGCGACCTTGCCCTCGAAGCTGGTGCGGTCCAGGCGGCCTTCCCCCAGCACCACAGCGTCGGCCCCCTGCAACAGAGCGCGGAGCCCGGTGAGGCGGGCGATGCGTTGAGCGCCGGGCACGAGGCGCGCCCCGATGCAGGCCAGGGCGAAACCCAGCCCTCCGGCGGCGCCGCCACCGGGGGTGTCCAGGGGTAATGACGTCAGGTCGTGATCCTGCCGCCAGCGATTGAGCACCGCCCACCAGCCCTCGAAGACCTGCCGCTGTCGGGCCGACTCGAGCTCACTGAGCCCCTTCTGAGGACCGTAGAGCACCGGGGCCTGCGCCAAGGGGCTGGAGACATCGCAGAGCAGCTCCACCAGCCGGCCGCGCAGTGGCACCGGACCCTGCACACGGGCGACCTTGGCCAGCTCGCCTCCGGGCAGCCCCGGAGGGAGCGCCCGGCCCTGCGCATCCCGCAGGGTCAAGCCCAGGGCCTGCAGGGCACCCGCCCCGCCATCCATGGTGGCGGTGCCTCCCAGGCCCACCACCAGTGGGCCCTGACCGGGCTGGGCCATGCGCTGTCCCAGGGGGTAGCTGCTGCGGATCTGCCAGGGACCGTCCATGCCGTCGCGGGTGGGGCCCAGCCAGCGAGCGGACTCCACCACCTCGAGGGCACCGGCCACACCGTGGAAGCGCAGCACCTCGAGGGTGCCCTCTCCGCCATCGGCCATGGGATGCAGCTGCAGCTGTATGCCCCTCAGCCCCAGCACCCGCTGAACCAGGCGACACGCGGCCGGTGCCGAGAGAAAGCCACCGTAGCTGTCCGGAGCGTAGACGACGCGCACGCCGTTAGCCCATCAGCCGGAATCGTAGGGGAGCGTCGGGGGGCACCCAGCGCTCGAGGGTGCGCCCGAGCAACAGTGGCTGCCGTCTCAGCGCAGCCAGATCGCGGCTGCCCGTGAGCAGCATCCCCATACGCAGCTCGGCGATGACGCGCCTAAGATAGGCCTCTGCGCCATCCCTTCCGCCGCGGTGCCAGGCCTGCAACACCGCCCGGGCGTAGCCACAGGCGCTGGCGCCCAAGGCCAAGGCTCGCAGGGCATCCAGACCGGTGGCCAGTCCCCCAGTGGCGATGCACTGCAGGCCCAAGCCGTCACACTGGGCGACACTGGCGGCGGTGGGAATGCCCCAGTCCCAGAAGACATCGCCCCTCACAGCGTGGTCGCCGCTGGCCCGCAGGGTCTCCACCCCGACCCAGCTGGTGCCGCCAGCCCCCGACACATCCACGACACACACCCCGGCATCCACCAGGCGTTTCGCCACGGATCGCGAGATCCCGCAGCCCGTCTCCTTGGCTATGATGGGGGTCTCGAGCTGCTGCACCAGGCGCTGCAGGGTCGCGACACCCTCGCGGAAGTCCAGGTCGCCCTCGGGCTGCACAAGCTCCATGGCCGGATTGAGGTGCACGCAGAGCGCATCGCAGCCGGCACTGCGGACCATGCTCTCGAGAGCCGCCGCAGAGGCTTCCCGGGCCTGGACCACACCGATATTGCCCAGCAGCAACACCGACGGAGCCACGTCGCGGACCTCGAAGCCCAGGCTCGAGCCGCGCAAGAGCTGCCGCCGCTGGGAGCCGAAGGCGAAGCCGATGCCCAGGGACTCGGCGACGGTCGCCAGATCCCGGTTGATCTCCGCCGCTCGCTCGGTGCCGCCGGTCATGGCCGCGATGATGATGGGAGCCTCGAGACGCCGCCCCAGCAGGCTGACGGAGAGGTCCACCTCCTCGAGGGCGAGCTCGGGCAGGGCGTCGTGGACCAGCTCGACCTCTTCGAGCAGGGTGCTGCGACCGCGGAAGCCCACGGGGGCGCCGATGCACAGGTCGAGGTGCTGGTCCTTGCGGCTCTGGATGAGTTCAGGCACGGGACTCTCCGTCGGAATCGATGGTGCGAACGCTGGCGCCCGGGGCCGGACGCACAGGGATGACCACCAAGCCGGCATCGCGACAAGCGAGCTCGAAGCTACGGGTGGCGTCGGGATCGGGCAGCAGCGCCACCGCGCAGTCGCCTCCCCCGGCGCCGCTGGGCTTGGCGGCACCGCCGTGCTGGACGGCGAGGGCGGCGATGTGCTCGAGGGCGGGGGTGAGGTAGGCGATGCCCGCGGAGCTGGCCATTGAAGCCAGCAGCGCGCCAGCTTCGGCCATCGTGTGGATGGGCTCGGTGGCGAAGCGCTCCACCAGCGCGGTGGATTCGCTCACGAAGCGCTCGCGGCCGTCCCTCCATGCCCTGTAGCGCTCGACCCGAGGGCCGGTGCGGGCGGGCTGACCGCTGAACACCACCACGGGCTGGACGGCGGGCAGCGGGCTGGATCGACCACCCTCGAAGCGCAGCAGGCCTCCGTTCAGACTTGCGGCAACGTCCACGCCGGAGCCTCCACCCTGCACGCGGCGGTGGACCTCGAAGGCCTCGGGGCCCCGACCGCCCCCCGCGAGCACCGCCGCGACCGTGGCGGCCGCAGAGCCACCGAAGCCAGGCTTGCCTGGGAGGTCGAGGGGGTCCAGATCGAAGAAGTGGTAACCACCCGACGCTGCACCCACCGCCTCGAGGGCAGCGCGCACGAAGCGGTCATCTGCCCCCGGTGTGTCGATGACCACAGGCCCAGGGCCGGGCTCGACACGACACCCCACACCGCGGTGCACAGCGAGCACGAGAGCCGGTGCGCCGTCGAGTACGGCGTACTCGCCCATCAACACGAGCTTGCCGGGTGCGGTAACCAGGAGGGAAGCCATCATGCCCGAGGTCTATCCCGGTCCCCGCTGGCGCTCCCAGGCGATACGCTCCAAGCGTAGCTCGAACCGATGCCTGGTCAGTGGCTTCTCAGCCAGAGACAAGGACTCGGTGACGATACGCTCCGCCAGCTCGAGGTCCTGGGCCCTCACAGCCTTGTCCACCAGGTCCAACAGCTCATCGGCCAGAGTGTCCACAGCGCCGGGCGCGCTTCGGGCTCGGGCGAGAGCCTCGAGGCCGCGCTCCCGTTCTTCGAGGCGCACGCCCAGGCCCCAGCGGGTACCGATCTGTTCGAACACGCGGGTGGCGTAGAGATAGGCGAGCTCGGGATGCTCGGGATGCTCGCGCTGCAGGTCCTCCATCAACATCCTCATGCGACCCGGGCTCTGGGCCAAGACGGCCTGGGCCGCGGCGTAGCGGAGCTCCGGGTCCCGTAGCACCGTCGTGAGAGCGCGCCGGTCTCGGCTGGGATCGGTGTCCAGGGCATCCCGATCAGTCAGCGCCCCGTCGAGGGCGTCCCAGCGCTCGAGCTGCATCAGCAGCGCGATGCGAGCCTGAAGCAAGCGGTAGCGCTCCGGCTCGGCCATCTCGGGCTGGGCGAGAGCCCGATCAACCAGCGCGAGACCCGCCTGAGGCTGACCCATGCGCCACTGGCACTGAGCGGCCTGGAACGCCTGACGAGGCTGACCCTCCGCCTCGAACAAGGCGGTGTAGGCCGCCAAGGCCTGGTGCCAGGACTCCGCATCCCACAGCTGCTCGGCCAGCTCGACAGGCGTGGGTACGATCCGCCCCAGCTTGGGGCAGCACTGATCGGTGTAGCTGGGCCACAGCTCTGGATCGAAGCGGTCCCTGGCTTGCACCTGCTCGTCGAGGTCCACGGGCACGGTGGCGAGGAACGCACGCCAGTCCGCATCCAGCGCATCGAGGTCCCGCCCGTAGACGCCCTCGAAGTCCATGGTGTGGCTACGTTGGAGAGCCAGCAGCTTGTCGAAGCCGTGCTCGAGCACCAGAAACCCGATGAACGACCCCGACGCGTTGTAGGCGTTGGACTCGTTGAGGGTGAAGAACCCCAGGGGATGCATCAGGGCCCGCGCCGACGGAAGCTCACCGGCCTCGAGGGCCCCTGCCAGGGGGCTGTGGGCCGCTGGCAGTACGGCGAAGTCGTGCTCATAGGCCATGGCCAGGCCCTCGAGGATGCCCCTGGACAACGCCACCACCGGCGACGGTCGCAGCTCGATGTGCAGGGCGTGGGCCAGCTCGTGGTGCAGGGTGCTGCCCGCGGAGATCCACCACGGCGCGTAGACGTTCCGGAAGATGACGTGGGTGGAGGCGGTGTCGGTGAGCGCCTCGATCTGGTCCCGGTCGTCGAACAGGTGGATCGTGATGGGCCTGGACGGCTGTATGCCCCAGTCCTGCTGGTAGCGGTGGAAGTTCCACTCGGCCTCGCGGGCCACGGTGGGGGCCTCGAGGGCTGCCCTACCCCCGGGGGCGAAGCGCAGCACGAAGTGTTCGGTGTTCAGCTGCTGACTCAGGGCGCTGTTCAGCGCACCCTTACCCCAGCCCAGGCCCAGGTGACTGCCCGCGAACAACACCACGGCTGCGAGGGTCACCGTTGCTATGATGGCAGGCACCGCACGGGCCCTGGCCTCTCCCCGTAGTGCGCGATCCTCGGTGGCCTGACGAGCCACGGCGCGCCAAGCCGATACCCACCACGCGGCTAGGGCCAGGCAGGCCACGAAGCCACGCTGGGCGATGTGTACGAAGGGGATGGACTCCATGCCTGCGCGCTGATCGAAGGCCAGGGGCTTGCCCACGAGCAGGTCCACCACCCGGAAGCCTACCAGGGCCTGCAGGCCATCGTGAAGCAACACACCCGACAGCCCCACCGCCACCGCCAGCAGCAGGCTGCGGCGTCGCCAGCCCGCCGCGCCCCAGGCCGAACCCAACACGCCTGCCAGCAACGCCAGAGGGGGCCAGGTCACCCAGAAGTAGCCAGCACCCAGGTTCAACCGACACCCGCAGCGCAGGCTGTCGAAGACCACGATGGCAGCCCAGGCCACCGGCCCCATGACCAGCAGGGCGGCGGCCACCCGCGCGAAGGCGCGTCGTTGAAGCTCCAGCGGAGCCACGCCGGGCTCGGCGCGGGCCAGGCGGCGAGCCCACCAGGCGCCGGCGCCGTAGGCCACCGCCGCAGCCACGACACAGAACACGGTGCTCAGCTCGTGGGTGGGCACGTGGAAGGGCGACGTCAGCTGACCGAGGGCGGGCACAGCCAGCCCCACCGCCACGCCAAGGGCGACCGCTTCGAGCCAGGGAAGTAGACGCTTCACAGAGCCTCGACCAGCCTGGCCGGGCCGCCGATGCCCAACACCAAGACCTGCTCGATGTGTAGGGCCAGCGCGTCACGGACCCGCTCGGCGTCCACCGCACGGCAGAGGACCTTGACGTTGGGCCCAGCGTCCATGGTCCAGCCGCAGCCCACACCCGACATCCGCAGCGCGTCCACGGCGTCGAGCACCGCGAGGCTGCCGGGGGCGAGGTAGCGGACCGACGGCACGGCGGTGAGCATCGAGGCGTGCATCAGGGTGGTGGAGCGCTCCATGCAGCTCACCAAAGTTTCGAGATCACGACCGAGCAGGGCGTCGCGGCCCGCGAGCACCAGGGCCTCGTTCTCGGCGACGAAGACCGGAAAGACAGGGCTGGTCGCTCGGGTTCGTACCATGCCCTCGGTGGACCCCACGGCCTTGGGACCCGCATGCACCACCGCGACCACCACCCGGAGGTCCCAGGGCTCGTCGAGCAAGACGGGTTGACCGTGGCTGTCCAGGCCATCATCCCGCTCGCCCCGGGTCCAGTGTACGAACCCGCCCCACAGGCTTCGACAGGCGGAGCCGGAACCCCGGCGCGCGAGCACCGACAGCTCGGCAGGCTCGAGGCTGCGACCCGCGGCGGCAGTTGCGGCCAAGGCCAGGGCGGAGAATGCAGAGGAAGAGGAGGCCAGGCCCGCGGCCACCGGGAAGTTGCTGGCGGACACCACCCGACACGGGGGTCGCGCGGGCTCCACCAGGTCCAGGAAGTCCAGCACCCGCTGGGCCACGTGGCCTTCGACCTCCACGCCGTCGAGGACGATCTCGTCCTGCGCTGCGCCCCACGTGACGGTGGTGCGGGTATGGAACCGGTCCAGGGTCACCGACAGAGACGACGTGGCAGGTAGGTTCAGAGCTCGGTCCCGCTTGCCCCAGTATTTCACCAGGGCGATGTTGGGGTGAGCGATGGCGGTAGCCTGGCGGGTCATGGGGTCTCCAGCGGCGCCGAGGACGCGGGGAGCCTAACGGGGAAGGCGTGGATGGCGCGACGCTGTGCCGCAGCCAGCAAGGCACACTGTGTGTCGGGCTCCACCAGGGCGACCACCACGCCACCACCTCCGGCCCCGCTGAGCTTGGCGCCCAAGGCACCGTGCCGCCGTGCCAGGGCGCAGAGCTCGTCCAGCACAGGGGTCGACACGCCGAGCTCTCGCAGCAGGGCGTGGTTGTCGTCCATGGCGCACCCCAGCGCCTGGGCATCGTCCAGCACGCTGGCTGCCCGGTCCACGAGCGTGCCGATGCGCTCGAGCACGGGGTCCACACCGGGCCGCGCGGCCGCGACACGGGCCACCAGGGCCGCCGTGCTGCCGACGCTGCCGCTGTCGAGGATCACGACATTCAGGGGTCGAGCCACCGGACAGGGCTCGACCTCGAGGGGTGGTCCCTTGCGATAAAGAAGCAGTCCCCCTCGCAGCGCCACGGCATTGTCCACGCCCGACGGCTGCCCATGGAAGATGCGCTCGAGCTGTAACGAGCGCTCGAAGAGTTCATCCTGGCTCGGGGACTCCCCCGCCAGGCCCGCCGCCGCGCGCACCATGGCCACCGCGATGGAGGCCGAGGAACCCATGCCCCTCCCCGGAGGCAGCTCCGACGCGATGTCCACAGCCAAGCCGTGGGCGGGGAGGCATTGGGCCACGGCCTGGCGAAGCCGATCATCATGGAAGCTCGAGTTGCGGAGGTGGGTGGCCCCAGCGTGGAGCCAGAGGCTGACGGTGGAGCGCAGCCCCACAGCCGCGGCGATGGCCGGGTGGCCGTAGACCACGGCGTGCTCGCCAAACAGGATGAGCTTGCCAGGGGCCGACCCTGCGGCCAGCGGACCGGCGCCGGGGTCAGCCTGGCTCACGTGCCGGCCCCCCGCAGCGCGGCGAGCTCGGCGCGGGCGCGGGTGTCGCTGAAGTCGCCAGCCGCCACCAACGCGACCACCACCCGGGCGACCTCGGGGCCCTCGGCGCCGGCATGGACCGCCACCGACCGGGCGTGCAGGCGCATGTGCCCCTCCTGGATCCCCGTGGTAGCCAGGGCCTTGAGTGCGCCGAGGTTCTGGGCCAAGCCCACCGCGGCGATGATCTCGGCCAGCTCGTGGGCACGCTTCACCCCCAGCAGGGCGATGTTGGCCCGCACGGTGGGATGCATCCGCAGGGTGCCGCCCACGGTGCCCACCTGAACCGGCAGCTCGATGGTGCCCACCAACGCGCCGTCGGTATTGACCTTCCACGTGCTGAGTGGCTTGTACGCACCGCTGCGAGCCGCAAAAGCGTGGGCACCGGCTTCCATGGCCCGCCAGTCGTTGCCGGTAGCGATGACCACGGGGTCGACCCCGTTCATGATGCCCTTGTTGTGGGTGGCCGCACGGTAAGGGTCGGCCCAGGCGAAGCGCCATGCGCCAGCGACGCCTTCAGCCACCTCGGCCCCGGTGAAGCGGGCGTCGCCCAACAGCTCGGGGGGCAGCACCACCCGGGCCCTCGCCAAGCGACGATCGGCGAGGTTGCTGAGGATTCGCAGGCCCACGCGCTCGCCGGTGATGGCCTCGAGCTCCGGCGCCAGGGCTTCGGCCACGGTGTTGACCATGTTGGCACCCATGGCGTCGAGGCAGTCCAGGAAGAAGTGCAGCACCACGAGATCGCTGGGCTTCTCGCCCGGCTCGTCGTAGCGCAGCGTGCGGATCTCCATGCCCCGAATTCCGCCGCCCAGGCCTACCAGTTCCGGCAGGCGGGCGTCACCCAGGCATATCAGGCGCTCGATCTGCGGCTCGAGGGCGGCGACGCAGGCCTTGGGATCGGCCACATCCCGCAGCTCGATCTGGCCGATCATCACCGAAGGTTCGCAGCTGGCCTCGAAGCCCCCCGCCGCCCGGGCGATGCGAGCCATGTTGCCCACCGCCGCCACCACGGACGGCTCTTCCACCACCATGGGCACGAGCACGTCCCGGTCGTTGACGCGCATGTTCACGGCCACGCCGGTGGGTAGGCGGAAGGTGCCCACCACGTTTTCGATCATACGATCGGCCAGCTCGAGGGGCAGGCCGCCATCGCGCCAGGCTGCCCCATGCTCGGGGCTCAGGCCCGCGGCCTCGAGGACGGTGTCGAGACGGGCATCGGGGTCGAGCTTGTAGAAGCCTGGCAGGCGGGAGTTCATGGGCGCTCCGAGGGGCCTGATGGGGTGAGCGACGTGCTCCGGGGAGAGGCCCCAGGTATCATGTTCGTGAGGCTGCGAAGCCTCGCTGCACGAGCTCTGCACGAGCCCGTGCGACACGCCACGGAGACGCCATGCCCGACAGCTCCCCCGGCATCCTCGCTGTGCTGGCCTTGGTGCTGGTGGCCGCGCTGGTGGTGGCTGCG
>Ga0307987_1001817_pt1 | contig 11521 bp, 7 predicted proteins | sample EllFjometagen181_FD_203157 | JGI IMG/M metagenome (GOLD analysis project Ga0307987, IMG submission 203157) | Marine microbial communities from Ellis Fjord, Antarctic Ocean - #181 | ecosystem: Environmental > Aquatic > Marine > Unclassified | place: Southern Ocean | collected 2014-10-08 | reverse complement strand
TGAAATCTTAGAAGCCATGAACAATGATTTATGCGTGGGTAATGTATCAGCTATGTTTGTTACATTTTTTATTTGTATATTAAACATAAAAAATGGTAATGTAAAATACAGCAATGCCGGTCATAACAAACCATTTATAATAAGAGCAAATGGACAAGTTGAAAAAGTTGATGGGATCAACGGACCTGCTCTAGGACTTTTTGAAGAAACTTCTTATTCCACGAACAGCATTAAATTGAATAAGCATGATAGATTCCTCTTATACACTGATGGAATAACAGAAGCTATAAATATTAACAATGAACCATTTGATGAAAAGAGACTGCTCAATATTACTTCAGATTTAACTCTTTCTCCTAAAAGAATCATAGAAAACTTAATAAATGCTGTTGAAAAATTTTCTTTAAACTGCGAACAGGCAGATGATATTACTATAGAATTATTAGAGTTTAAAGGAGAGTCCTAATTGATTTTTCTACTATATCGATTAGATTTGCCTTTTTAAGAAGTATTAATTGAATGTAATTCTTAATCAGTACTTAAAGAATAGGAAGCAAGAATAATCATGAAAAAAGTTTTATATCTAAATTAACGATAAATTTTCTTTGGAGTTCGATATTTTACTGTGTCGGGTCGTAGCTTTTAAGCGACTTGTCCACCGAAGTTTTGCGTAAGAGGAAACCTGAAATCTCGAAAATAAAAATACCTACGGTATACTTAAAACTTCAAATCCAACTGTTCTAAGTTCGAATGTTCTTGGGATTTTAAGTTTAATAATTCTGAAATATTATCAAGCATCTGCTGTATAACATCACCGTATTTTGCATGACTCCATTGATTTCTGCTAGGATGTGGAACATTTAATATTTCATAATTATTTATTGAATTATTGTTTTTGAGCTTAATCCAAATATTCTTAGAAAAATTTTGTGCAAACTTACCGCACAATACAATTAACATTTTATTTCGATGAGACGAAATAATTTGATTTATGCGTCTTTCCAGATCTATTTGAAAATTGAGAATAACCTTCTGTTCATCATCTTTAAATCTACCTTTATCTGTTCTTGAATAAACCAACCTAATCCTATCGAAGATTTTTATATTCATAGCAGAAGAAGAAATTGATTCATCTTTCACAGTCGAAACAGTCGATTCAAATGCATTACTATCCAATGGGTAATTACAACAATTCATTATAGCAAATCGTTCATCGTTGCTTTGTTTCATCCAAATTCCGAATGGAATATTCAAAGTAACTTTAGGTAAGATAGAATTAAGTTTTTTTGTAACTGCTTTACCAGAACGTCCGGCTATAGGACAACCATTTTTTACTTCCTCTTTAAAGGGTGACTCAAATAAAAAAATTACTTTTAGATTTTGTAAATCTAATGGAATAATATCATTAACTTTATAATTAACCTTAGAATTTTCTTCAATATCCATCAAACATCCTTCTATAAATATTATTTATAACAATGATTAGTTTCCATTCAAAATAACTCCTCTGAAACATAGCAGTAAAAGAGCCGTCCCGGCTCTTTATTCTAAAGCGGCGGGACGCCGCTTCTACATGAGTGTTTCATTACTGATAAAACTTCAAAAATACCGAAGATCGGCGCTCCTCTGAAACGACACGAAGTGTCTTTTTATTTGCCTTTTTTTCGTTGTCGTAATCCTGATCGTGATCCCGCGCATGCGGGATCACGACAATGACAACGATAACGATTTCAAAAAAAAGTTTCATAACAATAGAATTTAATATATTAAGAGCTTCACTCTCTTGAAACAAAAAAAATAACTTAAAATATTATTTCGTAGTGTCAGAGTTCGCGACGATTAGTCGTGTCCTCAATCTTTAAACCCGACTAGCGTCGCGAGCTCTAACGCTAGCTGTAAATATTACATAGTAACTGTTCATATTTTACTCGGTGTCATTAGGATAAAACTTTGCTCGCAAAAATAAACGCTCTCTTTTAATTTGCTTGCAATCTTCAGAAAAAGACAAACTAATATCATTATAATTTTTTATAATATGTTCAGCTTCGGACGGCATTTCAAAACCATCCAAAGCATTTACACCAATTACAGTAGCTCCGGAAGCCAATCCTGCCTTAATACCTGCCACTGAATCTTCAAAAACAACACATTCTTTTGGATCAATGCCCATTTTTTCTGCTGCTTTCAAAAATGGTTCAGGGTTTGGCTTCCCATTTTCTATATCATCTGCTGTTATTAAAACTTCTGGTGAAGGCAATCCTGAATTGACAATTCTACTTGTGGCAAGCACTCTATAGTAATAGTTCTCATTTACTCGTCAACTTTTTTAATTGATAAAGATTTTCCCTGAGCATCAATTGAAACATATGTAAATTGAGCCTCAGTAACCAAATGTTTATCTTCTTTTGTAAACTGATCAACTGCCCAGGCATTGATTAAAAAGGTTATTTAATTTTCAATCCTGTATCGATCAGGTTTTGCTGTGTGTTAATATTATAGTGAATATATTTATCATCAACTGACACATCCACTATATCTATATCTACACTCCGTATTAAATTTTTTAAGCCTCCTTCATAATTAGGACTATTTATTCCATTTAATAATTCTGTAGGTATTAGGATAGGATGACCGGGTTTATTATTAAAACAAGGTCTAACTATCTTTTTGCATTTATTTGCTATGAAAATATTACAGATTTTTTTTATAGTTTCTGAACACGTGAATGGCTGATCAACTGGCATAATCAAAAATCCTGCTATATTCTTCACTGAACGAACACCAAAATAAACAGAAGAAAACATACCATATTCAGGTGATGGATTAATTACATACGTAAATTCTTTGTTAGAGGGAATTGAGCAGTCACGAACCATACAGATTTTCTGACTAATACCAGCTTTTTCCAGACAAGTATAAATAATCTCTAAAAAAGTCTGTCCGTTAAAGGTTAGTTGCCATTTAGGTTTCCCAATTCGACTCCCATTACCTGCGGCTAAGATTAGTGCGGCTATTTCTGAACTCATTGGTCTGCTCCTCTTGAAACACAATAAATTGTTATAAAGTTTTCAGGTTAAATTGTTATAAGGTTTTAAATTTTCATCAACATTTAACCTTAAAATTTTATAATATTTAACTTTTCAATTCTTGTTTCGCCACGATAGAACTTATTATAATAAGAGCTACTTCATCCGTAAATATGCATAAAAGCCTTTTCAGGCGTTATAGGAAGAGAAAGCATTTTATCCGATTTTTTAACTGCATGTAAAGCATTCATCAACGCAAAGCATGCACCTATTCCATGAATAAACGGAGGCTCTCCTACAGCTTTAGAATTACAAACTGCATAGGGATTGTTCAAATTTTCTATAAAATCAATTGTCAGCTTTTTAGGAATAAATTTGATGTCAGGTACTTTATAAGCATTTGTTAAAGACAAACAACGCCCATCCTCGGCAAACACAAGATTTTCTATCGTTGACCATCCTAGCCCCTGAATAATGCCACCTTCAAACTGGCCCATATCAATATCTTCACTTATACTTTTACCGATATCATGCACAACTTCAATTGAATCAATTTCATAAGCACCTCTAAGACAGTCAAGAGTAACTTCTGTTATTGATGTTCCATAACTATGGTAAGTGTACGGCTTACCTTCCATTTTTTCATCATCCCAGTGTAGTTGTGGAGGAGCATAGAATTCATGGCATGATAAATCAATTCTAGACATATACGCCTCTTTCACTAATCTCTCCCAAGTATATTCCGTAGACTTACCATTAACGTAGATAAGTCCGTCTTTTATCTGAATATTCTCTGCAAGTCCAAGACATAATTTCTTTTCTGCAAACTCTTTCAAACGGGCAACTAAGGCAATACATGCTTTGTGAACTGCCATACCATTCAAGTCAGCCCCGGTACTTGCAGATGTTGGAGAAGCATTTGCTATTCTCGTAGTATTAGTAGTTTCGATTTTTATCCTATCAGGGCTGATTGAAAGTGTTCTGGCTGCAATAAGAAGAATTTTCATATTAACACCCTGTCCCATTTCTACAGCTCCTGAACTAACTCCTACACTTCCGTCTGTATATATATGTACAAGTGCTCCTGCTTGATTTAAAAAAGTTTGAACAAATGAAATACCAAAGCATACAGGCAGTACATAAATACCTTTTTTGGTTTCCGCATTTTCCTGATTATATTTTTCTACTGCTTCTATTCTTTTATCGATATTATATTTCTTATCCAAAGCGTCCCAGCAAAGCTTAGCGTTACAGAATTCAACTTTCATTTTATATGGAAGCTGATATTCTTCCTCAAGCAAATTTACCTTCTGGATTACTATTGGATTTATACCTATTTCAAGAGCAGAATTATAAATTGCAGATCCCATTAAGAATACAGCCTGAGGAACACCAAATCCTCTGAATGCGGTATTCGGCACGATATTTGTTCTACAGCTTATAGCTTTCCCTTTAAAATTAGGAACCTTATATGTATTTACAGCATGTAGTATAGAACGCCCAAGTACAGGTAAAGAAATATCCGCAAATGCACCTGCATTCTGATACATGGTAAATTCATAACCTAAAATTTTATAATTTTCATCAAAACCTATTTTATAGTCAGACGAATAAGGGTGGCGTTTCCCTGTTGTAGTCATGTCTTCATGCCTGCTGAGAACAAGTTTTACTGGACTATTCAAAACATAAGCAGCGACTGAAGGCAATGCTGCCCATACGGCGCATCCTTCTTTTCCTCCAAACCCGCCTCCTAATCGACGAATTTCAATTTCAACGTTATTCATAGAAATTCCGAGTACATCAGCAACATGGTGTTGATAACCGCTTGGCGCCTGTGCACTGCATGAAACTTTAATTTTACCACCTTCTACAGGTTCAGCTAAGGAGCTCTGAGTTTCAAAGTAGAAATGTTCTTGGCCTCCAGAGTCAGCACGCCCCTCAAAGACATACTCACATTGATCCCAAACAGAATCAGTATCTCCCAAAGTCATTATCATGGGTTTTCCATGAATCTCATTATTCATGTAAGCTTCTCTTGAGTCAACTATAGGTTTTTCTTCTTCCAATTCGAGTTCAATCAGCTTCAAAGCCTTTATAGCCTGTCTTCTTGTTTCTGCTACAATAAACGCAATGGGCTGCCCAATGAACTTAACAGAATCTTCTGCAAGAAGCGGCTGGTCCTGAATAATATGTCCTATTTGATTAGACCCAGGAATATCTTTATATGTAAAGACTTTTACTACACCAGGTGCATTTTCTGCATTTATAATATCTACTTTTAATATTTTAGCTTTTGCAACAGGAGACCCAAATATTGCAGAATGAAGAGTGCCTTCCCGTGTTGGTAGGTCGTCGACATACTGTGATTTACCCTGTAAATGCATTTTCATATCTATATTTTTCACTTTGTCACCTCCGAAAATTGTACATATTCAGGAAACAATTTAATAAAATGTGCATAAAGCAATTGTCTAAGAAGCATTTTTTTGTACTTTGCACTTCCTCTTATATCATTGATAGGAGAAATTTCCTGCATTAATATCTCACCAGCTTCTTTTATCAATTTACTTGAAATATTCTTATCCTGCAAAAATTCTGAAGTTTTTATTAATTTCAATGGGATTGGAGCAACTCCACCTGCAGAAATATCGATACATTCAATTTTGTTATCTATCACCTTAAGTGTAATAGCAGAATTGCATGAAGCTATATCAAGATATTTTCTATTTGAAACTTTCTCAAAATTAAATAAACCGTTTTCCATTGGTAACGGTATTTGAATATTTTCTATATACTCATTTTTTTTCAGATCAATCTTTTTATATCCATGATAAAAATCACACAATACTACTTGTCTCTGTGTTTTATTATTTGTTATAATCAAAACTGCATCCAACACCAATAATATAATAGTTAAATCGCCTATAGGAGATGCATTTACAATGTTCCCTGCAATAGTAGCTTTATTTCTCATTATAGTAGAAGACACCAGAAGCAGATCATCTTTAATTGTAGGAAAATACTTATTAATAATATCTGAATTTCTGAATTCTTCAGTAGTAATACCAGCACCGACAGTAATAAAATTATCTCCTTCTTCTATACTATCCATTCCTGGGTGTTCAGAAATAAAGTCTAAGTCTCTATCAAGCAATTCATCAGTTCTTTGTACAAGAAGATCAGTTCCACCAGCAACAAATATAGGATTTATCAAAGTCTTTTTCATTAAAACTTCTTCATGTAATACAGACAATTTCTCCGGGATATCATGAAAATATTTAGGAAGAACAAATGATTCAATAAGATGTTCTGTTCTTGAATCTGCAGTTACTTCTTTGTTCGCAAACATGTCGCATAAAGTTTTAGCCGCTTTTCTGATGGATTCATACCCAGTACATCTACAAATATTCCCATCCAAGGCTGTGATAGCATCATCATAGCTAAAATCTCTACTAGACAGGAGAAAACCGGTTAAGGACAGAACTATGCCTGGAGTACAGAAACCACACTGAGAAGCATTATTATCATAGATAGACTGCTGGACAGTATTTAAATTTTTTAAATTAAGCCCTTCTACAGTAACAATATGCTTATTTTTTATTTCACCAATTGGGAGTAGACAGGAGGCACATGCCTTATACTTCATTGAACCTTCAGTTGTCAATTCACCTAGTAAAATAGTACAAGCACCACACTCTCCTTCCTTACAACCTTCCTTAGTACCAGTTAATCTGAATTCTTCCCTAATCATATCTAAAACAGATAAACCAAGATTAGAAGATATTTCAACTACTTTATCATTTATAATGCATTTAATCACTTACATCCTCCTTTAAGATACCTCAATAAGTAGCTAATGAGAACTTCTTTTTACATAGTCATTCACCAGATTTCTGCCGTAACTAAAGTTCCGAAAGATAAAGCTGTGAACAAACTATTCTGCCGTATTTAACTTTAAAAATACGATCATTTAAATAGTCTCATTTATAACCATATCGAGGACATTGTCTCTCTCAAAATTAATAATTTAAATAAATATCAAAAAAAGCGTCAATCATTTTAATATAGCATCTTGTTAAAAATACATAATGTTATTTAATTATATATATAGTAAAGAACAAAAACAAGTTAAGGTTAGAATAAGTACATATTATTTAAATACTTTTTATATTGGGAGATTATTATGTCTGATAGATTTATACCTATATCAATGAAAGAATTAACAACCTGGGTTTTTACAGAATTGAAAACAAAAGGTTCACTCTTTAACATTCCAAAAGAATTATTCTTTAAACCAGGAAAACAGAATACAGTTCTAGAGCAAGAATTATACGGGCATAAACTTGAAACCCCATTTGGGGTAGCTGCAGGACCACATACTCAAATGGCACAAAATATAATTTCTTCCTGGCTGTGTGGAGCAAGATTTATTGAATTAAAAACTGTTCAGACACTAGATGAGCTCGATGTTTCAAAACCTTGTATTGATCTTCTAGATGTCGGTTATAATGTTGAATGGTCTCAAGAACTTAAACTCGAAGAATCATTTGATGAATATCTACGTGCATGGGTTCTTATACATGCTCTTCATAATATATTTAATTTCCCCGGCAAAACGCCAGGTATGATTTTCAGTACAAGTGTAGGTTATAATTTCGATGGTATACTCCAGCCTAATGTTCAAAGATTTCTTAAAAATATGCAAAATGCCGGTAAGCTTCTTGATGAATACATTGAAATTGTTGCTAACTTCTATCCTGAAATAAGAGACATAGATATACCATATTGTTTATCTAATAATGTCACTCTATCAACAATGCATGGCTGTCCTCCTGAAGAAATCGGAAAAATAGCTTCATATTTGATTCAAGAAATGGGATTTAACACTAATGTAAAATTGAATCCCACTTTATTAGGTCCAGAGAAATTAAGAGATATTTTAAATAATAAGTTGGGTTATCGCGAAATAACAGTTCCTGATATTGCTTTCGAACACGACTTGAAATATCCCGATGCAATTCTACTTCTTAAAGATTTATTGAAAAAAGCTGAAAAGAAAGGTATCACATTTGGAGTCAAACTTTCAAATACCCTTAAAGTTGAAAACCATAGAACAATTTTTGACAAAAAAGAAAAAATGATGTATTTATCAGGAAGACCATTACATGCTCTAACAGTTAATTTAGCTCAAAAACTTTCTAAAGAATTTAATGGGGAGTTACTAATGTCTTTTGCAGGTGGAGCAGACTGTTTCAACGTTGGTGAACTACTTAGATGCGGCATGAAAACTATTACAGTTTCTTCAGATATACTACGTCCCGGTGGATTTACAAGAATCCTACAATATACAGAAAATGCAATTAGAATAATTAATAATCTGGAAGTTTCCAATATTTCCGAGTTGATATGCAAAGCGGCCAAAAAAATAGCCGGGTGTGATAATATTTTAGAAAATTTATCTAAAAACGATATGATAAAAAAATCCATTGTAATCAATTTAGATCAATATGGGAACTTTGTTATAACTGACCCATTGCTACATAGAGATACTTATGAACGTATTTCAACAAAGACTTCTAGGGAACTACAATTATTTGACTGTATTAAAGCACCTTGTACAGATGAATGCCCAGTGAACCAAAAAGTTCCTGAATACATAAAACAAATCAAAACAGGCGAAATAGAAACAGCAATCAAAACTGTTAGAGAGGATAACCCTCTTTCTTCTATTCTGAGTAGATCCTGCAATCATCAATGTGAGCTAACATGCACAAGAACCCATTACGACGAACCATTGGCAATAAGAGAATTAAAAAGATTTATTATTGATAAAGGCAATGATTTACATACTGTACAGAAAACTAATAAGAATAAAACCAAAATAAGTATAATAGGAGCTGGACCCTGTGGATTATCCGCTGCTTATTTTCTTGCACAGAATGGATATCAAATCACTCTATTTGAAGAAAAAGAACATGCTGCAGGAATGGTATCTGAAACTATACCTGCATATAGAGCAACATCTGACTCAATCGAAATTGACCTAAAGATTCTTAAAAACCTTGGTGTTGAAATTAAATATGGACAAAAGATAGGGCGTAATTTACAGCTATCAGAACTAATAAAGGGTGAATTCAAATATAATATAATTGCCGTAGGGGCTCAAAAAGGTATGCCTCTTGGAATACAGGGAGAGAATAGCTTAGGAGTGATTGATGGAATAGCTTTTCTTCGTAAGGCAAGAAATCAACGTGATTCTATCTCACTTGGTTCATCAATAGGTGTGATAGGTGCCGGTGATGTAGCTATGGATTGTGCTAGAGTAGCTAACCGTCTAAGTGATGGAAATGTTACAGTTATTTATCGTAGAACTATTGAACAAATGCCTGCACATAAAGAAGAACTAGATGCCCTTTTAGAAGAAGGTATATCAATAAAAGAATTAGCATCCCCCAAAGCCGTCATTTCTGAAAATGGAAAAATCACAGCATTAAAATGTACAAAAATGAAATTAGGAGCTCCTGATTCTTCGGGTAGAAAAAGGCCGGTTGAAATACCAAATTCAGACTTTGAAATAAGTCTAGATAATTTAATTGTGGCAATTGGTCAATTACCTGATTTTTCTTTCTTTGATAATTTACCCATAGAATTAAATAAAAAAGGTTATATTAATGTTGACAATAAAACTTTAGAAACATCTGTAAAAGGAATCTATGCTGGTGGTGACGCTATACAAAGTGGTCCTTTAACGATAGTAAAAGCTTGCGGAGATGGGAAAATTATTGCTGAAAGTATTAGAAAAATTGATGAACCTCTTCTAAAATCAAAATCAGTAAATGGTATAACTTGTGATGTCAACAGTGTTGAGTTGCTAAAAAAACGTGCGCACCGTGTATTCAGATATCCCGTGCCTCATACCCCTATTGCAAAAAGGAATGGTTTTTCTGAAATAATCCATACTTTTGAAGATGAAACAGCAATTCAGGAAGCAGAACGATGCTTAGAATGTGATACTTTCTGTAATACGTGTGTAACAGTTTGTCCCAACAAAGCAATATTTTCATATAAGACTGCTCCTTTTGAACAGCAAATTCAAGTTATAAATACAGATGAAATTGTTTGTGATACAGAATCATTTTCTATAACTCAAAGTTATCAAACAGCAATATTCACTCCTTTCTGCAACGAATGCGCTAATTGTGCAACATTTTGTCCAACATCGGGAAAACCTTTCTCTGATAAACCTAGACTCTATAATAAATTCAATGACTTTGAAAAACAAAGTGATAATGCGTTTATGATTTTCAAACAAAATGGCAATAACAGTATTAAAGCGAAATTTAATGATACATTACATGAATTAATATTGTCAGATGTTCTTTTATACTCATGCCCTGAATTCAATATTAAATTGGATAAAGATGATTTTAAATTAATAAATATTGAAAAGAAGTTGAATGTATCAGTAAGTAAAGCTGTATCATTAAAAAGCTGTGCTATTATGTATACTTTATTGAAAGGAATAACTGAGTCTATGACTGAATTACCCGTGAGTCAGTGAGTCAGTGAGTCAGTAAGTCAGTAAGTCAGTAAGCAGTAAGCAGTAAGCAGTAAGTCAGTAAGTCAGTAAGTCAGTAAGTCAGTAAGTCAGTAAGTCAGTAAGCAGTAAGTCAGTAAGCAGTAAGTCAGTGAGTCAGTGAGTCCGTGAGTCAGTAAGTCAGTAAGTCAGTAAGTCAGTAAGCAGTAAGTCAGTAAGTCAGTAAGCAGTAAGTCAGTAAGTCAGTAAGCAGTAAGCAGTAAGTCAGTAAGCAGTAAGTCAGTAAGCAGTAAGTCAGTAAGCAGTAAGTCAGTAAGTCAGTAAGCAACCTGCCACGGCAAAACATAGTGAAGACGATAAGCAGTTGATTTTAAAACAGGAATTTATTATGAAGAAAATTAATGTGAAATTATCTTTTACCGGGGTAATTGATATAAAGAATATTAAAAGTGACTCTGTTATGGAATTAAATGAATGCACAAATATAAGCAGTCTACTTTCAATACTTAAAATTCGCAAAGAACATCAAAAATATATAATATCTATTATCAATGAAGATAAAAAAAGATTAGACTATATTCTAAAAGATGGAGATCACATAAGTCTTTATCTGCCTATAGGCGGAGGGTGAGTTCAGTGAGTCAGTGAGTCAGTGAGTCAGTGAGTCAGTGAGTCAGTGAGTCAGTGAGTCAGTGAGTCAGTGAGTCAGTGAGTCAGTGAGTCAGTGAGTCAGTAAGTCTGTTTGTAGGGGCTGCCCTATGTGGCTACCCTTTTCTTGTAAATTGGTAAGTCAGTGAGTTCCTCCTTCGCCAAGGCTTCGGCGGACAAGTAGTGAGTCGGCCTGCCCTGCATAGTTGCAAAGCAAACGAAGCACGGGTGAGACAGTTTGTAGGGGCTGCCCTTTTCTTGTAAATCGACGAACAGTGAACTAACTGTATTAACTATAAAATATTAAAAA
>Ga0307987_1001816_pt1 | contig 11521 bp, 9 predicted proteins | sample EllFjometagen181_FD_203157 | JGI IMG/M metagenome (GOLD analysis project Ga0307987, IMG submission 203157) | Marine microbial communities from Ellis Fjord, Antarctic Ocean - #181 | ecosystem: Environmental > Aquatic > Marine > Unclassified | place: Southern Ocean | collected 2014-10-08 | reverse complement strand
TTTAGATTTTATAAATTTAGATTTTATAAATTTAGATTTTATAAATTTAGATGAGGAGAAAAAAAATGACCATAAAACTTGGAATAAACGGATTTGGCCGAATCGGCCGAATGATTTTCAGAGCTGCCGCTGATATGCCGGAGATAGAAATAACCGCCATCAACGACCTGACCGACACACAAACAACTGCCCACCTCCTTAAATATGATTCTGTCCATGGCTGCTTTAATAAAAGCGTTACGGCAAAAGAAGGCGCTATTGTGGTAGAGGGGCGGGAAATAAAAGTAACTAATTTTAAAGATCCGGCACAAATTCCCTGGCAAGCAGCACAAGTGGATGTGGTCTGTGAATGCACCGGATTTTTCAGGGACAGGGAAAGTGCTTCCAAGCATTTGGACGGCGGTGCAAAAAAAGTATTGATCTCCGCCCCTGCCACAAATCCGGATATTACCATTGTCATGGGCGTCAACCATGAAGACTATGACCCAGCAAGTCATCACATTATATCCAACGCCTCTTGTACCACCAATTGCCTGGCCCCGGTTGCCAAGGTTTTGCTTGAAAATTTCGGGATCATGTCGGGCATGATGACCACCATCCATGCCTATACAGGTGACCAGCGGATCCTTGATTTTCCCCATAAAGATCTTAGAAGGTCCAGGGCAGCAGGACTTTCCATGATTCCGACCACCACAGGGGCTGCCAAAGCCGTTGCCCTGGTTCTGCCGGAACTTGCGGGCAAGCTCAATGGAATGTCGGTTCGGGTCCCCACCCCCAATGTTTCCATGGTGGATCTTGTGGTCCTTACCGAAAAAACGAATCTGACAAAAGAAGAGGTTAATTTGGCCCTTGAGCGGGCATCCAAAGAAAACCTGGCCGGTATCCTAGGGTATAGCGACCTGCCCCTGGTTTCCATAGACTATAATTCAAACCCCTTGTCATCCATTGTGGATGCCGCTTGTACAGATGTGATCAACGGGAACATGGTAAAAATTTATTCCTGGTATGACAATGAAACAGGGTATTCAAGCCGGATGATTGACCTTGCCGTCATGGTGGGCCAATCCCTATAAACCGGGTCCCAATAAACTTAAGCGGAGGCAAACTATGAGCAGACGACCCTTTATTGCCGGGAATTGGAAGATGTATAAAACCGGCCCTGAAGCAGTACAAACAGCCATCCATCTAGCCAAACTGTGTTCGGGTCTAAATGACCCCGAAATAATGATTGCCCCCACCCATCTGTCGTTACCCCTGGTCGCCCAGGCCGTCAATGGTTTAGCCAGAACTGGTTCAGCCGTAAAAGTAGGGGCCCAGAACCTTTATTTCGAACAAGAAGGCGCCTTTACCGGGGAGGTGTCAGCGGATATGATAAAAACTGCCGGGGCTGAGTATACCCTCATCGGCCATTCTGAAAGGCGCCAGCTTTTTGGAGAAACCGATTCCGCTGTCTGTCAAAAAATCAAGGCCGCCCTTGGAGCTGGATTAAAACCGGTCTTGTGTATTGGTGAAACCGAAGCGCAACGGGATGACGGAAAAACCTATTTTATTCTTGACAAACAGGTCTCAGATGGGTTAAAAGGCTTTGGTCTTGGGGAATTATCCGAGCTTGTCCTGGCCTATGAACCGGTGTGGGCAATCGGCACTGGAAAGACAGCCAGTATTGAGCAGGTGGCCCAGGTGCATCAACATTTAAGATCCTTGCTTGAACGTTTGTTTTCAAAGGATTTGGCGGACAGAACAAGAATATTGTACGGTGGTTCCGTCAAGCCTGAAAATGTGAAGGAGCTCATGGGTATCAAGGACGTAGACGGCGCTCTGGTAGGTGGAGCAAGTCTTGATGCAGATAAGTTTATTAAGATTATCAAATATAACGAATAAGGTATAATAAATAACAATGACAACTATAATAGTCGGTTTACATGTTAGTGTTTGCATCCTTCTGATTCTGATTGTTCTGCTCCAAGGCGGTAAAGGAGCAGAAATGGGAGCCTCCATTGGCGGCGGCGGCAGCCAGACATTTTTTGGAGCTGCAGGTCCTGCCAATATATTGACAAAAGTCACCACGGTTGTTGCCATTGTTTTCATGGTAACCTCCCTGACCCTGGCGTATTTGTCAGGTCATCAGTCCGAATCCAGTGTGATGACAGGCGACACAACCCCGGTAGAGACAACCTCAGAATAATAGACCGCATTAAAATATATGCCGAAGTGGTGGAATTGGTAGACACGCACGCTTGAGGGGCGTGTGGGGCGACCCGTGGGAGTTCAAATCTCCCCTTCGGCACCAAAATAAAAAAAGCTGCGGACATTAGTTCGCAGCTTTTTTACTTTGAACTAAAGGTCTTGTATGGTCGATAAGAACAAAAGCAATCCTAAAATAAATTGTTATAAATGCAATTACTTTTATGTGACCTGGGACCCCCAGAATCCCAATGGGTGCAAAGCCATGGGGTTTAAATCAAAGCAGCTTCCCAGTATCACGGTTTTTCGATCCTCTGGAAAACCCTGTCAACTTTTTTCAGAAAAAACCATTAGAAAACCCGACCCGTCTTGAATTATTCGAAACCTTGTTTATATTATCCCTATTATGACTGATAAAATACACATCCAGGGGCAGGACCCCGAGGGGCAAGACCCCAGAAAAATAGAAAAAGAGCTGGGCGAGTTTTTAAACAAAAAATTTGGCGGAAACGTAAAGATCATCTCACCTTCCACCCAACCCCAGCAAGAAGCCATCAGCGGCAAGATGCCCTCCAAGGGTAAAAAAGAGCTGATAAATTTTAATTTAAAACCAGCCGACCTCATTGACTATCTGGATCAATATGTGGTCAGACAGGACAAGGCAAAATCGGTTTTAGCAACCAAGATCTGTACCCATTTTAACCGGATCCGTCACCAGGAGAGCTCCGGGGGTGAAATTTTTAAAATTACCGGCAACATAAAGTCAAACATTTTGATGCTGGGGCCCACTGGGATCGGCAAGACCTATCTCATTAAACTCATTGCAAAAAAATTAGGGGTTCCCTTTGTAAAAGCAGATGCCACCAAATTTTCTGAAACCGGATATGTAGGCGGCGATGTGGAAGATCTGATACGCGATCTGGTCAAGGAAGCAGATGATAATATAGACCTTGCCGAATGCGGCATCGTCTATGTGGATGAAATTGATAAAATTGCAGCCAGTCCCAATGTCATGGGAGCTCAGGTTTCCAAGACCGGCGTCCAGAGAGCGCTTTTAAAACCCATGGAAGAAACCGAAGTGGATCTTAAGGTCCCCCATGATCCGGTTTCCATGATGCAAGAACTTGAATCCTTTCAAAGAACCGGCAAAAGAAACCAGCGCAGGGTCAACACAGCCAATATTCTTTTTATTTTAAGCGGTGCCTTTTCAGGCCTAACCGATGTCATCAAAAAAAGATTGAGCAAACAGAGCATCGGCTTTGGCTCTCTACTGACGATAGCCCATGAAGAGATTGATCTTTTAAAACAGGCTAGGACAGAAGACCTTGTCGAATTTGGGTTTGAATCTGAATTTATTGGCAGGGTTCCGGTACGATGCGTCCTTGACACCCTGAGTGAAACCGACCTCTATGCCATTCTTAAAATGCCCAACAACCCCGTTATTTTAAGCAAAAAACTGGATTTTGCGGCCTATGGTATTGATATCGTCTTCACCGACGCTGCCTTAAAAACCCTTGCAAAGAAGGCTGCCATTGAAAACACCGGTGCCAGGGGGCTTGTCAGTGTGGTGGAAGAATCATTGCTTGGCTTTGAAGAGAAACTGCCCTCCACCCAAATATCCACCTTTACCGTCACCCAAAATGTTCTGGATGATCCGGAGGGTCAGCTTGAAAAGCTGATCGCCGGAAACAGCTGTAAAGTGTTGAAAAAAGAACACCTTCAGGCAAAAAATGAGTATAAACGCTATATCACCGAATATATCAAAAAAAACTGGAAGGTTTTTTCCATCCGCCATGGACTGACCCTTTCTCAGATTCGCTGCAAAATGGTTGCCCAGTATTATACCGGAAATGTCATGGAAGTTGAGGATGCCGTTAAGCAAATCAAACGCTTCCATGATTCGGTAAAGGAGATTGAAGTTGAGGTATCCAAAAGCTATGATTTAAACATTGTTTTTGAAGAAGATGCCATTGATTTCATCATCCAGCAATTCATCGACCATAGTGCCACCAGTGAAGAAATTTTATCAAAGCTCTATGACGATTTTTATGACGGATTTAATCTGATCCGGGAAAAATCGGGGAAAAACAGATTTTTCCTCTCCAAAGCAGCCCTCATAGACCATGAAACATACCTTAATGACCTTATCAGGAAAGAAATAAAATGATTGGAATTTCAAAACTTTATTGTGCAACTGTTGAACCCTCGGACACCCTGAGATACTCAAGGGACTCTGGACAACTGCCTTCACATCTGTTGCAGTTTTCAATTGATAAAAAACCAGTGGTGGTCTGGAACATGACCCGCCGATGTAATTTAAAATGTGTTCACTGCTATGCCAGGAGTGAAGACATTTCCTATGACAATGAGCTTAACCACGAACAAAGCCTTGCCATGATTGATGATCTTGCAAAATTCGGAGTGCCGGTACTGCTGTTTTCAGGCGGAGAGCCCCTGATCCATCCCCGGCTTCTGGAATATGCCCAATATGCCGTCAGTAAAGGAATGAGAGCCGTTATTTCAACAAACGGCACCCTGATCACCCGGGAAAAAGCACGCGCCTTAAAGGAGATTGGTCTGTCCTATGTGGGCATCAGCCTGGATGGTATTGAAGCAACACATGACAAGTTTCGGGGTGTCAAAGGATCTTTCAAACGTGCCATTGAAGGCATTGACCACTGCCAGGAAGCCGGCATCAAAGTGGGGGTGAGGTTTGCCATCAACAAACGAAATGTCCAGGATATACCGCAGATTTTTGATCTTCTTGAAGAAAAAAATATTCCCAGGGCCTGTTTCTATCACCTGGTCTACTCGGGCAGGGGATCTGAGATTGCCAAGGAAGACCTTTCCCATGAAGAGACAAGAAAGGTATTGGATCTGATCATGGACAGAACCCGGGATCTCCACGATCGGAACATGCCAAAGGAAATTCTCACAGTGGACAACCATGCCGACGGTCCCTATTTATACCAGCGCCTCCAGAGGGAAAACCCGGAACGGGCAGCCGATGTATTGAAGCTGCTTGAAATGAATGAGGGTAATAATTCCGGACGCGGTATCGGGTGTATTTCATGGGACGGCCAGGTTCACCCGGATCAATTCTGGCGGGAAAAAGTACTGGGAAATGTTAAAGAGAAACCCTTTTCCGAAATCTGGATGGATCCTGAAAATGAATTTTTGATGAAAATGAAGGACAAAAAACATCATGTCAAGGGAAGATGCGCCCAGTGCAAATGGCTCGATATTTGTGCCGGCAATTTCAGGGCAAGGGCGGAATCCGTGAATAATGATCCCTGGGACTCAGATCCTGCATGCTATCTGACCGATGATGAAATTAGAAAGGACGAGATTAAAAAGGATGAAATCAAAAAGGAGGAAAAATAATGTTGTTTCCAGATGCCAGGGGCAGACGATTGCGGGCCAACGACAATTTCAGGCGAATGATCCGGGAAACCAAAATATCATCAGATGATTTGATCATGCCCCTGTTTGCCATAGACGGCAAGTCTGTTAAAAAACCCATTGCCTCCATGCCCGGTCAATTTCACCTTTCCTGTGATAATATTGTTAAAACAGCCAAAGAGGCCAAAGAAGCCGGCGTGCCCGCCATTATCTTGTTTGGGGTTGCGGATAAAAAAGACCCCCTTGCCACAAGAGCCTATGCATCGGATTCCATTGTTCAAAAAGCCGTAGCCGCGGTCAAGGAAAAGGTGCCGGACATCACGGTGATCACCGATGTCTGTTTATGCGCCTACACGGATCATGGTCATTGCGGAGTAGTGGACAAGGGAATCATCGACAACGATGCCTCTTTGGATCTTCTCGCTAAAACCGCCCTTTCCCATGTGCAGGCAGGTGCCGACATGGTGGCCCCTTCCGATATGATGGACGGACGGGTGGGTGAAATCCGCCAGACTCTGGACGAAGAAAATTTTTCCCACATCCCCATCATGTCCTATGCAGTTAAATACTGCTCTGCCTTTTACGGTCCCTTCAGAGAAGCTGCCGATTCAGCTCCAAAGTTCGGCGACAGAAAAACCTACCAGATGGATCCTGCCAATTCACTTGAAGCCGTCAGGGAAGCCACCATGGACATTGAAGAGGGGGCCGACATCATCATGGTAAAACCCGCCCTGTCCTACCTGGATATTATCTATCGACTCAAACAAGAAATCGATCTTCCCATCGCCGCCTATAATGTCAGCGGGGAATACAGCATCATGAAAGCCGGAGAGCTGATGGGCTGGGTGGATGCCAAGTCCATGATCATGGAAACCCTTATTTCCATCAAACGGGCCGGAGCTGATATCATATTGACCTATTCCGCCATTGATGTTGCAAGGGAGTTGAACCGCTAATGAACCATCCTCATACACAAGGACTGCCCAGCAGCGGACACGAAGCCCATGGCAAAGGTCAACCCGGTAATGCCAATACCATTCGCCTGGTTGCCTGGGAAACCACCAGAAGATGCAACTTAAATTGTAAACATTGCAGGGCCGGGGCAGAAAATCATCCCTATGAAAATGAACTTTCCACCCAGGACTCGTACAAACTTTTGGACCAGATCAGGGAGGTGGGAACTCCCATCATCATTCTCACCGGTGGTGAACCCTTACTCCGGGAAGATATATTTGATATCGCCTCTTATGGCACCAAAATTGGCCTGCGCATGGTCATGGCACCCAACGGCACCCTGATCACCCCAGACATGGCACAAAGAATCAAAAAAAGCGGGATAAAACGGATCAGCGTCAGCCTGGACGGATCCACAGCCCAAAGTCATGATGATTTCAGGGGACTTAAAAACGCCTTTAACGATGCCATCCGGGGCATCAAAATTGCCAAGGCTGCCGGTATTGAATTTCAAATCAACACCGTTATCACCAAAACCAACTTAGATGAAATCCCAAAGATTTTAAGCCTGGCAGAATCTTTGGGGGCTGTGGCCCACCATATTTTCCTCCTGGTGCCCACAGGCCGGGGAAAATATATTGCAGACTCTGCCATCGACGCCAAGGAATATGAGCAGACCCTGAACTGGTTCTATGACCAACGGGAGAAAACCAGCCTCCAGCTCAAGGCCACCTGTGCCCCCCACTATTATCGAATTTTACGCCAGCGGGCAAAGGCAGACGGCAAAAAGGTCACCTTTGAAACCCACGGACTGGATGCCGTGACCAGGGGATGTCTTGCCGGTACCGGGTTTTGCTTTATCTCCCATGTGGGCCGGGTTCAGACCTGCGGATTTCTCGACGTGACCTGCGGGGACATCACACAGCAGACCTTTAAGGATGTATGGGAAAACTCCACCGTATTTAATGAACTCAGGGATTTTAACAACCTTGAAGGTAAATGCGGAATCTGTGAATACAAAAATGTGTGCGGGGGATGCCGCGCCCGGGCCTATGAAGCCACGGGCAGTTATCTTGCAGAAGAACCCCTGTGTACCTACCAGCCCAAAAAACACCCCCCTTACTGAATGGAATTGAGTACCAGGGAGATAGGCCTGTCCTCTTCTGTGTCACCGGCAAAACGGATAGGACCCGGCTGACGATAATGGTCCTCTCCAGCATCTGCTGCCACCCATTTATCCCGTAAGGCTTTAAAGACCCTGAATCCATTTGAGTTCAGGTCCACCAGACTTTTTTCGATTACCAGCTCCAGCTTGCCCTTTCTCTCTTCCAAATGCATGAGTTTGGCAATGGGAATACCAATGGGTTCCCATTGATCAAAGTCCATTTCAAGATTCCGGATGGCGGCCATCTGACCGGTGGCATTTCCGGCAATGAGGTGGAATGTGGTCAACCCGAGGTTATAGGTATAATTGCAGTCAAAATGACTGGGAGCTGTTCCCCTGCCGTCATATCCATAAAAATGGGTCTGGGTTTTAAAATTGGGCTGGGAATTCTTAAAAACCTGGACAATGGCACCGGGGACATTCTGTTCAGTATCCATGAGTTCATTGCTGACAAGTGCCTGCTTCAAGGTCTTTTGAGAGATAATCGTCTCTTTGACCAAAAGATATTCGGCCTTGGGGTTTCTAAAAAGATACCCTTCATATAAATCCGAATCCAGATGCTGGGCAGCCATAATGGCCTTGTACTCGGTATTTTTAATCCCAATTTTATAGACCCCCTGCTCCTTTAAAACCCCCAGATACTCCTTGACCATGTCCATGACCATCTTTTCTGTTTTAACCTGGGAAAACTGAAAGTTTCCGTGGAGATCCCGTTCCACCATCAGGCCTTCCCTGAAAAAGGGGGGCAATTGGTTGAACAATTCGTCATCCCGAAGATTCCAGATGGGAAAGGCACTCTTGTCTATCATTCCCTGGCTGATCCACCTTAAATACTCCAGTTTATCCGCAAGTCCCGGAAAAGCCCTGTGAAAATCAATATCATGAATGGTGTTGTACTCGGCAATTATTTTATTGAGCTTTATGATAAATACTTGAATTTCATTGATAAATTCGAGTATCCCTTCGGGAATGATCATGATACCGTAATTTTTACCGACAGCTGCCCGCTTCACAATGGTATCGCAGATGAGTCGCGACAGATGCCGCAGGGTAATGCCAAAGGCATTATAATCAGTGGTGTTATTTTCCTTTGCCTTTGCAAGACGGTCCTGGTCAACATAATCGGCCAGCTCCTCTCCAATCAGGGAAAGGGTGGCATGGGTCTGGAGGGCGCTTTCCAATGTTAGATGACTTGCCACCCGGCCCATGACTTTGCAGATGTGCCAGTATTTAACAGTGGACTCACAATCGGTGGCCAGATTGCTGATATTCTGGGAAAAGGCCCTGGCAGCGCTGTGAAAACCAAAGGAGATGGCACAAAGAACATCTCCGTCATCGGTTGATACCTGGATATCCCCATCAATGGTTTTGGGAACCCCAATGACCTTGATACCAAATTTTTTATAATGCTGGGCAAGAAAAGCGGCATTGGTGTTGGAATCATCTCCGCCGATGACCACCAATGCATCCAGCGCAAGATTCATGCAGGTTTTTAAGGAAGCATCCATTTTCTTGTCTGAATCAATTTTTGTTCTGCCTGTTTTTATCATGGAAAAACCGCCCATGTTGCGGTGGGCATCCACAAGTTCCCGGGTTATCTCCATATACTTTGATTCAATCAACCCGTCTGTTCCCATCAAAAATCCAAACACCTTTGATTCCGGATTGTAGCGTTTGACTTCATCAAAAAGGCCTGCAATCACATTATGCCCGCCCGGAGCCGGCCCCCCGGAAAACACCACCCCGATATTTCGTTTCTTTGAAAACGCCTGTTTCTGTGCTTCAGAAACTTCATCCCCAATGGTCACCTTTTGAACCGGGTTGCAAATGATGTCTGGAAGAACCTTTTGGGCTTCCTTGTCATTGGTGAACCGATATTGGGGCTGGTCCTCCAGCAATGAACAGCCTCGGGTAAAAATTTTGATCTTTTTCGGTGAAAATGATCTTCTGGCGAGTGCTTCACTATTAAGGTCTGCTGTAACCGTTTTTGCAATTGGATGATTCAGTAAATAATCGAGTTCTATCTCAGATCCCATTCCCGCTCCTGTAACAATTTTAATTAGGATTCCCTTGTTTTTTCCACCAGTCTAATGAACCAATACCTGGTTCCTTCCCTTTGCTTTTGCCTTGTACACGGCCACATCTGCCCGCTCAAAAACCTGCAGATGGCTTGTGTCCTTTTCTTGTACCTGGGTAACGCCTATACTCACCGTAACCCTTACGGTTTCTTTTTTGTACAAAAATTCAATTTTTTCGATGGTCTGCCGGATCTTTTCCGCGGCTTCTTTTACACCAACAGCATCTGTTTGGGGCATAATAACCACAAATTCTTCCCCCCCATACCGGGCCAGCATATCATTTTTACGCAGCAAGGGCAGAGATCTTTTGATAATTTCCTGGAGACACTTGTCTCCGATGGCATGCCCATATCGGTCATTGATATTCTTGAATTTATCCGCATCAATCAACAACAGGGAAAAATGGGTGCCGTACCGCAAAAACCGTTCCATCTCATCTTCGATTTTTTTATCATAGGCCCACCGGTTAAAGGAGCCGGTCAATTGATCCTGGTTTAATTTTTCTTCAAGCTGTTCAGAATGTTGGGTGGCTTCATTCAATTCCTGCTTTAATCGGGCAAACCCGGTCTTAAAAATATGCCGGTTTTTCTCGGCCGCAGCTTTAATGGCCTTGTCCTTTAATTGTTTTTTGGTCAATGCCTGTTCAATGGAGGCCAGTCTTTGGGTAATCTGAAGTTTCAAATCATCCAGACTGGTTGCCACATCAGACGTTGTTTGCAGGCCTGTCAGTTCTGTATTTAAGAATGTCTCAAACCCTGAGTTAGATGAAAAAAGGGAATTGGTCTGATCATGGGAGAAAGCAAATGTTGCTTCAATATCCAGAATCTTGCCCACAATATCCTGGACAAAGGAATTTATTTTTCCCCGGTCCTGGTTGGCTTCGTCAATATAGGCAAAGACCAGACCAAAAATACTTTCTCGGATATCTGCGATATCCTGGGTATCTTGTGCACCTAATATTCTGGTCGTTATATTCTCCATGCGGTCGGCATATTTTTTATCAAGGGTGAATCTGAGGGTATTGAGAATCTCCTGATAGCTTTGCTTAAAATCATCAATAAAATTATTGGATGAAGATTTTATGAGAGAGGCTAATATCCCTTTTTTCAATGCCCCACTCAAGTCTTTACAAACCCCTTCAAAATGGGTATCCCCTGCCGCCACCGTATCTATGATGACGGGAAAATATTTGCGATAGAGCCTGTCCTGGTTTTCAAATTTTTCCTCAACAGCATCCAGTTCTTTTACAAGACTGTCTTTTTGAGACAACAGTTTTTTAACCTGTTCCTTCAACACCACTATTTTCTCATCCAAAGGCTTCGCCATGGGTCACCTTCCCTTATTATCTAAAAATATCTTTTGTTTATTTTTATCGGTTGGTGCACAGAAAGTAAAGTATCATTCTCATTTAGCCTCATCTTGTTAAGTTCCATTATTAAGTTCCATTGTTATTTTCCATTGTTATTTTCCTTGTCTTGTCTTGATTCTGGTTTCTAAAAATTGTAAAAGAGCATACTCGCTTAAATAATAAACAACTAACGTATGATCCAAGGAGACAATCATTGGCTTTTAATATATTCAAGAAAAAAAGTGTGCCGAAAAAAAATGAACCAGAAAAAAATATAGAAACAAAGAAACCAGCCGACAGCATGTTTTCCCGGTTAAAAACCGGGTTGAGCAAAACCCGAGCCGTACTGAATACAGATATCAATGAACTGTTTGTGGCGGCCAAAGAGAT
>Ga0307987_1001813_pt1 | contig 11527 bp, 13 predicted proteins | sample EllFjometagen181_FD_203157 | JGI IMG/M metagenome (GOLD analysis project Ga0307987, IMG submission 203157) | Marine microbial communities from Ellis Fjord, Antarctic Ocean - #181 | ecosystem: Environmental > Aquatic > Marine > Unclassified | place: Southern Ocean | collected 2014-10-08 | reverse complement strand
GCAAAATCGGCACTGTTTCATTTTTCGCATCGTTCGGCTCGAATTCTTTCCTTGGATATTCCTTGTTGGCTGTTGGATATTCTCCCGATTTTCCGGAATTTCTATCTTCCAACCCTTTTCGGATAAGGTCTAACTACAAAAAGATCCATGACTCCTGCATCAAATATTAACTCAACAGGGACTCGTGAATCTGAACAGGTTGTGATGGTTGCATAAGCAAATTCAGCCTGATTTGTATTTCCTGCCTTTGCAATACGGGCAGCATTAGCATTGGGATGGGTGGATTTGCCCATGTAAAAGCGTTCATTGCCATTTTTGAGCATAGTCAGTGCTTCATTAGAACTCGGATTGAGAACACTTTCCACCGCATTTTGCGCCCCCACAGTTACTTGGACGACCAAAAAGATTGAACATAACATACAACATTTTGTAACGTATTTCATAGTATTTTCCTTTACAGGGATTTTGATAATGCTTGTTGAAAACTTGCCGTGTCCGGCCGTAGCTTGCAAAGCGAAGGCTGATGGCTCTCTTCTTTCCTATAAAGCTTTAACTTGTTTTGGAATTTTGTGGTACAGGGATTTGTGGCGAAGCCAAACAAATAACTGCTCACTAGCTTTGCTAGTCCCGCTCTGCGGGATAACACAACATAATAAATTAGTGAAAATTAGCGTCATTCGGTTACAAAAAGATTGGTTAGATTCATGGTTAATACTCTTTCTTTAAGCCCTTTGTGCCCTTTGTACTACAACCCTTCATTTTCTTGCCCAGCTATTAACAATATAAGAGATTGTTAGTAGCTGGGTTATGGGCGATTATTATTTTAAACATTTCTAACAATATATTTGTCAATAGCTTACAAATTAATTTCACACCTGTCAACCTTTCATGATAATGAGTCCAGCTACTAATTTCAGAACAATTTAATTTCGTAATTGTAAGAGCCGCTTTATATCTTAGTAGCTGGATATCACTCCCGTTCTTGCAAAATAATACTGATTTGCAGATTTTAAGGTAGCATAACCTTCTATCCCGCAGAGCGGGACTAGCAAAGCTAGGTAGGCGTTCTTCACTTGCAACGAAGATCGTTGCGTTACCTTGGGGTAGCTCAACCTTCTAGGTTGTTGGCGTTCTTCACTTGCACACGACCAACGGGAGAGAGGCTGGAGTTTACGACAGCAATGAGTGCAACGAATGGCCTATCTGCTTCATCTGCGAAATCTGCGGATAAAACCTCTTATCTTCGCGTTCTCTTCGAAAGATCATTCATAATTCTTTGATTTAAAATGCAAATCCATTTGTGGAAATGGTATAGTAATTTTATTTTCAGCAAATTTTTGATTTATAATTTTACGAATGTCAGCTTTGACCTTGTTAATTCTAAAAATATTTGAACTGAAAAATAAGACTTGAAAATCTAATGATGAATTTCCGAAATCCACTAATCTTCCTTCAATTGAGTCCTTATCCTCAATATCAGGATGTGCAAGAGCACTCTCTTCCAAGGTTTTTATAACTAAATCAACATCACTACCATAAGCAACTCCAACACCAATTCTAAAACGAGTCTTTCTTGACTGATGGCTCCAATTTATTACCTTATTAGTTGTAATTAAAGAGTTAGGTATTATTATAGAAATATCATCTCTATTAAGCCCTTTTGAGGTTCTCAATCCAATATCTTGCATCTTTACAACATCACCATCTATTTCTAATACATCATCTATTTTTATTGACCTCTCAGAAAGTAATATTATTCCAGATATAATATCGTTAAATGTCTGCTGTAATCCTAAGCCTACTCCAACAAGTAAAGCTGCTGAACCGGCAATTAATACGGTAAGTTTAATTCCGATGGTCTCTAAAATAAAACCAATAGCAATAACCCATATTACATATTTAATGATTTGGAATAACGCATAAGTATTCCCAGTATCAATTTTTTAAACATATATTTACGATATATTGCTTTTTTAATGGTCCATAATATGACTTTAGTAGCCACAAAAATTAATAAAAGAGTTGCTAATGTATAAACCCTTATATCACATTCTCCCATGCTAATAAGTCCAAAATTCAATAAATTATTTAATTTTTCCATCTTCTCTCTTTATAATTAATCCTAGAGCAATGAACGATTGATTTGTCGTGTAGATGTGTTAGCGCGGACAAGGTTGGCTTCTCAAAAAAATAGAAGCATAGTGAGCTATGTTTTTTTTTGGAGAAAATCAACGGTCGCCGCAGGTAACAGGTAAAAGATCAACCGTGAATTGCTCTAACCTCGCAGAGCACGTAGCACGCATTTCCTCATTTGTTATAAATGCCGGCGGAGCTATTCAATAGTTTACCCTTTACCGTTTACCATTTACCATTTTTCTAACATCCGTCCCATAGGTCGCATCCGTCCCACCTTTTTCTGCGACTGTGTCACGCCGTCTTGTCGAGTCGTAGTACCGAAGGCTGAAGCAACTGCGAAGGCGGAAACCTTTAGGCGAAGCATGGATTCCTATCTCTTAGCACTTACCACGTATCACGAATTCACTCGTACGAGCAGATTCAATATCTGCCCTCAACGATAAACGATTATGTCCCATCCGATCAACGACTCACGCATTTCTTAACTCTTATACCTTACTGGCTTTCTTGTCTTTTTTCTCTTTACGCTTTTCTTTTAATGTTTTTGTGGATACTTTTTTTACGCTCTTTTGGGAATCTTTACCTTTAGCCATGATTTACTCCTTGTTTTGATTTGTTTTATAACAATTATTACTACGACGTTCGTACAATAATGCTTTATAATATTCATCAACTATATAGTATATTTGTCATTTTGTAAATTCTTTTTTTTCGTTTACCGTTTTTTACATCCGTCCCACCGATTTCCCCGTACGGGCAGATTCCATATCTGCCCTCCCCTCGCTTGGCTCCGCCAAGCACATAACTCCCATATCTCCCATAATTCCCATATCCCTAAATCTTTTTCCCTTTCTTCTTCCTACTATCTCCGCATTTCCACATTTCTCTATAATACCTGCGGAGCTTTTCCACCCTTTACCCTTTACACTTTCTTTCACCCTTTACCCTTTCTTCCCCCCCCGTACGGGCAGATTCCATATCTGCCCTTTCTGACAAACGATTTACGTCCTTTTTGTCTTTTTCTTTTCCTTGGACATTGGTTATTGAGTATTGGATATTCATTTTTTCTCTTCTTAACTCTTTTTTACCCTTTACCCTCCCATTCCCTCGAAGACCAAAAAAAAAGAATGGTTGAAGCGAACTCCACCATTCTTAATTTTTACCCCACCAGCGGCATCCCTGAATTATTAATTCTTAATTGATTCATTCCTGCCCACAGCAGTGCAACTGTATACTATACACTGTACACTATGCACTACGAGCAACGCTCGTCCATTTTCGAATTTTCGAATTTACGAATTTGTATTAAAGTCTCGGCAGCATAAATCCACCATCAACATTAATAACCTGACCTGTTGAATACGCCAAATCGCCTGCAACAAGAGACCTACAAACCTTACCTATGTCTTCAGGAAGTCCCCATCTTGCCTGAACAAGAAGATCCTCTTCAAATATAAGCTTGTCATATTTGGAAGTTACACCAGAAGTCATCTCTGTCATGATAATCCCTGGCTTAATTTCGTAAACAGGTATATTGTACTCGCCAAGGCGAACAGCAAAAAGCTTTGTCATCATACTAAGACCTGCCTTTGATACACAATACTCACCCCTTGCAACTGATGCCACATCTGAAGAAATAGATGTAATATTAATAATTGCTGCTTCAAATGATTCATCAGCTTGCTTCCACTCAACCATTTTGTTTGCAAAAGCTTGCGTCAGAAAATATGGTCCCTGAAGATTAATCTTCATCAATCTTTCAAAACTCTCTTCCGTAGCGTCCAGAATATCATTACGAACATTTGGAGCTACACCTGCATTATTAATCAAGAAGTTCAACTTGCCAAACTCTGCTTCAACTTTTGCAACCATTTTTTGGCGATCTTCTTTTTTAGAAACATCAGCCTGACAGTAAATAACTCTGCCACCAAAAGATTTTAACTCCTCAATTGCTTCTGTCACAGCAGACTCATCTACAACATCATCAATGGCAACATCATATCCAGCCTCTGCAAGACATCTTGCAATTCCAAAACCAATTCCACGTCTTCCGCCTGTTACTAAAACCGTTTTATTCATTCTTATTTCCTTTCAAAAGAAGTGTACAGTACATAGTGTACAGTACACAGTTTAACTCTGCGAGGCTATAAAGTCACTTCGTTCCTTTATTTATAACCCCAACATTCGTAATTTGTAATTATTAATTCGTAATTGGTTAAGCCTGCGGAGCTTTTCCACAACTATTTACTATTTACTAGTTATTTCATGCCTGCTGAGCTTTTCCATCGTTTACCCTTTACCCTTTACACTTTCTTTCACCATTTACCATTTACATATTTTCTTACAATTCTGGGATTTCAACCCATGCACGTTTTTCCCAAGACTCAAGACCTTTTTCAGCAAGCTGAACACCCTTGGCACCTTCACGAAGATCCCACTTGAATGGCTCATCCGCAACAACATGCTTCAAGAACATTTCCCACTGAATTTTAAATGCATTATCAAAATCAACTTGATTTGGAACTTCCTGCCATCCTGCAAAGAAATCAATTGGATTATCAATGTCAGGATTCCAGACTGGCTTTGGAGTTGTGCCATATGACTGTGCATAACAAGTACGCAATCCTGCAACTGCACTACCTTTTGTTCCATCAACATGAAGAGTCAAAAGATCATCACGACGTACACGTGTCACCCAACTTGAGTTGAATTGTGCAATAATGTCACCTTCAAGCTCAAATGTTGCATATGCAGCATCATCAGCTGTACACTTATACTTTTTACCCTCTTCATCAATACGCTCAGGAATATGAGTTGCTCCAAGACATGAAACCGCTTTAACTTTACCAAATATATTATCAAGAACATATCTCCAATGGCAAAGCATATCATAAATCATACCGCCACCATCTTCGTTTCTGTAGTTCCATGATGGACGCTGTGCAGGAATTGTATCACCTTCAAATACCCAGTAACCAAACTCTCCTCGAACTGATAAGATTTTACCGAAGAATCCTTGGTCTCTAAGAAACTGTAGCTTCAATAGACCAGGCAACCATAGTTTATCCTGAACAACACCATGCTTAACTCCAGCTGCTTTTGCCAGATCATATAGTTCCATTGCCTTTTCTGTCTCAACAGCTGTTGGTTTCTCGCAATAAATGTGCTTACCTGCTTCAATAGCTTTCTTGACACCATCTGAACGACGAAGTGTTGTTTGTGCATCAAAATAGATTTGATAATAGTCATCTGCAAGAACAGAATCTAAATCTGTTGTTGTCTTCTCTATGCCGGATATCTTTGCAAGTTTTGCAAGTTTGACAGGATTACGACCAACCAAAATTGGATCAGGTATAATAAACTCTGTTTCACTTAACTTTACTCCTCCCTGCTGAATGATTGGAACAATTGAACGAATTAAATGCTGATTTGTTCCCATTCGCCCTGTAACACCATTCATAATGATGCCAATCTTATGTATCTTTACTTCACTCATAATATTTTTTCCTTAATTTTTTCAAAATGTAGAGATGTATGTCGCCTCTACAATTCTTAATTAATTCCACATTTACCCATACCACGTAGGGCAGATTCCATATCTGCCATCTCCGCTTAACGCATCTCTTACCCCATTAGACCCAAAGTGCTCCTGCCCTGTTTAGGGTAGGTGGCCACGCTGTTATTTGCTTTTCACAAAAGGCAAATGACGTCGTGGACGGAGGGGTAATCCTTGCCTTCCTGGGAACGCCGAGCTCGAAGGAAAAACTCGGCAAAAAACATACCACCGGAGGCATTCCTACCCACGGAGTGAACCATTTACCATTAACCATTAACAACTAACCATTATTCCGCTGGTTCCTCAGTACACTGAGGCCATGCACCTTCAGGAAGAGCCTGAACATCAACACCCTCTTTTGGTAGTGTTCCTGCCAACTCCTGCTTCCAATGAGCAACATCGCCAGCTGGTCCATAACAATAGATAAAGTTAAGGATATCATCACCAATATTTGTTAACTGATGAAAAACTCCTATTGGAATATAAACAGCTTGACCTGCTGTAAGAGTCATCTTCTCATCTCCCAAGCACATTTCACCAGTACCTGTTACAACAAAGTAAACTTCTTCCTGCTCCTGATTGTGCCATGGAACCTGTCCACCTTTTGGCTCAAGAGTAACATACCCCATGCTAAAATTTGTTGCTTGTATTGGAGCTGCTCCACAAACAAGATTCTGTGTTCTTCTTCTTGCTGGATATGTTCTGCCTTCAATCTTTGATAGATCACTTATTATCATTTTATTTCCTTTTCTATTTTTTTTATAAAAAAATTATATATTACCATTTCCACATTGATTTACCCGAACCCCCTGTACGGGCTAGGCCTGCCTCGCCCCTCTTCAATTTTCGCATTTTCTCCCCCTACTTAAAACCGATTGCTCTTAGCAACATGTATAATCAAAATCCTACAGTTAGACAATGCCTCATATGTATGCTCAAGCACCGCATCAAACTGAACAGACCTTCCCTTTTCTAAAATATGCTCTTCGTTAGGCAAAGTAATCTTCACTTTTCCATCAAGACACCAACAAATTTCATATTCGTCTGCATGAATATCTGGTCTTGAAACTCCTTTGCCGGCAATAGCCTCTCCAACCATACACTTTATGTTTCCAAAACTTACTTTTCTAAAAACAAAACCATCAGACTCATAATTTGTTTCATCAGCAACTTGAGATGTCTTATGTTCCGATAATTTAATTAATTCGGATGGTGTGATTCCAAAAACTTTCCCTAACCTGTACAACGTTTCCAACTCAACTCGAGTCTGATTTCTCTCAAGCTTCGAAATTACTGATGTGGAAACACCAGACTTTGATGAAAGTTCTGCAATAGTGTAACCATTCACTTTTCTCAAATCTCGTATGATTGAAAAATCAAATATTGTTTTAAAAGTTTCCATAAAAAAGTCCTTCTGTTGTTCTTGAGGGATATATTATCATTTGTTTCATACAATGCAAGAACTTTTTTTGCTTTTTTCAAAAAAAACAGATAGTTTTTTTATCTAACGCCTAATTCTGAAATCTTCCCCCCTTTATCCTTTACCCTTTCTTTAATAATCCCTCCAGGAGACTTTCCAAAACTATTTACTATTTACAGTTTGTTTTAGTCCTTGGTCCTCCTTGTCAACCATTCCTGTAGGGGCAGATTCCATATCTGCCCTATAATCACGCAACGCTGGATGACTGGGTCACCTCGTCACTGAGTCACTTTGGTAATTCAGCAACAACTTCAAAACGCCCCAACCACCTTTTAAATCTTTTGGTCCTGAGTCCTGAGTCCTTGATCCTCTTTGTTAATTATTGCAAATACCGCTGTTTGGAGCTAGCTTTTGCTAGTCCCGGCTTGCGGGATAGAGTCGGCTCTGTGAGCCGAGAAAAAATTCAACCGTAAAATCAAGAGTGAAAATATATAAAAAAAAAGCTTGCTCAATTCGCAAAACTAATGTAATATTAAAATATTGTTTCTTAAATAGGTAATATAAAATTACGGAGGCGGTATGAAAGCTTATGCTTACATGTGGATGTTTTTATTGCTGTTAATTGCTTGTTGCGGTTGCGACCCAACAGGGTCTTCATCAGGAAACTCTGATTCTATCAAAAACCAACCCCTATGCACATTCATGGTGGCAGGAGACATTAGAGGTTACGCCGGAAATTCATATAGTTACAACCAATATATATATTTTAGAGGTGCATGCGAAGAGGCAAAAGCCTACAATCCTGACTTTGTTGCTATGACCGGCGATCAGGATCCTCCTGAAGAATCAAAATGGACAATAAATCAATATCTAGGTATTCCCGTTGTCTACACAGTTGGAAATCATGATGCTGAATCTTCTGCAGCTCTCGCATACATAAATAATCACAATAGGATGCTTAATTTCACAGGAATGTCCAATAAAAGATTATACCAATTCTCAACATGTTCTTTTGACTTCCAAAACTGCCATTTCCTCTTCGTTGATCAATATATAAAAGCAACTCAGGATTATCCAAAGCCAGAACTAAGCAATGAATTGCTAAGCTGGATTGAAAGTGACCTGAAAAATAGTATACAGCAGTATAAATTTGTTATAGGACATGTCCCATATGCAAACGAACCTGATATGGATACAGGGTTAAAGAGAAAAGACGATCTTAGGGTCGAACTACCAACTCAAGCAGAAAAATTCTGGAGAATACTTACTCAAAATGGTGTTAATGCATATTTTTGCGGACATACACACACATATAGCCACAAAAAAATTGGTAACACCTGGCAAGTTAACCCAGGCGTTGCTCTTATAGATACCGCAACAGACACACAGGATAATGTTGGTGGATTCTGCGTAGTACAAGTTACTGCAGACAGCATAATACTAAACACCTGGCGAGGATTTGACGGAAAATTCACACTCAAACACACTGTCGATCTTACCGAGTAATTTAATGGTTAATGTTGGAATTCGCAATTGACTTAGCCCTTAGTCCCAATAGGGACGCCGTCCCTGGCGTCTGCTAGGTAACGCACGCTTCCAGCTTGCAAGCTTGGGAGCGCTAATGTCCCCATTAGCATCTTTCTTTCCCCCCGTACAGACGTGATTTATCGCGTCTCTCCCTCCTCTTATCTCTTTTTTTCACCCTTCACCCTTTTAATTTTCTTAAACTCCTCCCTCCTTGTAAGACCGTTTGACCCAAAGTGCTCCTCCCCTTTGTCCGGCGTAGCCCAACGGGCGAAGACTGATGTTTAGGGGAGGTGCCATGCGCAGCATGACGGAGGGGTAACCCCAATTTTCGAATTTTCGCATTTCTTCTTCCGCCACTCTCCCCAACTCGCGCACTTGCAACTCGCAACTTATTCCCCCTTTCCCCTTGTACGGGCTAGGCCTGCCTCGCCCCTCTTCAATTTTCCCATTTTCTTCTTCCTGCCATTTACGCATTTCGAATTTCTTCCTTTTCCTCTTTTCCATTTCTTCAACATCCGTCCCATTGGTCGCATTCGTCCCACCGTGTCCTGCGAAGCCTTTAGGCGAAGCATGGATTGGTCCCATCTGTCTGATTCGTCCGATTCGTCAGATCCGTCAGATAGGGCTGATATTGAAATATTGCATTGCTGTCACGCAGGTGGCTTGTTGTTGAAAAAATGGCATCTCAAAATCAACCAAAAACAAGCTTATTTATATAACTTACAAAATATAAGTTGTATTTCCATACAGATTTCTTATAATACAAAGCAACAAAATGATATAAGAATAAGAAAAGGAACAACATGACTGACAGTGATTGCGTTAAAACTTGGTTCTCAAAAAGAAAATTGGGAATGTTTATACATTTTGGTCTTTATTCCATCGACGGATGGCATGAACAAGACCAGATGCGAAGAAAAATCCCAAGAAAAACTTATGAAAAACTATCTCAACGTTTTAACCCCGTAAACTTCAATCCTGATGCAATCCTAGATCTTGCGGAACAGGCAGGTATGGAATACATATGCCTGACAACTAAACACCATGATGGATTCTGCTTATGGGACACCAAACAAACTGAATTTACTATAATGAACTCTCCATACAGTAAAGACTTGCTGAAAGAACTTGCCGATGCCTGTCACAAAAGAAACTTTCCCCTTGGAATTTACTATTCCGTTGTAGATTGGCATCATCCGAATTATCCGAACCAAGGACGTCACCATGAATTAGCAGAGCCTGAAGAAGGAGATGTACCTGACTTACCAAAATACATGGATTATCTTAAAGCTCAGGTAAAAGAACTCTGCTCCAACTATGGAGAAATTCGCCATTTCTTCTGGGACATGAACGTTCCTGAACACAAAGATCCATCTATAAATAATATGCTTAGGTCTCTTCAACCAAATATAGTAATTAATGACCGGGGATGCGACCAAGGTGACTTTGGAACACCGGAGAGAGAATATGACAAAAGCAAAACTGACAGACATACGCAATTTAATCGTCCAACAGAAGCATGTAATTCAGTTGGAACACAAAGCTGGGGATATCGAGAAAACGAGAACTATTACTCACATACTTTCCTAATGCAGAGCATTGATAATATGATGTCAAAGGGGGCAAACTATCTTTTGAATGTAGGACCTGATAGCAAAGGTAATATTCCTGAAGTTGCTTGTGACATGCTTATTAAGATTGGAGAATGGTATAATAAAGTGCGCAACTCTTTTGCTGACACACAACCATGCACCGAATTGACAACCAATCAGGATGTATTGCTGACAAAAAAAGATAAGATATTATATGTTCACCTTATTCCGCCTGTCAAATCAGATGCGGTTATACTGGCGCCACTATCTACCATACCACATAAAGCAACAATCCTGAATACTGGTAAAGAACTTGAATGTTCAAAAGATATTTTACCTATGTACTGGCAGAACAGAGAGCACGTACTGAGAATAAAGGGATTACCTAGAGATTTGATTACCGGTTGCGAACCACTGATTATAAAGCTGCAGTTTGATGAACAACTACCAATGCCACTAAAAAAAGCAAAAGAATTTCAAGGATAAATCTGCCTTCCCGAAGGTCCCCTCACTATTCACCCCGTACGGGCAGATTCCATATCTGCCCTCCCCGATCAACGACAAACGATTCCGCCCTCATTACCATCTTTCTTGCCTCTCGTACAGACGTGATTTATCGCGTCTCTCCCTGAATCTTAGCTCTTAACCCTTTTTTTCACCCTTCACCATTTCTTTTCTCCCCCGACCAACGACAAACGACCAACGATTTCCCGCCTTTCTTTAATAATCCCACCGGGAGGCATTCCGCCGTTTACCCTTTACCCTTTACAGTTTCTTATAATACCTCAACTGCCCACATGCTGCCTTTATCTGAGATCCTCTGGAATCTCTAAGTGTAACGTTAACTCCAGCATTGGTTAAAATATCCATAAATTCAAGCATTGTCTCCTTATCCGGAGGCTCTCCCTGAAATTCTTCTACAGGACTTAATGGAATAAGATTAACCCGAAAAGGCTTGTGTCTAATAAGCTTCAGAAGCTGTTGAGCATTATATTCTGAATCATTCAGACCTTTTACAAGAGTATATTCCAAAGTGATAATACGCTTAGTAACGTTAAAATATTCCCTGCAAGCCCCAAGAACTTTGTCTATGGACTCACTTGAAGCAACGGGCATAAGATATTCTCTGATACGTTGATTTGGAGCATGCAGAGAAACAGATAACTCAACCTGCAGGTTTTCTTCGGCAAGCTTTTGAATTCCCTCAACAATCCCACATGTACTTATAGTAATCCTTCGGGCTCCAATATTTAAACCATCTTTGTCATTTAAAATTCGTATTGCTTTCAATACATT